>Ga0187781_10003893_pt1 | contig 11153 bp, 11 predicted proteins | sample 0715_SJ02_MP02_2_FD_132447 | JGI IMG/M metagenome (GOLD analysis project Ga0187781, IMG submission 132447) | Tropical peat soil microbial communities from peatlands in Department of Meta, Colombia - 0715_SJ02_MP02_20_MG | ecosystem: Environmental > Terrestrial > Soil > Wetlands > Peat | place...
ATTCTGACCGGGCCGCTGGTATTGCTGGCGGCTCTGTTGATTGCGTTTGAGGAGTTTGCCTGGGATGAACTGGCGGCGGCATTGGCGCGCTTGGGGCAATTGCCGCTGTTTCGCCAGATCGAGGGTTGGGTCGCCCGCCGTTCACCGCATGCTGCACTGGCCTTGTTCCTGCTGCCGCTGTTGGGTCTTCTGCCGGTCAAACTGCTGGCGGTCTTGCTGATTACACGGGGACATGCGTTATCTGGAGTATTGCTGGTGCTGGCGGTCAAAATTAGCGGAACGGCAATTGTTGCCCGGCTGTTTTTGCTGACGGAAACGCAATTGATGCAGGTAATATGGTTTGCCCGGGCTTACCTGGCATTCCGCCGTTTTCGCGATTATCTGTATGGCCGGCTGCAGGCATCCCGCTATTGGCGTGCCGCTCGGGCCTTGATTGCCGCGATGCGGCTCAGACTTTCCCGCCCTTCACGCTGGCGCAGATTGGGGCGCAGATTATCCCGGCAGTGGCAGCATCTGCGCAAATAAGCCTGCTGTTGTGCGGATGGCAGGCTGTTGGCATTCAATCTGTTAAAATAGACCAGCCGGCATGCTTGCTGTGCGTTTTGTCCTTTTTCCTTGCAGGAAGTCAGCATGATCATTGTGATGAGCCGTTTTGCCCGCGAAGACCAGATTCAGGCCGTGGTGGAGAAAATCCGTAGCGCCGGGCTGAGTGAACATGTGTCGCGGGGTACGGAACGTACCATCATCGGTGCCGTTGGCGATGAGCGGGTATTCAGTCCGGATGCCTTCGAACTGATGCCGGGCGTCGAGCGTGCCATGCGCGTGGTCAAGGATTATCGCATCGTGTCGCGGGACGTTCATCCCGCCAACTCCATTGTGCAGGTGCGTGGCCTGGCTATTGGCGGAGAGTCCATCCAGATCATTGCCGGTCCCTCTGCCGTGGAATCACAGGTGCAGATGGACCTGCTGGCGGCACGGGTGCGCGAGTCGGGTGCCAAGCTGCTGCGAGGCGGGGTATTCAAACCCCGCACCAGTCCTTATGCCTTCCAGGGCTTGGGCGTGGAAGCACTGGAGTATCTGCAGCAGGCGGCGCGTACGCAGGGTCTGCCCATGGTCAGTGAGTTACTGGATGTGCGGCTACTGGATACCTATCTTGAATATGATGTCGATGTAATCGAAATTGCCGCACGCAATATGCAGAATGTAGAACTGCTGCGCGAAGTGGGGCGGATCAACAAGCCGGTGATTCTCAAACGAGGTCCGGCGGCCACCGTCAGCGAGTGGCTGATGGCTGCCGAATACATTGCCGCAGGGGGCAATCACAATATCATTTTCTGCGAGCGTGGCGTGCGCGGGTTCGAGCCCAGCAGCCGTAATATGCTGGACTTGTCTGCCATTCCGGTCATGAAGCAGGAAACGCACCTGCCCATCATCGTCGACCCCAGTCATGCTGGCGGCAAAGCCTGGATGGTGCCGGCGCTGGCCAAGGCTTCGCTGGCCGCAGGTGCCGACGGGCTGCTGCTGGAAGTCCATCCCGATCCGGCCAATGCCTTGTGTGATGGAGATCAGGCCTTGACACCGACTGAGTTGGACACTCTCCTGGTCGAGCTGCGCAGCCTGGCCGGGGCGCTCGGTCGCAGCCTGGCCTGATCGGCCTGCTATCGGACGGGTGCTTTCTGATCGAGAGTAGAAGCGAGGACCTTCCATGTTGAGCCAGCAAGAGGCCGAGGCATTTGCCCAGTCCGCCGCGCAGATCAAGCAGAAGATACTCAGTCATCTGGGGCCGCAGCCTTCTGCGGTCCGTGTCATCAGTTTTGTTTCCAGCCTGCATCAATCTGCAGACCATATGGTGCATAGCTGTGCCCAACGTCAGGCGACTGCCTGTCAGCCAGGCTGTGCTTATTGTTGCAGCGCGCGCGTGGAGGTGCGTGAGGCCGAGGTGTTCCACTTGCTGGCCGAGATCCACCGCTGGCCACTGGCGCGGCAGAGCAGTTTGTTACAAGCGCTGCAACAACGTGCAGCAGCCTGCTCCGGTAGGACAGCACAAGGTGTTCATTGTGTTTTCCTGCACCAGCAGCAATGCAGCATTTACCCGCATCGTCCCTCTGCCTGTCGCAAGGCGCATTCCCTGGATAGTGAGTGCTGCAAATCGCAAGCCGCAACCGTGCCGCAGGATCTGCCCCTGGTGCTGGGCATTGAGGCCATGCAGAAGGGGTTTGCCGACGCCTGTAGCCAGCTTGGGCTCAGTCATGGCGCAGTAGAGCTGAATGCGGCCATCCTGTTGGTGCTGCAAGATGCAGGAGCCGAAGCACGCTGGAGTGGCGGAGAGGATGTTTTTGCCGCAATTCGCGGCTGATTCAATGGGTTTTCAGCTTCAGGCTGGATCAAAGCCCTGGTCTGCCATGGCCAGATTGCCGGGGCCAAATGCCGCCGGGAGCAGCGCATCCAGCGTGGTGTCGATCACGGACTCTCCATCACAGATACTGCGCACCAGCATGGTTGGGCCAAACTCGTTAAGCACCTGGCGACAGGCTCCGCAAGGTGTAGTGGGCGTAGCGGTAGGGGTGTAGACACAGACCGCCACGATATGCTGTAAATCATGCAATACCCTGGCGGAGTAAACAGCAGTCCGTTCCGCGCAATTGCCCAGCCCATAGCAGGCATTTTCCACGTTGCAACCGGGGTGGATGCCGCCCTGACTATCCAGAATGGCCGCGCCGACGGCAAAGCGGCTATACGGTACGTAAGCGCGACGTGCAGCGAGCCGGGCGGCCTGCTCCAGTGCTGCCCACTGCTGCGCGCTGGGAATGGCTGTCGTAGACATGATTTCTCCTGCTGGCATCTGTCGGGCGTGCGATCTTGCATCGTCCGAGCAAGCGCTGTCAACGCCGGTTTTGTTTATTGGCGTCCATTCTGGCGCAAATGCTGCTGGCCGTATTCCAGCAGCGCTGCCGCCAGGTCGCCTGCCAGTGTGGATTCCACCCGCCAATGATGCCAGTACAGTGGCAGATCGACATGGTGTCCGGGCAGGAGGTCCAGCAGCCGGCCACTGGCCAGATCATCATCGATCATCAGCTCCGGTAACAGGCTGTAGGCCAGCCCCAGGCGGGTGGCTTGTACAAATCCTTGTGGCGTAGGCAGCGTGAGATGGGGGAATCCCCCTTCATAGGCAGCGACTTGCTGCAAAAACTGGCTGTGCAGATCATCCTTGCCGCTGAAAATCAGGGCCGGTGCCTGTTGCAAGGCCGCATGGCTGAAGCCCTGGGGGAAGTGATGGGCAGCAAATGCCGGCGTTGCCAGGCACAGATAACGCATGCTCCCAATGAAATGACATTCACCTCCCTGTATGGGGGTGGCCTTGGTGCCGATGCAACCGGCCACATGACCGCTGCGCATCAGCTCATGGGTATAGTCCTGATCATCCATCAGTACATCAAGCAATAAGCGGCGTTTCTGCAGCACTTGTTGTACAGCGGGCAAAAACCAGGTGGCCAGGCTATCCGCATTCACGGCAACCGCCAGGGTGGTGAAATCCTGGTGTTCGGTATCGGGCAGCAGGGTATCCAGCAGCTGGCCTTCCATCAGGCATAGCTGACGAAAATGCTGCAACAGCAATCGTCCTGCGGCGGTGGGCGCCGGGGGCGTGCTGCGGGTCAATACCGGCTGCCCGAGCTGTTCTTCCAGTTGTCGTATGCGCTGAGAGATGGCCGACTGGGTCAGGTACAGCTTGCGTGCCGCCTTGTCGAATCCTCCGCTTTCCACTACCGCGGATAATGCCTCCAGTTGCTTGGGGTCCAGCACAGACGGCTCCAGTCTTGAACGAGAGGCTTCATGCTACTGGCTGGTTTGCTGTCTGGCAAACACCCATGCGGGTGGCAAGCCGTTTTCGGGGCGGGCTGGGCTGCGGTTGATCAGTGACTGTTTGGTCTGGCCCCCTTGTCTTGCCATCCCTCACCGACTTGGCCGAATTCACCGCGTTGATAGGCGAGAATACGTTCATTGATCGCCTCGGCAGAGTTCATGACAAAAGGCCCATGCTTGACCAGTGGCTCCCGCAAGGCTGGGCCTGATAGCAAGGCAAAATGATTACTTTGGATAGACTGCAGGTGCAGTGCGACTGCAGAAGGGTTGCTGGCGTCCAGGCCAATCCCGACGGCTTGACCTGCCGGGATGGTGATGGACTGGCCTTGGGCTTCCAGCTTGAGTGGTGTATCAATGGCGTACAACATGGCGTTCCAGCCGGGTTCCAGTTGATGGCTGAAATGACTGTCAGCCTGTAAAAAACCATCCAGCAAGGTAAATGGCTCCGGCAATTGGTCGGTATGTGCTGCGTGAATGCCGTTGCTGCTCCCCGCGGCTACGCGAACCCGAACTCCAGGGGCGTGGAATTCCGGAATGTCTGCCGGTTCGGCATGGACGGCAAAAGGAGCTTGCATTTTCTTGTGGGCGGGCAAGTTGACGAAAATCTGCAAGGCATGCACATGGGGGTGCTCGCCCTCAGGCTGTTCGGTATGGACGGCACCCCGTCCGGCTGCCAGCCAGTGCAAGGCTCCCGGAACAATCGGGCCGTGATTGCCTATCGAGTCGTAGTTGACATGAGGGCTGCTGGCGTCTTCAAACAGATAAGTCACTGCCGAAATGCCGGCATGCGGGTGTGGCTCGAAACTGGGAGTGGTCATGTGGAAATGATCCACCATCACGACCGGATCAATCAGTCCATGGAACATCTGTTCGCCAAAATGGCGGGCATGGAAACCATCGCCGATATTCAAGGCCTGTCCGCTGACCGGTGCGGAGATGTGCAATTTCATCGTCATGGAAGCGTCCTGTTTTTCCTGAAGAACAGCCTTGGAGATGCCTTCTTCGTGTTTGGGCAATGTGGTGGCAGATGTTTAGAGTCGCTAACAAAAAACCTGCTGTGGCGCCTTGTACTGTCGGCGTCGGTGCGCCTTGCCCCAGGGGCGTTACGCTATTTTGTTAGTCGCTCTTCATCCCGGCAGATGGGTATGTCAGGCCGTGCCTGTGCTCAGACACGGCCAATGGGCTGGCAGATTATTTCTTGCTGAAACCGCTTTGTATCTGCCAGACCAGCGTGGCAAATGGCATGTCCAGATCACTGTAGACGGCTTGTGCCTTGGGGTCGGTATTACTGCGCAACATTTCCACGGCGGCAGTGGCATAGTCGGTGACCGGAATCCCCGCACCCTGCAAGCGCTCCAGGCCGGAAGTGCGTTTTGCTTCATTGAAGGTGCCGGATGCATCCAGCACGACACGGCTGTCATAGCCTGCTGCCTTGGCTGACAGTGCCGGGAAGCTGGCGCAGATTTCCAGGGATACACCGGCGACAATAAGTTGCTTGCGGCCAGTTTTTTCGATGGCGGCGCGCACTTTAGGGTCATCCCAAGCATTGATGACGGTTCGGCTGATGACTTGAACACCAGGCAAGGCTGCGGTCAGTTCTGGCATGGTGGGCCCCCACATGCCATCCGGCATGGTGGCGGTGACAATGACAGGTACGCCCAGGCTGCGTGCTGCTTTGGCCAATGCCACTACATTATGTTTCAGATCGCCCACGCTGCTATCCCGCACACCGCTGATCAGCCCTACTTGATGGTCTACCAGTAATAGCACGGCATTATCGCGTGACAACATACTGAGATAGTCATTCTTCTTGGTATCGGAAAGTGGCGTACTTGGGGCTGCCATTGCAGGGAGTGATGTGGTGGCGACGGTGCCCAAGGCAGCGATGCCAAGCAGGGTGGAACGTAGGAGGTGAATGGTTTTCATGGCTTTGTCCTGTTGTGTTGACTGAATGCAAGCGACGCATGCTTGGCCTGTACTAAAGGCTTGGTTGCGTGGAAAGATTATGAATAAGGACAATGGTGTGGATATATAGGAAATTTCTTATATGTCGTTCTATGAGTAGAACGTAGCGTGGTCGTTTCAACAAGGAGTTGCGAGATGGCCCTGCTGGATCTGAATGATTTATACCTGTTTGCCCAAGTGGTTCAACGTCAGGGCTTCAGTGCGGCTGCCCGTGCACTGGGTCTGCCGAAGTCGCGTCTTTCACGGCGTATTGGTCTGCTGGAGGATCGCTTGCAAACTCGCTTGTTGCAGCGCAGTTCACGGCATATCGGTCTGACAGATGCCGGTGCGGCACTTTATGAACATTGTCTGACCATGCTGGAAGCGGCCCGGGCTGGAGAACAGGCGGTACGGCAGCGCCAGCAGGAACCCAGCGGCAAGGTCAGGCTCAGCCTGCCTGTGGCCATTGCGGACACCGTATTATCTCGTTTGCTGCCTGAGTTCATGCTGCACTATCCCAAGATCCGGCTAGAGGTTCAGGCCAGTAACCGGTCGGTGGATTTGCTGGAGGATGGGGTGGATGTCGTGGTGCGTGGCGTCGGTTTTGAGCAGGAGTCATCCAGCCTGGTGCAAGTGGGATTGTGTACTGCACACTGGGGCTTGTTGATCAGTCCCCAGCAGTTGCAGCAGGGCGATATTTTGCAGTTGCAACAATTGCAAGAGAAGAGCCTGTTGATGTTTGGCGCTATCGACGAAGTCCATGATGTCTTGCGCCTTCGTCATGTTTCAGACGGTTATCAGGAGCTGGCGCTCAGCCCGCGGCTGGTCAGCGATAATGTGCAGATACTCAAGCAAGCGGCTCTGGCCGGGTTGGGTATTGCCACTCTGCCTTTGTATGCCTGTGCCGATGAGCTGATGACTGGCCGCCTACTGCAGATTCTGCCTGAGTGGCGGCCCAAGGATGGGCGTCTGGTCATGCTCTATCCCTCACGGCATGGGCTTTCTCCGGCAGTAAGAGTTTTGATTGATTTCGTCAAGAATCGCTTGCCCACCATGCTGGCGCATGGTTGTGAATGAGTCTTGCTTGTTGATTAAAATAACTTATGTATCATGAAAATGATTAGTTTAACTTCTTTTCATAAAAGCGTTAGCCTGTAGTCATTCCTTGACTGCGTGACGGTTGGTTCCGGCGCGCCTATTGATGACAGGTTGCCGCATGTTCAATTTAAATGTCTATCTGGCTGCTCTGGGCTTATCTACCAGCCAGATTGTGGGCATAGGCCCACAAAATGCTTTTATCATCCGCCAGGGGATTGGTCGTAGCCATATCCTGCCTCTTGTCTTGATCTGCATTGTGGCGGATGTCTTGCTGATCAGCTGTGGGGTGCTGGGCATGGGAAGGGTGATTGGAGCGATTCCCGGATTTGTGCAAATCGTTGCCTGGCTGGGGGCCGGTTTCCTGTTGTATCTGGGCTTCAAGTCATTCCGTGCTGCCATGCAGCCCGGTATGTTGATGTTGGAGGGCTCGGTAGAGCGTGATCGCAAGCGTGCCATTCGAACCATTTTGCTGGTGACTTTGCTCAACCCTTATGTCTGGTTGGATACGGTTATCCTGATCGGCAGCGTGGCCTCCGTTTATGGCCGTCATGCCGCGCCATCGTTCATTTTGGGCAGCGTCACTGCGTCGATAGTCTGGTTTGCCGGCATTGGCTTCTTTGCGGGCCAGTTGGCACCATTGTTCCAGCAGGCGCGAAGCTGGAGAATACTGGACTGCGCTATTGGCCTGATCATGCTGTTTACCAGCAGCCTGCTGCTATGGAACTATGGTTTCCATGGCTGATGGATCACAGCGCTGACGCTTGGCACGGCTTGTAGCAGCATGGTTGGCGTGCTTTTCAAGATCATGGCGTGGCTAAGGCGGGGCTGAATTGTCCGTCGATATTGTTTTCAGATGAAACTGTTTGTTTACGGTGCCAGGAATAGTCTATAGCTAGTGGGATGCACTTCTCCCCCTAAAGCTGGAAAGGACTGTGATGGCAAACGCAAATGAGCAGTTAGGCAAACTTTCTCAAAGCTATCTTGATAATGCAGTGCAATTTGGCCAGATTTCCTTGCAAGGTCTTGAACGCTTGACCAAGTTCGGGTTGGATTCATCCAAGCATCTGTTTGATCTGCAACAACAGGCGTGGGAGTCGCTGGTGTCCACGGACGATCCGGCACAGACCATTTCACAGATCAGCAAACTGGCAGAACAGTCCTTGCAGGAAGCGCTGGCCCAGTCGGAGGCGGTGTACAAAATTGTTGCCAATACCCAAGGCAAACTGACCGAGGTGGTGAACAAAAGTGCCGGTGCCGTGCAGGAAGCTGTGCACCTGGTTCTGGATGAACTGACCCAGCAGATAAGGACACACTAATCCTTGTTTTTCAGTCAGGCGGGGCCCTATCAATGATGGGGCCTTTTTGTTTTCTGTCATGGACAGCAGCGTGGCAATGCATGGCGCGTGCTATTGTTCAAAGATGGCCTGCTCCATGGGCTCTGGGTTGCTCTTTGATAGTACGGGGAAACAAGTCTGGCAGTTTGGAAAGGTGGCGTTATGTCATTGCGGCGACTCCAGCACCTGGTCGCAGTATTTTTGCTGACGGGCGGTTTGGTGCATGCCGAGCTGCCGCAGCATATTCCCGTTTGTGATGACAATGCAGAATGGCCGCCCTATACCTATTTGCCGCTGGTGCATGGGAAAAAATCCGCATGGCCGACGGGATATGCGGTGGAGTATTTGCAGCGGATACTGTCTGCAAGAAAGGTCCATTTCACCTTGGACTTGATCCCGTGGCGGCGCTGTCTGCGCGAGGTTGAGCGTGGACAATATGCTTTGCTGTTGAACTCTGCCGATAATGCAGAACGTGAACGCAGCTATCTGGTTGCCAAGCCTTACTATGCCACAACGCTGGTGTATTTTTTCGACCAGGCACGCAGCAAACCCGTCATCAATACGGCAGCAGATCTGCACAAACTGCACTTGTGCGGTGTCCGTGATTACAACTACGCGGCTTTCGGATTAAGTGCTTCGGACATGGATACGGAGGCGGACAGCCCTGTCAGCGCCTTGCTGAAAATGAAAAAAGGCCGCTGTGACGCGGTGCCGGAGCGCCTGGAGGTGGTGCTGGGTTATCAGTCCATGGGGGCAATCAGTCTGCAGGCAAGGGCGATTGGTTATGAGCGGGTGCCTGGCTTGGCTCCGTCGACCTTTCACATGATGGTCAGCCGCAATCTACCTTATTCAGCAGAGTTATTGAGTGTATTGAATGAGGGCATTGATGAGATGAACAAGAGCGGTGTAGCGACCGAACTGGCGATCAAATACGGCCTGTTTTCCACGGATAATCATCCTCAATGAAGTGACTGTGCCTGGCTTATGGTCGGCACGTCAGCATTCCTTTGTTCTTCCACTGTTTGGTGGGGAAAGACCCCGGCAAAGTTTATTCTTTGCATTCAATCATTCTCATTTTGAGAACAATTCTTTCCGCTTAATTCATTTTTTAATTTTGCCGGGAAGGCGTTTAATTTCCGCATGGATAAAGCTATCTCATCGTCGCCTCGGAATATCGTCTTCATCGGTCTTGTGTCATTGGCCATTGCCATGGGAGTCGGCCGTTTTGCTTTTACTCCGTTAATGCCATTGATGCTACGTGACGGTAGCATCAATGGTAACAGCGGGGCAGAGTGGGCGGCTGCCAACTATGTCGGCTATCTGCTTGGCGCGTTGACTGCCAGCGTGTTCCGACATACACCCCGCCGGGGGATGATGATTGGCTTGGTCGGCGTTGTGTGCTCAACCGTCGGCATGTTTGGCGTGGATCTGTCCACGCCCTGGACTGGCGAAGCACTGCGCTGTGCTGCCGGGATAAGCAGTGCCTGGGTACTGGTATGCACCAGCAGTTGGTGCTTGCCTGAATTGGCGCGGCAGCATGCCAGCTCCGCTGCCAGTTGGGTGTATAGCGGCGTCGGCCTGGGCATTGCCGCAACTGGTTTGATCATCTGGCTAGGTGGCACGCAAGCTGCCAGTCAGCTGTGGCTGGTGTTGGGGGCAGTAGCCGCGCTGGGTGTGGCCGGGGTCTGCTACGGTCTTGCTTTTTGTATTCCCCGTACTGAGCATAAGAGACTTGTTGCCAATTTGCATGATGACGATTCATCGCATCAGCACCGCTCGCCTGGCCTTGTTTTCAGCTATGGGGCTTTCGGGTTTGCTTATAGTGTTCCGGCTACCTTCTTGCCCAGCATGGCCAGACAACAGGTTGCCGATCCGCAGATCTTCGGACTGGCCTGGCCGGTTTTTGGTATTGCAGCGGCGTTTGGGGTGGCCATCGTGTCACGTTGCTTTTCCAGCCATCCTCGGCACAAAGTGTGGAGTGCAGCTCATTTACTGATGGCCTTGGGAACTGTGCTGCCACTATTGAAACAGTCTTTCGGGGTGATCTCTCTGTGTGCCGTGCTGGTTGGCGGTACTTTCATGATCGCAACCATGGCTGGTTTGCAATTGGCACGGGAATGCATGCCGGCCAATCCGGCCCCCTTGCTGGTGCGTATGACCGTCAGCTTTTCCATCGGTCAGATTGCAGGACCCTTATTGATCAGAGTTTTGGGTGATACGCAGCTTGCTGGCTGGCATGCGATGGATTTGGCCAATGCAAGCGCTACGGTCTTGCTATTGGGCACAGCGATCTACTTGTGGCCTTACCGATGAGCCTATCGACCACCTTGTGCAGGCCTGGGCGATGTCTGCGATCAGTGTTTTTCTTCCGTCTGCTGCCTGGCAATATCGGCCAGGCGGATGTCTGCCGGCATGGGCTGGCGTTTGCTGCGGCCTATGCGTTGTGAGCGGTAGATGCCGGAGTGCCCGGAAAAAAGATAGCTGGCAATGCAAGCCAGGGCGGCATAAACCCCGACTTCACTGCCAAACAGTTCCATGGCCATGATGGTAGAGGATATCGGTGTGTTGGCTGCACCAGCAAAAACGGCGACAAAGCCCACGCCGGCCAGTAGGGGCAGGGGAAGCTGCAAGATAGGGGCCAGCGCATTGCCCAGGGTGGCACCGATATAAAACAGCGGAGTGACTTCTCCCCCCTTGAAACCGGAAGCCAGAGACGCGATGGTAAAGGCCATTTTGCCAGCAAAGTCGTAGCTGGGCAGTGGGTGCTGGAAGGCCTCGATGATGGTGGGAATGCCAAGCCCGATATAGCGTTGCCCACCTGCCGTCATGATGATTAGGGCGATCAGGCAGCCTCCCAGCAAGGGGCGGGCAGGCGCATAGCTTATTTTTTGTTTGATCCAGGCCGCCAGATGGTGG
>Ga0187781_10003894_pt1 | contig 11151 bp, 9 predicted proteins | sample 0715_SJ02_MP02_2_FD_132447 | JGI IMG/M metagenome (GOLD analysis project Ga0187781, IMG submission 132447) | Tropical peat soil microbial communities from peatlands in Department of Meta, Colombia - 0715_SJ02_MP02_20_MG | ecosystem: Environmental > Terrestrial > Soil > Wetlands > Peat | place...
CCGCCGTGCTGGCGGACGATGCCGTAAACCATGGCGAGGCCGAGACCGGTGCCTTTGCCCAATTCCTTGGTGGTGAAGAAAGGCTCGAAGATTTTGTCGAGGGTGGCGGCATCCATGCCGGTGCCCGTATCGGTGACGCAGAGCATGGCGTAGTGGCCCGGGCGAGCGTAAGGCTGGCGCGCGCAATAGTCTTCGTCGAATGTGGCGTTAGCGGTCTCGATGAGGAGCGAGCCACCTTGCGGCATGGCGTCGCGGGCGTTGATGCACAAATTCATGAGCACCTGCTCGACTTGCGTCGGGTCGGCGCAGACAACGGCGAGGTCAGGAGCGAATTTGGACTTGACCTCGACATTCGAGCCGATGACTTTTTCGAGGAGGCTGAGGGTCTCGGTGATGGCCTGATTGAGATCAATGTTGCGGGGCTCGAGAATCTGGCGGCGGGCAAAGGCAAGAAGCTGGCGAGTGAGCGAGGCGGCGCGGTCGGCCTGGTGGCGGATTTTCTCGAAATGGCGACGAAGGCGGGAACCGGCGTCCGTTTCCTCGACGCCGAGGTCGGCCCAGCCGATAATGGCGCCGATCATGTTGTTGAAGTCGTGGGCGACGCCACCGGCGAGCTGACCGATGGCTTCGAATTTCTGGGCTTGAACGAGTTGTTTTTCGAGCGCAATTTTTTCAGTGACGTTTTCGACGATCACCTCGATACATTCAGTCATGCGCACGGGATCAGTGGTACGGCGGCCGTTGAGGCGGACGTGAATGGATTTTCCGTCCTTGCGCTTCCATTCGACGATCGCTTCCGTACGACCTGATTTCGTGTATTGCGCCATCAGAAGCGATCGCGCCGTGGGGTCCACATAAAGGATGTCTGAAAAACGCAACGTGACGAGGTCCCTGGCCGATTCGTGGCCGAGCATTTTTGCAAGAGCAGGATTGGCCTGGAGAATTTCTCCGTCGAGCGTGACCCAGTAGATGCCGTAGGTGGCGTTGTTGACGAGGCCACGGTAGCGCGCTTCGCTCTCGCGCAAGGCCTGTGCGCCGCGAGCTTCGGCTTCGCGCAGTAGCCTGGCTTCTTGAGCCTGGCGGATGGCCATGGGGAGACGGGCGAGCTGGCCTTTCAGGACGTAATCCGTGACGCCCTGCTTGATGCAATTTACGGCGGTTTCTTCGCCGAGCGTGCCGGTGACGAGGATGAAAGGAATATCGAGCGCGGACTCCTTGACAATGGCCAGAGCGTCCATGCCGTTCCAGTCTTGGAGGCGATAGTCCGAAAGAATGACATCGAAGGATTTCTCGCGGAGAATGCGAGTCAGATCCTGCTTGGTGGCGACGGTTTCGGACAGAAAATCGAGCTTGGATTTTTTCAATTCGCGGAGAGTGAACTCGATGTCATCGGGCTCGTGTTCGATGAAGAGGAGACGCAGCGGATTTTCCGCTCCTGGTCTGTGCTTCGAGGTGTTCCCAGACACCTTCATGCATTCCCCCTGCCGGGTAGAGGTAAGAGCAACCCGACTCACGCTGAAAGGAAGCCGGCGCAAATCGAGCGGTTGAGAATCTTCAAAAGCTCTATCGGCAATGCGGGAGGGAAAGCACAGACCGACTCGGATAATGAGTGGCGATAAATGAGCCGGAATGAAACAGGAAGGGATGAAATTCAAGGAATTGGCGACGAGCGAGCGAGGTAACGGAGCCTGGAAGAAGATTAGAGGAAAATAATTTACTGCGATGAACCAGTACCGGCTAGAGCCGGGTTCACCGGCCGATAGGATTCGGGACTCAATTGCCGGCGGTAGCAGGCGGCTGCAGCGGGTGCTCCGCGAAGTACTTGTTCAGCTCGCCGGTCAGAAACTGCATGCCGGCCTTGACGTTGCGGTCCATGGCTTCGACGATCGCGGCAACATTTCTATCGCCGACGGGCTCGTCATGCTCGTAAGGCATGTTCCAGACAGTGCTGTGGGATTTGGGATCAAACAATTCGAGGCGAATGGAGAACCGAGCCGCGAGTTGCGGCTGATCCACTTCGTACAGAGCGAGGAGATTGGAGCGGACGATGTAATCGCCGTGGGAAGCGCTGCCTACACGAGAGACACCCTTATACTGGCCAGAGCCGCGAAGGTAGTTGACAAGCATTTCCTGAACCATGTCAGCCGGGGTCTGGGCCCAGCGCTCGTACTCATAGGTGCCGAGCTGCACGGGGCCGGAGCCGAAAACGAGGCGATCGTCGCGATAAAGGTGCGAAGTGTAGGGACGGGCCACAAGGAGGCTGATAGGCAATTGCTGGGCGGAAGCAGCGGGGGGGGCGGGGCCGGGATCGATGACGTAATACTTGACAGGCCGTGGCGCGCCACAGCCGACAGCGATGATGGCCAAGGCGGCGACGGCGATCAATCGGATCATGCGCGTTTGCACTGCTGGCTCCTTCCCGCCTACTTCGGCGGCGCCTCACCGGGGGCGTGTTCTTTGGGCGCGGCGCTGCGGATCAAAGTGTAGGGCCGCTGCTTGATGGTTTCGGTGAATTCCTTCATGTTGTCGGAAATCTCGCGCAAATTATCGATGATTTCGTCGATGTTTTCCGAATTGGCCTCGAGCATGTAATCCAGGCGATCTGTGAGCGTAGAAATGTTGGCCAGGGACTTGCGGGCGTCCTGGATGGTCCTGCGGATATCGTCCTTATTGTCGGTGAGCATGCCATCGAGGTGGGCGAGGGTGTCATCGGCCTTTTTAATGGTGGGCTTCAAATCGTCGAGTGTCTGGCCGATTTTGGAGCTGTCGTCGCGGAGATTCGAGATGGTTTCGCGGATATTCTTGCGGTTCTCCTCGAGCATGCCGCGGACATTCGAGAGGCTGGCGGAAATATTTTTGCGGTTATCGTCGTTGAGGAGGTCGTTGACGCGGTCAATCGTGCCTTTGAGCTGGGTGATGCGGTCATTCAAATTGGCGATGAGTTCCTTGGCCTTGGGAGTCAGATCCGCAAGGCTGTCGCCGAGATCGTTGAAGCTACTGTATTTTGCCGCCTCCAGCTCCTGACCGGGCTTGGCCGGTCCCTTTGTAGCCTTGTCGCAGACGATGCCCAGGTAATTGTCGCCGAGCGGGCTGGTGCTGGCGATGCGGACCTCGCAATCGGCCTTCACAGGAGTCTCGGGCTTTACGGAGAATTCGATCACCATCCGCCGAGTGTCAGCAGGATCTGGATGGACTTGCGTGACGCGGCCAATAGGAGGGCCGCCGCCGTAGCGGACTTCGGCGCCGGGAGAAATGCCGCCGGCGTTTTTTACATAGGAGTGGAAGGAAACATAGCCGCGGGTCATGGTCCCAGAAAGAAGAAAAACGGTGATGATCAGAAGACCGGCGGCGACGAGCACGAAAAATCCGACGAGAGCATCCTCTCGTTTTGATTCCATTGGCTTCCTCTGTGAATCCCGCCCGTGAATCGAGCAGGCCCCCTCAGGCGCGGGGAGTATATCAACGAGCCCCGCGCTTCGCCAGTCTTACCGGCGCTGAGGAGGAATTTCCCCCGTCAACATCTGCAAATAGTCCATCTCTTCCGACAATTCCGGTTCGGGCACGCGATCGAGAAACTGGCGGACGCGCGGCTGCTTGCTTTCCTGGAGTTCCTTGACGGTGCCGTTGGCGCCAATCACGCCCTTGTCGAGAAGAATCATGCGATCGGCAATCAAGAAGGCGCTGGCGAGCTCGTGGGTGACGACCACGATCGTCATGCGAAACGCTTTCTTCAATTTCAGGATCAGCTCGTCAATGCCGGCGGCTATGATGGGATCGAGGCCTGCGGACGGCTCGTCGAAGAAAAGGATTTCGGGGTCCATGGCGAGAGCGCGGGCGATGGCGGCGCGCTTCTTCATGCCACCGCTCAACTGGGCGGGCATGTAATTGTCGAAGCCAGCGAGGCCGACCTGGTCGAGCTTGAGACGAACCATGATGTCAATGGTGGAATCGTCGAGGTTGGTGTGCTCGTGCAGCGGGAGCGCGACATTTTCAGCGACGGTCATGGAGCCGAAAAGCGCCCCGCTTTGAAACGACATGCCCAGTTTCTTGAGGAGATCATCGCGTTCGGAGCCGGTCATGGCGGCAAAATTCTTGCCGCGCATCCAGATTTCGCCGCCGCTCGGGCGCTCGAGGCCGACGAGCGTGCGGAGAAGAGTGCTCTTGCCGGAGCCGGAGCCGCCGAGGATGACCAGCGTCTCGCCCGCGGGGATTTCGAAGTTGATGCCGTGGAGAATTTCGCGGTCGCCGTACTTCACGCGGAGGTTGCGAACGGAGATAGCGGCGCCGGAGGGCCGTTCGGAAGCCGGGTGCTGGGAAACCACATTGGTTGCCATCGTTCTTGCTTGTTACCTCGGCGCCGTGAAATAGAAGAGCGCCGTAAAGACCAGATCCACGAGAATCACCATGAAAATCGATTTGACAACCGCCGAAGTCGTCGAGCGGCCCACCTGCTCGGAACCGAGGCCGGTCGAGAAGCCCTCCATGCATCCGACGGCGGTGATGACGACGCCGAACATGACGCTTTTAATGAGACCGGTTGTGACGTCATGGAGAACGAGCGCGTCGAGGGTGCGCCGGAAATAAGAGCCGATCGTGAATCCGGCATTCGCGACGCCGAAAAGAGAGCCGCCGCAGACGCCCATGAAGTCAGCCCAGGTGGTGAGACAGGGCAGCATCAGGATCATGGCGAGAAATTTCGGGGCGACGAGGAAGTGGACGGGTTCGAGGGCCATGGTCTCGAGGGCGTCTATTTCTTCATTGACCTTCATGGTGCCAATTTCGGCGGCAAAGGAAGAGCCGGAGCGCCCAATGACCATGATGGCGGTCATCAGAGGGCCGAGTTCACGGGTGATGGCGATGGCCACGGCGTCAGCGACGAATTGCATGGCGCCCAGTTTGCGCAACTGATAGGCGCTCTGAAGCGCGAAAATCATGCCGACGAAGAAAGAGATGAGAGAAACGATGGGAATGGCTTCGACGCCGACGGCCATGGCCTGGTGGATGGCGCGGCCCAAACGGAGTTTGCCACCGCGAAATGGGGCGACGAAAACAGCCTGAGCCGCGCCGCCGGTGAGGCGCGCCAGACCGCCCACATAAGAGAGGCTCGTGAGTGTGACTTCCCCGATAGATTCAGTGATCGCCATCTTCAGATTTTGGACGGGCGTGAATTCCGGGCGAAATCCGCGCCGAGCGCGTCCGGAGCGTTACCTCGCGGGAGCCACGGTGCTGCTGCCGCCGCGCAAAGCTTCTTCCTCGTTGTTATAGACTTCAAATACTTTGATGAGCCGCGTGAGCTCAAGGACTTCGCGGGCGGTCCGGCTCAAGCCGTACAGCGCGAAGCTACTCTTCAAGTCCCGGGAAATTTTCAGACCCTCGACGAGGGAGGCGACGCCAGCGCTGTCAATGTACTTGACGTTGAGCATATTCACGATCACGCGCGGGCTGCGCTTTTCCTTCAGCAGATCGATGAGGACTTTGCGCACTTCGGGCGAGTTATACAGTGTGATGTCGCCGGTAACATCCACAACCGTGGCTGTTCCGGATTGGCGCGTTGAGATATCCATGAGCTAAAGCCCCCCGCGGGACGTGCAGAGTGTTTTGCCAGAGAATCCGTCCAGATGCAATCATTTTTCCTTTCCGGCAGAGAGCCGTGTGGCTATGCGCGGGAAGGGGAAAGAAGGGCGAAAAGTGCAATGAAAACAGCTATCCGCGGTCGTCGAGAGGGACGTAGCTGCGCAGATCGTAGCCTAGATAGACCTGGCGCGGACGGGAAATTTTTTGCTCCGGATCGAGAAGCATTTCCTCCCATTGCGCAATCCAGCCGGACGTTCGCGGAATGGCGAAGAGCACCGGGAACATGGTAACGGGAAAGCCCATGGACTGATAAATGAGGCCGGTGTAGAAGTCCACGTTGGGGTAGAGACGGCGCTTGACGAAGTAATCGTCTTCGAGAGCAATGCGCTCACATTCGAGGGCGATGTCAATCAGCGGATTGCGTCCCATGACATCGAAGACCTGATAGGCGATGTGCTTTACGATCTTGGCGCGGGGATCGTAATTCTTGTACACGCGATGGCCAAAACCCATGAGGAGTTTTTCGCCGGCCTTCACGCTCTTGATGTACGCCGGGACGTTGTTGACGGAGCCGATCTCGAGCAACATGCGAAGGACTTGTTCATTCGCGCCGCCGTGCAGCGGACCGTAAAGCGCGGCGGTCGCCGCGGCGGTGGCCGAGTAAGGATCCACATGCGAGCTGCCGACGCCCCGCATGGCGCTCGAGGAGCAGTTCTGTTCGTGGTCGGCGTGCAAGATGAAAAGAATGTCGAGAGCATGCTCGAGGGTGGGGTTAGGGCGGTACTTCAGCTCGGTGGTGCGGAAGAGCATGTTGAGGAAATTGCCGGGGTAGCTCAAGTCGTTATCGGGATAAGCGTATGGCATGCCCAGACTGTGACGATAAGCAAAGGCGGCGAGCGTGGGCATTTTTCCGATCAGACGATACGTCTGCTTGCGGCGCGATTCGGGATCGAAGATGTCTTTGGCGTCCGGATAAAAGGTGGAAAGAGCCGCGACGGTGGAAATCAGCATACCCATGGGGTGCGCGTCGTAGTGGAAGCCGTCGAGAAACTTCTTGATGCTCTCGTGAATGAAAGTGTGATGCGTGACGTGGTAGGACCAATCCGCGAGCTGCGATTTATTCGGCAGCTCGCCGTAGAGAATCAAGTTGGCGGTCTCGAGGTAGGAGCTTTTTTCCGAGAGTTCATCGATGGAATAGCCGCGGTAGCGAAGGATTCCCTTGTCGCCATCAATAAAAGTGATTTTGCTGATGCAGGAGGCGGTGTTCGAGTAGGCGGGGTCGTAGCTCATCATCCCGAAATCGGATTCCTGGATTTTGATCTGGCGCAGATCCATGGCCCGAATCGTGTCGTTCTTGATGGGAATTTCGTATTGCTGGCCGTTGCGATTGTCAACGATGGACAGCGAATCGCGGCGTGTAGCAGCCGGAGTTGCAGAATTCACCACCGCGGAGGATTTGGTCGGATTCATGGCCTGACCCTTTCAAGCCGTAGCGAACATAGGGGGCTGCGCGCTGCGCCACCCCCAATGTACACCAAACTCCAGACGGGACGGAATGGGATTTGTCCTTGCGCCATCAGTTGAGCAAGGGGAACAAAACATACGGTGACGTATGGAGAAGCAGGAGCATGGAATCCCGGGTCTCTTAATTCCAAGGATTGATGGGATTTTTGTCTGCGAGCAGAGCCGACACTGCTGAATGCGCCATGGCATCGGCTGTGATCCGATGCCGATAAGCGAAGAGTTTCTGCAGTTTGCGGCGGACGAACCACCCTCCGAGGAAATTTCCGGGCCAGCCGAACTGCAACTCGTAAATGATGTGATCCTCGAGAATACAGGCGCCGAGGCCGTCGGGGATGAAGAGATGAGTATGTTCCCAGCGGCGAAACGGGCCAGAGATCTGCACGTCGCGAAACTGACGGTCCTGAATAAAGTCACAGTGTTCGAAAACCCAAAGCATGGGAAAGGGACCGATGTGGACGCGCAGCGTGCCGCGATCGCCATCGCGAATCCCGGGGGCTCGCTGAACAATTTCAAGCTGTTCCCAGGGCGGCGTGAGGCGTTCGAGCGCGCCGGGGACAGCGTGCCACTGGAAGATGCGCTCGGCGGGCGCCTCGATTCGAATACGCGCCGCGAAATGGTTCTCAGCCGGCATATCGCGCCAGATATTCCTTCAAGTGAAATTTGCGGGCGGTGTTGCGCGAGCTCATATAACGGACCGTGCCGAAGACGGGCCGCTCCGGCCCCCACGGGTGATCGTAGCGGCCGAGGCACCAGAAAATTCCGCTGTAGGAATTAGGGTCCCGCCCGTCGAGCGCGAAGCGGTTATTGAGTTCGATCATGACTTGAAGCGCCCGGCGAGGAGAAGGCGACCACTCGAGAATCTTTTTCCCCCAAAGCATGCGCAGGTAATTGTGGATGCGGCCTTCCGAGATCAGTTGGCGTTGAGCGGCATTCCAGAGCGGATCCATGGTGCGGGCCGCGGCAAAATCGGCGAGCGAATAACAATGTTCGCGTTTATCGCGGACATGGCGCTCGAGTGTCTCGCGAGCCCAGCCTGGCAGCGAATCATAGCGATCGTATTCCGAGCAGCGGGTGCAGGAATTGAAACCGAGCTCTCGCCAGGTGACAAGCTGATCGAGAAATTCTTCCGCGGGCTGGCTGAGGCCCCACCATCCGGAGCGCGAGCCGTTCGAGCCAAGGGCCAATTTCGCCGGTGACCATTTTTCTTGTTGCGTGAGCTCATAAAAGGTCTGGTGGGCCGAAATGTGGCCAAAATGGAGGTAAGGAGAGAGGCCGCTCGCGGAATCGGAGTCCGGATGATTGCGAGAATCGGAATAGCCGCCGAGCTTCTCGGATAGAAATCTTCGAAGCGCGTGTTGACCGGCCAATTCACCGCCCTGAATCGGGGCGGGTCCGATGGCGTGATCAATCGGAAGATGGGAGACAGAGTCTGCGTTTTCGAGCATTGCGAGGGATGAAGGCGGCCATTTTCTTTCGATGTCGCGGGGAATGGATTTCAGTGAAGGAAGAGCGAGCCTTGCGAGCGGGTTGCGTTGAGGGAAGTGGAACAGGTGCGCGGGCAGCTTTCTCTGGAGAAACCGGCGAAAGGAGTAGGCTGTCACAAAGGAGCGATCCGCGGCGCGCAGCGGTAGCAATCCATTGGAATCCACCGATTCCAGGCGAACGGGAATCGCCCGGGCGGCAAGGTGGACCATGCGCGGCAGGAAGAAACAGGGGTAATCGTCGGTGACGACCAGACAGGATCTGGCGGCCAGCGCGCCGAGCAGGCCGCGACTTTGGCCGGGAGCCGGCTCGACGTATGGATAATATCGGACGCCGGCGTTCGCAGATAGGCGCCGCAGTTTTTCTGCCATGCCGTCGAGCACAAAGCGGTGAAAGCGCTCGCAAGCCCAGCGATAGTCGCATCGCAAGGCTTCAAGGATGAGGAGTGGCTTCCCGAGCTTGCGGGCCCATTCAATCGCGCGGTCGAGAGCGAAATTCCATCTGGTCCGGCGAAAGGCAATCATCCAATACAGAACAAAATCGCCCTCAGGTTGAAGCGGCGCGGAATTCAGCTTGGAGATGCGAATTTCCGGAACGCCCGGCAATGAGTCTCCCAATGTCCGTGGAGGAATCGGAGCAACCTTAGAGGCATGGCTCCGAAAAACATTCTATGTTGCGATGAGTAGCCCAGGCGGCGCAAGCAAGGGAATCCATTTGAAGTATGCCGCCAACCAGGACTCGGTTTCCAGATGACGTCACTTCGATTCTGGGTTGAGCAGTGAAGCGGCCGGGGCCGGGGAAGCTTTTTTTTCCAGGTCCACCGACATGGCCAGTTCGCAGCGATTGCGGCCGTGCTCTTTAGCGCGATAAAGAGCGTCATCGGCGATTTGCAGCAACACCTGCGCTTCGAAAGGAGCCGCCTCACTGCTGATGGCGACACCCAGACTGGCGGTGAGCGAAATTTCGCCGGCATCGGTTGTAATGGGCGTGGCCTCGATTGCTTTGCGAATTCTTTCGGCTAGTCCGAGGGCTCCCATCGCGTCGCAAGAGGGGGCCACGATGAGGAATTCCTCGCCACCGTAGCGGCCCACCGTGTCGTACGGGCGAACGCATTGTGTGAGTCTGCGTGTGGACTCTTGAAGCACGGCATCGCCGGAGAGATGCCCGTACTGGTCGTTGACATATTTGAAGTGGTCCAGGTCCATCAGAACGATTCCGAAGGAGCCGCCCTCGCGCATCTGACGGGAACGCTCGCGGCGCAAGGTGTCGAGGACGACGCTGCGATTGGCGACTCCGGTGAGCGCGTCGTGGGTCGCCTGGAAAAGCAACTCTTCCTGGGCAGCGATCAGGTTGTCCTGCAAGTCGAGAATTCGCTGTCCGACGAGAAGCCGCGCGCGGAGTTCCTGAGCGTCGAAGGGCTTGGTCAAGTAATCATCGGCGCCAGATTCAAGGCCCTGGAGGATATCCTCTTTCTGGTTGCGGGCGGTGAGCAAGAGAATATAAATGTAGGCGCGATTGGATTCGTTGCGGATTTTCTGGCAGACCTGAGGGCCTTCGAGGCCGGGCATCATCCAGTCGAGCACTGCGAGGCGTGGAAAATCCATTCTTTCGAGGATGGCAAGCGCCTGCGCGCCGTCCACGGCGACAATCACTTCGTAGCCCCATTTGACGAGAAAGCTCTGAAGGATGCGCCGGGAGACGGGGTCGTCCTCGGCGATCAAGATTCTGTTCTTTGGTTTCGTGTCCAGGTTCATGTGGAAACCCCTCGAGTGGAATTTTGAGTGTGTGAACTCGCGGCAACGGGCGGCCGTTCGAAATTGCCGGTGAAATGAAATGTGCTGCCGTGGCCCGGCTCGCTTTCGACCCAAATTTTGCCGCCCATCATTTGGACCAGCCTCGAGGAAATGGCGAGTCCAAGGCCTGTCCCGCCGTGCTTTCTTGTGGTGGAGCCATCGGCCTGGGCGAAGGCTTCAAAGATCAAGGACTGCTTTTCCGGGGGGATGCCGATACCCGAATCGCGGACGCGGAAGTGAACCACGACGCGGCCGTCCTCGGAGCTTTCCAGGTCGGCGCTGACGGAAATTTCTCCCTGCTCGGTGAATTTGACGGCGTTTCCGATGAGATTGACAAGAATCTGGCGGAGCCGCGTAGGGTCGCCCACCAAAATGGACGGGATCTCGGGCGCGATGCATTCGATGAGGCAGATATTTTTCTGGCGCGCGCGAAAAACCATTATTTTCAGGGTGTCACTGACAGTCTCGTGGAAGGGGAATTCGATCGCTTCGAAATCGAGTTTGCCGGCCTCGATTTTGGAGAAGTCCAGGATGTCATTCAGCAGCCGCAAGAGGGAATCGGCTGAATGTTTGACCAACTCCAGGTATTCGCGTTGTTCCGGAGACAAATCGGTATCGAGCGCAAGGTCGGTCATGCCGATAATGCCATTCATCGGAGTGCGGATTTCATGGCTCATATTGGCGAGGAATTCGCTTTTCGCATGGCTGGCGACTTCCGCCGCGTCCTTGGCCCGCGAGAGTTCCGCCGTCCTGTTCGCCACTCTGGTTTCCAGCTCGC
>Ga0187781_10003895_pt1 | contig 11151 bp, 8 predicted proteins | sample 0715_SJ02_MP02_2_FD_132447 | JGI IMG/M metagenome (GOLD analysis project Ga0187781, IMG submission 132447) | Tropical peat soil microbial communities from peatlands in Department of Meta, Colombia - 0715_SJ02_MP02_20_MG | ecosystem: Environmental > Terrestrial > Soil > Wetlands > Peat | place...
ATCGTAATCCGCAACGCCCACGCCCATGCCTTTTCCCGGATGCGCGCGAAGTCCCCATTCCGCGGAAACGTCGCGGAACGTTCCGTCGCCGTTGTTGAGGAAGAGTTGGTTGGGTGTCGTCTTATAGAACTTCGGATGGCAATAGTCGCGGACGCCCGGCTGAAAATCGCACGGGGGCTCGGTTTTGACATCCCAGGCGAAGTAGTTGAGGACGAACAAATCGAGCAAGCCGTCGTTGTTGACATCGAGCCAGGCTCCGCCCACTGACCATAGCGGACCAAACTCCGGATCGTGGGTGACGAGGCCCGCTTTCTCCGTGAAATCCGTGAATGTGCCGTCACCGTTATTGTGATAAAGATGGTTCGCGTGAACGCCGCCGACAAACAGGTCTAGATGGCCGTCGTTGTCGTAATCGCCAACGGCGACGCCGTTCGAGAAGCCGGCGCCGGTAAGCCCCGCTTGCTCCGTAACGTCCTTGAAATTCCCTTTGCCATCGTTTTCGAAGAGCCGATTCGAATACTTGGGTGAAGTCTTGATCAGTGAATGTATATCAGCCCCATTCGCGAAAAAAATGTCTAGATGGCCGTCGTTGTTGTAATCAAACAGGCCAACCCCGCCGGCCATCGTCTCCGGAGCGTGCCGCTCCGGCGTTTCGCAGCTATCGAGCTGGAAATCAATCGGACGATAAGTGAAGTGGATGGGTGAGGCCAGGGCTTCCCCCCTCGAAGGTATCGCTCCCGCGGCCATCAAGAGGGTCAAGAATTCGCGCCGTTGCATCGGATCCAATCGGTGTTTCCCGGCTTCAGCGACAGCGAAGATTCGATCAGGCTTCGAGCCCTTCTTCGCTCCGCCGCGCTATTCTACCATGTACCGCACGCGAACTTTGAGGGCTCGCAGGTGGTATTTTGACGCGCAGTTCTCCAAAAGGGTGCCGCACGATCTTGGTTGGCTGCCTTTCCGGTGTTGAGCTAATGTGACTATTGGAGTCTATCCAAAACAGGAGGATGAGAGCCGTGAATCCCAAACACTACCCTGCGTCTCTGCAGGTCAACGGTGGGCCGATACTCAGCAATGGAAAGTGGTCCGGCTTCGTGGCATTTGACACGCCGGGTCTTACCCTCGGGCAACTCGAGCAGGTAGCCCGTTACTACTACGGTCTCGGCTACGGCTACTTCTGCCCCACGATGGTGACCGCCAGCGAGGAGGCCTACCGCTCCAACCTCCCGGTCTTTCTCAAAGCGCGCGACTATGCGTGGGGCCAGGGCATTCTGCCGCCTCACCTGGAAGGCCCGTTTCTCGCTCCCGAGTGCATCGGCGCGCACAATCCGGCGCTGCGCGTGGATCCGACGCTGGAATACGCCGCGAAGCTGATGGATTGGTCCGGCGGCTTCATCGGCTGGGTGACGATGGCGGCGGAACGGCCGGGCGCACTGGAGGTCATCCGCTACTTTGCCGGAAAGGGAGTGAGCGTCAGCTTGGGCCATCAGAATCCGACCCTGGAGAACATCCAGGCGGGAATTGCGGCTGGTTCCACCGGTTTCACGCATGTCCTGAACGCCGCCACGCGGGACAAGATCGCCGTTAAGGATCTGCGCATGATCGTGCAGTTCACCGACCGGCGAGCGTTTTCGATGATTATCGCGGATGCGATTCACGTACCGGGGTACGCTGTAAAGCTGATGGCCGACGGCAAGGGCCCCGACAAAGTGATCATCGTGGCGGACGAAAGCCCGCTGATCGGCGCGCCGCCTTCGACCACGCACCAACTGTGGGGCCGCAGGTTCGAGGTGCGCCTCAACCAAGCAGGTGACCCGTACACTGACCCTCTGAGCGGCTCCTGCACGTCGCTGATCGGATGCATGAACGTCGCGATTGGGTACGGCGTTCCACGCGAGACGGTGGAGCGCGCCGTGACGAGCAACGCGGCCGCGTTTCTCAAGCCGGCGCTCGACCGGTTCGGCATCCGCCTCGACGAAGCACCCGCCCACAGCGGCGGCGTCGTGTTCAGTGAGGGCGTCTACGCGCCTGCACGCTAGCCCTCGGACTGGCTCATGGACGCGGAGGGCCCGAAGCAGTAACTCGGTAAAGTAATTTAGCGCCTCCCGGCCGATCCGGGTGCAATTTCCTCGGAGCCACGGCCGCGGCGATCAAACATCCGCGCCGGCATCGGCACGTTGAGGTCGGCGTAGCCGCCGTTCCGTCAGCACATTCCACTCGCGGACTCCAACATCGACGTGGTGCGAGAGTATCCCAACGGAAAGCATGGGACAGCAACCTAACGAGAGTGGCGGCGCCATAGCGGATGGGCCCCGATTGCGATCCCGCAGCTAAATTGCTAGCATACGGCTGTGCTCTGAGTCTGGCGCGAACCGGACGAAGGGCGATAATCTTGCCAACAGAAGGATGTCGCGATGCACCTCAAAGTACTCCTGGGAACACTCCTCTTCGTCTCGATTTCATTGGGCTCTGCAACCCGCCTGAGCGATGACACCGTTCATGGCATCAACCCGGCGTATATGAATGCGAAGGTTTCTGCCTGTGTCGACTTCAATCAATATGCCAACGGCGGGTGGGCGGCCTCTCACCCCATCCCACCGGAGTTCCCCAGCTACGGGACTTTTCGCGAACTGGTTGACCGGAACGAGGATACGCTCCACCAGATTCTAGAGACAGCCGCCAGCAGGAGGAACTCTCCTGCCGGCAGCGATGAGCAGAAGATCGGCGACTTCTACGCCAGTTGCATGGACTCGGCGCAGGTGGAGCGCGAGGGCGCCAAGCCGCTCGAAGCGGAATTTGACCGCATCGCCAGAATCCACGACCTCGCGGACCTTCAGAAAGAGGTAGCGCGTTTGCAAGGCTACGGCGTCAACGTCCTCTTTCGTTTCTCCTCGCAGCAGGATCGCAAGGACAGCACACAGGTGATCGCGGGAGCTTCACAGGGGGGAATGGGCCTGCCGGACCGCGACTACTACTTCCGCGAGGACGAAAAATACCAGAAGATTCGCGACGCCTACGTGAAGCATATCGGGGCCATGCTGGAGCTCGTAGGCGACAGCGCCACGCAGGCCGCGGCGGAAGCCCAGACGGTCATGCGGCTCGAGACTAAGCTGGCCCAGTCCGCCATGGACCGCATCGAATTGCGCGATTCCGATGCGACGTATCACAAGATGGGCGTGGGGGAGCTGCAAAGCCTCGCTCCCCACTTAACCTGGCCGGCGTATTTCACCGACCTGGGGTACCCTAAGATCGACCAGGTCAACGTCGGACAGCCGAAGTTTTTTGCTGCCCTGAACGATCTGCTGACCTCCGCCGCTCTCGACGACTGGAAAACCTACCTGCGTTTTCATCTGCTCTCTGCCGCCGCTCCCGCCCTCTCCGACAAATTCGTTCAGGAGGACTTCGACTTTCACAGCCACACCTTGCAGGGCACGGAGAAGATCCTGCCGCGTTGGAAGCGTTGTGTGGAGGCCACCGACCGCCACTTGGGCTTCGCCTTGGGAAAGCAGTACGTGCAGAAGCAATTTCCGCCCGAGGCCAAAGCGCGCGCCGACAAGATGGTGCACTTCCTGATTGAGGCCCTGCGCGACGATATCCAGACCCTGCCATGGATGGGACCGGAAACCAAGAAAGCAGCCCTGGCGAAACTCGAGGCCTTCACCCCCAAAATCGGCTACCCCGACAAATGGCGGGATTACTCCGCCTACGAGGTCGACCGCGGGCCCTATGTGGAGAATGTGCTGCGCGGTGAGGTGTTCGAGTTACACCGGTTGCTCAACAAAATCGGCAAGCCGGTGGACCGCACGGAGTGGGGCATGACGCCGCCCACGGTGAATGCTTACTACAACGCGCCGATGAACGAAATTGTCTTTCCCGCAGGAATCCTGCAGCCGCCCTTCTTCGATCCCGAGGCAGACGACGCCTCGAATTACGGAGGCATCGGCGCGGTGATTGGGCACGAAATGACCCACGGGTTCGATGACCAGGGCCGCAAGTTTGACGCTCACGGCAACCGCACGGATTGGTGGACTGCAGAGGATCTGAAAAACTTCCAGGAACGCGCCGCCTGCGTGGAAAAGCAGTTTGACAGCTACGTGGCCATCGATGACCTTCACGAAAAAGGCAAGCTGGTGCTTGGCGAGAGCATTGCCGATCTGGGAGGATTGACCATCGCTTACAAGGCGTATCAGAAGAGTCTGGAAGGCAAACCACGGCCGGCGGCGATCGGCGGGTTCCCGCCGCAGCAGCGTTTCTTCCTCTCCTTCGCGCAAATCTGGGCCGGGAACGATCGGCCTGCGTTCATTCGCCTGCAGGTGAATACCAACCCGCATCCTCTGCATAATTTCCGTGCCATTGGCGCGCCGTCGGATATGCCGGATTTCCAGCAGGCCTTCGGCTGCCAGGCGGGAGACCCGATGGTGCGCGAGGCGCGATGCGCGATTTGGTAGGATGCTAATGGCCACGCAACAAGGAGAGCCGGAATGCAAAGACGAAGCTTCCTCAAAGGTGGAGCCACCCTCGCCGGTGCGCGGATCGGTGGGAGGAGCGAATGTTGACCCAACTTGACACAGTGAAGGCCACTCGGCGAGAGTTCTTGGGTGCAGCCGCGTTGACGGCGGCGCAGTACAAGCGGGTTCTCGGTGCAAATGACCGCATCGGAATCGGCTTCATCGGGTTCGGCTTGATTGGCAAACAGCACGTCGCCGATTTCAAAAAGTTCGACGATGTGGAATTGGTGGGCATTTGCGACGTCTATCGGCCGCGTCTCGAAGAAGGCCGCAACTACCTTGGCAACCCCCGCGCCAAGGCCTACAGTGATTTCCGCGAAATGTACCAGAATAAAGACATTGACGGCGTGGTCGTGGCCACCCCGGACCACTGGCACGCGTTGCTCACCATCATGGCTTGTGCGGCGGGCAAGGACGTGTATGTTGAAAAGCCAATGACGCTTTTCATCGACGAAGGCCGATGGATGGTCCAGGCGACTCGCAGATACGGCCGCATCGTGGTTGTGGGAACGCAGCGGCGGCATGGCCGTGGTGTGGCGGAGGCTCGGAAAGTGATCGAAAGCGGCCAGCTCGGCAAGATTCATTCCGTCCGGGCTACCGCATGCCGAAACATTTACCCGGGCTTCGGCAAGACTCCCGTCGAGGATCCGCCGCCCGAACTCGACTACGACATGTGGCTCGGTCCCGCCCCAAAGAAGCCGTATCAGCAGCACCGAAGCCTCTATCACTTCCGCTGGTTCTGGGATTACTCTGGGGGGCAGATGACCAACCTCGGGGCTCACCTGCTGGACCAGGCGCTGTGGTGCATGAACGCCCAAGGCCCCAGCCTGGTCATGTCAACGGGCGGCCGCTTAGCTCTTGAAGATGATGGCGAAACGCCGGATACCCAGGATGCCACATGGAAATTTCCGCAGGGGTTCACACTGAGTTTTGTCATCCGAGAAGCCAATGCCCTGAGGGACGTTTCCGCCGTCCGCGGGTTGTCCTTTTTAGGCACCAAAGGCAGCCTGGTGCTCTCTGGTGGCTACGAAGTCTTCCCCGAGAATAAGATCGATCCCGTGAACGATATCCCTCCGTTTATGGGGCAGCCCGTCGGCGGCCCGGTTCGTAGCGATGCGAAGCCGACGCCGTGGATAAAGGGTTACAAGGGTGGAGTGGAGTCTGACAGCCGCTACGGAACAGGCGGCGAGGACACCCTTGCTATGAATGAGCGTGATTGGCTGAGCAGCATGCGCACGCGCAGGCGGCCCCTGTGTGAGGTGGAAGACGGGCACAGGGTGCAAGTAATGTGTAACCTGGCCAACATCTCCCTCCGAATTGGCCGTGCCGTCGAGTGGGACCCGGACAAGGAACAAGTCATCGGCGACAGGGAAGCCGCTGCGCTGTGCTACAAACCATATCGCGCACCCTGGGACAGCGTGCTTAGGAGTCTGGTTAAGGTCTAGGTTCACCAGCAAGGAGTAAACCATGACCCGAAGAGATATCTTGGCGCTCGCTTGTGGGTCTCCGGCCTTACTGGCGTCCGTTTCTGACTTCGCGCCCCCGCTGGAGAATCCGCCACGACTGGGCGCAGCACCCATGGCATTCTGGCAGCGAATCCAGGCGAGCCGCAGCGGTGGACAGCCGTTCGATCTCATCGAGCATTGCCACAAGCTTGGACTGGCGGGGGTGCAGACGAACCCTCCCTCGACCGATCCGGATGCGATCAGGTTGTTCCGGGAGCGAATTGAACGGTATCAGATGCACCTGATCTGCGATCCGCAACTACCACGTCACAAGGGTGATGTCGATACTTTCGAAGCGCAAGTGCGAGCTTACCAAGAGGCCGGAGCGATCGCCTTCCACGCTGCGCTGACGGGGCGTCGCTACGAAGACTTTGACAGCTTCGGGGCGTGGAAGACGATGTTCGAGGCCGTCCAGGCTTCGGTTGAATTGGCGGAACCCGTCCTGCGCAAGTATCGGGTGCGCCTTGGCATCGAAAACCACAAGGGTTACCGGGCCGCCGAGCAGGCGGTTTGGCTGAAGCGCCTCAGCAGCGAGTATGTGGGTGTCTGCTTTGATTTCGGCAACAACCTTGCGCTGTGCGAACAGCCCATGGAAACCTTGCGGACTCTTCTGCCGTACGTCTTCTTTACCCATATCAAAGATGTGGCGGTGGAAGATTACGAGGACGGTTTTCTACTCTCGGAGGTGCCCTTCGGCGAAGGAATCCTCGAGCTGAAGGCGATGGTGCAACTCCTGCGCCAAGAGGACCCGAACGTCATTTTTGAGCTGGAGATGATTACACGCGACCCGCTGAAAATACCGGTGTTCTCGCCCAAGTACTGGGCGACCTTCGATGACTCTTACAGTCCACTGCCCGGACGAGACTTGGCCAAGACCCTGGCGCTCGTGCGAAAGAACAAGCTGAAAGCGCCACTCCCACGAGTCGCCGGTCTGAGCTCCGGGGAGCGAGTTAAACTGGAAGATGAGAGCAACTTGAAGTGCATTGCGTGGGCGCGCCAGAGCCTCGCTCTCTGATGTGGCATATTAAGCGCGAATCAGAAACATGGATGGCAGTGCGGGTAAGCCCGGAAGCCAAAGCAAACATGTTCCAATCGCGAATTGGGGACACGCCCTCGAAGAGGAAAAACTGGCACAATACCAGGGCTTGACATAGAATAGAAGGCAGTTGGGGCGCCAAAATGTATAGCCTGAGTTGCGGGGGTCCGTCCGACGAGTGTCTCGCTTGCAGGCCGGCATGAAGCAGGTTTACGATGCCATCGTTGTCGGGTCTGGCGCCAGCGGCGGCTGGGTGGCTAAAGAACTGACTGAGCACGGCCTGGCCGTCCTCATGCTCGAAGCCGGCCCGCCGCGCATCCCGACGCGTGACTTCACGGAACACGTTTGGCCCTACCAGTTGAAGTTCCGCGGCTTCGGAGATCGGAAGGCGCTGCTGACCCATCAGCCCGTTCAACGGTTGTGCTTCGCCTGCGACGAGTACAGCCACCAGTTCTTTGTTAACGACCACGAGAATCCCTACACCACGCCCCCCGACAAGCCTTTTATGTGGATTCGAGGCCGCCAAATAGGCGGCAGGACTTTCTGCTGGGGGCGCGAGAGCTATCGCTACAGCGACTACGAATTCAAGGCCGCCAACCGCGACGGCTACGGGGAGGACTGGCCGTTCGACTACCGGGAACTCGCTCCTTACTACGACAAAGTCGAGAGCTTTATTGGCGTGAGCGGATCGCTGGAGGGCCTGGACCAGTTCCCCGATGGCAATTACCTTCCACCGATGCGACTCTCCTGCGGCGGGGAGATGGCTAAGAAAGTTCTGGGCGAGAAGTTCGGTTGGAAGGTGATGCCGGACCGGGTAGCCAACCTGACCGTGCCTCACAACGGCCGCCCTGCTTGTCATTACTGCGACGAATGCCAGCGGGGCTGCCACACCGCCTCCTACTTCAACAGCCCCTCGGTCACTCTCCCCGCCGCTTGGCGCACCGGGCGATTGACCCTGGTGAGCGATGCCGTGGTCAGCCACCTGGTGATGAACAAAGACGAAGCCCGGGCGGATGGTGTTCACTACATCGAACGCACGGGGGGCGCCCACCGCGAGGCCCACGCCAAGGTTGTGATACTGGCCGCATCAGCGCTCGAATCCACGCGGATTCTACTCAATTCCAAAACCCGCCGCTTCCCCAACGGAGTGGGAAACTCTCAAGGTCTGTTAGGTCACTACTTGATGGACCACTTTACTTTGGAAGGCGCCGGCGGGATCATTCCTTCCCTCCGGTCTTCCCGGCGCCAGCCGGTCGGGACACCCTGCGGATTTCTGATCGCCAAATACACCAACGTGGGTAACAACCACAATAAGAACTTTCTGCGCGGTTATCGGTTCGATGGCGATGGCAGCCAGGAATTGTATGGACATGCATTTTCTCTGCCGGGATTTGGCGCGGATTGGCGAAAGCGCGTGCGCGAGGAAATTCCTTACTACTTCGGCATCACCGCACAAGGCGAGTGCTTGCCCGACTACAACAACTTTGTCGAACTCGATCCCGAAGTCAAAGACGCCTGGGGTATACCCGCCCTCCGCATTCACGCGAGTTATGGTGAGAATGAGAAGGCCATGGCGAAAGCCATGCGCCAGGACGTCCTGGAAATCCTCCAAGCCATGAAGCTCGAAAGCTCGCGGCCCCCGCGCCAGAATTTGAGTGTTTTCGGCAAGAATATTCACGAGTGCGGAACGGCGCGCATGGGCCTCGATCCCAAGAAGAGCGTGCTGGACCGCTTGAGTCGCGTGCACGACGTGAAGAATGTGTTGGTCACAGACGGCGCGTGCTTCGTTACCCAAGGCCCCTACGAGCCGACGTTAACGATCATGGCAATTTCCGTGCGCGCCGCGGACCACCTCGTGGAAGATCTCAGGAAAGGCAATCTGGTATAACCGGTATCGAAAACCCGGCTAGCCGCACCAACTGGAATACAAGACAAGGGACTGTTTTGTATGAAGGACGATCCTAGTCATCAAGATCTGCCTCCGGCAAGTCCGGCCATTACCCGCCGCGAGTGGCTCTTGCGTCTTGGGGGAACGGCCGTCCTCACGGGCTTCCGAGGCGCGCCCGTGGAGTACCATAACGGACCTTCGACCGCGGCAGCGGATCGACTTCCACCGGGGCTCTATGACCCCTCGGAAGACCAGATGACGCACGCCCTGGAAAGCGACGGCCGCTTGTTTCCCGTTCCGGCCGGGAGCGAAATCGATTTCCTGCGGCCTCCGAGCGGCCCTTTCCAGCCACACTGTTTTTCACCGCCTGATTTCGCCGTGGTACAGCGCCTCGTCGCATTGTTTCTGGGCGAATCGGATACGAATAGCGAGCCGGCGAGCACCTCGGTGCAGATTTCCGAATGGATCGATCTGGAAGTCTCCGATTCAGCCTCCGTGCGGCAGGCGGCGCGCAACCTGTCGCCCCAGCATCGCACGCTTGCCATCGCTTACTACGGTGAACGCGAGGTGGCGGCACTCGAGACCGACGACCCACAGAAGATCTGGAGGGAAGGGTTGAAGTGGATTGCGACGGAATCGAGCCGCCGCTGGGGCAAGGCGTTCCTCGAAGCTCCCCCCGCCGCGCAGGTCGAGCTTCTAAAGTCATTGAGTAAGCGCGCGGGAGACGATGACGCGAGGGCAGAGCTTTTTGTTCTCTTGAAGGACCAAGTCTCCCGTGGATTCTACACCTCACAGCGCGGTCTCAAAGAACTTGATTACAAAGGGAACGCATTTTATGCAGAGTGCCCGGGGTGCAACCGCTCGGACCTTTGAGCCCGCTCAAAAGCTAGCTTCCTAGGTTCGGCGTAGCGTTGGCCTTTACGGGCCGCGGTAGAACTCGATCCTGAAAGGGTCACCAGGAAAGCACTTGAACCCGATTTCCAGGCCCTTCACTCTGACGTGTGGGCTAAGCGTATCAATGGCCCTCACTTCGAACTTCTAGACATGACTCCAAGTGGGCACCGGCACCGTGCGCACGTGGCCAGCTTTGCCCACCAGGTCGACAATTGCCCGATCTCCGTCCCGCCCTTGGATCTTCTCGCTCTCCAGGTTGGCCACTTCAGATCGTCGAAGGCCTCAACCTGGTAAGTGACCCAACATGGCAACGTCTCGTTTGCCACGAAGCGTGTCCGTGTGTACCCGATAACGTAGAACGACGATGCGGTTGAGGGTCAGCCTAGGTTCGGAGCAATACCAGGCGATGAATTCGTCCATGGCGTGCTGGCAGGAACGGCGCGATGGGAGGGAGCCGAGGGTATTTAAAACGGAAGCCTTGGACTGCACCAACTCTCGGAAGGTCAAATTTTGGGGTCTATGATTTGACCGCCGGCGACGCGGTTTCAACATGGAAGCGCCCTCCTTAGCCGCTTCCACCGTTGTAAGGCACCGGCATCGGAATTGACCAGGTTTAGGGTTTCAGCTTATAGATAGGCGATTTCCCAACACTACCCAGGACGCCCTTTGTTAAAGGCCGCAAAGGGCGATCGCTTAGCTATAAGATCGGCATAAGGGCCGAATGGTGGCTACGATTTCTTTAGGTCGGGTCACTGATTCGCCCATCAGCGAGAGGCGTGGCGCTAGGGTTGTCTTTTGTTTGTCTTGCAGCGAAGTTAATCAGAATCTGTGTGCGCGATGTGTGCTGAAGGCTAGGCAACTCGTCCGCGGCCCAAATCTGCTCTCCAGAAAGTACGTGCAAGTCATTGATCTCACGTGAGGCCGACTCGGACGTTCTGGCACTATGGACCCGCCGACCGGTTGGCACAGACTTGCGGACAATCTGGGCCCCTCGGGCGAAAGCCGACATGTTCGCCCCTTCACATCTGGCCCGAGGCTTTATTGCGGGATCAAGACAATGTTCTCGTCGTCGGCTTCTTATGGCGTCGCTTTGGCAGGAACCTTTCCACTCAGAACCCGAAGGTAGTTGACCAGGTCCCACAGCTGCGGCTCGGGCATGCGCCCTTTCTCGCTTGGCATAGGTTCCTTGCCGGTGGCCACGATGGCAAAGAGTTCGCCGTCGGTCCGCTTGGACAAAGAGTCAGGCTGTGTGAAATCAGGCAACTTCAATTTCATCTCTTTGGCCAAGTCACCTTTTCCGTCTCCCTTTTCTCCGTGGCACAG
>Ga0187781_10003896_pt1 | contig 11150 bp, 10 predicted proteins | sample 0715_SJ02_MP02_2_FD_132447 | JGI IMG/M metagenome (GOLD analysis project Ga0187781, IMG submission 132447) | Tropical peat soil microbial communities from peatlands in Department of Meta, Colombia - 0715_SJ02_MP02_20_MG | ecosystem: Environmental > Terrestrial > Soil > Wetlands > Peat | place...
CCCGCCACGCCGGCGCCCGTCATCAGGCGGCGCAAAGCCTCGCGACGATCGAATTCGGCTTGCTGCTCTCGCTTCTTCATATGAGGCGCTCCCTGAATGGGTGGCATAGCATCACTTTCCGTTTAAGCCGCCATTCTAGCATGCGACTCGGACTCAAGGGAGCGCCGGCCGTAGAACCTGCGTGCTATTGGACGCGCGTCGGGAGTATCATCGTCAACCTGGAGGGTGAGCGGGATGCTTGGCGATTCGCTGCAGGGTTCGACGGAGGTTTTTGACGTGATCGTGGTCGGGTCCGGGGCGACCGGTGGCTACGCCGCCAAGGAACTGACCGAGGCGGGACTGCGCGTGGCCCTGGTAGAAGCGGGACGAATGCTCGTTCCCGAGAAGGACTTTACCGAGCACGTGATTCCTTACCAGATCAAGTATCGCGCCTTCTCGCCGGAGTTTACCCGCACGCGGCCCATTCAGGCGCGCTGTTATGCCTGCATGGAGTACAACTACGACTGGTTCGTAAACGACTACGAGAGCCCTTACACGACCGAACCCGGCAAGCCGGTGAATTGGTTCCGCGCCCGGATCTTGGGCGGACGCTCGCTGGTATGGGGACGCCAAAGCTACCGTCTAAGCGATCTCGATTTCAAGGCTGCCAGTCACGACGGTTTCGGTGAGGACTGGCCGCTCGATTATGCCGAGCTCGCGCCCTGGTACGACAAGGCGGAGGAGTTTATCGGCGTGAGCGGCGCTGCCGAGGGCGTGCCTCAGCTTCCGGACGGCAGGTTCCAACCCCCGATGCCGATGACCTGTGGCGAGGTCTTGTTGCGCAACACGGTGAAGCAGAAGTTCGGCCGCACGCTTACGATCGGCCGCACCGCCAATCTGACGGCGCCCCTGAATGGACGTCCGCCGTGCCACTACTGCGGTCCGTGCGAGCGCGGCTGCGTCACGCACTCGTATTACAACAGCCCGACGACCGCGATCGCTACGGCGCAGGCCACCGGCAAGCTGGCGCTCTTCACCGACGCCGTGGTGAGCCACGTCACCATGGATTCCCAGGCCACGCGCGCTACCGGGGTCCGCTACGTGCATCGCCTGACCCGGCAGACTCGAGAGCTACGCTCGAGGAGCGTGGTGTTGTGCGCGCAATCGCTCGAATCCTGCCGCATCCTGATGAACTCCGCAAATCGCCAGTTCCCGAACGGGCTCGCGAATTCGAGCGGCGTCCTCGGGCACTACCTGATGGACCACGCGACTGGATTTGGCGCTTCGGGCGTGTTGACAGGAATCGACGAGCGTCCCACGGCAGGGCCGCCGCAACGCCCGAACGGCGTCTATCTGATTCGTTTCCGCAACGTCACGGAGCGGCATCCCGACTTCATTCGGGGCTATGGCTACCAGGGCGGCGCCGGAGCAGGGTACGCGTTGAACGCGGAAGGCTACGGCAAGGGTTTCAAAGCGCGCGCGCGTGAAGGGGAGTACTACATCGGCCTCGGCGCCTTCTGCGAGTGCCTGCCGCACTTTGAGAATCGCTGCGAGCTCAGCACGACCGTGGTGGACGCCTGGGGCGTCCCGGCGCTTCACTTCAATGCTGCTTACGGTGAGAACGAGAAGAAGATGGGACCGCATGCCGCCGCCGATGCCGCGGAAATGCTGGAGGCTGCCGGCGCCAGGAACATCTCGCTCGATGCCAACATCAGCCCGTTCGGTCACGCCATTCACGAATGCGGCGTGGCGCGTATGGGCGACGATTCCAGGAAGTCAGTGCTGAACAAGTATTGCCAGTCGCATGACGTGAAAAACCTGTTCGTAATGGACGGCAGCGCGTTTGTGTCAGTCGGCAATCAGAATCCCACGCTGACCATGCTCGCGCTGGTCGGTCACGGATGCGATTATCTGGCGAAAGAGGCAAGAACAGGAGGGCTCGGATGAACCGGCGTGACTTCAGTCGAAATCTTGCTTTGGCAGCGCTCGGCAGCGGGACGCTGAGTGCGCGCGCCACGAACGCAGAATCATTCTCAAATGGCGGGCAGCAATCTCAATCGGGCGGCGCGCCATTCAAGATCTCGCTCATGCTCTGGACGGTCTTTAACAAGATGCCTTTCGAGCAGCGCCTGGAGAAGGCCGCCGAGGCCGGATATCACAATGTCGAACTGGTGGGCGAGTTTGAGAAGTGGTCGGACACTGACTACGAGAACGTCGCCCGCAAGCGCCGTGAACTGGCGATCCAGTTTGACGCCACCGGCGGGCTGAGGCGCAGCCTCACCGATCCCGCTCAGCGGGATGCTTTTCTTGCGGAAGTCAAAGCGATACTGCCTGCCATGGACAAGCTCGAGTGTCCGGCGCTGATCGTGCTGACCGGCAACAAAGTGGCGGGCATGAGCTACGAGGCACAGCACGCGAGTTGCGTTGAAGGCTTGAAGCAGGCGGCGGACATCGTGGAGCCCAAGGGCTGCAAGATACTGCTCGAGAACATCGATCCCGAGGAGAATCCGAAGTACTTTCTCACCTCAGTGGCCGAAGGGTTCGACGTGATCCGCGAAGTGAATCATCCCCACGTCCGATTCCTCTACGATTTCTTTCACGAACAAATCTCGGAAGGGAATTTGATCGAGAAACTCGAAAAAAACATCGCGCTGGTTGATCTCGTGCACATCGCCGATGTGCCCGGGCGGCACGAGCCCGGCACAGGGGAGATCAACTACACGAACATTTACAAAAAGCTGGCGGAACTCCGCTACGATCGCTATATGGCGATGGAATTCCTGCCGACGGGCGACGAGGTGACGAGCCTGAGGACAGCGCGCGAAGCGGCTGAGGCGGCAGCCCGAGCCTGACCGTCGCGGGTTACACGAACCCCGTACGGTCAGAGCGCTCTCGGCGGACCGCCGTCACAATCTCGCAATGTCTTTCGATCGGTCGCGCGAACTAACTGAGCCCTTGCGAGGCCACCTGTGATTTGGAACGCGCACGCCTGTTGCCGGTTTGGCGTCTGGCAGCCTGTTTCTTCGGGGGTCTGGCAACAATGACATGTTGGCAGTCGAGGCACACGAAGTGTTCACCGCTCGGAGACCGAGTGCTCTTGGAAGAGCCGCAAAATGTACAGACCATCGGTTTCATACTCGAGCCAAGGCTAGCATGTGAGCGAATTGGGAGGCAAGAGACTCGATCATTATTGTCGGCAAAGTCATACGGTGTTTTGCCGAGGATGCCGGGACCGTCGCGATGAGAATCGCAAGAGCTACACAGAAATACGAGAGCTGGCTGGGGCGCTGCACGCCTCTGCTCAAGCGCGACCTGGAACTCAAGCATCGCGCCATGGCCGCCGATCCATTCCAGTTTCTGCGGGCTACCTTCTATCGCTGGGCCCAGATCTGGCGGGAGGTTTGTCGCGAAGAATCTCGAGCGCCCGTCGTGCTGGCTGTAGGCGATCTGCATGTGGAAAACTTCGGGACCTGGCGGGACATCGAAGGACGTCTGGTGTGGGGAATCAACGACTTCGACGAAGTCTGCCCCATGCCCTACACGATCGATCTGGTGCGCCTCGCGGCGAGCGCGCATCTCGCCATCAAGGCGAATCACCTTTCCATCGGGCTCAAGGACGCCTGCGATTCCATCCTCGCCGGATACCGCGAGGCCCTCGCGGGCGGCGGCAAGCCCATCACGCTCGGCGAGCACCATCGTTGGCTACGCCAGCTGGCAACCAGCGAGTTGCGCGATCCGATTGCTTACTGGCAGAAGATGGACGCTCTGCCAACCTATCGGGGCAAGGTGCCCAGGAGCGCCATTCGGGCCTTGACGAGACTGCTGCCCGAGGAGGGCTTGACTTTCCGGGTGGCTCATCGCATCGCGGGCCTGGGAAGCCTGGGGCGTCAACGGTTTGTGGCGCTGGTGGACTGGCGCGGCGCCAGGATTGCGCGCGAAGCGAAGGCCCTGGCGCCGTCTGCGTACACGCTGCCCTGGGACGGCGGGCCGACGGAGGAGATCCAGTACGAAGCTGTGCTCCGCAAGGTTGTACGCTCGCCCGATCCCTTTGTGCACCGGCGCGGACGTTGGCTTGTGCGCCGTCTGGCGCCGGACTGCAGCCGCATCGAGCTCTCGGCGCTTCCCCAGGAGCGCGATGAGTCGCGCTTGCTGCTGGAGATGGGCCACGAGACGGCCAACGTGCATCTGGGAAGCAGGCGGGCCGCCCGGCGTATCCTCCCTGATCTGAAGGCTCGTCGCGAGCACTGGCTTCACGAGGCAAGCGTGCGGATGGTCAAGGCGATCCTCAAGGACTGGAAGGAGTGGAAGGCGAGCGTTTAGCGCCGAGACACAGAGCCGGTGAGACCGCGCAACGGAGTCACGGCCGGCATTAGGAAGCGCCGCCGCCAACAAAATGAACCACTTCCAGCCGGTCTCCGTGGTGAACCCGGGTGCCTTCCCAGGACGCGCGTCGCACGATTTGACGATTGACCTCCACCGCAACCCGGTCGAGCGGGAACCTCAGCCATTCCAGCAGGCCCAGCAGCATGAGGTTCTCAGGGACTTCCCGCGCTTCGCCGTTCAACGAAATCGTGATCACCAAGTCTCCTCTGAAACTAAATAGCGCGTCGTTTAATAAGTTAGCGGCTGATTGACACGCCGTGCGCAGAGCGGAGAGCGAAAAAACTTGACACGCTGATTTCCCGGCTCCGATACTGGGAGCTTAGAAGGCACTCTCGCTGACGATTACACACGAATGCTGCAGCCTTACATACCAATTCTAATTCAGTTCGTGATCGTGGCGGCGCTCGGCGGCATTATCATCGGGGCCTCGGCGTTCGTGGGCAGAAAGCCGCGTACGAGGGAGAAACTCTCGCCTTACGAGTGCGGCAGCCTGCCGGTTGGCGACACGCGCGGCCGATTTTCGATCAGTTTTTACCTCGTCGGGATGCTGTTCATTCTCTTCGACGTTGAAGCCGTCTTTCTTTATCCGTGGGCGGTTGTTTACAAGGAATTGAAGTGGCTTGGCTTCATCGAGATGTTCGTTTACATCGTGATCCTGCTGGCGGGATTTCTTTACGTCTGGAAAAAGGGCGCGTTGGACTGGACCCGTTAAGCGATTTACCGGCCTCCCTGGGGATGCGAGTCTGTCCCGCCCGCCGATGGTGCTCCGGCTCCTCGCCGGGCATCGGAAAAGCTCCGATACTCCAAAGCGGTCGGTTCGTTGAACAGGCTTCATCGTCGATCATGAACCCCGAAGCGCAAAACCATCCGGTAGCCCAGAAGCTGGAGATGCTCGCCCCCGGCGCCGTCGACGAGGGCCAGATCTTTCGAGGCGAACTCACTCTGTGGATCCCGGCTGAGCGTCTTCGTGGTGTTGCGGAACTATTGCGCGACGATCCGCAACTCAGTTTCAAGTACCTTTCGGATCTGACGGCGATGGATCATTATCCGCTTGAGCCGAGATTTGAGACCGTCTATCACCTGAATTCCATCGAACATAATCAGCGCCTCCGCCTGAAGGTTCGACTGCCTGGCGACGATCCGCGGGTTGACTCCATGGTTCCGGTCTGGCCTGGCGCCAACGCTTTCGAGCGCGAGGTCTTTGACCTCTTCGGGATTTATTTTGCGGGGCATCCTTACATGGTACGCATCCTGCTGCCGGATGACTGGGAGGGCCATCCGCTGCGCAAAGATTATCCGACCGAGGGATACCGGTAATGCCGCTGACGCTCGAAAGAGTACCGGGCCAGGAAGAGCGGGCGATCCTCAGCCTGGGACCGCAGCATCCCTCGACCCACGGGGTGCTGCGCCTGGTGCTGGAACTGGATGGCGAGACCGTAGTTCGGGCGATCTACGATATCGGCTACCTGCACACCGGCTTTGAGAAATCCTTCGAGCGCCTGACCTATTCTCAGGACATCACTCTGACAGACCGGATGGACTACCTGGCGCCGCTGTCCAATAACCTGGCTTTTTGCCTGGCAGCCGAGAAGCTCCTCGACCTCGAGATTCCTCCCAAGGCGCAGTACATCCGCGTGCTTCTCACCGAATTGACGCGCATCCAGAGCCACCTGGTGTGGCTGGGCACGCACGCGATCGACATCGGCGCCATGTCGGTGTTTCTCTACTGCTTTCGCGAGCGCGAGGACATCCTGCACATCTTCGAAATGATGTCCGGCCAGCGCATGATGACCAGCTACTTCCGCATCGGTGGCCTTGCGCTGGAGCCGCCGCTCGGCTGGACGGACCGCGTGAAGAAGTTCATCAAGAAGTTTCCCGCAAAGATTGACGAATACGAGGGTCTGCTTACCCGGAATCCGATCTGGATGGTGCGCACGCAAGGCGTAGGTGTCATCTCCGCTGAGGATGCCGTGGCCTATGGCGTCTCCGGGCCGTCATTGCGCGGATCGGGCGTGAAGTGGGACATCCGCAAGGCCCAGCCCTACTCGAGTTACGACAAATTCAATTTCGACATCCCTACGCGCCCGGAAGGCGACGTCTACGCGCGATACGTGGTGCGGCTAGCCGAAATGCGGGAGTCGGTCAAGATCGTGCGGCAGGCCTTGGATGGCATGCCCGAGGGGCCGATCAAGGCCAAAGCCCCGCACATCGTGCTGCCCGAACGCGAGAGCATGAAGACCTCGATCGAGGCGCTGATCTATCATTTCAAGATCGTGACCGAGGGCTTCCATCCGCCGGTCGGCGAAGTCTATCACTCGATCGAGTCGCCGCGCGGCGAACTTGGTGTCTACATGGTCAGCGATGGATCGCCCCGGCCGTTCCGCTGCCACGTCCGCGCGCCTTCGTTCGCGAATCTGCAGGCGCTGCCGAAGCTCATTGAGGGACGGCTTATCGCCGACGTGGTGGCGTGTATTGGCAGTATTGACGTGGTGCTGGGGGAAATCGACCGCTAGAAGCGTCCTTGGTCATTCGTCCTTCGTCGCTGGCGCGAGACCTCGGACCAGCGAGCATGAAGGACGAAGGAGAAGGGACGGTGGACCAACAGGGATGTTATCCGAAGCCCTCAAGTCGAAGTTCGACCAGGTCATTGCCCACTATCCGCTGAAGCGGTCGGCGATCGTCCCGTTGCTGCTTTTCGCGCAGGACGAGATCGGCTACATCAGCGACGAGGCCATTGATGAGATCGCGCGCCGTGTGGAGGTGCGGCCGATTGAAGTAATCGAAGACATCGGCTACTACTCGATGCTTCATCGGCAGCCGATCGGAAAGTACAATTTCCAGGTTTGCACGAATGTGTCGTGCCAGTTGCTTGGCGGCGAGGAGATCCTCGAGCACTGCTCGAAGCGGCTGGGGATCGGCCACAAGCAGACTTCGCCTGACGGCCTGTTTTCGCTTGAGGAAGTGGAGTGCCTCGGCGCTTGCTGCGGCGCTCCGGCGATGCAGGTGAACTACGACTTTTATGAGAACCTGACGCCGGAGCGGGTGGATCGGTTGATCGAGGAATTGAAGGCTAACGGCAAAGCGCGTTGAGACCATGAGCGATTATCAGTCCTACATGAAAGGCTCGCCTCTCGAGGTCAAGGTGATCAGCGCGCGCTTTGGTCTGCCCAATTCGACTTCGATTGACACTTTCCTGGCCCATGAGGGCTATCAGGCCTTGAAGAAGGCCTTCCAGATGGGGCCCGACTCAGTCATCAACGAGATGAAGAACTCCGGGTTGCGTGGGCGGGGCGGCGCCGGCTTCAACACTGGTCTGAAGTGGAGTTTTGTACCCAAGCAGACTGACAAGCCGAAGTACGTAGTCTGCAACGCAGATGAAAGCGAGCCAGCGACCTGCAAGGACCGGCCGCTGATGGAATACGATCCGCATCAGCTGATCGAAGGGATTGTGATTGCTGGTTACGCCATTGGCGCGCACCAGGGTTACATCTACATTCGCGGCGAATATCGCTACCTGATGGACATTCTCGACCGCGCCATCGCCGAGGCGTACGCCCGTGGTTATCTGGGCCGCAGCATTCAGGGCTCCGGCTTCGATTTTGACCTGTGCACGCATACCGGCGCGGGCGCGTACGAGTGCGGTGAGGAGACAGCGCTACTCAACTCGCTGGAAGGACTGCGAGGTTATCCGCGGGTGAAGCCGCCCTTCCCGGCCGTGGTGGGCGTGTACGGCTGTCCGACAATCATCAACAACGTCGAGACGCTCTGCAACGCGCCACACATCATCCTCAAGGGCGCAGAATGGTACGCCAGCCTTGGCACTCCGAAAAACGGCGGCACCCGGTTGTTCTGCCTGAGCGGACACATCAATCGTCCCGGCGTGTACGAACTGCCGATGGGATTTCCGCTGCGAAAGATGATCGAAGAAGTGGGCGGCGGCATTCCGGGCGGCAAAAAGCTGAAGTCGGTGATTCCCGGCGGGTCCTCCTGTCCCTTGCTCACGGCGGACGAGATCGATGTACCCATGGACTTCGATTCGCTGGCGAAGATTGGCTCGATGTTAGGCTCCGGCGGCGTGGTGATGATCGATGAGGACACCTGCATGGTCAAGGTAGCCCAGCGCATTATGAAGTTCTACGCGCACGAATCCTGCGGGTGGTGCATTCCCTGCCGCGAGGGCTCGGCCTGGCTGAAGCGGCTGCTCGACCGCCTGCACGGCGGCGGCGGCATGCCCGGCGATCCCGAAACGGCGCTCGACGTCTCTTACAATATTCTGGGCAAGACGCTGTGTCCGCTGGGAGACGCAGCGGCCATGCCGACCATCAGCATCGTGAAGAAGTTCCGCAGCGAGTTCGACGAACACGTGCGACTGGGCGCTTGTCCGTATGAGAGCAAGGCGTTTGCCGTGTAGCGGGATTCGGTTTTCGGGATTCGGTGTTCGGCCCCGGTAAAGGGTTGCTGTGAAGAATTACAAGGAGCTTGAGGTATGGCAGGTCGCCAAGCGGGTCGCCATCGAGGTTTACCGGCTTACGGCCGGCTTTCCGCGACCTGAGCAATTTGGTCTGACGTCGCAAATCCGCAGGGCGGTCACCCCCGTGCCTGCTAACATCGCCGCCGGATGGGGAAGCGGTTCAGCTGGAGAGTACATCCAGTTTCTTTTGATCGCGCGCGGTTCGCTGATGGAGGCTGGAACGCACCTTATCATTGCTCAGGAGCTTGGCTATCTCCAACACGAGCAATTGCGGTCCTGCCAGGAATTTGTCGAAAGGATCGGCCAGATGCTGAACCGGCTTGTTCAAGCGTTGAGGAGGCGTTGAGAGTAGCTGCGCCGCGGACATCGCGAATGAAGCGGCGAATCCCGAACACCGAAAACCGAACCTCGGATCGAAATGGCTGACGCACCACAAACCGTAACTCTGACCATTGACGGCAAACCCGTGACGGTCCCTGGCGGCACATTGCTGATTGAGGCGGCCAAGCAGGCCAGCATCGCAGTCCCGTCGTTCTGCTATTACCCCGGTTACACGTTGCAGGGCGCCTGCCGGATGTGCGTGGTCTCCATCGAAAAAATGCCAAAGCTGCAGACCGCCTGCACGACCGTGGTTGCGAATGGCATGATAGTGAATACGCAGAATCCCGAGGTTGTGAACGGGCGCAAGGCGATGCTGGAGTTTCTGCTCACCAATCACCCGCTCGATTGTCCCGTCTGCGACAAGGGCGGGGAATGCGAGTTGCAGGACGCCGTGTTCCGGTATGGTGCGGCCGAGACGAGGTTCGTGGAGACGAAACAGCATGAGGACGAGCTCAAATTCTCCAACCTCGTCTACTACGATCGGCCCCGGTGCATCCTGTGCTATCGCTGTATCCGCGTCTGCGACGAAGGCATGGATGTGAATGCCTATGGTATCGGCTTCCGCGGCTCGCACAGCCAGATCATTCCCAATCGCGGCGAGGAACTGGAGTGCGAAGAGTGCGGGATGTGCATTGACATCTGTCCTGTGGGCGCGCTCACCAGCGGCACTTATCGCTACAAGACGCGACCGTGGGAGATGAATTACACCGGGACCATCTGCAACCACTGTGGCGACGGTTGCAAGACCACGCTTTCGGTGCGCAACAACGCCATCATTCGCGCCAACAACCGGGACCACTCCGGGTTCAACGGCGAATTCCTCTGTGCCAAGGGGCGCTTTGGCTGGGATTTTGTGAATAGCGAGAAGCGGCTGGTTACGCCTCTCGTCCGTCACAACGGTTCTCAGGCGCCCGCATCTTGGGAAGAGGCGCTCGACATAACCGCGAGCCGTCTTAAGGGCGTCCTCGAGACCCACGGACCTGCCGCTGTTGGCGTGATCGGCTCCAACCGCACCACCAACGAAGAGAATTATCTGCTCCAGCGTCTTGCGCGCACGGTGCTGAAGACGAACAACATTGATCATCACCGGACAGGCGACTTCTCCGGCCTGGTAGCCGCGCTGAGCGAGGCCAAGGCCGCGGACCGGTATGCCACCATGCAGGATATAGGGGAGGCGCGCAGCATTTTGCTGATCGGTAACGATCCCACGCAGCAGCATCCGCTGCTCGCTTTTCAAATCCGGCAGGCAGTACGGAATCACGAGGCGCGCCTCTACGTGGTGAACAGCGCCCGCATCAAGCTGGCGCTACGCCAGGCTGCGCACTTCGTTAAAGTCAGTCCGGGCGACGAGGGCACGGTGGCACACCAGTTGGCCGCCGGCGGAGGTCCTGAATCGGTCTCGTCGTTGCACGCAAAACTTGGCGGCGAGTCGGACACCATAATCATCTTCGGCGACGAGATCCGCGGCGACTCGGTCCGCAGCCTGGTGCAATGGGGACTGAGTCTGCCCGGTAACGCGCGCTTCATCGCGCTGGGCGACTACGCGAATTCGCGCGGCGCGGCGGACATGGGACTGCTTCCGGGCGTATTGCCGGGTTATCAGCCCGTATCCTCGGAGGCCGCCCGGACCCGCTACGCTGAGGTCTGGGGCGCGACGGTTGCGGACGAGCCAGGGCGCAATCTACGCCAGACTCTCGAGGGTATCGAATCCGGCGCCATTCACGCGCTCCTCGTGTTCGGATCGAATCCGGCTAAGACCTTTAGTCTGCCTAAGGAACTTCTGGGCAAGCTGGATCTGCTCGTGGTCGCAGAACTTTTTGCCACCGAGACCACGGAGTTCGCTGACGTCGTGCTGCCCGCCGCCAGCTTCGCCGAAAAGTCGGGCACGGTAACGAACACCTGCGGCCAGGTGCAAGCGATCAAGAAGACGATGCGC
>Ga0187781_10003897_pt1 | contig 11150 bp, 10 predicted proteins | sample 0715_SJ02_MP02_2_FD_132447 | JGI IMG/M metagenome (GOLD analysis project Ga0187781, IMG submission 132447) | Tropical peat soil microbial communities from peatlands in Department of Meta, Colombia - 0715_SJ02_MP02_20_MG | ecosystem: Environmental > Terrestrial > Soil > Wetlands > Peat | place...
AATGAGGTCGTCGCCGGGGAGACGGGCAAGGTGGCCGAGATCGCCGTCGAGAATGGCGAATGGGTGGAGTTCGAGCAGGTCCTGATGTACCTCGAGCCGGCTGAGGCGTAGGGACCGGACGTGTTCGAAAAGGTCGTGATCGCAAACCGGGGGGAGATCGCGCTGCGCGTGGCCCGTGCCTGCCGCGAGCTCGGGATCAAGTCCGTCGCGCTGTACTCGACGTGCGACGCCGAGTCGGCGGTTGTGAAGTTCGCCGACGAGGCGGTGCACGTCGGCCCGAACCACCCGGGCAAGAGCTACCTGCACATCCCGAACGTGATCGGCGCCGCGCTGAAGACCGGCGCCGATGCGCTTCATCCGGGCTACGGCTTTCTGTCCGAGGACCCGTTCTTCGCCGAGATCTGCGCCAACAACGGGATCACGTTCATCGGCCCCAAACCCGACGTGATGGAGAAGGTCGGCGACAAGGCCATCGCCCGCGATCTGATGCAGAAGGCCGGGCTGCCGCTGCTGCCAGGGACGATCGAGCCCGTCGGGACGGTCGACGAGGCGTTCGACATCGCCGCTTCGATCGGCTATCCGGTGATCATCAAGGCCGTGGCCGGGGGCGGCGGCCGGGGGATGAACGTGGTCCGTCGCGAGGAGGACATGGCTCGGCTCTACCAGACCACCCGCGCCACCGCGCAGGCGGTGTTCAAAGACAGCGCCGTGTACATCGAGCGCTACCTGGACGCCCCCCGCCACACCGAGATCCAGCTGGTGTGCGACTCCCACGGCAACGGCGTGTACTTCTTCGAACGCGACTGCTCGGTCCAGCGCCGTCACCAGAAGCTGATCGAGGAGGCGCCCTCGATCCACCTTTCCGACGGGCAGCGCCGCGACATCGGCGAGCGCGCGGTCAAGGGAGCGCTGTCGGTCGGCTACACCGGTGCGGGCACGATGGAGTTCCTGCTCGACGACGACGGCAACCTCAGCTTCATGGAGATGAATGCGCGCATCCAGGTCGAGCATCCGGTGAGCGAGATGATCACGAGCGTCGACTTGATCCAGGAGCAGATTCGAGTTGCCGCCGGCGAGCCGATGTCGGTCAGCCAGGATCAAGTCAAGCTGAGCGGCCACGCGATGGAATGCCGCGTGAACGCCGAGGATCCGGACCGTGACTTCGCGCCCGCGGCCGGAACGCTCGATGTGTACGTGCCGCCGGGAGGACCGTGGACCCGGGTCGACTCCCACTGCTATCCCGGCTGGTCGATTGCGCCGTTCTACGACTCGCTGATCGCCAAGCTGATCGTGTGGGCGCCGACTCGCCCGGAGGCGATCGAGCGGATGGACCGTGCGCTCAGCGAGTTCCAGATCGAGGGGCGTGGCGTTAGGACGACGATTCCGTTCCATCGAAGAGTGCTCGCCAACGAGCAGTTTCGGTCAGGAGATGTCTCGACGGACTTCGTCGAGCACTTCATGGCCAGGGAGGCTGCCGCGGTCGCGGCGCTGTGAGCGGCGGGGACTCTCGATTGATGAACCGCCGTCGGATGGTTGTGATCTCGGCTCGTCTGTGTGCCGTGGCTGTGTCCGTCGCGGCGTTGGCGGGATGCGGCGGTGCCCAGTCGGCGACCACCTCCTCGGCGCTTGCGTCGTCCCGGATATCACCCGCGGCGGCCGGGGCGACCGGGTCGGCGGTGGACGACCTGGTCGCCGCGCAGCATCCCGACCCAACCGAGTTTCCCGCCGCCGACGGCAGGTCTTTGAACCAGCTGGCGCAACTGGCGAGTTCGTCCACGACCCTGTGGCCTGCCACGAGCACGTTCACGCCGGGCACGCGTCGCTTCGCGTTTGGGGTGACCGACAGCGCGGAGCAGTTCGTCTATGCACCTACCGCGGTGTACATGGCCCCGACGCAGACCTCGCCCGCAGCGGGACCGTTCTTGGCGCCGGCGGACCTAATGGGCGTGGCACCGCCGTACCGCAGCGTGCAGAACGCCGGCCCGCACGGGCTCCGAGCCATCTACTGGACCGAGCTGCCGATTGCGCGCCCGGGGATTCTTGATGTACTCACGCTGTCCCGGGCGGCTGGCAAGCTGATCGCCTCGCTCGGGGAAATCCCCGTCGCCCCGACCACGCCGATCCCTGGCGTCGGCCAGCACCCGCCCGACATCGCCACCGAGACCCTGGCGTCGGTGCATGGTGACGTCAGCCTGCTCACCACCCGGATCCCGCCTGAGCAGATGCACTCGATCTCTTTCAACCAGGTACTCGGCAAGCGCCCGATCGCATTGCTGTTCTCAACCCCCGAGCTCTGTACTTCGCGGGTGTGTGGACCGGTGACCGACATCATGGTCGAGCTTCAGCACCAATTCGGGAGCCGGATCACGTTCATCCATCAGGAGATCTACGTCGACAACGATCCCAACAAGGGCCGGCGCCCGCAGCTGCATGCATTTCACCTCGAGTCCGAGCCGTGGCTGTTTACGATCAACCGCCAGGGAATCATCACCGCGCGACTGGAGGGCGCCTTCGGCGTAAACGAGGCCCGCCAAGCGCTCCAGGCCGCGCTGCAGGGAAGCAAGACGGGGTCAGCCGGAGCATGAGCGCCGAGTAATGACCAAGGGCAACGGGAGCCCGGCGACAGCGACTTCCCGCCGGCTGCCCGACAGAGACCCGGCTACCGGCCAAGAGCCCGCTGAATCGCGGGCCAGCATGATGCCGAATCAGTTTACGGCGGCGACGCACGCAAAACGGGGAGCGTTCTTTGCATGGCAAGAGAACCGGGCGGAACGGGCCAAGCTTCCCCCGTTCCCGAACTACACCCAGATTCCGTCGCTGCTTTCGGTCCGGACGTGGTGGATGGTTCGAGCCGCCGGGCTGATGGCAACCGTAGCCATCATCGTGATTCTCGTCGCGGCGCCGAAGACGGGTCTGCGGATCATGTGGGGAATCGCGATTCCTCTGCTGCCAATCCTGTTCTTTCTCGCGCCGGGCCTGTGGCGGAACATCTGCCCACCGGCGGCGTCAAATCAGACTCCCCGAGTGCTCGGCTGGACTCACGCGCTGGAGCCCGCTACGACGCATTCGAGACGCTCGCCGTCAGAGACCAGCTTCTCGCTCTTAAGGTCCTGCTCGACCTGTCCCGAATCCTCGCCCACACGGTGCGAATGGCAAGGGCCTGAGATGAACGGCGTGAGCTCATGAGCAGCGGAACAGCCGGCCGGACCGCGAGCTCGGACGAACTGCGCGTCGAAGTCGTGGCAGGCAAAGCAACGGGGTTCAGCTTCGTGGTCGACAGCCGGCTCGTGATCGGCCGCACCTCGGAAGGCCCGGGCCGGCTTGCCGACGATCCCGAGCTCTCTCGCCACCACGCCGAAATCGTGCGCGCGCCGAACGGCGAGTTCACGATCAACGACCTGTCGTCGACAAACGGCACGTTCGTAAACGGGACCCGATTGAACGCCGCCGCCGTGCTGGTGATTGGCGATCAGATCGAGGTCGGCGCGACCAAGCTGGTCGTCCGGTCCGCTCCCGTCGCACCGGCGCCCGCGCGGGCAGAGGTCGACGTGCGCGCGGCGACGGTGATCGGAGGCGTCCCCGAGGCGGCGCGCCGTCCGGGCGACGAGACGCACGCGCAGACCGAGCCCCAAGCGCCTACCGGAGGTGAGCCGGTGACGGTCCAGCTCACGGTTGACTTCGAGCAAGCGACCGCTCAGCTCTCGGTGCACGGGAGCGGCGAACCGGTCCAGTTGGTGCTCGACCACGGCCGATGGCGGGTCGTCGGCGGAGGCTCTTGATGTCCCGCGCGGACAGGTCGTCTCCGCCCCAAAGGCCGCGGCGTCTGATCGGCGAGCTCGTCGTCACGTCCGGCGTCGACGCGGGCCTCAGGATTGCGGTGACCGACGACGCGGTCCTCGGTCGAGACGCGGAGGTCGACGTAGTGCTTCGGGATGCAGGGGGCAGGCTGTCCCGTCGCCACGCGAAGATTCGGCTCGAAGACGGCGCGCCGGTGCTCGAGGACCTCGGCTCGACCAACGGAACGTTCCTAAACGGCGAGCGGATCTCCCAATCCCGATCGTTGGCTACGGGCGACCGGATCGAGATCGGCGACAGCACTCTGGAGTTCACGCCCGCCGTCGACGTCGATCGAGTGCACGACGTTCAAGCGACACGAGCCAGTCCAATCGCGACCGGCCACCCCGGCGGCGGCAGGGCTGTCGTGGACACGGGTCCGGAGCCTACCCCGGCTGCGGATCCGCGGCCGGCCGCCGCGCCACCGACGACATCCGTCCCTCCGCCGACGTACGCGCCGCCCGACGCTGACGGTGAGCTGCGGATCGACAGCGGACCCGGCGCGGGCAACACCGTCCCGGTCAGGGGCAGTGCCACGATCGGGCGCGAGCCCGAGTGCGACCTGCAGCTCCTGGACAGCGAGGTCTCGCGCCGCCACGCAAAGGTCACCATTCGTGACGGCGCAGCGGTGATTGACGATCTCCACTCCGCCAACGGCACCTACGTCAACGGCGATCGGATCCTCGAGCAGCGCAGCCTCGGTCCGGACGATCGGATTCAGATCGGCGAGGCAACCATCGTCCTCAGCTCGCCTGTCTTCGCCGGCGTCGCGGTCCGTCCGGCTCCGGTCCAGGTGACCGGGATGCGCGAGATTCTGACCAGGTCCCCGGAGCTGCTGAGAGCCGAATCCGGAACGCGAAAGTGGTGGACGCTCGCGATCGTGCTCGTGTCGGCGTTCATGCTGCTGCTCGATGTGACGATCGTCGGCGTCGCGTTGCCGTCGATCTCCAAGGCCTTGCACCCGAGCTTCGTCTCCCTGCAATGGATCGTCGATGCGTATTCGCTGATGCTCACGGTCGGATTGCTGACCGCCGGGTCACTAGCCGACATCTACGGACGCAAGCGGCTCCTGGCGATCGGCTTGACCATCTTCACGGTGGCGTCCGTGATCTGCGCGCAGGCGCCGAACCCGACCGCGCTCGCGCTCGCAAGGGGGTTACAGGGAATCGGCGGCGCGACGATGTACGCGTGCCTGCTCGCGCTGATCGTCCAGGAGTTTCCGGCGCGTGAGCGCGCGATTGCATTCGGCCTGTACGGCGCGGTCAGCGCCGTCGCGGTTGCGATGGGGCCGATCGTGGGCGGCGTGCTCGTGCAGACGTTGGGCTGGCAGTCGATCTTCTACCTGAACGTTCCGATCGGGATCGCAACCCTGATCGTCATGCAGCGCAAGGTGGTCAACCTGCCCGGGCCCGAGACCAGCGTCGATGGCCCTGGGCTGGTCACCTTCTGTGGCGCCGTGTTCCTCGGCGTGTTCGCGACGATCCGGGGTAACGACACCGGATGGACGAGCCCGACGATCCTTGGGTGTTACCTCGCTTCGGTCATCCTGTTCGGCCTGTTCGTGGTGGTGGAACTGCGTCGCACCACGCCCATGTTCGACCTGCGCCTGTTCAAGAACCCGACGTTCGTGGGCTCGTCGGTATCGGCGTTCACGCTCTGCTTCTCGGTGATCGCACTGATCTTCTTCTTCACGATTTGGTTCCAGTCGATCCTCGGTTACTCGCCGATTGGGACTGGAGCCCGGATGCTGGTGTTCGCCGGGGTGGGTGTACTGGTAGGACCTCTCGCCGGAAAGCTGACCGCGAGCGTCGATCCACGCTACGTTCTGACTGCCGGTCTGCTGCTGGCCGCGTGCGCGGCGTTTTCGATGACCGGGGTGAACGGAAGCTCGTCGTGGACGGCGGTCCTGCCGGGGCTCGTCCTCGCAGGAGTCGGGCTCTCGCTGGTTGGCCCGACCCTGGCCTCGACCGCAACGGGAGTGGTACCCCCATGGCGCGGAGGCATGGCGGGGGGGATGAACAGCACGATGCGTCAGTTCGGCACCACCGCGGGCATCGCCGTGCTCGGCACGCTGCTCCAGCACCAAGTGCTGACTCATGTCCAGCCCGCGCTCCAGGGTTCGTTCCTCGCCAGCGGTTCGAAGGGAATCGCGAACGGGATCGCCGCGGGCGGGACCCCGAGCATCCTCGCTGGGTTGCCTGCGGCCGCCCGGCCGGGGCTGGTTCACATCGCCCGGGTCAGCTATAGCGCCGGCCTCTCGACGATCTTCCTCGTTGCCGGCGGCGTGGCCACGATCGGCGCGATCACTGCATTCTCGCTTGTTCGCAGGCGACACTTGCGCGTCGCCCCGCCGCAGTGGCAGGGCGGGGGGCCGCCGACGCCTCCAGGACCACCCGCCGAGGCGCTGACGCGACAGTGAGCACTGGCCCAGCCCGTCTCGAGGTGATCGCTGGCAAGGCTGAGGGCACCTGGATCGCCGTCGAGGACGAGCTGGTCATCGGTCGCCAAGCGGATGCACGCGGACGCCTGGCCGACGATGAGGAGATTTCACGCACGCACGCGAGGATCGCCCTCGAGACCGGTGGCCGCCTGACGATCGAGGATCTCGGCTCCACCAACGGCACCTTCGTCAACGGTCTGCGAATCGCCGGCCCGACGGCGCTGTCGACCGGGGACACGATCGAGCTTGGCGGCACGACCCTGGTGGTACGGGAGCTGCCCGTGCCCGCCGCCCAAGTTTCTCCACCCCCCTTGAAGCTTCGGATTGAGATTGATCTCGCCGCGCGCGAAGCACGCGTGGAGCTCGATGACGGCGCGGAGCCCGTTCGACTGAAGCACGTGGAGGGCGCGTGGAGGGTCCTACCGCCGCAGGCCTGAGCGGTCCCACGCCACAGGCAGCGTTGCCGAGCCCGTCACCGCGAATCACGGTCCGGGTCAGATCCCGCCATCGACGTTGATGGTCTGGCCGGACACAAACGACGACAGATCGCTCGTCAGGAAGAACACCGGGTTCGCGATCTCCTTCGGGTCGCCCAGGCGACCCAGGGCAGCGAGCCCCGCATAGCGCTGACGCCCTGCCTCATCCAATCCGGCAGTTTGGTCGGTCTCGATGATCCCGGGCGCGATCGCGTTGACGCGGATGCCCCGGGGACCCAGCTCCTTGCAGAGGGCGCGCGTCAAGCCGATCATCCCCGCCTTGGAGGAGATGTAATGCGCACGCGCCGGCATTCCGCGTAACGCGACACCAGAGGTGATGTTGACGATCGAACCGCCGGGGCCCATCGCCGGCAACGCCGCTTTCACCACTAAGTATGCCGAGGTCAGGTTCGTGTCAATCACCCGCTGCCACTCCTCAAGATCGAGGTCATCGATCAACTTGTGGCTCACGATTCCGGCGTTGTTGACGACACAGTCCAGCCGCCCGAAGCGTTCCCTGGCTCCGCCCACGAACGCCTGCACCGACGCCGCGTCGCTGACATCGGCCCGCTCGAGATAGCTCGGGCCGCCGAGCTCTCCGAGATCGCTCCGTAGCTTCGCCACGTCGTCGCTCTCACGGTTGAAGCACGCGGCGACAGACGCCCCAGAGCTGGCCAGGCCGAGCACGATCTCGCGCCCGATCCCTCGCGACCCACCTGTCACAAGCACGAGCTTGCCGTCGAGTCCCAGGTCCATCGCCCCTCCGATCGTCGTCGTTAGCCGTCGGGGCGACTCTAACCGATGGGCCGCGCCTGCCGACGTCTAGGTCCGACGCCGAGGTAAACCGACTTCCCGCCGGAGCCAGACGTGCAGTAGCACCTCGGCCCACATTCGGAAGGGCCGCCAACTCTCCGCGATACGCAGCACCTCGTCTTGACTCGGGCGCTCCGCCAGCGCGTACGCGACCTGGACGGCGTACTTGGTCAAATCATCGTCGGTGATGTCGTCCACGACACCCGCGCCCCTGTTCACGATCCCGAAAGCAAAGAAGGGGCCGATGCCGTCGATCGTTCTTACCGCCCGGACCGCCTCTTCAAGCGGCAAGTTCCGTAGATACGACCGGACGAGCGTCCCATCCAGAGCCGCCTTCGCCACACCGTGCAGGCGCTCGACCTTCGTGGTGCTCAGCCCCGGGAACTCCGATAGTCGCAACAGCGCATCGGGCTCGGGGAAGGCTTGGAATACCTCTCCCCCTACCTCGATCGTGGCGCCAAGCTCCTCACCGAGTCGCTTCCGAATCGCGCGACCCTGCTTCATCGATATGCGGTGACCGATGATGAAGCTGGCCGCGGCTTCGTACGGCGAGTTGAACAACACGGGCCGGAGGAAGTCGTACTTGGTCTGGAGCTTGCCGATCTCAGCATCGCTGCGACCGACGTCGGGCCAGGCGTCCGCGTCCACGTCCAGCGACAAGGTCGCCAGGACCTGAGCGACAGCCTGATCCGCCTGGCTGCCCGTCGCCCCGAAGACGTCAAGACTCAGCGCTTCGGGGGACTCCTGCCTGACGACGACGGCCGCTGATCCGTGCCAATCCTCGAGCGGTAGCGCGACCACAATCGCTCTGCTCTGGTCGAGCGTTGGCCAACCGCCGAAGAACTCACTCTGTCTCGCCAGGTCATACGGCCCCCGGGGGGAAAACGACCGCACGGCCGCCGCCTACTCACCGACCGACGCGAGCAGGGTCTCACAGTAGAGGAGGTACGCCGCGGCGCCGGTGTGCCCTTGCGCCAATGTCTCCTGCGGTGTCTGCCCCGCCGGCGGAACCAGGTAGAGGACGCGATCCGCCTGCACCTGTGTCGGCGGCGGGTCCCTGACCACCTGAACCGTGGCCATCATCCCGTTGTCCTCGTGGAACAGGACGTGGCAATGGAAGACGAATTTCCCGGTGAAGTCAATCGGGTGTATGAGGATCTGTACCGTCTCACCGGGTCCGAGCGTGACGTTGTCCTGCCAGTCGATGTAGTTGAGCGGCCGCCCATTGATGCTGATCACCTGGAACGGGTTCTGGTGGATGTGGAAGGTGTGCCATTCGAGTGCTGCGCCATTCGTCGGGTTCGTCAGCGTCCACTCCTCGACCGAGTTGAGCTTCATCGTGATGTCGACCCGGTTGGGGTCGAAAGTCGCATCGTCGAGCTCGAACTTCGGCGTCTTGCCGCCGCCGATCGGCTGCTGCGAGAAGACGATCGTCCGGTGGACGTCGACGTGCAGCTTGCGAAGGTCGGGTGGATTACCGATCGGGCCGGCCGGTAGGCGATCGTCGGCGGCCGAACCGCTGGAGACCACCGTAATCAGGTTCTGTTCCGCAGAAGTGGTTCCCGTGGTGGGTCCGGCAAATGGGTTACAACCCTTGAAGCAGGGGCGGAACGGCAGCGCCTTCAGCGTGTAGACACCGGTTGCGCCACCTCGCACGAGCACCTCGATCCGAGATCCCGGCCCAAGCAGGATCTGCTTCGTCGGCCGCATATCCCGCAAGGTGACTCCATCCTGAGCGAGGACATAAAACGTCATCCCCGGGATCTCCAGGTCGAGCAGACGATCCGACGTGCCATTCAGGATCTGCCAGCGCTGGATTTGGCCGGGCTGGATCTTCAAGAACGGGTCGAGGACGCCGTTGATGAGCAGCTGTGGCACGCCGATCGGGGGCGGGACGCCTTGACCGGTGAACGTCGTGGTGGCTGGGCTGGCGGCCGTGCCGAGGGCTTGGCCTTTGAACCGGGTATTTCCACCGCTGATCTCGATCAGCCGCTCCGGGATGTTCGGGAGAAGATCGTCGAGACTGCCCTCGACGACAATCGCGCCTAACGCGCCGCCCGCCTCCTCTGGTTCGACATACGGGTGGTAGTGCGCGTGGTACCAGTAAAGGCCCGGAAACTGGTCAGTCGGGATCACGTACTCGTACGTGTGCTCGGTCAGCGGCGGCACGTCAATGAACACGTCGTCACCGGCGCCGTCAGGAGTGACGTGTAGCCCGTGTAGGTGCAGGTTCGTCGGCAGCGGCGAATTGTTATAGAGATGCAGGATCACTTTGTCGCCGGGACACATGAACAGTGTCGGACCCGGGAGCTGTTGGTTGTACTCGAAGCCAGTGGTATAAGTTGTGCCGGCCACGGTGACGTCGGCCGTCGACATGCGCAGCGATGTGTCGAGCACCCCGTTGTGGGCGAATATCATCTCCGGCTCGGGAAAGCCGTCGTGGATGATGGGCGGCATGTGCGCCGGGCAGTTAGGCTTCACCGTCGGGGCGCACGCAGCGGTCCAGCACCCGACCTCGGTGAACAGCGGTGCGGTGGGCTTCTTCGTCGACGCGCCGGACGCCAGGATGAGCACGACCGCCACTAAGGCGGCAAGCAGGACCCCTCCGCCCGCCAAGGCGACCGTGCGTCTCACGCGTCGGCCACCCGAGGTCGATGGCACCGGCTGCGCCGGCGGGGGCGCCGGAGGTCCCGCCGGCTCCGGGGGCGGCCGCGGCGCTTTTGGGGCCCCGGGCGGCGGCGATTCCGGCTGGGGCCGCGCCACCGTCACCTCCGGTCTGGGGATCGGCCGCTGGACGGTCACATCCGGCTGGGGAATGCCGATCGGTCGAACCCGAGTTACGTCGGGGAGCTCGACCTCGAGGCGCAGCTCTGTCGTGCCCACACGAAGCGTTGCCGCGCGCGTGACCGTGCGCTTGCCCTCGACCCGCTGCCCGTCGATGAATGTCCCGTTGCTCGAGCCGAGGTCTTCCACCTCAATGCCCTCTTCAACCGGGCGGATCAGCGCATGGCGCCGGGACACTTCCGCGTCGGGGACCTCGAGGTCAACCTCCGCGCGCCCGATGACGATCTCGCGATCGACGTCACGAACCTCTTCTGCCCCAGGCCCCCGAATACGGCGAATCATGTCTTGGTCCCCAAAATTACGCTACCACCGTGAGCTCGGTCGAGCAATGCGATCAGCACACCAGATCACTGGCCCAGGCCGAACAGCTCACGTGCGTTGCTGCCGAGGATCCTTTCCTTGTCCGCGTCTGTGATCGGTAGATCTCGCACCTGAGAGATGCACGCGTCAAGCGGGGTGGTCAGGGGCGGAGAATCCGTGCCGAACATCAGTCGGTCCGCGCCCATCAACGCGATATTGGCGAGTTGGTTGGGCGCGCTCAGGTTTGCCGTATCCACGTACACGTTGCGGAGATACTCCGTCGGAGGTCGTTCGATCCGATTCGCGTAACGCGCGATCGCGGGTCCACCGCCTGGGGGTCCACCGCCTGGGGGTCCATCGCCTGGAGGCCCACCGCCTGGAGGCCCACCGCCTGGAGGCCCACCGCCTGGAGGCCCACCGCCTGGAGGCCCACCGCCTGGAGG
>Ga0187781_10003898_pt1 | contig 11149 bp, 11 predicted proteins | sample 0715_SJ02_MP02_2_FD_132447 | JGI IMG/M metagenome (GOLD analysis project Ga0187781, IMG submission 132447) | Tropical peat soil microbial communities from peatlands in Department of Meta, Colombia - 0715_SJ02_MP02_20_MG | ecosystem: Environmental > Terrestrial > Soil > Wetlands > Peat | place...
CGCCAACGACCGGGAAACGTTGATCCAGAAGATTAGTCGTATGAGCGTCGTGGAAAAGATCAAGGCGGCGCTGAGCGGTAACTTGGAAACACGCTCGCTGCTGATCCGCGACCCCAATAAAATGATATCGCGGTCAGTGTTGCAGTCGCCCAAGATTACGGAAATGGAAGCCGAAAGCTATGCCGCTGCCAAGAATGTTTCCGATGATGTGCTGCGCCTGATCGCCGCGAAGCGCAAGTTTATGAAAGCCTATGTGGTGATGAGAGCCCTCGTGAATAATCCCCGCGCCCCGATCGACCTCACCATGCCTCTGATAGGGCGGATGAACGACCGAGACCTGAAGGGACTGGCCCTCAACCGCAATGTTCCTGAAGTCATCCGAAGCATGGCGAGCAAGGTGATCAGGCAAAAGGAAGACGCCAACAAGATAAAGCTGCCCGGTAAGTTCTAGTCCCGTTGGCGTTTACTGCACTTGATATGTGGCGCGCTGGGCCAGAATTGCAGTGAAGCCTTCCAGCATCTGATTATGAACCAGACCATTCGAGGCAAACACATCGTCGCCAAGCAAGTTGAACGCGGCTCCCCGCACGTCTGTCACTCGCCCCCCCGCCTCCGTGACCAGCAACGTGCCCGCGGCTTTATCCCAAGGATTGAGCTTGAGTTCCCAGAAACCCTCAAAGCGTCCTGCCGCAACGCAACAGAGGTCGAGGGCTGCCGAACCGGCGCGCCGAATGCCGTGGGAAAGTTCCGTGAAGCGAAAATAGAACAGAACATTCAAGTCGTGATTTTTGGCAAAGGGAGGGAAACCCGTGGCGACCAGGCTCTCGCTCAGGTTTTCCGTGGGGGAAACGTGCAGGCGCTGACCGTTGAGATAGGCCCCCGCACCGCGTTCGGCAGTGTACATGTCGTTGCGGGTGGGGTCGTAAACCACCCCTGCAGTGACTTCGCCCCGATAAGCGAGCCCGAGCGTGACACAATACACGGGGAAGCCGTGCGCGTAATTCGTCGTTCCATCCAGGGGATCGACGTACCAACAATAGTCGGAGGAAGAACGATGGTTGCCCCCTTCTTCCGCCACGATGGAGTGGTCGGGAAAACGCTCACGCAAGCGTCCGACGATAAGCGCTTCGGAACGGCGATCAGCCACCGTAACCAGGTCCGAACGGCATTTATATTTGATTTCCAAAGGCTGAGTCGCCAACTCGGCGAGAAGAGCCCCTGCTTCCCGAGCGATTTCCATTGCCGCGCTGAGATAATCCGTCATGATTTCCAATCACCCATAGGTTTGAATTTGGTGAGGTCCGGTACGCCCGCGCATCCTAGGAGCAGGCATTTGCCACCTCACAGTTATTTGCGGGATTCGACGAGAATGCGCGTCTGGCCTTCACCTTCCGCCCAGACCGCGCCATCCGCGAAGTATTCCTTTTTCCAGACCGGCACGATCTGTTTGAGGCGGTCGATGGCATGCTGGCAGGCCTCAAACGCGGCACGCCGATGTTCGGCGGTAACGACGATCGCCACGCTGGTCTCACCGATTTCCAGGCGGCCCAGTCGATGAATAATGCCGATGCCATCAATCGCAAACTTCTGCTTCGCCTCCGCTCCCAGCTCTTTCATTTTGCGAATGGCCATGGACTCGTACGCCTCGTATTCCAGGTACAGCGTGGCACGGCCGCACGAGTGGTTTCGAACAAAACCTTCGAAAATCACCACCGCTCCATCTTTCGCTGCTCGAAGGTCCTTTGCCAGGTCAGAGGCGATAATGGGGTCGCGCGTGATGTGAAAGATATCGCCGCCCGTGCCTCCACTCACCGGAGGCATGAACGCCACCTCATCACCATCGCGCAAGGGGGTGGAACCGTTGGCGATCTCCTGATTGATCGCGAGCAGGAGTGCGCTTCCTACCGACAGCAGGCGCGGGAAGCGACTTTCATAATGGCGACGAAGCCCCGCCAGATTCTCCCCCTCGAGGAGTTCCACTTGCTCCTGCGCGCAACCCGTCAGGTCATGAGTGACACCGAAAAACAGCACGTTGACTCTCATAAGCGGTCTGAAACTCCGCTCCTGTTCAACAATTCCAGCATCATCAGTATACACGCCGGGCGCCGGGAAGGCATGGCGAAACCCGCTGGGGCGCGGGCTACCTTTACTCCTATTTTCCGAGGACATGGCGCAGAGCGTCTGGGAGATCAGGAAAGCGAAACTTATAACCACTCGCCAGAAGTTGCGAAGGACTTACGCGGGTGCTGGCCAGGAGAAGTTCATTCGACATTTCGCCCAACACCAGGCGGGCCGCAAAGGCAGGCAGGGGAAAGATCGTAGGGCGCCCCAAGATGCGGCCGAGGGTTTTGGTAAATTCCAGATTGGTGACGGGATGAGGCGCCACCGCGTTCACCGGGCCGCGCGAGGAATCAGAAAGGAGAACGTACGAAATTGCTCCCACGACATCATCGATGGCGATCCAGCTCATATACTGATGCCCACTCCCCACGCGCCCGCCGATACCCAATTTGAAAGGCAAAAGCATCGCGGACAGGCCACCGCCCGCTTTGCTGAGGACGTAGCCGATGCGCAGATTTACCACCCGAATGCCGATTTGCGCCGCGGGTTCTGTGGCCGCCTCCCAGGCTTTCGCCACCTCCGAAAGAAACAGCGAGCCCGCGGAACTTCCCTCGTCCATCACTTGGTCACCACGGTCACCGTAGTAACCGATCGCCGAGGCGGAAACGAGCACCCTGGGGCGGCTCCGCAAATGCGCCAAAGATTCGCAGAGCAACCGCGTTCCTTTGGCGCGACTTTCAAGAATGCGCGCCTTTTTTTCGGGCGTCCACCTGCCGACAATGGTTTCGCCAGCCAGGTGCACGATGGCCTCGAAATCTTCGAAATCCTCCGTGTCGAGGATGCCCGATTCAGGATTCCACAGGATATACTGGCCACTGGCAGGCGACCGGGTGAGGCGGACTACCGTATGGCCGTTGGTGGTGAGAAAGGAAAGTAACGCCTGACCAATCAATCCACTGGAACCTGTCAGGAGAATGCGCATCCGAGTAACCTCCCATCGGACGGTGAGAAGAGCGGAGAATTAGGCACGAGGAAGGGCATTTCCCCATCGCCACCGAATGCGCATAATATCTCAGTCGCCGCCTGGACGCCAACTTCAGCGTTGGGGAGAACGTCTGAGTTTTTCTCACTCCGCTTTGGAAAATAGGTCGAGTTTGTAGAATTTGCCCCGGAGGCACGTTTTGAGTCGAATTCTGATCGCTGGAAAGGATTGGCAAGCCCGTGCTATGTTGCGCGCGCAACTGCTGGAAGAGGGATTCGAGGTAGAAGCCTGTGAAACAATTCCCGAAGCTTTGGCGACGTTGGGGCCAGGCACAAACCTTCCGGATTTATTGATTGCGGACATTTCCTCGAGCGACGAACCTTCCGCCGATGTTGAAGCGCTCTCTGCGTGGTCCCGAAAGGTTCCCATCTGGATCATCGCCAGCCGAACCTACATCGTTGAGAAAGGTTTGCGCGGCCACGGATTCGAAATGGTCTTGCTGCGTCCCGTGGACGTGGGTGAACTCGTAGACCAAGTCAAGCAGAGGTTGGAAGACAATTTGGAAATTGAATGAGGGCAATCGCTGCTGGGGATCAAAGGTTGCCAGTGTTGGAAAACCTAGGCTAGATCGCCGGCTGTTGTTGCGTGAGGCAATGCAAGGTCCCTAATCCCCAAACTAAATCGACGACGTGAATTCCTACCACGGGGCGATCGCGAAAGAGGTCTCCGAGTGTCCCCAGCGCAATGACATCCCGGGGGTCGTTGAAGGTCGGGACTAAAACCGCAGCATTCGAAATATAGAAATTCGCATAGCTCGCGGGAAGCCGCTGGCCGTCAAGGTAAACGGGCGACGGCATGGGGAGCGGCACGACCTCAAGCCTTGAGCCGTCCTCCAGGCGCATGTCTTTTATACGCTCCCAATTTTCCTGAAGTGGTGAATAGTTGGCGTCATGGGTATCCTTTTCCCAGCAGAGAACCGCCGTGCGCGGCCCCACAAACCGGCACAAATCATCCACGTGCCCGTGGGTGTCGTCGCCAGCAATTCCTTTCCCAAGCCAGAGAACGTTCGTTACGCCCAGATTTTTCCGAAAAACCGAGGCGATTTCCTCCCGGGTGTAGCCCGGGTTGCGGACTTGTGTTTCAGGATCGAGCAGGCATTCTTCCGTAGTCAACAAAGTGCCGCAGCCGTTGATGTCGATGCTGCCGCCTTCCAAAACAAACATACGGCCCTTCACCACGGCGTCAAACATCCGGCAGGGCAGCGCCCGCGCCGCTCGCTCCGGCACTTGACAATCTTTTCGCCAGTTCCGGTACTTCGCCCAACCTGTGAAGCCGAAACGCGCAATGGCCACATCGGCACGCGGCGCATCTCGCTTCACGAACATGGGTCCGAAGTCGCGCGTCCAGCCGCGATCAGTAGGAAAGCGGAAAAATTCCACGCGCTTCGGGTCCACACCGATCCTCTTGAGGATGCGGCGCGCCCTTTCTTCGTGCGCTTTCGAGTTGACCACAATGCGGACGATTTCGCCGGGGACGATTTTGCGGACGATCTCACCATATACCCACGGAATGGGTGCGAACTTCCCTGGCCAATCCGTAAGGTTATGCGGCCACCCGATCCAGGTGGCCTCGTGCGGTTCCCACTCAGCAGGCATGCGGTAGGTGATTGTTGCGGGGGGCTTGCCGCGTTTGGGGTTCTGGATACTGGGTTCTGGGGGCTGGTTCTCAATCCTCAATGGCGAATCTCGAGAATCCGGGTTCGGGTCCCCAGTCCCCAGCACCCTGTTCCCAGAACCTATGGTTTTTGCCACGGATCCTCGTCCAGAAAGCGGTTGGTGATTCCATGGTAAGCGTCAATTCGCCGATCCCGAAGAAAGGGCCAATTGCGACGGACATCCTCGATACGATTAAGATCGATTTCAGCGAGCAGGATTTCCTCCCGTTCCGTCGAGGCCTCAGCCATCACCACGCCGAAGGGATCGCAGATGAAGGTCGAGCCCCAGAACTCCAGGCCGGCGCCCGCGCTAGATGTTTTTTCAAATCCCACGCGATTGACCGCGGCGATGTACACACCATTCGCGATAGCGTGGCCGCGTTGAATGGTTCGCCAGGCGTCGCGCTGGGCTGGGCCGAACTGCTCCTTCTCCGCCGGATGCCAACCAATGGCCGTGGGGTAGAACAGGATGCTGGGGCCTTCGAGAGCCGCCAAACGCGCGCCCTCCGGATACCACTGATCCCAGCACACCAGCGTCGCGATGCGGCCCACTCGAGTGTTGAAGGCGCGAAATCCCAGGTCGCCGGGGGTGAAGTAGAATTTTTCGTAGTAAGCGGGGTCATCGGGAATGTGCATCTTGCGGTAAAGGCCCACTACGTCGCCGCTGGCATCAATCACCGCCGCGCTGTTGTGATAAATGCCGGCAGCGCGGCGCTCGAACAGCGGTGCAACAATCACCACTCCACGCGCTTCGGCGACATTCCCCAATGTTTCGGTCGTTGGACCGGGAATCGTTTCGGCGAGATCATACAACGAGATATCCTCGCGCTGGCAAAAGTACTGCGAGCGGAAAAGCTCCGGCAAACAGATGACCTCGGCGCCGCGGTGGGCCGCGTCTTCGACGAGCGCTGCAGCTTTTTTCAGATTCTCGTCGGGGCTCGGCGAACACGACATCTGCACGAGTCCGGTAATGTATTTCTGTTTGGGTGGCATCAAATTGAGACTACACATATCGGGTCAATTTGCCAAGATTGCAACGCTAACTCCACAACCGATCCACGGAGGTTTCGTGGTCCCACTCCGGCGTCGGCGCGAAGTAGCTTGTTCCCGGCAGCAGGTGTGCCTTCACCACATCCTCGTTAAGGGTAATTCCCAACCCCGGTTTGTCGGGGACAGTAATGAAACCATGATTGACGATCGGTTTTTCGACACCTTCTACCAAGTCACTCCACCACGGCACATCCAGGGAGTGATTTTCGAGCGCCAGGAAGTTAAGCGTTGCCGCGGCGCAGTGTACATTGGCCATGCAACTCACGGGCGTCCCGGCAAAATGCATCGCCATGGGCACGCCGTATTCCCACGCCATATCCCCAATTTTGTGGGTTTCAAGGATGCCACCCGAAGTCGCCAGGTCCGGGTGAATCTTGCTGACCGCGTGATTCTCACAAAGAACCTGGAAGCCTTCCTTGAGATATATATCTTCGCCCGTCAGGGTGGGCGTTGGGCTTTCGGCGGATATCTGTTTCAGCAGGTCGGTATATTGCCAGGGAATTACGTCCTCGATCCACGAGAGGTTGTACTTTTCATATGCCTTGCCGAGCCGGATAATCGATTTCACGCCGAGGTGGCCGAGGTGATCCATGGAGAGCGGAATCTCCATGCCCACGGCATCGCGCACTGCGGCAACATACTCTTCAAGCAACGCGATGCCCTTATCGGTGACCTCCATCGCCAACAGGGGATGGGGGATTTCAGTTTGATCCCATTTGCTCAGGCCGGAGCGCATGGTCACGGTTCCAGGCTTGTCCGCGACGGCATCGACTCCCAAGTCCATTTTGAGCCAGGTAAGGCCCATGACTTCTTTGCGCTCCTTCATTCTGTGCGCATAAATCTTCGGATCATCAGACTCCGTAGTGTCGGCGTAAATGCGGATCCTGTCTCGATGCTTGCCGCCCAGCAGCACGTAGACGGGCACGTTGTAAACCTTGCCCGCAATGTCCCACAAGGCCATCTCTACGGCGCATACGCCACCTGCCTGACGCGACGTCCCGCCGAATTGCTTGATTTTGCGGAAGAGTCGATCCACATGGAGGGGGTTCTCGCCGAGAAGCCGACTCTTCAGAATCAGGGCATAGGTGGGGCTGGCGGCATCGCGGACCTCGCCAAGTCCGTAAACTCCTTGATTAGTTTCGATGCGAATGATGGGGCAAGGGCCAGGCCCCGGCTTAACGACGGTCGCTATACGCAGGTCGGTGATCTTCAGTGTCGAAGGGCTGGAGTTCGTGTTGACCCCTTCCGGGTAGGCCTCCACCGGCTCACCACTGACGAGTGCGCCTCCCAATGCAGCTGCGGATCCTTTTAAGATGCCGCGGCGATTCATCAGGTATGGATCGGATTTATTCATTGTGTTTCTGCCTCCAATACTTGAACATTGTCTGCCGCAGGGCCGGGGAACTGGAACCCACCATTTGCAGAAACCAAAACTCTGTTATTCTGCAAGGCTTCTTGCGGGCTCCGCAGAGGTCATCCAGAATCGTTCGGGTACTGCGGAAAGTCAACATCTATATCAAAGGTTATGCCATGAAATCACATACAGAGTATCTCTGGTTTAACACGAAAAAGCATCGGGAGTTCATCAACATCACCCCTGAGGTTGAGAATGCATTGGCCAAGTCGCAAATCAAGGAAGGCATGATCCTGGTCTCTGCCATGCACATCACAGCGGGCATCTACGTGAACGATGCGGAAAATGGCCTGATCGCGGATATCGACGAGTGGCTGGAAAAGCTGGCGCCGTTTCGCGCCGATTACCGCCACCACCGGACGGGTGAGGACAATGGGGATTCCCACTTGAAAAGTCTGTTGATCGGGCACCAAGTTGTGGTACCGGTCACAAACGGCAAGCTCGACTTCGGTCCCTGGCAGCAGGTCTATTACGCTGAGTTCGATGGCCAGCGCCGGAAAAGGGTGCTGATCAAGGTCATCGGCGAGTGAGGATGGGCATGCCACCCATTATTGAAGTTCAGGACTTGGTAAAGGAGTTTCGCACCTTCCGTCGGCGCGAAGGCGTCCTAGGCGCTTTACAAAACCTCATAGTCCGTGAATACCTGACCGTCCATGCGGTAGACCACGTAAGCTTTTCGATCGAACCCGGCGAGATGGTAGGTTATATCGGAGCCAACGGGGCGGGGAAGTCCACCACCATCAAAATGCTTACGGGCATTTTGTCTCCCACGGGCGGACGGGTGGTTTCGAATGGGTTCGTTCCCTATCGCGAGCGCCGCCACTACACGAAACACATCGGCGTGGTTTTCGGCCAGCGCACCCAACTCTGGTGGGATATTGCTGTTATCGAATCGTTCAAGCTGCTCAAAGAGATCTATGAAATCCCTGACGAAGATTATCGCCGCCGCCTGGATGTTTTCAGCGAACTGCTCAACCTGAAGGAATATTTGCACACGCCGGTGCGCAAGCTGAGCTTGGGTGAACGAATGCGCTGCGATTTGGCCGCATCGCTGCTGCACAATCCGCCGCTGCTCTTCCTGGATGAACCCACCATCGGCCTTGACGTGGTGGCCAAGGAGCGCATCCGTGAGTTTCTTAAGGAGATCAATCGCACGGAAGGCACCACGGTGCTCCTGACCACGCATGATCTCTCCGATATCGAAGAGCTCTCCAAACGCATCATCATTATCGACAAGGGGCGAATCCTGTTCGATGGCGACCTGGAACAGATGAAGGCACGCCTGGCCAAGTACAATCAGGTGAAGTTTTTCTTGAAGGATCGCTCACAGGTCGCGCGCCTGGCCCAGATCCAAACCAACGGCATCGTCTGTGAGCCCATCGACGAGCTCACCTATTTTATTCGCTTCGACCGGCATCTCCATTCCAGTGCCGACGTGATTCGCCGGATTGTGAACACGCTCCAGGTGCGCGACCTGTTGGTGGAAGAGGAGCCCATCGAGGAAATTGTTAAGCGTATCTATCTGAGTGGTGAGGTGAGCTGATGCCGGCCGTGGAAATCTCGAGCCCGACCCCCCGGAAAGGGCATTCGTCTTCCATCGGGAAAGTCGCGCGGCTTTATTGGGCATTCGCCCGCGTGGGCTTTATCAATACCCTCGCTTTCCGCTTGCGGTACTATACGGGAATCGTTACATACTTTATCTATGTGTCGGTGTATTACTTTATTTGGAAAGCCATCTACCAGCACAGTACTTCGATTGAAGGATTTGATTTCGCCCATCTGTTGACTTACATCGGCGTGGGATGGATCATCCGTTCCTTTTACTTCAACAATATCGATCAGGATCTTGCGTACCAGGTCATTGAAGGCCGCCTGGCGATGGACCTGATCAAGCCGGTGAATATTCAGTTGATGTACGTATCGCGGGCGGCGGGAGAATCCGTGTTTCGCTTGGCCTTGCTGACTATTCCCACCGCCGTGGTGCTGTTTTTGGTTTATCCCTTACGGCTGCCCTCCAGTGTCGGCCACGCGACGGCATTTCTGGTCAGCGTCATATTGAGCTTCCTGATCGTCGCCGCCATCAATTTTGCCGCGGGGACTTTCGCGTTGCGCTTGCAATCCATCCTGGGCCTGATGCGCGCCAAGTTCTTCCTGCTGGAGCTTTTTTCCGGACTGCTGTTGCCCATGACCTTTTTTCCGCACATCGTCCAGAGAATCCTGGCGGTTATGCCTTTCGAATACATCAGCTATGTGCCCATGTTGATTTACCTGGGCAAACTGAACGGTGCTGGTGTGGCGCGCGCCATCGGCATACAGATTCTGTGGATCGCAGTCCTGCTGGCAATAGGCGACGGCCTGTGGCGCTGGTCGACACGAAAAGTGATTATACAGGGAGGGTAGAGGTGGAGGGGGGAGAGTAAGTCAAAAGGCAAAGGGCAAGAGTCAAAAGGCAAAGTTCAAAGTGGAAAGCCTTTTGTAGATAATCGCCAATTTGTCCAGTCGTGCAAACGGCGGCTCGTGCATGCCCGCATAAGGAAGCAGGGAGATGAAGAGACACTTCCGGCTGTTGGTTCAATACTTCGCGCAGTACGCAAAAGTGCGTTTGGCATATAAGGCGGACTTCATCATCGCCTTCTTTTCTTCCATGGCGGCGACGGTCCTGGGTTTTGGTTTTGTCCTGGTCTTATTCACGAAAATACCGCGCTTGCAGGACTGGTCATTCAACGAGATCATGTTCCTCTACGGGTTCTCGCTGATTCCCCTTGGCTTTTTCAATGTAATCAGTTGGAATCTCTACGATTTCAGCGAGCTTTATATTGTCGAGGGGAAGTTTGATCGAGTGCTTTTGCGGCCTGTCTCTACGCTATTTCAAGTGGTCTTTGAAAAGTTCCGGCTAGAGTCGCTGCAAGAAGTCGTAACCGGCATCGCCGTGGTGGCCCTCTGCATTCACCGCCTGCATCTAATGATGAGAGTCCCGGATTATTTCTGGTTCGTGGTGATGATCGTGTGCGGCGGCACGATTTATCTTTCGGTTTTCCTGATCCTCACCGCGGTTTCGTTCTGGTTTGAAGATCGAGTAGGTATTGTGCCTCCTGTTTTCAATATGCTCAATTTCAGCCGATACCCGTTGACCATTTACAACGTCTTCATTCAATTTCTGCTGAGCTGGATCATCCCCTTCGGATTCGCCACGTTTTACCCTACCACGCACTTCCTGCGACGAAACTCTTTCACCCTCTATTTCGATCTGGTGCCCGTAGTCGCGACGGGATTCTTGGGCCTGGCGATCCTGGTGTGGAATCGCGGGGTATCAAATTACAGCAGCACGGGAACGTAGCGGCCGGGGAAGCCAGGAGAAGAAAGGCAAATGGCAAAAGCCAAAAACGAAATGCAAGTGTAGCACAAGATTACCATGAACTATACATGCCGGAACAAGAAAGGGGGCGAAACGAAGGAGTTGTCAGCCCCGTAAGGGGGGCGACGTCAACCTGATAGAGCGACCAGAGCCCTCAGGGACTCACGATCTAATTTGGGCTTCGTGAACCCTCGGCTGTTCGCTGGGCGCCACAAGATGTCGCCGGTAACGTGGTTTGTTGTCATGCGCCTTTCAGGAAGTCGCGGATCTTCTCAAAATCCTCACGCAGGATTTTTTCTTCGCGGGGATTGCGCAAGACGTAGGCGGGATGAACGGTGGCGAGGGCTTTGGCGGAGCCAAAATTGTAGAATTGGCCGCGTATTTTGGTAATACCCTCCTTGATGCCGAGCACAGTGCGAACGGCGGGCGCTCCCAGGCAGCAGACCAGTCGGGGCTTGATCGCTTCAATTTGGCGATAGAGGAAGGGCGAGCAGGCATCAACCTCATCCTTCTCCGGCGTACGATTCCCCGGTGGGCGGCACTTAACGACGTTGCAAATGTAAACGTCTTCGC
>Ga0187781_10003899_pt1 | contig 11146 bp, 9 predicted proteins | sample 0715_SJ02_MP02_2_FD_132447 | JGI IMG/M metagenome (GOLD analysis project Ga0187781, IMG submission 132447) | Tropical peat soil microbial communities from peatlands in Department of Meta, Colombia - 0715_SJ02_MP02_20_MG | ecosystem: Environmental > Terrestrial > Soil > Wetlands > Peat | place...
AGCGCGGTCTTCAACGGCATTCGCCGCCTTCACGGGCATGAATTTGCGCGTGCCCCGCGGTACTGAATACTTTTACAGCATTTCGCGCTTTTTGCGCTCGCAACCTCGCTGCGGCGCTTCCTCACCATCTGAGCGGGACGGCTTCACCTACGGCGTGCTAAACGCTCAGCTGAGTGTGGATGCAGCACTGCGACACGTTTCGCTAGGCGCAGGAGTAGCATGGTCCAAGAACAGCGCTTTTGCGCGCCTGCCGCGTCGACATGAACCGCCTGCTCATCGCCATCGGTTTGATATTTCTGGTGCTGGGTATCGCATGGCCATGGATTTCCCAGCTTCCGGTGGGAAGGCTGCCCGGCGACATCCACGTCAAGCGTGACGGCGTGGACTTTTATTTCCCGCTGGCGACGAGCCTGCTTGTCTCAATCTTGCTTTCGCTGCTGTTTTGGCTGTGGCGGCGCTGACCGTCGCGCCGAAAACCCGGACGGGCCAATGGAAAAAAAGCAACGGCGCCGGGCACAATCTCGTACGTGGCCGCGCCTTCACCGGAGACCGTCATGACCCAGCACTTTGCTTGGTACCGTTACGCCCTTGCGACCGTTGCCGCCCTCCTTGGCGCGACGGCTTCGACCAACGCGGCACCGGTGATGGGCCCTTCGTCGGCACGCGCCGATCTGGGACCGGCCTCAGGCAGCGCGGTAAGCGGGGCGGTGTTGGTGCGCGCGCTTTCTGATGGCGGCGTGCATCTGGACGTGAAGGTCTCGGGCCTGACACCCGGCGTGCACGGCTTTCACGTTCACGAGATCGGAGATTGCAGTGCCGCCGATGCGAGCAGCGCCAAGGGGCACTTTAACCCCACCGGCAAGCCACATGGCAGCCATGCCGGCGATCTGCCCGACCTGAAGGCCGATGCCTCTGGTAGTGCGGTCTTATCCGTAGATGTACCCGCGCTGACGCTCGACGACAGCGCGATGAGCATCATGGGCCGGTCCTTTGTCGTGCACGCGGATCCCGACGATCATGTCTCGCAGCCCGCCGGCAACTCGGGCAAGCGGGTTGCGTGCGGGGTCATCAAGCCGATGTAATAGAACAATCGCGCAACCAAGTACCAAGGCTTTTTACCGCCAGGAGCGATGCGCGCGATATATTCGATTCGCAACCCGCCTAGGGATGCGCTTTGACATCGGCCCGTTGCAATGCCGTGGCCATTTGCTATCTTTGACCGGCGCATTGGCTGCGGCAGACAAGGACGCGCTTGCCTAGTGAAGCCGTTAAAAGAACGAATAAACCGACAAGGAGAGTGCGCCATGAGCGAAGGCAAGGATGTTACGACCAACAGCCGGCGCACGGTGTTGCGCGCTGCCTTGGCGGCAGGTGCCGTTAACCTGGCGCCCCCATTTGTTCGATCGGCTCGCGGCGAGCAAGGCGTGAAGATCGGGTTTTGCGACCCCTTGACCGGAACTTATGCGGAGCTGGGCAAAAACGAGCTGATCGGCACCCAACTTGCAGTCGAGCAGATCAACGCCAAAGGCGGCATCCTTGGGCGGCCTGTCGAGTTGTTGGTTGAGGACTCCACCAGCGGCGACGCGGGCACGGCGGTGCAAAAGACGCGCAAGCTCATTGAGCGCGACAACGTGAGCTTTATTCTGGGCAACGTCAATTCATCGCTCTCGCTTGCAATGGCGCAGGTCACCAACGAAAAAAGGGTGCTGCACATTGTGCAAGGTGGCCACACCGATGCGGTGACGGGAACGAGCTGCCACTGGAACGTGTTTCGGGTCTGCAACACGACGCAAACCGAAACCGCGGCGGTCGCGAGCGTCTTAATTAACAAGGTGGGCAAGCGCTGGTATTACATCACCGCGGACTATTCGTTTGGTCATACGCTGCAGGCCGGGATGGAAAAGGTTGCCGCGCCACTGGGCGGAGTCAAGGTCGGTGCGGACCTGTTCCCTCTTGGTTCCACGGATTTTTCTTCCTACCTCATCAAGGCGCAGTCGGCCCGCCCCGACGCCATTATGTTTATGTGCGCGGGCGATGACATGATCAACGCGCTCAAGCAGGCGGTGCAGTTTGGGCTCGATAAAAGCCTGCGGCTGGGTGGTGCCCAGCAGGAACTGGAAGTACTCGAAGGCCTGCCGCCCGAGGCGCGCGTTGGCTACTGGGTGTTCGAGTGGTACTGGAAGCAGCCCGGCGTGCCGCACGTGGCCGAATTTGTCGATGCCGTCCGTAAGAAAACCGGCAAGGTGCCCACGGCACGGACCTGGTTCGGTTTTGCATCCGCCTGGAGTTGCGCCTTGGCAGCCAACAGCGCCAAGAGTCTGGACGCCCTCAAGATGGCCAAAACCTTGAGCGGCATGACGCTGCCGGCGCAGATTGGACTGATGCCGTACCTGCCGGTTTATCGGGCGGGACAACACCAGGCGATCAACACGCTGTACGTGGGCAACGCACAGTCCCGGGGCGGTGACCCAGAGGACCTTTTCAATGTCACGGACCTTGTCAAAGGCACCGACGTGGCCGATAGCGTGGAGGCAAGCGGCTGCAAGATGACTTGGCCGACTTGAGCTGGCTGGTGCGTAGCGCAGCATCCAAAATCAGGTCCCATGTTGCGCGGCGGCCCCGCCAAGGCGGGCTGTGCGCGGAGCTAGCGCGCCGAGTGATTCGGCGATAGCGTCAAACGGCGCCTATGCAGCAGCTCATCTTATTTAACGTCTTTAACGGCCTTATCGTCGGCGCCTTTTACGCCCTCATGGCTTTGGGCCTGTCGCTCATCTTGAATTTGAGCGGCGTGATCAACTTTGCGCACGGCGGTTTTCTTGCGCTCGGGGCGTACCTGGCATACACCGTCATGCCCTACGTCGGCTTTTGGGGCGCACTGCTGCTTGCACCGTTTCTGACCGCCGCCATCGGTCTGGTTGTAGAGCGCGTGCTCATTCGCCGCTTGTACGGGCGCGACCCGCTCTACAGCCTGCTGCTCACCTTTGGTCTGGCCTACATACTGGAGGATGCGACGCGCTTTGTCTGGGGTGCACAGAGCCTTCCCTACCCGATTCCCGACTGGCTGGCGCGGCCGCTGAGTGCGCAATTTTTCTTTCTGACGGGCTATCGCCTGTTCATGGTTGCGCTGGTTGCCGCAGCCGTGGCCTCCTTGTTCCTGATCCTCGGGCGCACGCGCCTTGGCATGCGGATCCGGGCCGGGACGCTGGACCTTGAAACCGTGTCGGCGCTGGGCGTGAACGTGCGCGTGCTGCGCAACCTGAATTTTGGATTGGGAATTTATCTTGCGGGCTTGGCCGGTGTTCTTGCTGCCGGCATGCTGGGCCTGCAACCCACCATCGGCACTTCACTGATCATGCCCAGTTTCGTTGCGATCATCGTCGGCGGCCTGGGAAGTCTCGTGGGCACACTGCTAGGCGGAATTCTCATTGGCGTGGCCTCGGGACTTGCCACCGTGTTTTTGCCCGCAGCCAGCGAAGCGATCATCTACGCGATGATGGGCTTGGTGCTCCTATTGCGCCCGCGCGGACTGCTCGGCGAGGAAGGACGGCTGTCTTGAAAGATCGCCGCCTTGTCCTTGGCTCGCTGGTGTGGCTCGTGCTTCTTACTATGCCGTACTGGATCGGGGCGGTCGGAGGCTACACCGAACTTGCCAGCCGGGTCGTCGTGATGGCGCTAGCGGCAATGGCCTTGAATTTTCTCTTGGGATTTACGGGGACGCTTTCCTTTGGACATGCCGCCTACTTTGGCCTGGGCGCCTACGGCGTGGGCATGACATTGAAGTACTTGGAACCGAGCACGGGGCTTGGCATGCTCATTGGCATCGGCGCCGGCACCCTGGCCGCGGCCCTGATCGGCGCACTCATCACGCACCTGCGCGGGGTTTATTTTGCGATGGTGACGATCGCATTCGGGCAGGTGTTTTACTTCCTCGCGTTCCGATGGAATGCAGTCACCGGAGGCGACGACGGACTGACTGGCTGGCAGCGCCAGCCACTGGAGGTTGCCGGCCTGCGCCTGGACATCCAAACCCAGGACACGGCTTTTTACTACTTTGCACTGGCCTGCTTTGCGCTTGCCGTGGGTGCCATGGCGCTGTTGTTGCGCTCGCCGTTTGGTCGCACCCTGATCGCGATTCGGGAAAACGAGAGGCGGGCGCGCTTTTTGGGCATCGCGGTTGAGCGACACGTCTGGCTCTCGTTCGTCGTATCCTGCGCGCTCGTTAGCCTCGCCGGCACTTTGTATGCGCTGTTGAACAATTTCACCGATCCGCGCGCGCTGCGCTGGGACATGTCGGGTAATTTCGTGATCATGGCGGTGCTCGGCGGCATGCGCTCTTTCTGGGGTCCCTTGGTGGGCGCGGCGGTTTTTGTCGTGCTGCAAGACTACATGTCCAGCCACACCCAAAATTGGATGTCGATCGTTGGCCTGATTTTTGTGCTGGTCGTGCTCTTCTTCCCCCGCGGCGTGCTCGGTGTGCTGCGTAGTGGAGGCTCATCATGAGCCTGTTGCGCGCGGAGCGGGTTTCGTGCTTTTTTGGCAGTTTGCGCGCCGTGCACGATATGTCCATCAGCATCGCACCCGGTGAGCTTCGCGCCCTGATCGGCGCAAATGGCGCTGGCAAGACGACTTTTTTTAACTTGCTCAGTGGCTTTGTTGCCCCGAGCAGCGGGCGCGTCGTCTTTGATGGACTTGACATCACGTCCCACGCGCCCCACGAGCGCGTGAGCATGGGCATCGCGCGTACGTTCCAAATTACGGAGATTTTTCCCGAACTTACTTTGCGGGAGAACCTGCGCATCCCTGTGGAAGTGGCAGCGGGTCTGCGTTTGCGGCCGTGGCTTGCACGCGCCGCCTCGCGCGCGATTGCCTCCTCCATCGACGAACTGCTGGAACTGGGCAAACTCACCGATAAAGCCGGGCGCCTGGCCGGCGAACTATCTCATGGCGATCAGCGCACCACGGAAATCCTTATGGCGCTCGCTCTGCGCCCGCGCTTGCTGTTGCTCGATGAGCCCACGGCCGGCATGGGTGACCAGGAGACCTACGACATTACGGAGTTGATCCGGCGCCTGCACCGGGAGCGTTCGCTGTCCATACTGCTCGTCGAACATGACATGCGTGTCGTCTTTCGCCTTGCCGATCTCATTATGGTGATGGCCGAAGGCGCGCTGCTGGCCGAAGGCACCCCGACACAGATTGCCTCCGACGAGCGTGTTCAAAAGGCCTATTTAGGTGACGCTCAGGGATGAACAGCCTGCAGGTGCGTGACCTAAACACGTATTACGGCAAGAGCCACATCCTGCTGGGGGTCAGTTTGCACGTCGCCGAAGGGCAAATGGTTGCTTTGTTGGGGCGCAACGGAGCGGGCAAGACCACCACCATGCGCAGCATCATGGGACTGACGCCCGCGCGTTCAGGCACCGTGCGGATCCTCGGGCAAGAGTGCACCAATTGGACGCCGTTTCGGATCGCCTCGCTCGGCGTTGGCTTCGTGCCCGAAGGGCGCCGAGTGTTTGCCAACTTGAGCGTGGAAGAGAACCTGCTGGTGCCCTTGCAGCGTTCCGGTGCCTGGACGGTGCAGAAAATTTACGAGCTTTTCCCTCGCTTGGCCGAGCGACGGCAAAACAAGGGACGCCAACTCTCAGGCGGAGAGCAGCAAATGCTGGCAATTGCCCGTGCGCTGCTCATCAACCCAAGGCTGCTGTTGCTTGATGAGCCGTCCCAAGGGCTTGCGCCGCGTATTGTTCAAGAGGTCTTCCAAGTGATTGGTCGACTGCGCGATGAGGGTATGTCCATTTTGCTCGTTGAACAAAACGTGCGGGCCACCGTGAACATCGCTGATGTCGCGTTTGTGCTCGACGATGGGCGGATCGTCTTCGAAGGTCCGGCAGCCGAACTCGCGGCCGATGAGCAACGGCTTCGCGCGCTGGCCGGGGCAGCCGCGGCGGACTGGGAGCACGCGTAGGCCGTGCATCGAGCCCCGACTGCGCACTTGCGTCCGGAAAATCGAGATTTGGCGCGGAGCTATGCCCGCCACAAGAGTGGCCTCAAGTAAATGCCAGACGCAATCTGGCAGGCGAGCTTGCTGAACTACAAGATTGGCCACTTCAATCTGGATACCTGCCGCGGGGAGCCGATCGATAACCCCTTTGATGCAAAAGTGTTACCTATGTCCTCGGAATAATCTGTTACCTATGTGATCGGAACAGACCAACTGAAATTGGCGCGCCCGGCAGGAATCGAACCTGCGACCCTTGGCTTCGGAGGCCAATACTCTATCCCCTGAGCTACGGGCGCTTGCGAGCAAAGTGTACCCGCTGACGAACCTTTCCCCCTGTTCGCCCGAATATTGCCGAATTTGACTCAGTGCAAACGCGCTCGCTAGGGGCCGCAAATATAATCGCGCAAAACAATGCACCGCGAGTTCTGGGAGGAACCTTCAATGAAAAACAACAGCGCCTTGGCCAACTTTTTCCCGCCCCCGCTGTTGCGCATTTTGGTCGGGGCCGTTCCGATCGCGGTCATTTGCTATTTTCTTTCTGGACTGCACGACTTGCGTGCGGCCGCAGGATCCATGACACAGGAGGCAATCGCAGAGCGCCTGCAGCCGGTCGCCCACCTGGCAATGACCGAAGCAGCATCATCGGCTGGCAGCGCAACCACGGCGGCGCTAAAAAACGGCCAGGCCGTCTACCAAGAAACCTGCGCCGCTTGCCACGCCGAAGGCATCGCAGGAGCACCCAAGCTTGGTGACAAAAAAGCATGGGGCCCGCGAATCGCGCAAGGCTCCGACACAATGGTCAAGCATGCGATCGAAGGCTTTACTGGCAAGGCCGGGACGATGCCACCCAAGGGCGGCGGCAGCTTTGAGGACGTGGAGGTGGCCCGCGCCGTGGCTTTCATGGCCAATAAGGCCGGTGCCTCATTTAGCGAGCCCGCAAGCATTGGCAAAAAGTAGTGCCCGGCCTCGGCTAAGGCTCACCAGAGGCCAAAGCGCCTTATTGCTGCCAGCATTGATCGGAGACGCTGGGAGCAGCGGGCGCGCCGCTGATTACGGCCTGCTTTGCTCCGGTATTGTCGATCGTCAGCTGGTCGCAGGTGGGATCCGTAAAACCATTGTTGGCGGTCGCAGGGCAGGCGGGGCCGTCGCCACAGGGCGTAGCGGTGAGCAAAAAGCCGCCGCTCGCAGTGTTTGCGCCCGAGACGCAATAGGTGATCATGTTTGAATCCATGGGCGCGACCGCTACGCAGTTGGCGGTGCCCAAGATGGGCGTCAGGGGGAAAACGCCCGCGTTTGAGTACGATCCGTTATTTGTATAAAAGCGCTCCATCGACTGCGCGGTCTGCAAAAGCACTGCCTTGGCCGTCGAACGCTGGCCGCGAATGATGTACGCCGAATAGCTTGGGATCGCGATCGCCGCCAAGATCGCGACGACCGCGACGGCAATCAGCACATCGATCAAGGTAAATCCGCGTGCCCGCATCAAAACGCCCGCCTCATTGATTGATGATCTGCTCATGCCACGATATGCGGCCGGAATTGCTCAGATTTCCGGCCCCATGTTGGATCGAGGCGCTCGTAGGTCCAACTGCCGTGTTGATGCCCACGCCAGTGTTGCCGGGCCCCCCGAGGGCGCCACCAGCGCCCGTCGCCGAGCCCGCGCCACCGCTGCTGAAATTCACGCCGTTGCCCGATGCATACCACTCCAGTGTCGAACCTTTGGTGATTAAGGTCAGTCCTTTGACGCAACCCACCAGGGTCGCGACGGCGTCGTAACTGGCATTGTTGGCGGTGTCCACCAGAAAGTTCAAACCGCCATCGCCGTTAAACTGATTCACCGCATAGATAAAACCACCGCAACCGCCATTGCATGGTTGCAATCGCGGAATCACGGTCGAGAACATCAGCATGCCGCCGACAAGCTCGGGCGTGCTCAGCGCGCGCTCTCCGGCGCTGGGAAGGTCGATAAACCACCCGTCACTGACCGTGAGGTCCACGGTCGGATAGGGCGTTTTGATGTTCTCGTTGCCGCTGCCGTCGGTCGCAGCGATCACCGTCTGCTGCACCAAGGTGCTGCGCAGGCTCGCGGTGATCGGGCTGCCCTGGTCCTGAATGGCATACACACTTTGCGTCGTGATGTTGGACGCGTCCCCATTTGCAAACAGACGTCCCGTGACGAAATAAACCAGCAACGCATTGCCGTTGCCCGGGCTAGGACCCAGATTGGACGCGGCGACGATGGGCTGGGGCATGCCCGTTGAGGTTGTCGCGGTAAATAGCGGTGCGGGAACTGCGCCCGTCGTATATGCAACCGCCCAATTGGACGGGTTCGACGAGCTCAGATCAAACTTCCACAGGTGACCCAGCAGATCCCCCGCGTAAACGAAATCCGTCGTGCCGTTTTGGTCCACATCCAACAATGTAGGTGAGCCCAGGCCGTTGGAATTTGTCCCAGCGGCGTTAACGCAGGGCGTGGTCGAGCCGGCAGTAGCGCCAGAGGTGTCAATGGTCCGCACGAGACCGTCGGGCAAGCGGACCATGTACAGAACCGCACAGCCGCGAACGCTCAGGTAACCATTTCCAAAAATTGCGTTCCAGGTGCCATCGTTTAGGCGCGCAATGATCGGCTGCACGATCGAGTAGCCCAAGTTAGGGTCGCCGCTTGCGATCGCGTCCATATCCCAAAGTACGTCCGCGGCGCCGAAGGATTGCGGAGTGGTCACGTCCAGCGCAAAAACACCTGCCCCGCCCGCGCCCGCGGTTCCAATCAGGACGCTGTGCCAGGCGTTGTTGAAGTACGCATCGCCAACGAAGTTCGGGCCATCGACATAAAAATGATGCAGGTAGTTCGGGTTTGCCAGTGCCGGCAGATTGGAAATCACACTGTGCGGCACGTAGGCAAAGATTTCATTTCCACTGGCACCGGAATTGTTGGTCGCGTTAAAGCCATGGAGCATTCCGTCATTGGCGCCGGCATAGACCATGGGCAGGCGATTGGCCTTGTTCGCCAGAAATGTCGCATAGCCGTTGGGCCCCTGCCCCTCGGGCAGGTTTTGGTATCCAAAGTTCTCCTGCCACGAATAGATCGGATTTGAATCGACAAAATCACCCAGCACCGTCACGGGTCGGTTGCGGTACGCGCCGCCGTTTCGCTGCTCATTGCTGGCATCGCCGAGCAGGTAGTTCACGATCGGATTGGGGTTGACTCCTGCGGCTCCCCAGCCATTGGCCGGGACCAACAACCCGGCGCTGTTCAAATCCGTCGTATCAAACGGGATGCCGGGACTTGCCGTGATGGGTGAACCCGAAGCCGGCAGCGCGGAGGAAGCCGTAAAAACCAATCGACTTGCAAAGGGGGCGATGCTCGACGCACTCGTTTGCCAGACCGGCGTAGGCAGCACATTTCCCTGGGCGTCGAGCCCATACGCGGTCACCGTGCCGTGCCAGTCGGAGCCGTCGTAACTAGCAACGTACAAATCCGTGTTGGCGGTAAGCGAGGGAGAGCTTCCGGCCGCTGCCGAATTGCCGTGAATCTGGCCCTGGATGCGAGAAAAGATGGTTTGCATCGCCGTCACAAGATCTTGCGGCGTCTCGGCACTAAACGCGTTGCCGCGGCTGTTGATCGCAGCGTGCCATAAGTCATAGACGTTGCCGGCGCCATCGAGCGCCCCGGTGTACCCGTTGCCGCTTCCGTTAATGTCGACGGGCGGCCAGACACAAGTCGGTGGTTCGGGGTTGGGCGCGCCGGTACAGTTTGGCGCCGCGGTCTGCAGATTGGAGTACGCAGCGCCGGAGTGCGCATCACCGGACCACAGCAGTCCGGGGTACTGGAGAAATCCGGTCAGCCCAACTCCCACGGTGAAATTGACCATATGCGGCCAGGTCGCGGGATCGTTGACCGGATTCCAATATGGCCAGGTCGGATCGTTCGGGTTACCCGTCGTGGGATTAACCGTGCTCGGTATCGGGTTCGTTGACGATTGCGGCGCGTAGTAAGGCGGAACATAAAATCCTGTCAGGTCCGGGCGAAGGTTGGTCGACCAGTAATAAAACGCGATATCGGACAGCCCGCCATCTTGGATGCCAGTGTCGCCGCCGCTGTTGCCGTCACCATATATCGTGGTCGAGGCCGAAGTTGCCGATGGCGTGTAGATGGTGCCGTCGGGAAACGTCGTCGCGGCGTTGTCGGCATTTGCGCATGCAGCTTGCGTGTTGTTGATGCCGCAAAAATCGTGCTGCCCGTTCTCATTAAAGCGGTTCCATAGCCCGTCGGTAAGCGTCACGTTAAAGTTGTACGCGCACAGCAGGTCGTGGCCTGTGACCGTCGCCGACGGGTTGCTCGGATCGTTCGGATCGAGTCCGTAGGGTCCGTTGGAGCCCAGCGTCGGGTCGCTGAAGTAGTTGCCCGCGCGCCACCACGCTACGCGTGTCGGAGTCGATTGACCCGCGGGCAGCTGAAACAACCAGTTATAAAAATCGACCTTGTGCTGCCCGGAGAAATTGCTGATCCGGTCGTCAAACTGCGTTCCTCGCCACCCCATGCAATTGGTGTTGGTGAAACTATCCGCGCAGGTGTTCAACGCCTGCCAGGCGACGCGTGTGTCGGCAAGGCTTGCATTTTGCATGCCCTGTGCCGCGGCTGAAATCAACGATAGGTGTCGGATACGGTAGAACGAAAACCAGTTGGCAAAGTTTTGCGTCTCATCCCATCCGGCCGCCACGATCTGGTTTTGCTGTCCGGTCGGCAAAGTGCTGCACAGTACCGTCCCGGTAGCGGTAGCACACAGCGCAGGACCCGAAGTGGTGCTGACCGGGACTTGTGTGTAGCAAGCATCCGCTGCCGGCGCCTGGCCCGGCAACGGAGCAACGCAGCTGCCACTGGGAGTAAACAGGTAGTAAAACGCTGGGCTGGGGTTTCCCGACGTCCCAGCACTGGCCGTCATGACCTGAAAGGGAGTAGCCCCGCTCGGGTAGGACATCGTCAGCGTAACGGTGTAGTTCAGCCGAAGGTTGACGCTACCCAGGTCGGGATTAAACCCATCGAAGTACGCGTTGGCAAAGGACGTGAGCGCACAGCCGGGCCTGGGACATTGTGCGATCGGCACCTGAATGCCATTGGCATCGGGCGGAATGTTGTATGTGATC
>Ga0187781_10003900_pt1 | contig 11141 bp, 9 predicted proteins | sample 0715_SJ02_MP02_2_FD_132447 | JGI IMG/M metagenome (GOLD analysis project Ga0187781, IMG submission 132447) | Tropical peat soil microbial communities from peatlands in Department of Meta, Colombia - 0715_SJ02_MP02_20_MG | ecosystem: Environmental > Terrestrial > Soil > Wetlands > Peat | place...
CCACGCCGTGTCACCGTCCACGGAGGCGCCATCCTCGCTACAGCGGCAGACGGTAAGCGCATCGTCTCCGGCGGGGATGACGGCAAGGTCGCCGAAACGAACGCCAAGGGCGAGACCCGCGCGCTCGCCACCGACGCAAAGCATCGCTGGATCGATCACGTAGCGCTCGGGCCAGGCGGCGCGGTCGCCTGGTCGGCGGGCAAGACGGCCTTTGCGCGGGGCAAGGAGTTGCGGGAACTGGACCTACCCTCGACAGTCGGAGGTCTTGCCTTCCTGCCAAAAGGCTTCCGCCTTGCCATCGCCCACTATAACGGCGCGACGCTTTGGTTTCCCAATGCCACCGAAGCGACGGCCGAGAAGCTCGAATGGAAGGGCTCACATCTCGGCGTGACTGTCAGCCCTGATGGCCGCTTTCTAATTACGACCATGCAGGAGCCCATGCTGCACGGCTGGCGGCTAGCCGACGGCAAGCACATGCGCATGTCCGGTTACGCCACGCGAGTGACCTCGCTCACCTGGACGGCGGACGGCGATTGGCTCGCCACGTCCGGGGCGCCGCAACTCATCCTCTGGCCGTTCCAAGGCAAGGACGGCCCGATGGGCAGAGAGCCGCGCGTTCTGGCGCCTTCCGAGCAGCGCATCACAATTGTGGCCGCGCATCCGGGTCAGGCAATCGTGGCCGCGGGCTTCGATAACGGCATGGTGCTGCTTGTCCGTGTCGCCGACGGCGCGGAAATTTTGGCGCGCAAACCGGGCGCGGCGCCGGTGACTGCACTCGGCTGGAGTCCGGACGGCCAACTGCTTGCGTTTGGCACCGAGGACGGTGACGCTGGCGTTCTCGATCTGAGTTAAGGGCTTCAAGGGGGACATCGTGTTTCTGAAATTCACCGCAAGCGGCGAATTGTTGTTCGAAGGCCGAAACAATTTTCGCGATTTCAAGCTCGTGGTCGAGGGTGGGCGCAACCTGCTCAATGCAGTTCGCAAAGCGACCGCCGGCAAAGCTGAAGTGCTCGATCCAGAAACCGCCTGGATTTTTCAGGATGCGCTACGCCGCTGGCCGAGTGTCGAGCAAGACGCAGTTTGGCAGCACAATTTCTCGGTCATGATCGAAAAAGCGCGCCCCCAGGGCTGGATCGACGACGAGCGCAAGGCGATCAAAGCGCATATCGAGTGGGTCGCCTGACGCCACGAGCGCGGAACCCCGGCTCCATCTGTCCGTTGACTTAACAACCATTTCTGCGCCGGGAACTGTCATGAAGATGATCAAGATAGGCCCTATTGCTGCGCTTAGCCTTTTGTGCGCCGCGATCTGGACTGCGCAGGCGGCCGATACGACCGGGTGTACGCCGCAAGAACGGCAGCAGGCCGATCAGAACAAGTTGAGTCAGAAGCTCGATGACACTGCGGGCGTCATATGCCCGCCGGACATTGATCCGGCAATGAAGGCGCCGGCCCCGAAGACGGGCGATACGCCCGTCATCGCGCCCCCGGGCAGTCCCGGCGGCAATCCAAGCGTTCAGCCGAAATAGAAAACCTCTCCCCGCTGCGCGGGGAGAAGAAGAATCAGATCACGTATTGTCGCAGCGGCGGGTAGCCGTTGAAGCCGACCGAGGAATAGGTCGTCGTGTAGGCGCCGGCGGCCTCGATCAAGACCTTATCGCCAATGGCAAGCGACACCGGCAGCTGGTAGGGCGTCTTCTCGTAGAGCACGTCGACTGAGTCGCAAGTCGGGCCAGCGACTATGCAAGGGGCTGTGTCATCGCGGTCCTTGGTGGTGCGGATCGGGTAGCGGATCGATTCGCCAATTGTTTCGGCCAAACCGTGAAATTTGCCGATATCCAGATACACCCAGCGCACCTCGTCCTCGGGCGATCGCTTGGCGATCAGGACCACCTCGGCCTCGATCACGCCGGCATTGCCGACGAGGCCGCGGCCCGGCTCGATAATGGTATTGGGCAGGTTGTTGCCGAAATGCTTGCGCAGCGAGCGGAAAATCGCCTTGCCGTAGGACTCGAGCTTCGGCGTCTTACGCACATAGCGGGCCGGGAAACCGCCGCCGAGATTGACAATGGACAAGGAAATACCGCGCTCGGCGCACGCGCGAAACACCGCCGCGGTCGAGGCGAGCGCTCGGTCCCAGGCTTCGACGTTGTGCTGCTGCGAGCCAACATGGAAGGAGACACCGTGCGGCACTAGCCCAAGCTTGTGCGCATGTTCGAGGATGTCAGCGGCATAGACTGGCTCGCAGCCGAATTTGCGCGACAGCGGCCATTCGGCGCCGGAGCCGTCGCAAACGATCCGGCAAATCACCCGGCTGCCGGGGGCGGCGCGAGCGACTTTTTCGACTTCAGCCTCGCAGTCGACGGCAAACAGGGTGACACCAAGGGCGAAGGCGGCCGCGATCTCGGATTCCTTCTTGATGGTGTTGCCATAGGAAATGCGGTCGGGCGTAGCGCCAGCCTCGAGTACCGCGCGAGTCTCGCCGATAGAGGCTACATCGAACGAGCAGCCGAGCCCTACGAGCAGCTTGAGGATTTCCGGGGCCGGATTCGCCTTCACCGCGTAAAAGACCGTGGTGTCCGGCAATGCCTTGGCGAAGTTCTGGTAGTTCTCGCGCACGATGTCGAGGTCGAGCACGAGGCAGGGGCCGTCATCGGCACGTTGCTTGAGGAATTCGCGGATGCGCGTGGTCATGCCACTAACACTCCCTATCCGGCTGGCGGCGTCGCCGCCAAGGTGAACCTCCTGCGACCGCACAGCCCGCGCTATTGCGGAGCCGCATGCGTCGCCGTGATTGCTGCCTTGGTCCGGATGAGGGAAATCCCGTTCCGCACTGCTGGCAAAGATGGACAAGCCTTTCCGGTGTCCCCGGCATTCGCGCCGGCAGTAACCAAAAAAGCCCTTCCGTCGTTGCTTTAAGCCGCGTCGCCCGTTGAGAGCGGGCTATGCCGGTTTCGCCTCCGGCTGCCGGTCGCGGGAGTTAAGGAAGTAGTCGTCTCTTCCTTAGGCGGCTGTCCGGCCTCTTGTCCGGATGCCCACCGACCGACACACGGCCACAGGCACGTGCGAAATTGGGCGACTTCCGAAATAAGCTATTGTGGCGCGCGGTGCAAGTGTTTTGGTCTTAACGAGGTGTAAAAAGCTCGCGCAGCTCGTCTCGTTGAGGATGACGACGGCGTCAATCGGCGGTGAAGGGTTCGATGCGGCGCGCTGCGCGCACAAACTGCACCATGACGACAATGCCACAGACGACGAACAGTCCGTCGAGCGCCCGCGCGCCGATCGAGCCGAGCGCAAGCAGGTTGGCAATTGCCCAGCTACCGGCAAACGCAGCACCGAATACCTCGGCGCTGATGAGAATTGCCGCGCTGACCACCGTGAGAACGTTCTGCCAGAGGATCCGGCGGGGCCGGCGGGTCGGTTGCGTGTTGGAGTCGTTCATTGTCATGCTCGATGCGCTCGATGCGGCGCCACTCTCTCCGAAAGACGCGGTTGGATCAAGGCGCCCTTGCCACTCGAGCGAGCCGCCGAGCGGCAAGGGCGTCCCGGGCCATTAACTTTATATGCCGCGGCCATATATGAGCTGTAGCCTTCCGCAATCCTCAACCGATGACCGAGAGAAATCCATTCCTTGCGCCCTGGGTAACGCCGGAAGCGGTGCCGCCCTTTGCCGAGATCAAGCCCCGACACTTCCTTCCGGCCTACGAACGGGCATTTGCGGAACACAAGACCGAGATTGGCGAGATTGCCGCTTCGGCTGCGGTGCCGGATTTTGCTAACACCATTGATGCACTCGAACGAAGCGGCCGGGCGCTGGAGCGGGTGGAGAACGTCTTCCATCTCCTGGTCGGTGCCCATAGCAACGACGCGCTGCTCGAGATCGAGCGCGAAATTGCGCCTCGGATTGCCGCCCATTGGAACAAAATCCATACCAATGCGGCTCTGTTCGGTCGCATCGATGCGCTGGCAAGGCGAGCCGATTCGCTTGGTTTGGACGCGGAACAGAAGCGAGTCCTCGAGCGCTACCATGTCACCTTTCGGCGCGCTGGTGCAGCACTTGACGGTCCGGCTAAAAAGCGGCTCGCCGAAATTATCGAGCGGCTGGCAGCGCTCGGCGCTCACTTTAGCCAAAACGTGCTCGCCGACGAGCAGGCCTTCGCGCTCCCCCTCTCCGGCGACGAGCTTTCGGGGCTGCCTGAGTTCATGCGCGAGGCGATGCAGTCCGATGCCCAGGAACGCGGCCTCGACGGCCATGTGGTCACGCTGTCGCGGTCGAGTGTTGAGCCGTTTTTGCAGTTCGCCCGGCGGCGCGACCTGCGTGAAAAGGTGTTCCAGGCGTTTATCAAGCGCGGCGACAAGGGCGGCCCGACCGACAACAATGCCCTCATTGCCGAGATGGTAAAGCTGCGAGCCGAACGCGCCCAGTTGCTCGGCTTTTCCGATTTTGCCCATTATCGGCTCGACGACGCGATGGCGAAAACGCCGCGGGCGGTGCGCGATCTGCTCGACGCGGTCTGGGCCAAGGCGCGGGCGAAAGCCGTCGCCGATCGCGACGACTTGGACGCGCTGATCAAGGAGGAGGGCGGCAACTTCGCGCTGGCGCCTTGGGACTGGCGCTACTATGCCGAAAAGCTGCGGCAGGGGCGTTGCAATTTCAACGAAACGGCGATCAAGCCCTATCTCAACCTTGAGGCCATGATTGAAGCGGCTTTCTACACGGCGCAGCGGCTGTTCGGCCTGAATTTTGCCCCTTGTGACGATGTCCCGGTGTGGCATCCGGATGTGCGCGTCTGGCAGGTGCGCGACCGCGACGGCGGCGAGATCGGGCTCTTTTTCGGCGATTACTTTGCGCGGCCCTCGAAGAGGAGCGGCGCCTGGATGACCTCTCTGCGCGAGCAAGAGAAGCTCAGCGGTCCGGTTCGGCCGCTCATTGTCAATGTCTGCAATTTCGCCAAGGCTGCCGCTGGCGAGCCGACCGTCTTGAGCTTCGAAGACGCCCGCACTCTGTTTCACGAATTCGGCCATGCGCTCCACGGCCTTCTTTCCGCAGTCACCTATCCGCAAATTTCCGGTACCAATGTAGCGACCGATTTTGTCGAATTGCCGTCGCAACTCTACGAGCATTGGCTCGAACAGCCGGAAGTTCTGCGGCTGTTCGCGCGGCATTATCAAACCGGCGCGCCGATGCCCGAAGAATTGCTGCAGCGGCTGATCGCAGCGCGCAATTTCAATCAGGGCTTTGCCACCGTCGAATATCTCGCGTCCGCTTTTGCCGACCTCGACTTTCATTCGCTGTCCCCGGCCAGCATCGATCCCGGCGAGTTCGAGGCGGGCACGCTTTCGCGCATCGGCATGCCGGGCGAGATCGTCATGCGCCATCGCCCCCCGCATTTTGCTCATGTCTTTTCCGGCGGCGGCTATGCGGCCGGTTACTACAGCTACATGTGGTCCGAGGTTCTTGATGCCGATGCCTTCGAGGCATTTGAAGAGGCCGGCGATATTTTCGATCCTGCCACAGCCAAGCGGCTGCAAGAGGCGATCTACGCCGCCGGCGGTTCACGCGATCCCGTCGAAGCCTATAAAGCCTTCCGCGGCCGCCTCCCCAGTCCAGATGCGCTATTGCGCAAGCGTGGTTTTGCCCCGCGGGCCGTGACACACTAGCGCTTATGGATTTGCACAGCGCCGGTCACCGCCGCGGCGTCGTTTGCGCACCGCACTTCGCCGCCGCCGACGCTGGTCGCGACATCCTTGCAGAGGGTGGCAACGCCCTCGAAGCAATGCTCGCCATGGCGGCGATGATCGCCGTCATCTATCCGCACATGAATCATTTGGGTGGCGACGCTTTCTGGCTGATCCGGGAGCCGTCAGGCCGCGTGCGAACCATCATGGCGGCAGGCCCTGCCGGGTCGATGGCCCAGCCGGAGTTTTATCGTGATTACGAGACCATCCCGCCGCGCGGACCGCTCGCGGCACTCACCGTTCCGGGCGCCATAGGCGGCTGGGGTCTCGCGCTCGAACTTGCCCATGCGCTTCGCGGCAAGCTTCCGCTGACGGTCTTGCTTGCGTCCGCCGTCGACCGTGCCCGCAGCGGCTATGCCGTTACCCGAAGCCAGGCGCGGCTTACGGCGGAAAACCTTGCCGAGCTCGCGCCGGCGCCGGGCTTTGCCGAAGTTTTTCTGCTTGAGGGCAACGCGCCGCCGGAAGGAACATTGCTGAAACAAGAGGCGCTTGCCGCGACGCTCGACCATCTCGCGCATGCCGGTCTCGAAGATTTTTATCGCGGCGATATCGGGCGCGAGCTAGCGGCCGATCTTGAGCGAATCGGCAGCCCGCTCACGCGCGAAGATTTCACCCGCTATCAGGCGACGCTGCACCAGCCCCTATACGTCGAGCTACCGGAGGTGGCGCTCTACAACACGGATGCTCCGACGCAAGGCGTGGCCTCGCTCATGATCCTGGCGCTGTTTGCAAAGCTCAGCGTGGCCGAAGCGGAAGGTTTCGATCATATCCACTGCCTGGTCGAAGCCACCAAGCGTGCGCTGCGGGTGCGCGACCGGGTCGTCAGCGACCCGGGAAATCTGGCGCATCCGCTCGCTCGTTGTCTTGAAGCGCGTTTCATTGCCGGCGAGGCCATGAAAATCGATCGGCGCAAGGCGGCGTCCTGGCCGCTCGCGCTGAGCGAAGGCGACACGGTCTGGATGGGCGCCGCCGACAGTTCCGGACTGGTCGTCTCCTATATCCAGTCGCTGTATTGGGAATTCGGTTCCGGTTGCGTGCTGCCGCGGACAGGAGTCCTGATGCAGAACCGCGGCATCAACTTCTCGCTGCAACGCGGAGCGCTCAATTTTTTGGTGCCGGGCCGGCTGCCGTTCCATACGCTCAATCCTGCGCTTGTGATCCTCAAAGACGGGCGCATCATGGGCTATGGCACGATGGGCGGCGACGGCCAGCCGCAAACGCAAGCCGCTCTGTTCACCCGCTATGCACTGTTCAACGAGCCGCTCGCGGATGCGATTGATCGTCCGCGCTGGGTGCTCGGCCGGACCTGGGGCGATCCGCGCACAGCGCTGCGCATGGAGCCGCGCTTTGACGATGCACTGATCGATGCGCTCGCCGAGGCCGGACATGACGTAGAGCTTGTGGACGAGCCTTATTCCGACGTCATGGGTCACGCCGGCGCCGTAGTTCTGCATCCCGACGGCAGTTTGGAAGGCGCGCACGACCCGCGCTCCGATGGCGGAGCGGCGGGGGTATAGAAACCAAAGCAGGTTTATCGTTGGCTTTGAGTTTCTCGCACCGAAGCACGCGGCCTGGCAACAGCCTCCTTTCGGCCCCAGTCCGTATTAAAGTGTGAGGCACTCAGACGACGGCGGGTTCGCGGCCGAATGCTCAATCGTCTCGCTTCCATCATGACCGGGCTGGTCTGCCTGCTTGCCGCTGGCGATCACGCTGGCGCGCATCCCCACGTCTGGGTCACCATGAGCGAGGAGATCCTTTACGCTCCGGACGGTTCGGTCACCGGCATCCGCAATGCCTGGACCTTCGACGACATGTTCTCCGCTTTCGCCACGCAGGGAATAGAGCAAAAGACCAAAGGCACCTTTACCCGCGCTGAGCTCGCGCCTCTCGCGCAAGTGAACATCGACTCGCTGAAAGATTATGCGTATTTCACCTATGCCAAGGTGAACGGTAAGCATCTGAAAGAGGCCTTCCTGCCGCCAACAGATTATTTCCTCGATTACGATCCGAAAGCTACCGTGCTCACGCTTCACTTCACGCTGCCATTCAAGCCGCCGGTGAAGGCGAAAACGATCGAGGTCGAAATTTACGATCCTGAATTCTTCATCGATTTTGGCTTTGGTGCCGATAATCCGGTGCGGCTCGTCGGCGCGCCGACTGGCTGCGCCCTTTCAGTCAACAAGCCGCAGGATGATCATTTCCCAGCCGAGCTGCGGCTCGACAAGAATTTTGCGACCTCGGAAGCCAATATCGGAATGGGCGCCAATTTTGCCAACAAAATCTCAGTGGCCTGTCAGTGAAACGGTCTACGGTCGCGTCAATCGCGTTTAACCTCACCGCTGTCGCCATTGCTGCGGCCCTGATGCTGACAATGAGCGTGCTGACGAAGGCTGTGGCGCAAGGTACCCCATTCGGCATCCGGCCGCCTGAACCGACCGGTTTGACCGGCTGGATCATCGCCGAGCAGTCCCGCTTCTATCGCGCACTGTCGGAATTGATCCGCGCCGCCAAGACCGATGGTTCGGCGCTCTGGGGTTTGATGGGCATCTCGTTCATCTATGGAGTTTTCCACGCCGCCGGCCCAGGCCACGGCAAGGCGGTGATCTCGTCCTACCTCGTCGCCAACGAGGAAACGTGGAGGCGCGGCCTTGTGCTGTCGTTTGCGTCGGCGCTGCTGCAGGCTATCACTGCCGTCGTCATCGTCAGCGTCGCCGCTTTACTGATCGGTGCCACCGCCAAGATGATGGGCGACACGGTACGCGTGATCGAAATCGTAAGCTACGCATTCATCGTGCTCCTGGGTGCGTGGTTATTTTGGGTCAAGGGCCGCGGGTTTCTTCGCACGTGGCACGAGGTGTTAGGATCCGAAGCGGAGAGGTCGGCAACACACAAACACGATGATCATGTGCACCCCTGTCGTTCGGCGCATACGCACGGCCACGATCATCCCCATGGCCAAGCACATCACCAACACGACGAAGAAGACGACAGCGTCCTGCCGTGGGGGCACGCTCATGGACCCGAGCCGGAGGAATTGGCCGGCCCGGGAGGCTGGCACCGCGGGCTCTCGGCAATTGTCGCCGTGGGATTGCGGCCATGCTCGGGCGCGATCATCGTGCTCGTTTTCGCCCTGGCGCAGGGCTTGTTTCTCGCCGGCGTCGCCTCGACCATGGTGATGGGCCTTGGCACCGCGATCACCGTCGCCACCATCGCAACCCTTGCGGTTGCCGCGAGGACCGCGGCCAAGCGCGTTGCCGCGACGCGTCCCGGCTATGGCTCGCTGGCCTTACGCGGCATCGAGGTCGGTGCCGCGCTGCTGGTCATGGCCTTTGGCGCGCTCCTTCTCACCGGCTACATGGCGAGCGAGCGAACAGGCTTGTTCTAGCGCTCGACTCGTTCAGGCGACCTTCTCGGTCATATGCCGGAACATTGCTTTGCGCGCCTCATCATCCATTTCGGCCTTGAACTTGTGCTTGTCCTTGAGCATCACAGCGCGTTGCGCAGCCGGCCGCGCGCTGATTTCGTCGACAAGGCGCTTCAGGTTGGGAAATTTCGACCACGCCGGCTCACCGAGCGGCATCAGCCGCGCCCAGCCCCAAACGTCCATGTCGACGATCGTGTAGGCGTCGTCGATCATATATTTCTGCTTGGCGAGCCGCGCGTCGAGGATGGCGAAATGGCGCTGCGTCTCGAAGGCGTAACGGTTGATGGCATATTCGTTCTTCTCCGGCGCGTAGACTTTGAAGTGCACGAGCTGGCCGGAATACGGGCCGACCCCGGAAGCAACGAACATCAGCCAGGACAGCAATTCGCCGCGTGCCTTGTCACCTTTCGGCGGCAGAAACTTGCCGGTCTTTTCGGCGAGATAGAGCAGGATGGCGTTGGAGTCGAACACCGTGACGTCACCGTCGACAATCGCGGGCACCTTGGCGTTCGGGTTGATGGCGAGATAGGCCGGCTTGTGCTGTTCGCCACGCCGGGTATCGACCGGAATAGGCTCGTAAGGAATTCCGGCTTCCTCCAGGAACAACGCAACCTTGGTGGGATTTGGGGCGCCGCTAAAGTAGAACTTCAACATCTTTCGTCCTCGCTCTCTTCTTGAAACTTAAAACAACCCGATAATTTTTCCGTCGCGGCCGACATCGATCGCATCCGCGGCGGGGACCTTCGGCAGGCCCGGCATGGTCATGATTTCTCCGCAGATGGCGACCACGAACTCGGCGCCAGCGGACAGCCGCACCTCGCGCACCGGTATGACGTGATCGGCCGGCGCACCCTTGGCGTCGGGATTGGTGGTGAAGCTGTACTGTGTTTTGGCAACACAAATGGGAAACTTGCCGCATCCCATGGCTTCGAAATTCGCAAGCTGATCGCGGACCGGCTTGTCGACTGAGATATCCTTCGCCCGGTAGATTTCCTTGGCAATGGTGCGGATTTTTTCAAGAAGCGGCATATCGTCGGGATAGAGGAGTTTAAGCTTGCTCTGTCCGCTGTCGCAAACCTTGACGACGGCGCGGGCGACGTCCGCGGCGCCCTCGCCCCCCATCGCCCAGTGGTCGGCCATGAGCGCTTCGACGCCGAGCGCCTTGCACTTGTCCTCGACCAGCTTGATTTCGGCGTCGGTATCCGAGGAAAAGCGATTGATAGAGATCACCGGAACGACGCCAAATTTGCGCATATTCTCCACGTGACGTTGCAGATTGCTCATCCCGGCTTCCAGCGCGCCGAGATTCTCATGCTTAAGATCCTCTTTCTTCACGCCCCCGTGCATTTTCAGCGCGCGAATGGTGGCGACGAGTACCACGCAATCGGGCGCGAGCCCGGTCTTGCGGCACTTGATATCGAGGAATTTTTCCGCGCCCAGATCGGCGCCGAAGCCTGCCTCGGTGACGACGTAATCGGCAAGCTTAAGCGCCGTCGTGGTGGCCAGCACCGAGTTGCAGCCGTGGGCGATATTGGCGAACGGCCCGCCGTGAATGAAGGCCGGCGCGCCTTCCAGCGTCTGCACGAGATTGGGCGCAAGCGCTTCCTTAAGCAGCACGGTCATTGCGCCCTGGGCCTTTAGATCGCCGGCGCGCACCGGCTTTCGGTCGCGGGTATAGGCCACGACGATATTGGCAAGCCGCTTCTTTAGATCGTCGAGGTCGCGCGCCAGACAGAAAATCGCCATCACCTCGGACGCCACCGTAATGTCGAAGCCGTCTTCGCGCGGGAATCCGTTGGCCACACCGCCAAGCGACGACACGATCGAGCGCAAGGCGCGATCGTTCATGTCGAGCACGCGGCGCCACGCCACGCGGCGCTCGTCGATGCCGAGTGCGTTTCCCCAATAGATGTGATTATCGAGCATCGCCGCGAGCAAATTGTTGGCCGACGTAATGGCGTGAAAATCGCCGGTAAAA
>Ga0187781_10003901_pt1 | contig 11141 bp, 10 predicted proteins | sample 0715_SJ02_MP02_2_FD_132447 | JGI IMG/M metagenome (GOLD analysis project Ga0187781, IMG submission 132447) | Tropical peat soil microbial communities from peatlands in Department of Meta, Colombia - 0715_SJ02_MP02_20_MG | ecosystem: Environmental > Terrestrial > Soil > Wetlands > Peat | place...
ACCTTGGGTCGAGCCCGCCGCATCACGCGGCGCCCGGCGCGGTTCGACGCGTTCGAGCCGTCCGGCACGCGTCGACCCGAGTGGGGTCGTTGGCGTTCCCACTGTCCCTGCCGAGGGATCTGCTGCTCTTCCCGCGGGAGGCGCTCCGCGCGGGCCCTCCGGTGCACCGCAACGGCATTCTGCTGCTGCTGAGCTCGGTAGCGATGGGCGTGGTGGCGGTGGCGAGCTTCACGCTGCTGCGGCGGCTGAAGGGGTTGGAGTCGGCATGAAGGCCAGGGTGCTGGCGGTTATCGTGGGAATTGCCGCGGTGTCGTTGACGGCAGCCAGCCTAGCCTCGGCAGACGGCTACTCCATCACCGCGATGTGCACAGTCGGCCAGGGCACCGCGCAGCCCTGCAGCGGGGGCTGGTACACGACTCCCGTCGTTCTCAGTTGGCAATGGACGCCAGCGACATCCGGGAGTTGTACGGAGGAGTCGTTCGATGTCGACACGAACGAGACGGTCTCCTGCGAAGTGACATGGCCATCTCCCGGCCCAACGGTCATCCAGCCTTACACCGTCGAGGTCGAGCTCACCTCCCCCACCGCCACCGTGGCCCCATCCCGTGGCGCGGACTCCAACGGCTGGTACAACCACCCCGTCGCCGGCGCCATCAGCGCCACCTCGTTCTCGGGCATCGCGTCGTGCACCTCGACCACCTACGCCGGCCCGAACACGACCAACGCCACCGTCAGCGGCACCTGCACCGATAACGCCGGCAAGACCGTCACGGTCACCAGCGCGCCGTTCGCCTACGACGCCGCCGCGCCGGCGCTCACCGCCACCGCCACCGCCGGCGACCAGAGCGTCTCGCTCAGCTGGCAAACCGGAGGGGACATAGCCCCAACCACCTCGATCGTGGTCACCCGGAGCGGCGGCTCAGGCGATCCCGTCGTCTACAGCGGCGATGGCGGCGGATTCCAAGACACACACCTCAAGAACGGCGCCCACTACACGTACTCGATCACCGCCGAGGACGCAGCGGGCAACGCGACGACCCGGACGGTCCACGCCACGCCGGACGCGCGGTTGCTGTCCCCGGCACCGAACGCGCACGTGACCGCTCCTCCGGCGCTGAGCTGGACCGCCGTCCCCGGCGCGACCTACTACAACGTGCAGCTGTACCGGGGCGAACCGACCAAGCTCCTCAGCCTGTGGCCGGCGCAAGCGGCCCTCCAGCTGCACCGCACGTGGAAGTTCGACGGACGCCGGTACCGACTCAGGCCCGGCCGCTACAAGTGGTACGTATGGCCTGGTTTCGGGAACCGCAAGGCCGCCCGCTACGGGCACATGATCGGGTCGGGCACGTTCGTGGTCGTGCGCTGATCGAGCCGGCCGCGCGCTGGTCGGGGACGTCTACGCGGAACGCTCGATCTCGCCCAGGTGGGCGATGTTCTCGGCGTCGCTCGGATCCTCGCTCGCGCCACCGCCGAACCAGGCGTCGAGGATCTCCCCCAACTCCGCTTCGGATGTGGTGCGCAGGCTGAGCGCGAGTACGTTGGCGTCGTTCCAGCGACGAGCGCCGTGGGCGGTCGCGGCGTCACCGCAGAGCGCGGCGCGAATGCCCGGCACCTTGTTGGCCGCGATCGACGCGCCGGTGCCGGTCCAGCAGGCCACGACCGCCTGCTCAGCCCGGCCGTCGGCCACGTCCCGGGCGGCCGCCTCGCTCGCCCACGCCCAGTCGGGACGCTCGGCCTCGGAGTAGGCGCCGTGCAGCACGGGCTCGTGGCCGCGCCGGCGCAGCTCCTCGGGCAGCGTGTGCGCCACCCCCGTCAGCTCGTCCGCCGCGACGGCGATCCGCATGCGCGCCGGTCAGACGGCCGCGATCGCCGGCTCGCGGTCCTGCACCGGCTCGCTCGTCTCGCCCGGCGCGGTGCAGTCGCCCAAAAGCCACCGCAAGCCGTAGGCCCGCATGTCCTCGATCAGCGGCACGAGTGCGCGGCCCTTGTCGGTGAGCGCGTACTCGACGCGCGGCGGGACCTCGGGGAACGTCTGGCGCTCGACGATTCCTTCCTCCTCGAGCGCGCGTAGCCGCAGCGACAGCGTTCGCGGGCTGATCCCCTGCAGCGACCGCTCAAGCTCGCAGAACCGAGAGCGGCCCTCGGCCAGGTCGCGGATCACCAGGAGCGTCCATTTGCCGCACACGATCTCGGCCGTGCGGCACACCGGACACGTGTCATTTGAAGCCATCTTCGCTCGATTTTAGCGCAATGCTTCACGAACTGAAGTAAACGGTCGCCTTCGCGTACGTGGCGACTCGGCGCTGCCGCGGCGTGAGCGCCGAGCGATCCGGAGGCTCAGCTGGGCGCGCCCTGCGGGGGCGACGAGACCCGGCCGTTGCCCATCGCCACGCCGTGCCCGGGCGCCGGTGATCCGCCGACGGACGCCACCGACGGCGCCGGCGCAGCAGGCTCCGCCGAGGCCGGCGGCTGACGGGCCGGCGGCTCCCCGGCCGGCGGCCGCGGGTCGCGCTGCTCGCCACCGTGCAGGTCGGCCATCGAGGTCGAGGTCCGGCCCTCACCGGCCACCAGCAGCTTGAAGTCGTGCGGGCTCGAGGCCGCCGCCAGAGCGTCCTCGATCGCGACCCGACCGGCCTGGTAGTGCTTGAGCAGGGCCTGATCGAACGTCTGCATCCCGTAGTACTCGCCCTCGGCGATCACCTCGCGCAGGCGGTCGGTCTGGTCGGGGTCGAGGATCATGTCGCGCGCCCGGCCGGTCATCCGCAGGATCTCGCACACCGCGACCCGGCTGTGATTGTCGGCGGTGCGCACGAGGCGCTGGGAGACGACGGCCTTGAGCGTCCCGGCGAGCATCGCGCGCGCCTGGCTCTGCTCGTGCGGCTGGAAGAAGTCGATGATGCGGTTCACGCTCTCCGCCGCGTCCAGCGTGTGCACGGTCGAGAGCACGAGGTGCCCGGTCTCGGCGGCCGACAGCGCGGTCCGGACGGTCTCCTCGTCGCGCATCTCGCCGATCAGGATCACGTCGGGGTCCTGGCGGAGCACTCGGCGCATCGCGCGGCCGAACGACTCGGTGTCCATCCCGACCTCGCGCTGGTTGATGATCGAGCGCCGGTCGCGATGCAGGTACTCGATCGGGTCCTCGATCGTGACGATGTGCCGCGCCTTGCTCTCGTTGATGTAGTTGATGATCGCCGCCAGCGTGGTCGACTTGCCCGAGCCGGTGGTCCCGGTGAGCAGGATCAGCCCGCGTTCTTCCTCCGCGATCTGCTCGATCGCCGACGGCAGCCCGAGCTCGTGAATCGTGCGCACCGTGAACGGGATCACGCGGGCCACGATCGACACCGAGCCGCGCTGGCGGAAGGCGTTCACGCGGAAGCGCGCCAGGTCAGGCACCGTGTAGGAGAAGTCGATCTCGTTGTCGCGCTCGAACGCCGCCAACTTGTCGGTGTGGCTCTCGAGCATCTGTCGCAGCACCCGCTCGGTCTCGGCCGGCGTCAGCGCGTCCGGATACTGCTCGAGCGGCTCGAGCTGGCCCCGGAACCGCGCCATCGGCCGCGCCGGCACCTTGACGTGAAGGTCCGAGCCCTCGTTGTCGACGACGTAGCTCAGCGCATCGTGGAGATCGAACATCCCTCAGGGAATCGACCCGTGAGCCGCTCAGCTTGAGCGGGTGCAAGTCACGATGGACGCGCGCCGACGGTACGCGCCCACCGCTGCTTCAAATTCCTCGCTAGGCGACGTCGCGCAGCTTCTGCGCTTCGGCGAGCGACTGAAGCTTCTTCAGCGACTGATTCTCGATCTGCCGGATCCGTTCGCGGGTGACGTTGAACGTCCGGCCAACCTCGTCGAGCGTCCGCGGGTGCTCGCCACCGAGCCCGTAGCGCAGCTCGAGCACGCGGCGCTCACGGTAGCTCAGGTTCTCGAGCGCCTCGCGGAGCGCTTCCTTGGTGAGGATCTCGGCCGCCCGCTCATACGGCGACTCGGCCCGCTCATCGGCGATGAACTGCCCGAACTCCGATTCCTCTTCGTCGCCCACCGGCTTCTCGAGCGACACCGGCGCCTGCGCCGAGCGCTTGATCGACTCGACCTCCTCGGGCTCGATCCCCGTGACCTCGGCGATCTCCTCGGCGGTCGGCTCGCGACCGAGCTCGGTCACCAGCTTGCGCTCAGCCCGCCCGATCTTGTTGAGCTTCTCGACCACGTGCACCGGGATGCGGATCGTCCGCGCCTTGTCGGCGAGCGCACGGGCGATCGCCTGGCGGATCCACCAGGTGGCGTAGGTCGAGAACTTGAATCCTTTGCGGTAGTCGAACTTCTCGGCCGCGCGCACCAGCCCGAGCGTTCCCTCCTGGATCAGGTCCAGGAACGGCAGGCCCTGGTTGCGGTAGTTCTTGGCGATGGAGACGACGAGCCGGAGGTTCGACTCGACCATCTTCTGCTTGGCGTCGAGGTCGCCGCGCTCGATCCGCTTGGCCAGGTCGACCTCCTCCTGGGCGGTGAGCAGCCGGACCTTGCCGATGTCCTTCAGGAACAGCTGAAGGGAGTCGGTGGTCATGTCCGGCTTGAGGTCCAGCGCCGTCTTGGGCTTGCGCCGGCCGCGCTTGTCGGGTGCACGCTCCAGATCGGCCGCCGCGAGAGCTGGGTCCAGCTCCTCGACGAGCTCGATCTCGGCGCGCTCGAGGAAGCCATGGAGCTCCTCGACGTCGGCCTCATCCAGATCGAGCTCCGAGACCGCGCCGGCGATCTCGGCGAAGGTCAGCACACCCAACTGCTGGCCGCGGGTGACGAGGCCCTTGATCTCTTCGAGTTCCTGCAGATCCGCTACTGACATCTGATTCCGTTTCCCGTCGGTACCCGCCGGCGCCTGGACAAGGCCGGCCTGAGAAGTGAGAGGATGGCAAACGGGCGGCGGCCCTCAGGGCGCACGCCCGCTATCTAAACATGCGGCGAAAGTCTAGTCGCTATACTTTTTGAAGTCAACGAGGGGTTGTTTTGCGAGTCGGGGGCGGCTCGTTTGCGTTTTGTTGGTTGTCCGGCCGGTGGCCTGGCCCGCGGCGCCACCAGCACTGACTCGAATCCTCGCGGCTCGCGTTTGCCACGCATGGCGCGTCGCCGAACGATCGCGCACCTATACCGCTGACCAATACCTATACGCGCATCGGTCAGCACGGTTTCAACCGTAGTTCGGATTTTGCTAAGAGCGGCGGCGGCGCGGTCGTGTTTCGCCATCCCGTCCTACGGCGATGGGCTGGGTGCGCCATGATGTAGCCGTGAGCAACGACCGCCCTGGTGACGTTCTGGGCTCGCTGCCCCGCCGACGTCCGCACCGCCGCAGCGACAAGCGCGCCAGGCCGGCGCCGCCCGACGCATCCGCCGCCGAACAGACCGCGGCGCCTGCGTCCGCGCCGGGAAAGCAGCGGCGCAAGCAGCCGACCCAGGCCGGCGCTGGAACGCGGCGCAAGCGGCCGCCGGCTGAGAGCGCCACCGCCCGAGTCGCGAGCACGCCCACGGGCTCGCCCCGACCCCGACCAGAGCGCCTGCGCCAGCCCGCCCAGCCGCCCGGAGTCCCGCCCGCGGTCAACGGGCGCCGGCCCGAGGAGCCCGACGGCCGGCGCATCCTCGGGACCGCCGCAAAAGCAGCGGCCGAGCTGGCCGAGATCGGGCTGACGGTAAGCGCCCGGGCGCTACGCAACGCGGTCGCGCGGCTGCCCCGCCCCTGACCGCCTCGCCGTGACTGGCCCCGCGGCTGCCGCGTCCGTCCCGCCGGCGCCGGCGGCCAAACGGGGCACCTCCTCCCTGCAAAACCTGCCAAACCTGCCCTCGCAGCAGACGCTTTGCGTACATGAGCGTCGTAGCAACGCTTATGTCGCCAAAGCTTCGCGTGGGGCGGGGCTTTGCGCCGCTTTACATAGCTCTGCGGCGCCGGACCGACGCCGGACGGGGTCACACGGGGTCCGGCAGGGACGCGACCGGGTGGTGGCGCCGGCGTGCGGACGACCTGGTTAGAATGCCCGCCGTTCACGCCGAGCGACCGTCCGTCCGCGGGCGGCCGGCGGGGGAACCACTTGCGGATCTCCGGATCCGCAGGGGCGAATCGGCTCTGCAAGGTGCCGTAGCGCTCTGAAAGCGCGAGCCCGTCAGCTCACCCCGTAGGCGCAACCGACAAGGACCAGAGAAGGACTGAGACCCTGCTCGTCAGCGCTTGCGTCAACCGTTATCTAGTTCCGCTGCTGGCCGCCGGCGCCGGCGCGTTGGCTGCGCCGGCGCTCGCCCTGGCCGGCTCGAGTGGCTCCCCCTCGGGCTCGGGTGGCGCCTCCATGGGCTCCGGCGGCACTTCGACCGGCTCCTCGCCGACGCCCAATCCGGTGGGCCAGCCGGGCAACATCACGGTCAGCGCCACGGGCGACGGCATCACGCTTCAGACCAACGCCTCCGCGTTCTTGCGGAGCGGCGTCTCGGTGACCGGCAGCGTGCCCGCGGGCGACGCCGGTGACGCCGTCGAGATCGACGAACTCCCGGCGGCACCGGGATCGACGTGGACGGCGGCCGCGGTGGTGCAATCGCAGTCGGGCGGCTCGTTCGCGGCGAAGTTGCATACGGGCGGCGCGGGGCCGGTGACGCTCCGCGCGCTGCTCCAGGGCAGCCAGGCCTCGAGCGCGACGTCCTCGCCACCTTCCGTGTCGGTGACCGTCTACCGTCGCTCGCTCGCCACGCTTTACGGCCCGGGCTTCTGGGGACACCAGACGGCGTGCGGAGTGATCCTGAGGCGCCACACGATCGGCGTGGCCAACCGGACGCTCCCGTGCGGCACCGAGGTGCAGATCTACTACGAGGGCAGCGTGCTTACGGTGCCGGTGATCGATCGCGGGCCTTACGCCCACGGGGCCAACTGGGACCTGACGATGGCCACGGCCCGCGCGCTGGGGATGCTCGGTACCGGGACGATCGGGGCGGCCCCGCTCACGGCTACGACGACGACCGCGGGCGGCGCGACGAGCGCCGTCGCGAGACGATCAGCGCGCTAACGCTCCGGCGGCCACGATCCGCGCACGTGACGGCTCAGCTGACCAGGCTCGGTCCTGTCGGCGGCTCCTCGCCACCGTCCCCCCGGCCCGCCGTCGACGATTCCGATCCCACTCGCCTCGGCGGCAAACCGCGTCTGCTCGGCGGCGTCGATCAGCGTCGCGGCGTTGTGGCCGTCCTCGCCCAGCATCGCGACCCCGACGCTGACCGTGAGCGGCGCCCCCCGCCACGACCCCTCCTCCGGCACGGTCGCGGCAATCCGTGACCCGAGCGCCTGAGCGCCCGCCCGACCGGTGTCGCGGGCGATGATCCAGGCTCGGCTCTCGGTCTCGCAGGCGAGCACGTCGCGTCGGCGGACCGAGCCGCGGACGGCGTGCGCGAACCGGCCGAAGGTCGTGCTCGCCTCGGCGTAGGGCTCGACCGCGAGCATCTTCTCCGCCTCCTCGAGCTCGACAAGCAGCAGCGAAAGCGGCTGGGCCGCCCTGACGATCTCGTCCCGCAGCGCCGACCCACAGTGCGTCGCGCTCCGGCTCCCTTCCCTCCCCGAGCTCCTCCCCCTTCTCGCCGGCCGGGCCCCCAATCCCCGTGAACCTCGCCCCCGCCGCCCCATCGCCTGCCTGCGCCGAGTCCTGCCTGCCCTCAAACCCCGGCGCGGCACCCCCTTGCCGGCTGAGCCCGTCCGCGCTGCCGGCGCCTCGGCGATCGTGCTCGCCGACAGAACCCCGAGGAGACGGCGCAGGTGCCGGCGACGCCACCCGCAGCGGCGCCACCCGCCCCGGCGCCGCACCGTCCGGCGCGTCGCTTTCATCCTGCCGGCGCAGGACGGCCCCGCGAACGAGCTCCACCACCAGGGACAGGCACTCCGCGGCGTCGACCAGCAGCTCGGGCTCCTCTTGCGAGAGCTCGCTGCGCAGCGCGCTCCACACCACGTCCTTCAGCGTCTCGACCGCGTGGGCCGCGGTCTCCGCGCTCTCCGCCCCTGCCATCGCGCCGGTGCGCGAGGCGAGCGGCTGGAGCACTCCCTCGCGCTCGATCCGCCGCAGGTCGGCCTCGTCGAAGATCGCCCGCACGACCGCGTCGCAGATCCGCGGCCCGTCGCGCGCCACCTCGCCGGCCAGGATCGCCGCGGCCTGTTCGAGCGGAGCGTCCTCGACCAGGGCCAAGAGCCAACCCTTGGCCGGCTCCCCGCCGCGGAGCAGCAGCGCTTCGACCCCTGCGCTTGCGACCGGCCGTGGTCGTCTACGTCGTGGCACTCCCCGCTCCATCGGGCCTCTTTTACCACCTACTGCGGTCGTCCCGCTTCAATCGATTGCGGCCGGTCATCCATGCCGGTTCGGAACCGGCTGCACGGGCCCGTTCGTGGAAAATGAACGCATGGCGGACCTCATCACAATCGCCCACGCCCGCGAGCTGGTCAGCAAAGTGACCAAGCCGCTCGCGGCCGAGTCGGTGCCGATCGCCGACGCCCGCGACCGCGTCCTCGCCGCCGACCTGGCAGCCGCCGGCGACGTCCCGCCGTTCCCCTGCTCGGCGATGGACGGCTACGCGGTAACCGCCGGCACCGCCGGCCGGACCCTGACCATCGTCGCCGAGTCCCGCGCCGGCCTCCCGGCGACCCGGACCCTGACCGAGGGCGAGGCGATTCGCATCTCGACGGGCGCTGCGATCCCGGCCGGCGCCACCGCGGTGATCCCCCAGGAGAACGTCGACGCCCAGGACGGCACGATCACGACGCGCACCGCGGCGAGCGCGGGCGATCACATCCGCGACCGCGGCGAGGACATGCGCGCCGGCGCCACGATCCTCACGAAAGGCACCGTGCTGGGCGCGGCCGAACTCGGCGCTGCGGTGTCCGCCGGCGCCGCCGAGCTGACCGTGGCCAGGCGCCCCCGGGTGCAGGTGCTGAGCACCGGCGATGAGTTGAAGGCGCCGGGCGAGCCGCTCGGCCCCGGCGAGATCCACAACTCCAACGGGCCGATGCTGGTCGCGCTCGCCGAGCACCAGGGCGCCGTGTGCCCTCCCCCGGGGCGCCTGCCCGACGACCGCGCGGCCACCGAGGCGGGACTTGCCGCCGCGCTCGACGCCGCGGACGTCGTGATCGTCTCGGGCGGTGTGTCGGTCGGACCCCACGATCACGTCAAGCCCGCCCTCGCCACCCTCGGCGTCGAGGAGATCTTCTGGAGGGTCGCCCTCCAGCCCGGCAAGCCGACCTGGTTTGGCCGGCGCGCCAACACGCTCGTGTTCGGCCTGCCGGGCAACCCGGTCTCCGCGGTGGTTACCTTCGGACTGTTCGTGCGGCCCGCGCTCGCGGCACTCCAGGGCCGCGCCGACGAGCACATGTTCCAAGACGAGGCCGTGCTCGGAACCGCGGTCCCTCGCAACGCCGATCGCGAGCAGGCGGTCCGCGTCCGCCTGGAGCGCCAGGACGGGCGGCTCGTCGCGCTCCCGAACGGCCCGCAAGGCTCTCACATCGTGACCTCGCTGCTCGGCGCGGACGCCCTCGCGCTGATCCCCGCCGGCGAGGGCGAACTTCAGGCGGGGGCAGCCGTGGCGCTGGAACCGCTCCCGCGCTGAGGCTGAGAGAATCCGACCGTGGCCGGGTTCGTCGCACTGCTGGCTGCGCTCAGCGCCGTTGTGGCGTCTCGCCGCCGGCGACGGCGCCAGGCTCCCGCGCAAGCGGTGATTATCTCGCCGCCCAAGTCGACGGTCGTCGCCCGCGACGGAGCGGTCCGCTCGGCGCAACTGGCCGAGCTCACGCTCGCCGAGCGGGACTGGCGGCGGCTGTGGAACGCCACCAACCTCGAGAACCTGGCGCGGACCTACTGGCGGTTCCTCTCGCGGGTGACGCTCGGCCTGATCCGGGTGGTTTACGGCGAGAACGAGCGCTCGGTCGTGTTGCTGTGGCGGCCGTTGACGCTACTGCGCTTCGACGCACCGGAGTACAAGATGGAGCCCGACCACGGCACCGTGCGCTGGCGGATCCGCGACGGGCTGCTGGTCGCCCGCGCCGGGCGGGGCTGTGGCTACCTGGCGCTCACCGTCACGCACCTCGAGGCCGAGGCGCCGCCGTCAGGCGCCGCCGCCAAGATCGCCGACACCGACGGCCGCGTGAGGCTCCTCATCGAGGTCGAGGTGGCCAACTTCTACCCGGCCATCGCGGCCGGCTTCAGCGTGCCCGTGTACGAGGTCACCCAGTCGGCCATCCACGTGCTGGTGACGCATGCGTTCCTGCGCTCGCTCGCGCAACTCGACCTCGCGGAGTCCAAGGTGGGCCGTTTCGCCACGCCCGACGTCCGCGCCGCCGGCCGCGCCGTGATCGAGCGCGCGCGCTCAGTCCGCCACCACGATTAATCGGCCGCCTTCGGCAGCATCCCTGGGACCGGGTACCCCGTCCGGTCAGGGGTCGAAGCCCTCAGCCGTAGCGGATACCCGTGAGCGTGCGCAACTTCGCGCGGTCGTGGCGGGCCGACACGTGCCGCACGGTGCCCGACCGCGAGCGCATCACGAGCGACTCGGTGGTGGCGCCGCGGTCGCCCTGGTAGCGCACGCCCTGGAGCACGTCGCCGTCGGTCACCCCGGTGGCAGAGAAGAACACGTCGTTGCCACCGACCAGGGCGTCGCAGTCCAGCACGCGCGAGAGGTCGTAGCCGGCGTCGATCGCCGCCTGGCGCTCCTCGTCGTCGCGGGGCCACAGCCGGCCCTTGAGCTCGCCACCGATGCACTTGATCGCGGCCGCCGTGATCACGCCCTCGGGCGTGCCGCCGATCCCCCACAGGATGTCGACGGGGGTGTTGTCGGAGACCGCGAGCAGCGCCGCCGACACGTCGCCGTCCAGGATCAGGCGCACGCGGGCGCCGGCGTCGCGGACCTGGGCCATCGCCTCGCGGTGGCGCTCGCGGTCGAGCATCACGACCATTACGTCGCGGATGTCGATCTTCTTGCGCTCGGCGATCAGGCCGAGTGTCTCCGGCAGCGGGCGGTCGAGGTCGAGCAGGTCGGCGATCTCCGGGCCGCCCGCGATCTTCTCCATGTAGACGATCGGGCCCGGGTTGAACATCGTGCCGCGCTCGGCCATGGCGATCACCGAGATCGCGCTCGGCATCCCGAGCGCGGTCAGG
>Ga0187781_10003902_pt1 | contig 11140 bp, 15 predicted proteins | sample 0715_SJ02_MP02_2_FD_132447 | JGI IMG/M metagenome (GOLD analysis project Ga0187781, IMG submission 132447) | Tropical peat soil microbial communities from peatlands in Department of Meta, Colombia - 0715_SJ02_MP02_20_MG | ecosystem: Environmental > Terrestrial > Soil > Wetlands > Peat | place...
CCGAGGTCGAGGAACACGCCCGGCGCTCCGCCGAGCTCTTTGAGCACGTCGAGGGTCGCCATCGTGAGCCCCGCTCCGTTCGCGATCACGCCGATGTTCCCGTCGAGCTGGACGAAGGCGATCTCCTTCTCCCGAGCGATCTCCTCGAGTTCGGTCCGGTCGTCCCGGACCTCCGCGTACTCCGGATGCCGGAACGCCGCGTCGTCTTCGATGATCACCTTCGCGTCGAGCGCGACCAACCCATCGCCGACGACCGCGAGGGGGTTGATCTCGACGAGCTCGGCGTCTTCCTGTTGGAACACCCTCCACAGCGAGTCGAGCAGCTCCTCGAGCGACCGCACCGGCGGGCCCGCAAGCCCGAGCGCCTTCGCCGCCCTCCGCTTCTCGTAGCCGGTGAGACCCGGGAATGGGTCGACGGTCTGGCGGTCGATCTCCTCGTCGGCCACCGACTCGATCTCGACCCCACCTCGGGCGCTCACCATGAGCAGGGGGAGCCGTCGGGAACGGTCGAGCGTCATCGCGACATACAGCTCCCGCCCGATCGGAAGCTTTTCCTCGAGGAGGAGCTCACGCACCGTTTCGCCCTTGAAGTCGAGGCCGAGAATCGCGGTCGCGGCCGCGCGGACCTCCTCCGGCGAGTTCGCGAAGCGTACCGCGCCTCCCTTGCCGCGTCCGCCGGCGAGTACTTGGGCCTTGATCACGCACGGGAGCGAGACTTTCCCCTCGCGGACCAGCGCCTCCGCTTCGTCGGAAGAATGGGCGACTTCGCCCCGGGGAAGCGGGACACCGTACTTCCGGAAGACCGCCTTGCCTTGCCATTCGGCAAGCTTGACCATAGGAATCCTCGGCGCGCGCATAGGGCCCGCCTATTAAGGGCGGCGGTCGCCGCGGGGTAGGCGCGGTCGTGAACCGGGTCAGTGCGAGGGTCGCCGGGGGCGGCCGGTGCGCCGCGACGGAGGCCGCGGAGCCTCCGCGGCCACGGAGAGGTTGGCGAGGTCACGGCCGAGGTCGTCGAGCAACTTGCCGGCGAACTCGCTCTTCGGCCCTCGAATCCAGTGGCGCTCGCCGCTCGGCGGAAGCACGAGCGCGTTCGTCTGGGGCGAACCCATCACCGACACGTCGTTCGCGACGACCCAATCGGCGCCCGTCTCCCGGGCCAGCGACCGTCCCATCGCTTCGAGCTCCGCCTCGCTCCGTCCCGGCTCGAGCTTGAACGCGACGAGTCGGGTCGGGGCGGGAGCGAGACGGCGGAGCTCCGGAAGCACCTTGGGGGCACGTCGCAGCGTGAGGGTCAGGCTCTCGTGCTCGCGCGAGGGAATCTTTCCGGGTCGGCGCTCGAGCGTGAAATCGGACAGCGCAGCGGGGACGAGGACGGCCGAGCACGACCCGAGCTCCGATCTCCTCTTGCGTGCGAGCGCGAGCAGGTCATCGACACTCCGCCACCGGTGAAGCGGAATCCACGAGGGCACCGGCACCTGAAGCGCTCCCGCCCACAGCGCGACCTCGGCGCCTCGGTAGTAGGCCTGGTTCGCGAGCTCGACCGCGGTGCGACCGGAGCTCTCGTTCGTCACGGAGCGAACCTCGTCGATCGCCTCGCGGGCGGCACCACCGATGACCACCACCCGGCGTCCCGGCCACGGGCCGTGGCCCAACCGGTGCAACACCGCGGCCGCGACCTCCTCCGGCGAGGCGATCTTCTCTTCCCCCTCCCCGGATGCGCCGGGAATGATACCAACGCCCCACTTCTGGAGCTTCTCGAGATTCTCCCGGACGGCGGGGTTCACGCCCATGTGGCTGTGCATGGCAGGAGCAAGCAGCATCGGCACACCCCCCCCGAGCGCGACCGAGGCACACGAGGTGACCGGCGTATCGTCAATCCCGTGCGCGACCTTGGAGATCGTGTTCGCCGTCGCCGGTGCGATGAGGAAGAGGTCCGCCTGTCCAGGTCCCGGGCCGAGCAGCGTCACGTGTTCCACGTTCCCGGTGAGCTGGGTGACCGGGGGATAGCCGGTCGCGAACTCGAGCGTCTCGGGAGTGACGAGCCTTGTTGCCTCCGGGCTCATGACGGTCCGGACGTCGGCGCCGTGGCGGATCAGTTCCCGGATCACGCGCGGGAGCTCGACCGCGGCGATGGACCCCGAGACTCCGATCACGATGCGACGACCCGCGAGCAGCTGGCTCGTTCGTCCTCGGATCACATGGCTCGGATGCATCGGGAACCTTCGGACCGGGGCCCGAGAGCGAGAGGCGCTCTCCGCTATTAGCCCGACCGGCAGCTCACCATCTTAAAGAGGGCGTCAGGCTCGCCCGCGCGATGGCCTTGCCCGTTGAGACCTCGGCCGCGGTGCGCTCCCCGGGCGGTTCGGAACCGAACGGGGCAGCTCTTCCGATGGTGTCGGCGACGAGTCAGTTCGCGGAAGTGGGGCGCCCGCTTCGGGGACCCCGGGCCGTCGTACCCCCCCAAACGGTCGAGCGGGGCGTGGTGGTGTTCGACCTGGACGGCACGGTCCTCGACGATCTGGGGCTGATCGCCGATGTCGCGGCGTCCGTGATGGGCCAAACGTTCGGCACCGCCGAGGCGGAGGCTCGGGTCCATTACTTGGCGACCACCGGCATGCCGTTCGAAGCTCAGCTAGCGCAGCTCTATCCGCAGGCGCCCGCCGCCCTACGCGCCGGGGCCGCTCGAACGTTTCACCAACGAAAGGTCACCGAAGCGTACGCCCACGCACGTCCTTTCCCGGAGGTGCCCCGACTCCTCAAGACGCTGCACCAGGAGCGATGGACGCTCGTCATCGCGACCGGCTCCGAAACCGAGATGGCGGACCTCCTCCTCGAGCGCGTCGGCTTGCGCTACTGGTTCGATGAGGTGCTCGGATCGGGCGATGGCACGAAGCGGGAACATCTCGCGGAGTACCGTCGAAGGTATCCCGACGCCCCGATGTTCCTCGTCGGCGACTCACGATTCGACATGGAGGCGGCGCTTTCCGCCCCGAAGGTCACTCCGGTCGCCCGGGCCTCGCGGTTCCCGGGGTGGTCACTCACCCCGGCCGACCTTCGACGATGGGGAGCCGTCTGGGCCGCGTACGACCTTTCCGAGCTGCCCTCCGCCCTCGAGAAGTGGTCGACGCCGTCGCGGAGGAGCTCGCCCCGAAAGCGCCCCCCGGCTCCCCGGCGACGACGGGCGTAGGGCCGGGACCGAGAGTCTCACGAAGCGGGGTCGGTCCCCGCATCGCTTTGAACCCGGGTCGAGGGATCCACAGTCCCCCAGGATAGGCCAAACTACCCCATCCCGGCCACGAGCGTTGGACGCCGTGGCCGTACGAAAAGGTTTCCCCGCTCCCGCAGGCCTAGCCGCGGCCGGGGCCGGGCGGCTCGGGGGGTGTCTTCTCGGCGGCCTCGAGGAAGGCTCGGCGGTCCTGGTGCTCGGCCCGGGCCACGTACACAAAGAACACGCCGAGCACGACCGACATCCCGCCGGCCAGCCAGGTGTTCGCGAAGTCGCCGCCGGCCCCGGCAAGGTAGAGCCCGAGAGCCAGCAAGGCCCCGAGCGCGATCAACAGGCATCCGCCGATGAGGAACGTGGTCTCGCGGAGCATCGGTCGGTTGTCCTCTCGAACTCCCCCGAGCGCGTAGGCGGAAACGTTCCCCGAGCTTAGCGGTTCGGACGGCCGGAGGCGCAATCGTAAAGCCCTCATTGGGCCCGCGTGGCCCGAGGGCGCGGGCGATGGCGGGCGGAGGGAATCGAGGAATCGCCTTCATGTTCGGCGTGCTCGGCGCCATCTTGCTCATTGTCGCCGCGGCGGCCGATTTCATCGGGGGGTTCGTCCTTCTCGCCTTCGGCTCCGGCGGTCACGCGCTGGGTGCGTGGGGGCGGTCGGTGATCGACATCGTCATGGCCCTCTTGGTGGGGCTGTTCTCCGTGTTCGGCCGATCCGGCGACCGCGAGCGGACCCTCGCGGCGGGCGTCGTGCTGGTCGTGCTCGCGTTCGTGGGGTGGTTCGCCCTCGGACTCGCGGGCGAAATCCTCGCCCTGGTGGGTGTGTTGTTCGCCCTGATCGCCGGAATTCTGTTCCTCGTGACCTCGGCCTGACCCGCCCCGGGACGGCTTTCCCCGCAGCTCGCGGTTAAATCCCCTCGAGGGGCTGGGGCCCTCGATGACCCTTCAGCCGCTCTCCAACGTGGACCGAACGAACTTTCGGTGGCTGCGCACGCGGGAGCGCCCGGCGACGTTTTCGCTCCTGTCGGGCGACGTGACCGTGGCCACGCTCGAATGGGCCGCCGACAATCGCTCGCTCGCGACGCTCCGTAGCGCATCGGAGGAGTGGACGCTGAAGCGCGGCGGCTTCCTGAATCCGCACATCACGGTTCGGGTCGGGGAGACCGTGCGGGCGCGCCTTTCGGTGCACCTGAACCATCACCAGATCGACGTGGCGGCGGGCCGCAGCTACCGGTTCCACCGGGCGGGCATGCTGGTGCCTGCCTGGAAAGTGACCTCGGGCAACGGCAAGGAGCTGCTCCACGTTGAACCGGCGCGCGAAGGGCGACACCTATCCGCCGGCGCGGTCGTGGTGGCTCCGGAAGCGACCGGCCTCGACGACCTACTCCTGCTCACCGTTCTCTCGTGGTATTTCATCGTGCTCGCGTGGTTCGAGGACGAGGCTGTCGAGGCGCTCGCTCCCTTCGAGGGACCGGACGCCCCGGTGGCGCTGCGCGGGTAGCGTCGCGCTCGCCTAGCTGGGCCGGGGGATCGCCTGCTTCTTGAGGTCGGTGAAGCAGGTCGAGCAGAGGTTGTGCATCTTCGGCCAGCCTTCGGGCGGGATCTCGGTGACCCGGGTGATCGGCTTATGGCAGGCGTCACACACCATCTGGTTGTCACGGAGCATCGGTCGTTCCCGGCCGTGAGCCTCACTCGGCCGGGGTACTAAACGGATTCTGGACTCCTACGAGGACCGGCGCCCGAGCGCCGCGATGAGCCGCGGGATCATCACGTCGTAGCGCGGGCCACCGTCGCCGTGGACCCCGTCGAACTCCTCGAAGTCGACATGAGCGCCGACCCCGCGCGCCTTCTCGGCGAAGATCCGGGCCCCGATGTCGAGGCTGTACTCATCGCGGACACCTCCGTCGACGTAGACATACGAAAGCTTGCGCGCGGCGTCCCCGTATCGTTCCTCGGAGAGCATGCGCACCGGGTCCCAGGCGAGCCATTTCGCCCAAACCTCCGGGCGCAACGCGCCGGTTTCGAGGTCGAACGGGAGGTCGAACCGACCGGGTTCGCTGTCGATCGGCGAGTAACAGGACGCATAGCCCATCACCTCGAGCGCCCGGACCTGAGGTTGCTGCGGGCCGAACGCGCTCACCGGGTCACGGAGGAGGCTGGCGAGGAGCTTCTCGGGGCCCCCGGCCTTGCGGATCTCGCGGAACGCGACCGGGAAGTCGGGCATGTAGCTGTACTCGAAGTAGGCGTCGCCCGCGTTCGAGCCCGCCGCCCGGAACAGCTCGGGATGTCGCAGGGCGAGGACGAGCGACCCGTACCCGCCGCTCGAGGTGCCGAGAACGGCGGCGGGGCCAGTATGATAACGCTCCTGGATGAACGGAACGACCTCGTCCACGACGTAGTCTTCGTATCGCCCGGTCGCCGACGAGTTCAGGTACTGACTGCCGCCGAGCATCGTGAGGCAATCCGGTCCCACCATCACGGCCTCGGGCGCGAGCCGGAGACGGATCAACCGGTCGAGGCGGCCCGGGATGGAATTGGCGAGGTATTTTGGCGCCTGGTAGTGCATCCACCCGGCACCGGTATACCCCGAGAGCAGGACGAGCAGAGGTCGCCCTTCCGTCGTGCCGGACGGCGGGATGTAGACCGGAAGGTCCCGCTCGACGGGGTCGCCCCACGGGTTGCCTTCCAGCACTCGACTCCGGAGGCGGTGATGTTCGACCGTTCCCTGCATCGGCAACGGGAAGACGCGGTCGCTACGGGCCTCCACGGGCACGCGCCAGGTCATGGCCACCTCGGCCGCCTCAATCACCTCGGGTTCAATACGCACCGGGTCGGACCCGGCGTCTCATAAGGCGCCCTCGTCTCGGCCCGTCCCGGTTCTCGATGACGGCCGAGCTCCTGCCTGCCGAGGCGTTCCGCGGCCGCCGGCTGCTCCGCAACGGTACGTGGGTCGTGGCGTTCCTCACCGACTGGTGCCCGTTCTGCCGGGCGTTCCGTCCCGACTTCGAAGCCCTGGACGGTGGGATCTCGTTCCGGACCGGAATCGCCGACCTGACCGACGACGAGAGCCCGCTCTGGGACGACTTTGCGATCGACGTCGTTCCGGCGCTCGTCGTGTTTTCGAGCGGCCGACCCGTCCATCGGCGTGAGAGCGACCCCGGGGTCGGTTTGCCCTCGGACGCTCTCGACCGGGCCCGGGCGGTGGCGATCGCCGAGGCGGGATAGCGCGCCCGGCCGGTGCCCCGATCGGGCCGGAGGACCACGGAAGCGGGCGAGTTAGTTTCTTACGGGGGACCGAACTCGGGCCCGACGTGACCGCCACCAATGCCCATCGCGCCGAGGCGAAACCCGTCGCCCTCATAACCGGGGGTGGCACCGGCCTCGGCCGGGCGATCGGCATTGCTTTGGCGGACGATGGGTACAATCTCGCGATCGCAAGCCGCTCCGCGGAACACTTGGCTTCGGGGGCGGGCGAACTGCGCGGCCACGGCGCCCGGGTGGTCGAAGTTCCCACGGATGTCCGGGTCCCCGAGCAGGTCGAACACCTGATGGAATCGGTCCGAGCCGAGTACGGTCGGCTCGACGTGCTCGTCAACAACGCCGCGGGGAACTTCGTCGCCCCGGCCGAGAAGATCACGACCAACGGGTGGAAGGCGGTCGTCGGCATCGTGCTGGACGGGACCTTCTTCTGTTCGAAGGCCGCGTTTCCGCTGCTCCGGCGATCGCCCACCCCGGCGATCGTGAATATCGTCGCCTCGTACGCTTGGATGGCGGGACCCGGCACGGCGCACTCCGCGTCGGCGAAGGCCGGTGTCCTCGCCCTCACCCGAACGCTTGCGGTCGAGTGGGCACGGTACGGCATCCGAGTCAACGCCGTGGCTCCGGGACCGGTCCACACCGAGGGGACGGACGAGCGGCTGTGGATATCGGAGGCCGTAGAACGTTCCGTAACGAGCGCGGTCCCGCTCGGTCGGTTCGGCACACCGCAGGAGGTTGCGGAAGCCGTCCGATTCCTCGCCAGCCCGCGGGCGAGCTACATCACCGGTCAAGTGCTCGCGGTCGACGGCGGTCAGTGGCTCGGGAAGGGGGTCATGGACCTTCTCGAACCGTTCTTCGTCACGGAAGGCCGGACGGAACGCTGACCGGCCTCGGCGCCGGGCTCCGTCCTAGTACCGGCCGACCCTAGCCGACCATCATCGACAGATTGGCATCGAACGCCGTCCCGATGAGGCCGATGGTGATCGAGAGGTTGGCCGCCGCGTCCGCCGGAATCGTGAGCGGGAGGTTGCCACCCGAGACCGAGAAGCCGGGGTCCATCGGCGCGACCGACCGGAGGGTGCAGCTTTGCGTCGCGTTGTGATTCACGAGGTCGGTCACGGTGTACTTCTCGACGCCTCCCTCCGCTCCCCGGAACCCTTTCGTAATCGACCCGCTGAGGCCCCCGCACGGGTTGCTGCCGAACCAGTGAACCCACGGAATTGTCACCCCCACTTCGGCGGAGAGGGCGAGGTCCACGACCCCCCCGACGAGGAGTATCATCACGGCGAGGGCGGCCCCAAGCCACCATCTTCGACGCCACCCCCGCCGTGGAGCGGACACCATCGGGGCCGGAACGGCCTCGGAGCGTTTACCGATTATGTGAACGGGACGTTCCGCTCGACGAGGAAACCGTAGATCGCCGCGATGTACAGATTCGGGTCCGTGAGGTGCGGAACGTGTCCGACCCCGGGGAGCGTCTGGGTCGAGGCGTTCCGCAGCCGACCGGCGAGGCTTGCGGTGATGCGGCGCAGGAACGGTGGACTGCGTTCCCCCGTCGTCAGCAGCACCGGGATGAGCAACTCTCGGAGCACCGAGGGGTCAGGACGGGTCGCTTCCGGGTCGCTCATTTCCTCGACCCATCGGTCGACGTGGCCCATCAGCGCCTGTTGCACCCCCGGGGAGAGGCGGTCCCAGGCACCCTCCTCCGTCGAGAGCGACTCCATCGCCTCCCGCACGGCGGTATCCGGATGACCGGATCGAGCAAGGTCCTGCATCCTCCGCATCCCCTCCCAGAGGCGTTCCGCTTCCGGCGCCGTGGCCGGGTCGTCTTCCAGGACCCCGAGGAACAGCGGCTCGTGAAACGCGAGGCTCCGCACCATCTCGGGGCGGTCCGCGGCGAGGCGGAGCGCCACGGCGCCGGCGTAGGAGTGCGCCACCAGATGGACGGGGAACAGGTCGAGCGCATGCAAGAGTCCCGCTAGGTCTTCTGCGTCGTTGCGGACCGGCGCACGTCGAGGGGGCCCGGTGGTCTCCCCGTAGCCGCGACGGTCGTAGGCCAATACCCGGAGCGCCTGGGACAGACCGGGCCGCACGCCGTCCCACGTGCGTCGGTCCACGAGCGACCCATGGAGCAAGACGGTCGGGTCACCGTGGCCGGAGAGGTCGTACCGAACGGAGACCGACGCGATTTGGGCCTTCGGCATAGACGCTCGCGCGACCCTCCCGAGGTCAGGGTCTTCGCGCCCGGATGACCTGCGGCGAAGGCTTTAGCTTCGGCGCTCCGGCCATCCCGCGAACGCCACCCGAACGATTTTGTAGGAGGCCCATCGTGCTGGGTCCACCATGCCGCACTATGTCGTCCTCGTGAATTGGACCGCCGAAGGAATCCGAGCCGTCAAGCAGTCGCCGGAACGCGGAGAGGCGTTCCGAAAAGGGGTCGAGAAAGCCGGCGGCAAGGTGGAGCTGTTCCTCCACACGATGGGTCCGTACGACGTCGTGGCGGCGCTCGAGCTACCGTCGGACGAGGTCGCGAACCAGCTCGCCCTGCGCACGGGGATGCAGGGGTTCGTCCGGACCACGACCCTCAAGGGTTGGCTCCCGAGTGAGTTCGCCGACCTCGTCCGAAAGCTCTGAACGGCTCACCGAACCTGCGACCTCGCCGATCCCGCGAGCTCGATGAGCCACCTGTTCCAGCGGCCTCTCTGCGACATGGGCCGGGCCTACGATTTCGCGTACCGAGCAGTGGTGGGCGACCCTTCGCCCGAGGACGGAGGCGGCTGCGACGACCGGCCCCAGCGGGTAGAGCTCTACCGCTCGGGGGCCGACCCGCAGGCGCCCGACGCCGACTGGCAGGTGTTCTCCGTCTGCCCCGAACATGAGGGTCAGCTGCGTCGATACGACGAACTCCTGCGTCAGCGGGGCATCGCCCCGAGGTTCCGCGCGGACACCGAGGAGCCACCCACGGGGGGGGCGGACGATAAGCGTCATCGGCCCACTACGGCGCCATGACCTTTCCGAGCGGTACCTCGCTCGCGTCGCGCGTCCGCCTGAACCAGGGCCCCGAGATCCCGTGGCTCGGCCTCGGGGTATTTCAGACCGAGCCGGGGGCAGTGACCCGCAAGTCCGTGACCTACGCGCTCGACGCCGGGTACCGAGCCATCGACACGGCCGCGATGTACGGGAACGAGGCCGATGTCGGCGAAGCGGTCCGGGCCAGCCATATCCCCCGGGAGGACGTGTTCGTCACGACGAAGCTCTGGTACACCGAGCACGGCTACGAGTCGGCGTTGCGCGCCGGCCGTTCGAGCGCTGAACGACTGGGCCTCGGCGCCATCGACCTCTACCTCATCCACTGGCCCCGCGCGGACTCCCCGCAGGACCGGCTCGACACCTGGCGGGCGATGAGCGAACTCCAACGGGGCGGGCTCTGCCGAGCGATCGGAGTGTCGAACTATACGGTCCGCCACCTCGAGGAGCTGCGAACCCACTCGGACGTCGTGCCGGCGGTCGACCAGGTCGAGTTCCACCCGTTCGTCTTCAACCCTGAGCTGCTCGACTACTGCACCGCCCACGGGATCCGGCTCGAGGCGTGGTCGCCGCTCACGCGGGGCCGGCACATGGACCATCCGACGATCGCGGCGATCGCTGCCGCGCACCATCGCACGTCGGCGCAGGTGCTCATTCGCTGGGGACTCGAGCACGGGGTGATCGAAATCCCGAAATCGACCCACCGTGAGCGCATCCTCGAGAACGCGCAGGTGTTCGACTTCGCGCTCACCGACGCGGAGGTCGCCGCGCTCGACGCGCTGAAGGGTGGTCCCCGGGTGGGGATGTGGAACCCCGCCGACATCCCCTGAGTGGGGGGGCGCGTCGCAAGCTATCACGTCTTCCGGCAGGGGGGCGGCCGCCTTCCACGGAACGACTTAATATACGCCCCATCGGTGGGAATTCGGGTAGGTTCCATGGTCAGCGTGGAGGTTGCTCACGAGAAGTGTACCGGCTGCAGCCACTGCCGGGATGTTTGTCCCGTGACCGTGTTCGAGATGCAGCCGCGCGAGAATTGGCCCAACGTCGTGGACGACCCCGCGGTCGCTGCGAAGTTCCAGTTCCGGGCGGAGAAGTCGGCCGTCATCCATGGGCCCGACTGCATCATGTGCGAGGCCTGCCTGTTCGAGTGCGAAGGCGAGTGCATCACCATCGTCGACGACGAGGGGACGACGCACCAGTCGACGTACAAGTAGACCCACTTCCGAGCCCCCGGGGGGCCGCCCGTCGTCCTCGCTTCAGATGGGGTGCCGTACCGGTCGGTAGAACGTCGAGTGGACGTCCGCGGGCCCGCCCCCCGCGGGGAACCGGACCCGGACGCCCGGTGACCGACCGAACATCGTGAACTCGAGGGAGTACCAGACCGCGACCCAGCCACCGCCCGGCTCTTCGAACGCCTCCCCGAAGTGGTAAGTGTCTTGGAGGACCGTGCTCGCTTTGCGGGCCAGTGGGTACGACCACTCGAGCGCCTCGCTCACGGAGGAAGGGCTTCCCGCGTGCTCGGTCGGCTCGATCGGCCCCTCCACGCTGAGGGGACCCACCGTGATCCCGCGACCCAGCACGTAGCGGGCCCAGGTCGTGCGGAGGCGGCCGTTCGCGAGCGTTTCGGAGAGCAGCATC
>Ga0187781_10003903_pt1 | contig 11139 bp, 6 predicted proteins | sample 0715_SJ02_MP02_2_FD_132447 | JGI IMG/M metagenome (GOLD analysis project Ga0187781, IMG submission 132447) | Tropical peat soil microbial communities from peatlands in Department of Meta, Colombia - 0715_SJ02_MP02_20_MG | ecosystem: Environmental > Terrestrial > Soil > Wetlands > Peat | place...
AGGTCTTAATGTCGAGGTAAAACATCTTTGACAAAGGATCATTGCCGGGAGCCTGGTCATAGATGCTGCGGTAAACATCGAGTGGATCATATCCCGCGATCTGCTGCTGTAGCTCCGGGGAGAATATCTGTTGCCGCATGCGCTGGTCTGCGACTGTCATGAGTTGCAAGTAAGCGTCACGCGAGCTCAGGGCAAGCTCGCGGAGTGCGCGGGCAACCCGCGTGCCGAAGCCGTTGCGAGCTAGAGTGTCGAGTTGATTGCCAAGCCTGCCGAAAAGAGTCCCACGCAGCCGGCTTGGGAGGGACTGGCGAATCGGCTCCATCATGCGCTGGCGACGGTACTGGTTATAGCCAGCGAAGTTTTCATCACCGCCGTCGCCGGATAAGACCACCTTGACCCGTTCCCGGGCAAGCTTAGAAACGTAATAGGTCGGTATACAAGAATGGTCAGGGAACGGTTGACCGTAATGTTGAATGAGCTGCTCGAGCACCTTGGCGGGCTCGGGAGTTACCACTGCTTCGTGATGGTCGGTGGCACACAAGCGCGACACGGTGCGGGCCCGGGGCAGTTCGTTGTATTGCTCCACGTCGAACCCGATGGAACAAGTGGTGACCGGCGTTTCCGTGAGCTGGCTCATGATGCTCACGACAGCGCTGGAGTCAAGTCCGCCGCTTAGGAACGCTCCAACCGGAACATCGCTGACCAGATGACTGCGCACACAGTCTTTCAGAAGGTCGTAGAGCAGAGCTTCGTAAGCCGATTCGCTACCAAGTTCGACAGGCTCGCCTTCCAAGTCCCAATACTTATGCTTTCGAACCCCGTTCCGGTCGACAACCACGTAATGACCCGGTTCAAGCGAGAAAACGTCTCGATAAATGGTTTTCGGGCTGGGAATGTGGAAATAGGTGAAAACGTCGGCAATCGCGGTGTATTCGATGGCGAGTTCCGCGTCTGCGGTAGCGCGGATCGAATTCAGCTCCGAGGCGAAGACCACGCCATCATGGAAAAGGCCATAATGAAGGGGTTTGATGCCGATGCGGTCGCGCACCAGAACCAGCTGCTGCTTCCGCGAGTCCCAAATGGCCAACGCAAACATGCCGCGGAGCCTTTTGAAACATTCCGGGCCTAGTTCCTCGTAAAGATGTACGATGACTTCAGTGTCGCTGCGCGTCGTGAATACGTGGCCTTGTTTGAGCAACCCATCGCGCAGCTCCTGGAAGTTATAGATTTCTCCGTTGAAAGTGATCCAGACACTCTGGTCCTCATTGCACATGGGCTGTTGGCCGCCTTCGACGTCGATAATACTCAGCCGGCGATGTCCGAGGCCTAAAGACCCGTCGCAGTAGAAGCCGTCACCGTCCGGACCGCGGTGCGAGAGCAGATCGGTTATCAACTGCAAATGCTCGCGGTCGACTGGCCGGCCAGTTCTGTAGTTCCAGATTCCTGTAATTCCGCACATCGAAAAGGATCCTTCGTCCTGCGATTGTTCGGTAGATGAGTCTAGTGCGGGGGACCGTTTAATACATGCTTGTAGACTTCAATTGTTTTCTCAGCACTAACTCTCCAGCAAAAAGCAGAATTCGCCAACCGTTCGACAGCCTGCTCCATGGAGTGAAGTCGATCGGGGTTGGTCAGAAGATCCGCAAGCGCCTTAGCCATCGATTCGGGGCTCTCCGGATCGACCAATCGTCCGTGAACGCCGTCCTCGATAAGGTCTACGTTTCCGCCGATCCGATTCGCCACTACGGCTTTTCCCAGAGCAAGAGCGGTCATCAAGACACCGCTGACATCGATATAACGGTACGGGACGGCAACCAACGTCGCAGACCGAAATATTTGTGGTACTTCGGATTCACGGATAGCACCCAATTTCCAAACTACGCGCTGATTGATTCCTAAGGTTTCGGCAAGCGCCTGCAATGAGGGCGTATCGTGGGTGGGGCGGCCCGCGATTACCAGCTGCGCGCGGTTCAGAAGGCCGTTGGGTAACAATGCGAACGCACGCAGCAGCACATCCAGCCCCTTGTAACGTTCGGGAGCTCCAAAGAATAGAACCGAGCGAACCTTCGCTGGTGCCGGGACAACGTTATTCTCCAGAGATCGGTAGTAGTCGAAGACTCCGTGGGGCACTATGTGGATTTTGTCAGCCGTTGTCCAGCCATTCTCCAAAATCCGGCGCTTGCTGTATGGTGAATGCACGATAATGGCGTGAAGATGGCGAAATAGCGAGGCCCATCCCAGTTTCTGATACAAGCTTTGGAAAGCAGTTCCACGAGGCTGATTGGTATTGTGAACCGTGAAAACCAGAGGAGCGATTCTGCCCAGTTGCTCGAGGTATAAGCGGTCAAGAATCGGTACCGGCAGCCATTGAAAATGGATTACGTCAGGTCGGAGCTGGCGCATACGGCTCACAAATTTCCGCATGTTGAACAGATGCTCGGCGGCTTTGACGAACTTCAGCGAAGACTTGGCTCGCCCACTGTGTTGCACTCGATTGCTGAGCCGATAAAACTCGTTGCATATCTGAAAAGAGGAGGCCGGGCGCACCCACTCGAAGGCGCGGAATTCACTTCGTTCCAGAAACACGCGGCAGCCCCGCTGGCCGAGCGCTTCACAGAGCGAATAATCATACGGCAAGGTGAAACAAGAGGCGTCCACCATCACCGCAGTCAGTTGCTTGCCTGGTTGGCTGGAGACTGACACAGTCAGGGAAAGGTCTTCCGGCTGTAAAGCGACTTCACTCATCAGTTTAGAACTGCTGTTGGCTTGCTCTCGTACTGCGAACTGGAAGCACGCATGTCATCCTCGAGAAACTGAATGAAATTGCGCGCAATTTGCGCCCGATTATACCGGCTCACAATTGCGCGCCTTCCGTTTTGCCCGAGGCAGTGGCGAAGATCCGGATTGGAGCGCAGAATCTGCAACGCAGCAATCAGCGCCTGGCTGTCCCCGGGTTGAACCACGATGCCGCAATCGGACTCACGCACAATCTCAGCGGCTTCACCTGCGCCGAGCAAAAGGACAGGCTTGGCCATGGCCATTGCCTCATAGAGCTTGGAGGGCACGGCCCCGGGAATATCCGTCTTTAAGGCCACAAGCAGAACATCAACACTGGCCAGCAGCGCGGGAATCGTCTCGGCGGGCTGCACGTCGAGGAACTCGACGTTTTTCAACCCCTCCCGCTTTGCCTGCGCCTGAAGATCTGGTTTGCACGGGCCACCTCCGATGAACACGAAGCGGATATTGGCCGTTTCCGGCTTCGCCGCCGCCGCAAGCACCTGGTCTAAACCCTGAGCAAGTCCATGCAAACCGGCGTATGCCGTAAGCAATTCACCCTTCTTCTTGCGCAACAAAGAAGTGCTCTCAGCGGACCCAGTGCCCGGCTGGAACAAGGCAACATCAGCGCCGTTCGAGAGGTGGAAGCAGCGCACTTTCGGAAATCTCTGGTTGATGTCTCGCAGGATGGATTTGCTTTGCCCCGTTACCAGCCACGCCTTGCGATAACAGAAACGCTCGAGCGCCTCGGCAGCTCGAAACCCAAAACTCGAGCGCTCGATTACACCCAGCCGGACGGCAGATTCTGGCCACAGATCGGAGACATTAAAAATGAGCTTTGTGGATTTTAGACGGCTCAACCAATACCCCGAAATTCCAAGAAACAATGGTGGACTCTCAACCAACAGATAGTCGGGTGCAGTCAGTGCAAAACTGCCAAGCACAGCAGAGGAAAACACAAATGAGAAATAGTTGGCTAAACGTAAAACCATCTGTGGGCTGTTGCTGGGGTAGATGAATGTCCGAAGAACCTGGACGCCGTCTTCTACCTTCTTTCGGTACAAGCCTCCGTAACTGGCAAAGATGCGGCCTTCGGGATAGTTCGGCATCGCGGTTAACACAGTCACCGAATGACCGCTCTCCAGAAAGTGCCGTGCCAGATGCGAAAGCCGTCTCTGCGGAGCTCCAGTCTCCGGAGGATAGTATTGGCTTAAGAGTGCCAGACGCATGCCAGAAATGGTTACGAATGCAAAATTGGGACACGACAACTAGGGGAGTTGTAAAGGTTGGCCGGTTGAAGTGCTCGCGCGCAGGGGGAGGATGGCGGCGACGGTCTGCAATAGAATTCCGATATCGCTCTTGAGCGTTGCTCTGCGAGCGTAAGAGAGGTCAAGGTCAACTTTTCGTGGCAATAAGTCGTTGAGATAGAAGTCAAGCATCGCCTCAGGCGAAACTTTAACCAAGACCGACTCCTCATCCCGAAAATGAAGTGTGGCCCAGCCGGTGACGCCCGGCTTGAGCTGCAGGATCTGGCGCCGTACAGGGTCCAGGTGAGCGTAGAATTCGGGTAAATCGGGACGCGGGCCAATCAAGCTCATCTCGCCACGAAGTACATTGAGCAGCTGGGGTAGCTCGTCAATTTTCCATTTACGAAGCAGTTTACCCACGCGCGTGATGCGATTGTCCCCGCTTCGCGTGAGCCGCGGACTGTTGTCCAGAGGACGGTGGAACATGGTTCGAAACTTGAGCATGTCAAATCTCGTGCCTCCCCTTCCGACCCGTTGTTGACGAAAGAAAACCGGGCCGGGAGAGCCGACCTTTACTGCTGCCGCAGCCAGTACCATCAAAGGGGATGTGAACGTGAGCGCGAGGCCAGATCCCAGGACGTCCAGGAAGCGTTTTCCACGGGACCGATTCCAGTGACTGACCGCCGTCTCAGTTTCCGGGATTTGAAAGCTGCACACCGTCTGCGTAATCATACCGTGACGGGATGCACGTTCTTCTTGCGATTCCTGCGAACAATTTGCTGAATCGCCTGCACCACGTGATCCACCTGAGATTCTTTCAAATCAGGATAAATGGGCAACGAGAGGCAACGGGAGAACGTGTCTTCTGCATGGGGAAACCCATCCGGCCCATAACCATAAAGCCGCTGATAAAAAGGATGTCGGTGCAAGGGAATGAAGTGAACCGATGTACCCATGCCTGCCTGTTTCAGTTCCTCGATGAAGGCATTGCGGTCAATAGACAAGCAATCGCGCTTGAGGCGGACGATAAACAAATGCCAGGCATGTTCCGAGTTGGCGCTGCCGGCAGGCGGTAACTCCAGCTCATCTACCTCCGCCAGCTTGCTACGATAGAGTTCTGCGATAAAGCGGCGTTGCCGGAAAAAAGTTTCGCACTTGCGCAACTGCGCCAGACCCAGGGCGGCCAAGACATCCGTCATGTTGAACTTGTAGCCCGCTTCAACGACTTGATATTCCCAGGATCCTGCGCGCGTGTAGCGCTTCCAGGCATCATCATTACCGATGCCATGGAGGCGCATCATCGCGACTCGCTTCGCGTAGCCATCGTTGTCGGTAGTGAGCATTCCGCCTTCGCCGGTGGTGATGGTTTTGGTCGCGTAGAAGCTGAACGCAGTGAACTCGGAAATGGTTCCCACACGCCGGCCATTAAAACTTGCTGGAAGGGCATGGGCTGCATCTTCGATCACTGGCAAGCCATGGCGAGTGGCCATGGCGCCTATGGCCTCCATGTCGCAGGGCTCGCCGCCGAGGTGCACCGGGATTACTGCCCGGGTCTTCGACGTAACTTTTCTGTCTGCGTCGGCTGGATCGATGTTGAATCCATTCGTTACGCTGTCGCACAACACAGGAGTTGCGCCGAAGTAGGTCACCACTTCCGCGGTAGCGGTGAATGTGTTTGTCGGGACAAGAACTTCATCACCGGGTTTCAGGCCAATTGCATCCAGAGCAAGTTGCATAGCGGCCGTTCCCGAATTCACCGCCAGCGCATGTTTGCACCCGATATAGCTGGCAAACTCTTTTTCGAATGCATGCGCCACCGGACCCGTGGTGAGCCAGCCGGAACGTAACACGTTCACGACGGCAGCAATTTCCTCTTCTCCGATCGAAGGAAGGTGAAAGGGTATGAAATCCGACATGATCACGCTCCAGACGTGGCAGTCTTCTGCGAGTCGTAGTAATCGTAGCCATACTGGTAATAACGATACTGAGGGGATTGGAGATCGGCAGCGTTCAGCACGAACTCAAGCACGGGAGCCGCGTGTACCTGTTCCAGCAGCTCGAGGCTGCGCTGAACCAGTTCCCGGGTGGTGATCCCTGAACGGCCAACAAATATCAAGCCGTCGCTGAAGCTGGAGAGAGCGCGACCGTCTGCAAAGGGAAGGATGGGAGCAGAGTCCACGACCACAGATTGAAAGTCTCTCCGCAACTGGGCCAGGATGTCGCGCATTTGCTGTGAACAGATCAGTTGTCCAGCGTTCACGGTGCCGGCATGGGCAGGAACCACGGTGAGATTTGGCAGACTGGGAAGATTCACGAGAACGCGATCTAAGGGACTGCTGCCGTTGAGAACATCCGTCAACCCGAGATCGCGAGAAATTCCGAGCACGGAGGCCACTCTGCCTCTACGCAGATCGGCGTCCACCAGGCACGTCGAACCATGCTGTGCCAGAGCCATGGCAAGGTTGACTGCGACGGTAGTTTTTCCCTCCCCTGGCAGGGACGAAACCACGAGTAACACTTGCGGCGGATTTCCAGGACGCGACAGCATGACCGAAGTACGAAGTGAGCGCAAGGCCTCGGCCTCGGGAGAATGCGGACGATCCAGGAGAAAACTCACAGCTGCTGGAAGCTGGCCACTTGCTAGACTGCCAGCAGCCGCGGGAAGCTGCCCGCGTTCTCCCCCTGAACTTTGGAGAGATTTCCCATCGGTGGGCACGAACAGAGGCACAACTGCGACATTAGGCCCTCCGATCCACTCGCGTACATCCTCTGGGGTGAAGATTCTGGTGTCGAATTGCTCACGCAAGATCGCGAGCGCTGCACCGCCGAGCAGTGCCACCAGCATACCAACCAGAATTGCCTGCAAGCGATTCGGACGGGTGGGACTGTCCAAAACATGAGCATCGTCGACCACCCGAAGATTGCTGGACTTGGAGGCAGCGGCAATCCCAGCTTCTTTCACCCGCGCATAGAGGCTGTTGTACAGTTCAGAGTTGGCCTGGGCCTCTCGTTTCAGATCGTTGTAACGCGCCATTTCACCGAGTTCACTACTGGCACCTTTGATTTGCGAGTCCATTAACGTCTCGCGAGCACGTGCGGCTGAGTAGCTGGTGCGGATCGAACTCAGGGCAGCAGCTTTTTGCGTTTCAAGCTGCGTTTCCAATTCATCGACCTGGCTTTGGAGCTTTTTGACGTTAGGATGGTTTGGGCCGTAAATGACCCTGGCTTGCGACAACTCCGCACGTTGCTCAGCTAATCGCGTGCTCAATTGTTGCACGACCGGATTGTTACGAACCTCGGGAAGCACATCTGGACTGCCAGCCTGGACGCTCTTCAGCAACGCCTCTAGTTGTATACGATCAGCCTGCGCCTGGGTGAGCTGGCGGTTGAGTTCAGTCATTCGTTCGGTGAACGTGCTCTTGTTGGAGTCAACGTCGGCGACCCCGATGGTTTTTTGGAACTCGGCGAGCGCGCGGTTGGAATCCTCCATGCGGCCGCGAATGTCATCCAGTTGCCGGGCCAGCCAATCCGACGATTTCATGATGGCATCGTGCTGGTCTCGGTATGTATCGTCGATGAAGGCCCCGACCACTGTGTTGGTCACCAACGCGGCCATTTTCGGATCGTGACTGGAAAAGCTAACGGAGATTAGCCGGCTTGCGGTATCCCGCTTGACTTTCAGGTTGGCACGGAACGAATGCAGCGCCGCGTACTCGCCGGGAGTCAGCTGGTACGACGACAAATCTTCGGGCTTGGATTTCTTGTTGCCCGGGGCGAGCGCGTCTGGGTTTTCATCCAGGTGAAGTCGATGAATGACGTCCATGGCCAGCTTGTCGCTCTTGAGATTTTGCGCCTGAGTCTCCAGGTACTCTGAATCGCTGCCCGAGACGCCGCCTTCCAGAGAAAACTGTTCGCCTGGAGGATCAACCTCAATTCGCGCCACCGGCTCATAGATGGGTTTGGTGCTGAAGGTCACGATGATGACCGTGAGCATGAGCACCACCGCAAACAGGGCTGAGAGCCGCCAGTGCTTGCGCACGATGTAAAGCGCACGTAGCCATTCGGCCCCTTTCTTTTCCTGCGTTGGCAGGGGCCGTGGTCTTAATACAACGGCGGGGGCAGGCGGCTCTCGACGGGCAGGAACCGGGGTTTCACCGGCCCCCAAAGTCTTGTTGGGCTGTCTGTCGTCACCGCTGGCGACTTTCTGCATGGCTTCGTAAAATCTGCTCACCTATGTCTCCGTTCTGCTATGACAAAGAAGGGACGATGGGAAGGGTTAAAGCTTTGCGCACGCTTAGAACTAAAATTCCGCTCCCGTGCACAGCTTCGCCCTCTCAGTCACAAGGTAAAATTTGACGTAAATCACTCTAATCAAAATACTTCCCAGCTCTACTTTGGCGATCTTCTGCTGCAAAGCTGACTTAATTTGTCAGACCATTTACCCCACCCGAACTGACTGCGCCTTTATGCGGCACGACTCCTGCCACTCGCCCTAACCCATTGAGAGCCTATCCCTAGGGGAGCCCGTGGAATGAATATGCAATTGAGTACTGCCGCACGAGACTCCTGAGAGGGGGACGGATAGAGACCAAAGCCTGCCTGGAGCTCCAGGCCATGTCGAAGCTAACACCTTCTTCTACAACAAAGTCAACTGAGCCAGTGTACCTCCATGCAGTGAGTTAATTGTGCAAAAATTGTGTAAAGATAGCGACGCGGTAGATGGATATGCTTCTGGGCATGGGTTTGAAGCGGCGTAGTGGTGATTGTACTTAAGTCACTTTCGTTGAGCCTATAGCACCTTTGTGCCATTCCGGGGGGCACGATCGTGCCATCTCCGCATCTCCGCATCTCATGTATGCCGTTTAGGGAGGCAATAACGCCAATCAAGTGTGAGCAGCGAACAGTTCCACAGGCAGGCTCCAAATCGACAAAGTCAAAATGAAGCAGCCGACTGCTCAGCCGAAAGGAGCTGGGCGAAAAACGCCGAATCCCTGATCTTGAAATCGGATCTCCCGATCTCGGCATTCGACACAACTGGATTCGGCTTGACTCGATAGAGGGTCTGGATGCCCAGGCTCGCTGCTAATTCGATTCTTGCATCGTTGTTTTTCAGTACGGGCAACAGCCAACCACGGGACGACTGGTACATCAAAAAAGGCTGCCCAGAGCGAAGAAATGAATCCGCGGGAACTAGATTCAGAGGAAGAAAACTCCGATACCTCAATAAACACAGATCAGGACTGTCGGTGCCGCTGTACTTTCTGGCAGCTTCCGGATCCACTAGATAAATCAATCGGGCGGAAAACTCTGCTGGAGTGTAATGCACCAGCTGGAAAAAGCGGTTTCCGTCATTGATCACGATGGGCAGCTTTTCCGCTCCTTGCTCGGCTGCGCGATACAAGGCCTCAACTCGACCCGCTTCAGGCCTGATTCTCAGATATTCCCACCGGATGTGGGATCCCCAACCCGCGAACAGCACTGCTGTTATCAGCAGCCCACTGACGGCATCGTGATGCAGATTTTCGCGGGCAAGAACAGCGAGCAGAATGGCGAATCCCATCACTAAAGGCATTACGTATCTTGCACTGATCTGATCCGTAACCAACAAGGCCTGCAACAAACCGGCTATCGGAAGCAGCAGTAAACCGATTGCAGCAGTAATCTCCCATATCGGCATGGAACTTGTACATATGAAGAGCTGCGTGAAGATTGCTCGCGCTCGCAAAGCCCGCCATATACCCAAACCGCCGAGAATTGCTGCGAACGGATGGGCTGCCATCGATAACAACTCGGTATAGCATTCCAATATCGAGCTCGCGTGAGGGTGCGACCACATCATGCCGTATGGCCTGATGCTTGTGCGCAGCAGGGGAAAGAAAATCAGCAGCGGCAACGCTGCTCCGCAAAAAGCCAGCCAGACTGGCCAATCTACTTTTCTGCGCGAAACGGAACGAGTCAGTTCGCCCAAGGCGAAAGGAAACACGAGCATTACGGCTCCATAGTGACTGGCAACTGCACCTGCACACGCGGCGAACAGACCCACGAGCGCCAAACGCCGCCGCACGTTCTCGGTGGCCGCTTGCCAGCAAACCAGAGCAAGTCCGCAAAAGGCCAGCACAAGTCCATACGGGCGCGCCTCATAGGCGAATGGATACGCTCCGGTCGTCCAAACCGCCAGCATTCCGATCAGGCCGTAAAGTGCATCAGTCCGTCGTCGTATGAAGTGGAATACGCACCAGCTTGCTATCAGAAAGCCAAGCAGCTCAGGAAAACGGATGGCAAAATGTGTCGGGCCCAGCCACCGTTGCGAGAGGCGTGTGAGGAGGTAAAAACTCGGCGGCATTGGACCTGTTCCCGACGACAATTTCGACCAAATGGCTGCTGCATTTGGCAGGCTGGCAATCGAGTAAGTACAAAGTTCGTCAAACCACATCAACTTCCAATAGGCGAGCGCGCCGCTGACCGCGAAGTACACAAGCGAGAGAACCGCAAGCAACCATATGGCGCTCCGATCCAGACCCCGCCGGAAAGCGCGCGCACCTTTGTCTATGCTGCAAATGAATTTTGTAAACCGCGGTTCCGTTCGACGGATTCTCTTCTTTTCTTTAACGGTACGGAGTTCCCTAACAAGTGTTGTCATTTCTCAAGTTCGACTGGGCAGGTCGTGCGCTCGTAGTTAAGTAAAGGGAATTTGATTGTCGTACCAGGGGTAGGGCCAGAAGGGGAAAGAGCTAGCCTATAGAGGCACACTTCTGACCGGAATGGCCCGTACGTGCTATGAATAGCAAGAAAATGTGACGATTTTCCTAGTTGATGACTCTTATTTTTTCAACACCAGGAAGGCGGAATACATCAGTTTGGGATTTTTGACAGTCCGCGCAGCAGACCGGAGAGCGTACCCTCGGCTTGTGTCTCGGTATTGGAATGCAAAGCCGACAAGCGCTCGACCGTTCCGATCAGCAGTTGGTCCAACATACCGTTTTCGAATGGTAGCGGTACAAATTTCTGCTGTGAGCAGAGCCGGTTCACCAGTTTCCGCTGTCGATGATTGAGCACTACCACGGGTAGGCTGGAGAAGTTGCGAAACATCCACAGCAGGTACACCCGTTCCAGAAAC
>Ga0187781_10003904_pt1 | contig 11138 bp, 8 predicted proteins | sample 0715_SJ02_MP02_2_FD_132447 | JGI IMG/M metagenome (GOLD analysis project Ga0187781, IMG submission 132447) | Tropical peat soil microbial communities from peatlands in Department of Meta, Colombia - 0715_SJ02_MP02_20_MG | ecosystem: Environmental > Terrestrial > Soil > Wetlands > Peat | place...
GTCGCGGGGAACCCCCGCAGGTTCATAGGTTAGGCTACATTTACTAACCGTGACCGAAGTCGGTGTCGAAACCAGTCCCGTAGGCACCCCGTCACTGTCATTCCCATTGCCGGCCGAGATCCCGCCGGCGGACCTGGCGGCCGAGCTGGCCGCGGCGTTGCCTGAGCGCGACGGCGACGAATACCTGCTTTACGAGCACGACAATCAGTGGGTACTGGCCGTTGGTGTGCTGGCAATGGTCGAGCTGGACTGCGACGAGCTTCGCATCACCCGCGACGGTGTCACTCAGCGACAAAGCTGGTCCGGCCGGCCGGGAGCCGTGCTCGGCGAGGCCGTCGACCGGTTGTTGCTGGAATCCGATCAGGCCTTCGGCTGGATCGCCTTCGAGTTCGGGGCGTATCGCTTCGATCTGCAGGATCGCCTGGCGCCGCAGACCCCGTTGGCGCGGGTGTTCTGGCCCCGCACCCGCGTCGTGGTCACCAACGACACAGTCGGATTGTTCGACGCCGAGGAACGCCACCGCGACATCGTCGAGCGGTTGCTGAGCGAGGGTCTGCCGGCCGCGCCAGCTGCATCCGGAATCGACGTCACCGTCGACGCCACCGATTACCGCGCGCGGGTAGGCACAGCCATCGACGACATCGCCGCCGGCCGCTACCACAAAGTGATCCTGTCCCGCTGTGTCGATGTGCCTTTCGCGCTGGACTTTCCGTCCACTTATCGGTTGGGGCGGCGGCACAACACGCCCGCGCGCTCGTTTCTGTTGCGGCTCGGTGGATTTCGGGCCCTGGGTTATAGCCCGGAAGTGGTGGCAGCGGTGCACCACGACGGCGTAGTGGTGACCGAACCGTTGGCCGGCACCCGGGCGCTGGGCCGCGGCGCGGCATGCGACCGCCGGGCCCGCGACGATCTGGAATCCGATAGCAAAGAGATTGTCGAGCATGCCATGTCGGTGCGCAGTTCGCTGCTGGAGATCACTGAGGTCGCCGAAGCCGGTAGCGCCGCGGTCATCGATTTCATGACGGTTCGCGAGCGCGGCAGCGTGCAGCACCTGGGCTCGACGGTCACCGGCCGGCTGGATGCAGCCAAGGATCGGATGGACGCGTTGGAGACGCTGTTTCCCGCGGTCACCGCCTCAGGTATCCCGAAGGCGGCCAGTGTCGACGCCATTCTGCGATTCGATGAAAGCCCACGTGAGTTGTATTCCGGTGCGGTGGTGATGTTTTCGGCTGACGGCGGCCTTGACGCGGCGCTCACGTTGCGGAGCGTCTACGAACGTGACGGGCGAACCTGGCTGCGGGCCGGCGCCGGCATCATCGCGGCGTCGGATCCCCATCGCGAATTCGAGGAGACCTGCGAGAAGCTGGCCGCGCTGGCCCCGCATCTGGTTGCCCGCTGGTAGGCGAACGAACGCACTAGCCGACGTCGGCGTCTGGCGAGCGCTCCAAATAGTCGGCCAGGATGCGGCTGACCAACGACTCGATGGTCGATTCGATCGACGACGCCAGGGTGGCGGTGACGGATGCGACGGCCTGGGTGCGAAACCGGACCAGCATAGTGATCAGCTCGGCGATTTCGGTGTCGGCGGGCAGGGCTTCCCGCGGTTTGATCCGGTCGGCGACGTGTTCGGCTCCGGCACGCACCAGCATCTCGCTGATCTGGTCGACCAGCGGGACGATGCGCTCGTGCAGGTCGATGAGTTTTTCCATACTGACGCCGTAGCCGCGGATCTCGTTGAACGCGTCGATCAGCTTCGGACGTGTGATGGTGGCCTGAGTGCCGTCGACGCGGATCACCTGCAGCCCGACCAGTCGATCGAACGCCGTGGCGTCATTGATGAGTCGTTCCGCCTCGGCCAGCGGCATAGTCTGCGACTTCTCGGTCGTCCAGGTGCCAACGATCGCCGATTCCAGGCCGAGCACGTCGCCGAGATTCTTGCCCTCCTCCCAGGCGCTGAGCATCTCCCGGACGTGCGCAATGTTGTAGCCGCGGTTGAGCATCGAGGTGATCAGCCGCAGCCGGGTCAGATGAGTGTCGTTGTACAGCGCAATCCGCCCGACCCGCAACGGCGGTGGTAACAGCCCGCGGTCGCGGTAGACACGGACGTTGCGGGTGGTGGTGCCGGCCAGCCTGGCCAGGTCGTCGATGCGGTATTCCCCGGAGACCGGCGCACCGTGGGGGTGGCGCACTGCCGCGTCGAAAAGCTGCGACACCGCGCTTTCGATGACCTCCCGGGACTGCCGCCGCACGCGCTTGGGCGCGCGCCGCAGGTTGGCCAGGACGCCGGCGATGGTGCCGGTCTCTGCTCGTGGCGGTCGGTCGGGAGCCATCAGTCAGGCCGATGAGCTGACGCGAGTGTCGGCGCCTTGAGCGACCACGTGGTAGTCGGCGAACCGGAAGTCCCGCATCTGGCGAAGGTACTGGGTGGCGAATCCTGGGTACATCGACGCGTTGAATCCGTCCTTGGTCAGATACCAACTGCTACATCCGGACATCCACGTCGTCTTGGTGAGTCGCTGCTGAATGCGCTCGTTGTGGCGGCGTTGTACGTCTTTACGGACGTCGAGGTAACGCAAGTTGTTTTCGAGGATGGTGGTGATGCCGCGCACGACGTAGTCGAGCTGGCCCTCGATGTAGACCAGCAGCGAGTTATGGCCGGGTCCGGAGTTGGGACCGGTCATGAAGAACAGGTTCGGATACCCATGCGCGCTGGCGCTCTTGTAAGCCTGTGCGCCGCCGGCCCATTCAGTGCTCAGCAAACGTCCACCGAGCCCGGCGACCGGGAATGGTGGACCGGTCAGATGCACGTCGTACCCGGTGGCGAACACGATGCAATCCAGATGATGTTCGATACCGTCGCTGGTGCGGATTCCGACCGGGCTCAATGTCGCGATGGGCCAGTCGATCAGCTTGCAGTTATCGCGTTGCAGGGCAGGGTAGTAGTCACTGGAGACCAGCATGCGCTTGCAGCCCGGAGTGAAAGCGGGAGTCAGCTGGCGGCGCAGCCACGGGTCCTTGATCTGCCGGTGCAGGTGTAGGCGGCCGAGTCGGGCGACCAACGATGTCAATGGGGTGTTCCACACCAGTGCGGTGGCGCTGGCCTCATGCCCCCAGAACAGTGCTTGGCGCGCAAGCTGTTGAACCGCTGGAGCTTTGGTGAATACCGCTTGCACAGCGGGCGGAGTGGCGACGTCGAAGCGCGGCAGCACCCAACCTGGGGTACGTTGAAACACCTTGACGAATTCGGCTTGCTTGACCAGTTCCGGGATGATCTGGATGGCGCTGGCGCCGGTGCCGATGACCGCGACCCGCTTGCCGGCGAAGTTGTAGTCATGGTCCCACCGCGCACTGTGGATCGTGTGTCCGCGGTAGGAATCGATCCCGCGGATATCGGGGAAGCTGGAGTCGGGTAGCGGCCCGGATGCCAGCACCACGGTGCGGGCCCGAAAACGCTTGCCGGCGGCAGTGGTTGCGATCCACGCCCCGGCGCTGTCGTCGAACGACAACCCGGTTACCTCTTGGCCGAACCGAATCTTGCGGCGGATGCCGAAGCGGGTGGTCATGTCCTCGAGGTGTTTGCGGATTTCATCGGCCGGCGAGTAGGTCCGCGACCAGCTCGGGTTTTTGACGAACGAAAACGAGTACAGCAGCGACGGGATGTCGCAGCTGGCACCGGGATAGCTGGTGTCACGCCAGGTTCCGCCCACCCGATCGCTGCGTTCCAGGATGACAATGTCGTCGACGTCGGCTTGCGCCAACTTGATTGCGGCGCCGAGCCCGCTGAAGCCGGCGCCGACGATCATCGTCGCATAGGTATGTGAGTTCGCCATGATCACGCAGCGGGCTCGTGGGTCAGTTCTTTGAACCAGCTGGGCACTGGCCGCAGTAGTGGCCTGGGGTAGCGATCGGACAGCCACACCATGGAATTGGCCAGCAGGTGATAGGGGTGGCGCGGGTTGACCACCATCGCGGCGTGTCGCTTCAGGATTTGGTAGGTGGGCACTCGCCAGGTGTGATCGCCCCGCTCGCCGAGCTGCTTGAACCGTTTGACCGCGTTGTACAGCCGCTCGGGCTCCATGCCCATGTCGTCAAGCTCGTTGCGCACCCGGTTGAGCAATGGCAGATACATCAGCGCGCCGATGATCAGTCCCGGTGAGGCCACGTTGCCAACGAAGTCGATGGCGAGCTTTCGAGCCTTGGCGTGGCCGATCATATTGAGGACTTCGAAATCCACTGCAAGATGGCGTGATTCGTCATTGTTGATCTTTTCGAAGACCTGGTGGCAGACCGGATCGTCGACCTCGTCGAGCAGGAATTTCAGCAGCGCGCCATCGAGTGCCACCTCGAGCATCGGGATGACGGTGCCCAGGATCGCCAGGGACATGCCGTCGGCGTAGGTGTCCAGCCATTGCATGGCCAGCCGGATGTTGACGTTCGGTTCGGGCATTTCGCAGTCGTCGAGCATGCCCCAGCGCTTCATCAGTGCCAGCTCCGCATTGGCGTGCCGTTGCTCTTCGGCGTGGAAATAGCGGTAGATCTCGGCCAGCGTCGCGTTGGGCGCCTTTTTGGCCAACGCCGAAAATCCGCGAGCACCGATATTCTCGATCCAGCACAGATCGGCCATGAAGGCTTTCAGCTTAGGCCGGAATTCGTCGTCGATGGTCTCGGCGCCGGGTGCTGCCCAATCGATATCGGCAAGCGCCCATTGGCGATCCTTGATCTTGGCCAGCATCGCGTCCATATCGATTGCCACCGGATCCTCCTTGATTGATGCTGTCAGAACGGGGCCACCCGGGACACCAGGCCCATTCCACGGGTGAAAGTGCCCGGGACCAAGCGTTTGATGTTCCAGCCGATCTTGGCGTCGAGCTGCGGCATGCAATACAGGTCGCCGCGATCGTGGGCGTCTAGGCAGATGCGCGCAACCTTGGCCGCCGAAAACCCAGTCCAGCGCATGACCCGGTTTGCGAATTGGGTTGTTTGGTCGGGCATCCGGCCGGACTCGACGATATTGGTCTTGACGAAGGTGGGGCAAAGGACGGTGACTTTCACTGAGCTGCCAGATAATTCGGCGGCCAGAGTCTCCGACAGCGACAGCAAGCCGGCCTTACTGACGTTGTAGGCGGCCATCCTGGGCGCAGCGCCAAAGGCGGCGGCGGAGGCAACGTTGATGATGCCCCTCAGGCGGTTCGATGGTTCGGCCGACCGCAGGATCGGGGCGAAAACATGGCAGCCGTGAATGGGTCCCCACAGGTTGATGCCCAGCACCCATTGCCAGTCGTCAAGGGGGAGTTCACCGATCGGGGCACCGCCGGAGCCGACGCCGGCGTTGTTGATCACCAGCGTGGGTGCAGCGCCCAACCAAGATTCTGACTGGGCAGCCAGTTCGCGGACGTCCTCGAATTGGGATACGTCGCATCGGATTGCGACGGCCTCACCGCCGTGGTCGGTGATCAAGCTCACGGTCTTCGCGGCAGCGACCTCGTTGATGTCGCTGCAGACCACCCGACCGCCGCGGCGGGCGAGTTCGGTGGCGAACGCCGCGCCGATCCCGCTGCCCGCGCCGGTTACCACCGCAAGCGCGTGGTGGCTCACTTTTTTCGACCTGCCAAACGGTCCGAGCATCGCTAGCCTGCCCTCGTCGCCGTGCCATCACAGCCGTCGGCCCTTACGCACGCGGAGATGAAACGCGAGACGTGGGCCATGGCCTTGCCGGCTTCCGGTGACAACCGAGGCAACGCCTGGAACTCACCACTGCCGCTCCACGTGATCGCAGCGATCCGCGAGCCGGCACAGCGTCCCACCATGTGACTTAGTCAATACAAAATGGCGACATTAGTCAATGGCAATGTTGACGACGCACGCGCCGCCGTCGACCAACTAGCGCGACCAGTTCGTCAAACGTCAGCTTCTTGCGCCCATCGTGGCCGGCGTTGTTCTGGCCTGTGCGGCGAACGTGCGGCCGCGAGTGCCGCCGCGAGCCCACCGGTGGTCGAGGTTTGCGGTGGAGGCTGACCCTTGCGCAGCGTCGCGATCAGTTCGCGGTAAGGGCCGACCAGGTAGACAGTGTCGCCGGCTTTCAGTCGGGCGTCGCGGCGCGGGCGTAGGCTGACCGGCCCTTCCGGTCGAGTGATCGCGATGACGCGCGTTTCGGTAGACAGATCCACCATTCGCAGTCCATCTAGCTGGCTGCCCGCCGCCACCAGCATTCCGCCGACCATGAAAGAGCGCTGGCCGACCCAAAATGTCCCCAGCACCTGCAGACCCATCGCGGCGCCGATGAACCAGGGAGCTGCCAGGTCGACGATCGACCGCACGTTTTCGAAACCGAATCGCCGATTCACCGCAGTGCTCAGCGCGCGGCCTTGAACGCGCATTACCAGCGGCACTTTGGTATCGGATCCCAAGATCTCAAGCAGTACGATCCCGGTCTCGATGTTCTTCATGTCCTGGTGGGTCACTATCGCCACTCCGCGGGCGCGATCGACGCGCGCTGATTCCAGCGTCTGGCGCATCGTTGGGTCTCCGAAAATCACCGGCACGTCGAGTTCGGCCACGGTCGACAGGAAGCGGTTGTTCTCGTCCTGCTCGATGACGACGACGTCGTATCCGGCAGCGGTCAGATCCCTCACGACGCGGATGCCGACCGAACCCAGTCCGACAACGACGACGTGGTCGCGCATATGGCGTGCCCGGCGCAGTCCGGCCGTTTGGATGAAGCGGTGCGACAGCAGCAGGTCCGCAATGAACGCGACGAGGACGGCGGTGACGGTCACGCCGGAAAACATCAACGCGACAGCGAACAGTCGCAGCCAAGGGGATTGTTGGCCGAAGCTGTAATCGCCATAGCCCACGCCCGTAATTGACTCAGAGACGAAGTACAGGGCGTCGATCCACGACATCCGCGGGTTCTGGTAGGCGAAGCGAACCACGGCTGTCGAGCCGAGCATAAGGAGCAGCGCGGATGCCAACGAGGGAAAAAGCATCGGGTTCATGTCGTCGCGCATGGCGCGCGCGGCATCGACCACGCGTCGCACCCGGGAGTGGCGAGAGCGCGTCGCGGTCCGGGGAGGCACGGTGATCCCGCGGGCTTCCAATTCGTCTTTGAGGCCGATCATCGAGGTCCAGTCGCCGGCGTAGACCTGCAGATCCCGTCCCGGACATGGCACCACCTCGCCGGGGGCAGGTGAGTTCTTGCCGTGGACCACCGCCACCGGTGCCAGGTCGGCGTAGATCTCGCGCAGAGTCCCGTCGCACGGCGCCTCGGCGCCCCATACAACGAATTCGATACCGGCCGTTTCGAACTGGTGCGCGTTACGCGACAGAACTGCCTCGACGACGGATGGTGCCGCGAGGTCGGCGACGTCCAAGATGGCGCCGGGGCCGTTAACGGCGGCCACCGCTCCGCGCAGGACGTCGTTAGACAGACGTGCCACCACGCGGACATTTGGGCTGTATTCTCTTGCTAATAACGCGATTTCAAGATTCACCGCGTCGTCGGGCCCGGCGCAGACGACGGCGCGCGCTCGATGTACCCCGGCGCCGAGGAGATCGGCAGCGTTGTTGATCTGGATTATCCGCGCGCCGGCGCCCCTGAGCTCCTCGGCGATCGTCTTCGCCAGCGGATCGTCGCCGGCGACGATGATTTCGCGATGCATGATCTCGCGTGTTTGGCGGGGACCGGGTAGTCTCGCATGCTGCGTAGAGTCCGGCCTTCGCTCAAGCCGAAGAATCGAGTCATTCGGCCGTGGCTTTGTGTCTTGCGGCATGATTACTCCCAACTTGCGGACACCTGCGTTCACTCACGCGTAGCTGTTCATATGACTATCGGCCATCCTGGCGGATAGTGCCACCTGAGAAGCGTGGACGACGTAAGTCAACACCGCTGTCCCGCAGACAAAGTCGCCTACTGAGCAACGGGACATGGCCTCGTTCTGATTCAACACCGTGTGATTCCGACGCAACAAGTTCGACTCGAACTCGTCACACAGACGAAATAGCAGTGGCGTATCGGTAAGCCCACAACATTGCCACCCACGCGAAAAGTCATGATACTAACGGGCTCTGGCGTGCAATGTGGTGGCATGGCGTGCGTCAATTGAGGCCGCCCAATAAGGTCGCGAACAACTTCATGTCGGGCTTGGTTCGCCGTCAGCCCGCGGATAACCAAGCAAAGGAATACGCTATGTCCGAAAACACGCCCGACGATATCTTCAAACTCGTCAAGGACGAGAACATTGAGTATGTCGACGTTCGCTTCTGTGACCTGCCAGGCACCATGCAGCACTTCACAATTCCGATCTACGTCTTCGACGAGGACGTTTTCGAGGATGGCTTGGCATTTGACGGCTCCTCGATTCGCGGCTTCCAATCGATCCACGAGTCCGACATGCTGCTGCTTCCCGATCCGGAAACCGCGACCATCGACCCGTTCCGTGCCGCCAAAACGCTGAACGTCAACTTCTTCGTGCACGACCCGTACACCCTCGAGTTGTACTCGCGCGACCCGCGCAACGTGGCCCGCAAGGCCGAGAACTACCTGATCAGCTCCGGCATTGCGGACGCCGCCTACTTCGGCCCAGAAGCCGAGTTCTACATTTTCGACAAGGTGAGCTTCGATTCACGCATCAACACCTCGTTCTACAAGGTGGACGCAACATCCGGGTGGTGGAATACCGGAGAAGAGACCGAGTCCGACGGCAGCCCCAACCGCGGGTACAAGGTCCGCCCCAAGGGCGGCTACTTTCCGGTAGCCCCCACCGACCACTACGTCGACCTGCGCGACAGCATTCTCACCCACCTGACCAACGCCGGCTTTTCGCTGGAGAAGGGCCACCACGAAGTGGGCAGCGGCGGCCAGACCGAGATCACCTACAAGTTCAACACATTGCTGCACGCGGCCGACGACCATCAGATGTACAAATACATCGTCAAGCAAACCGCATGGCAGGCCGGCAAGACCGTGACGTTCATGCCCAAGCCGCTGTTCGGCGACAACGGCTCCGGTATGCACTGTCACCAGTCGTTGTGGAAGGACGGCGTCCCGCTGATGTACGACGAGGAGGGGTATGCCGGCCTGTCGGACACCGCCCGCCACTACATCGGCGGTTTGCTGTACCACGCGCCGTCGTTGCTGGCATTCACCAACCCGACGGTGAACTCGTACAAGCGGTTGGTGCCCGGCTTCGAGGCCCCGATCAACCTGGTCTACAGCCAGCGCAACCGGTCGGCTTGCGTGCGTATCCCGATCACCGGCAGCAATCCCAGGGCCAAGCGGTTGGAGTTCCGTTGTCCCGACGCGTCGGGCAACCCGTATCTGGCGTTCTCCGCCATGCTGATGGCGGGCCTGGACGGCATCAAGAACAAGATCGAGCCGCCTCCCCCGGTCGACGAGGACCTGTACGAGCTGCCGCCAGAAGAGGCCGCGGAAATCGTGCAGGCTCCTACCCAGCTGTCCGCGGTGATCGACCGTCTGGAGGAAGACAGCGAATACCTCACCGAGGGAGGCGTGTTCACGCCTGACCTGATCGAGACGTGGATCACCTACAAACGCGACTATGAGCTTGCGCCGTTCAACCTCCGGGTGACCCCGTACGAGTTCGCGCTCTACTACGACGTGTGAGCCTGCAAACGCGCTGACCTGCGGCGACGCCGCCACGGCGCGCCAGTCCGCTACCGACGATGACCAGGGGCTTCACATCGACTTCTCCTAGCCGCCCCAAGACAAGGCGATCGTAGCGAGTAGAGGGCCGTAAGCAGGTGAGCAATCGACTCATCCGGGCGACGTTGGTTGCGTGCTCTTGACACCGCAGTTTGGCACCAACATTTGAGAAGGCAAGAACATTGGTTTTGAGACCTTCTGACCCGCTGAAGGTCCGCCTGCAGGCACAAGTATTCAGCTAGAGAAAAGCCTCGCCAACCGATTGACGTAGGTGGTGACCTCCGGCGTGAAGTATTTGTACGTGTGAATGCCACACGGTTTCGCGTCGTAGATGTGCTGTACACCAGCGAATCTCAGCGCGACATGCAGGTCGAGGGTCGTTTGGCCGACGCCTAATTCGAGAACGCCCTCGCCAGGGTTTGTGACGAGCGTTTGGGCGTCGTCGGCGTCACAGGGGGAGCCGTTTCCCGCGGTGAGATATATGTCCATGCCCCGTAGTTGGGATGCATTAGCAACCGGGTTGGCTACACGCCATCGACCGGCATCCAGTACGGGGTCGCCGAACATTCCAAACGGGTCATACTGGCCAGCTGCTAGACCGTCGGCGCACTCGCGCTGCTCCACGGTCGCTCCGATGATGACGACAGCCTCATCGGAAGCCTGGTTGTTATCGCCGCCTGACAACGTTCCGATGGCACCGAATAGGTCCGGATGCTTCACGCCGTAATGTGCGGCGCCAAAGCCGCCCATCGAGACGCCGGCCACCGCTCGGTGTCCTTTATCAGCGAGTGTGCGAAACCGCGCATCAATCGCTGGGATGACCCGGTTGATGATCTCCGTTTCGTAGTTGTGGCTGCCGTCTTTCCAGTCGACATAGAAGCCGGTCAGACCGCCGGACGGCGTAACGACGATGAACTGTTGGTTGTCGGGGAACGCGTTTGTCACCGTAATGAGATTGGTGCGGATCAGAAACGAGTCCACGTCTGACTCCGCCCCGTACAGGAGGTAGAGCACAGGATATTTTCGCATCGAGGTGCCATACTGCGGCGGAAGCAGGACCGACACAGGATTTCCGTCGACAGTGATGTGCTGGATACGTGGGCCACTCGCGGTTGCCGTGTCGGGGTTAACGGTCGAGCAAACGATCTTGGGAATTTGGATTGTGGCCTTTGCGGCAGGCACTTCGACGACCGTGCTTGTGCAGAGCAAGAAAGCATAGGCTGTTGCCGCCAGCTGCTTTTTCATTGGCGCACGGTAGCCGTCTCGTCGTAACAGCGAAGAAACGGCGGGAACACTGTTTGCTCACAATCGAATCTGGCACTTTTGCACCGTTCGATCGAATGGTTGTCTCCGACGCGTGGCGAACCATGGCAACGATGTCCGGTCCGTCGTTCGGCGGTGCTGCCGCCAATGCCGCAGATCGGATCTCAGGTCGGCGGTGTCCAGGCGATCGGCAGCGTCTTGATGCCGTGGATCA
>Ga0187781_10003905_pt1 | contig 11135 bp, 12 predicted proteins | sample 0715_SJ02_MP02_2_FD_132447 | JGI IMG/M metagenome (GOLD analysis project Ga0187781, IMG submission 132447) | Tropical peat soil microbial communities from peatlands in Department of Meta, Colombia - 0715_SJ02_MP02_20_MG | ecosystem: Environmental > Terrestrial > Soil > Wetlands > Peat | place...
AGGAGTCTACCATGTCTCCGGTCGTATAACTCCACACCTTCGTCCCCGTTCTCGCATCGAGAGCATAGACATTATGATCCCAACTCCCAACGTAGACTACCCCGTTGGCGATGGTAGGAACGTCCCCAACACTGTCTCCAGTCGTATAACTCCACACCTTCGTCCCCGTTCTCGCATCGAGAGCATAGACATTATGATCCAAACTCCCTATGTAGACGGTTCCTTTGGAAATGGAATGGGGGACAGAAACGTTTTTGGTCACATAGTTCTGATTCGACATGCCGTTTGAAGTGTTGTCCATCTCCATCAGCGTGTGTTCGCCAGTGCATAGAGTACTATTATGGAACGAGGTCGAATAGTTGCCCGTAGATGCTGTGGCAAAATTTAAAGTACAAAATACGACTATAGTTACAATCGGCAAACATACCAGTCCCTTTTTCATAGTCGTATGTACCACCTGATCACAGAAGTGCCAAAGCAAAATTGTCCACTCATAAATATTATTTCTCCGTGCCCCAGCATCAACATCATCTTCAGCCTATTTTACAGTTGAATCGCCGTTTCAAACGCAGAATCAAGCGAATTGGCGTCTATGTTTCAGTCATACCAGCAAATGAGATTACTTGCGGATTTATCAGGATCAGATTTTTAATCCGCTCCAGTTCTTCATGACTTCCGCAATTTACCCCATCAAGGTTCTGTGTGATGGTTTGAACCATGCCGTCAACTTGCACATCAAAGGGGTCGGGCTGATTTAGTGGGGATGTTCATATGTTGATCGTGATGCTGATGTGTTTAAATTCGTAGTAGAACCACAGAATCAATAGAGCCACGTCTTGTTCTATTCCATCTCTTTAATTTAGCTATCTTTTTGTTCTTTGAGTATACCGCCAATTTTTCATTTGAAAACAGAACAATGAACTATATTTGCGAGAATGGAAACAATAAAACGTGCGTCACCAGCCTCAGGTGATGAACACTCCAAGTCACTATCCGGTATATGCCCCCATCTTGAACAGTCCTAATCGCTACATGATAGATGTCCTGAAGGAACTGAACAGTATTTGTATCAATTGTCATACGTGCCTCAGCTCCTTTATGGATCTCAATTGATCTTAAGTTTTACCGTAATCTATGCGCGCGAGATAATAAAAGTAACCTTATTTAGCATCAAACTTTGATGTTTCTGCCTCAGACTCAAGAAATAGCGCTATATTGTTTTCCGCTTGTGTTTAAGCTGAATAGCAACACAAAAGACAACTTATTTTTGTCAAAAAAGAGTTATGCAGATGAACTAAATAAACTTCAAGCGTTAAATGCAGCCCCACTCGATAATGTCCAATGTGCTGTCAGAGAACTACGTATCGACAACAAGGGCTGATCCAACCACGGCAATTAGTTGTCGTGCTAGAATGCTATCCTGTGTTATCCTTTTCTCAGGTCTTGGCCATTGAACTGTAGGTTTATTTGTGTGGTATTCAAGTTGAATGCCGTAACAACTGTTTGCGCGCAGTAGTCTAGGTCGGACCTGAAAAAGCTCATACAGCGCTGTGCCGGAATGTGCGGGGATAAATGTCAACGGTGATCATCATACTATACTTCTTGATAGTGGTGTGCACTTAACACCTTTCTATTTGTTTCAGTTGAATACTGATCCTACGGTGTCATAGCTCCACACCTTAGCACCAGTCTTCGCATTGAGGGCGTAGATCACTCCACTACCACCCCCCACATAGACGATACCGTTGCCGATGGATGTGGTGGAGTACACTATGTCGCCGATCGTGTAGTTCCACACCTTTACCCCGGTCGTCGCATTGAGGGCATAAACATTATGGTCGTAGCTCCCGACATAGACGATCCCGTTGGCGATGCCGGGGGCGGACCATACAACACCCTTGGTCGTGTAGTCCCACACCTTTACCCCGGTCGTCGCATTGAGGGCATAAACATTGTGATCATCGCATCCTACGTAAACGATCCCGTTGACAACGGTGGGGGAAGTTACAGGGTTTCCGATGTCGTAGTTCCACACCTTTACCCCGGTCGTCGCATTGAGGGCATAAACATTGTGATCATCTGATCCAACGTAAACGATCCCGTTGGCGATGGCAGGACGGCGGAGTAAAGGGCCTAAAGTCGTGTAGTTCCACACCTTTACCCCGGTTAACGCATTGAGGGCATAAACATTATGGTCGTAGCTCCCGACATAGACGATCCCGTTGGCGACTACCGGTGAATAAAGCACGAAACTTCCGGTGTCGTAGTTCCACACCTTTACCCCGGTCGTCGCATTGAGGGCATAAACATTATGGTCGTAGCTCCCGACATAGACGATCCCGTTGGCGATGGTAGGCCAGGAATAAGACACAACACCTTTGGTCGTGTAGTTCCACACCTTTACCCCAGTTACCGCGTTGAGGGCATAAACGTTGTGATCATCGCTTCCTACATAGACGATTCCGTTGGAGACGATCGGAGAAGAGTACACATGGCTCCCGGTCGTGTAGTTCCACACCTTTACCCCGGTTAACGCATTGAGGGCATAAACATTATGGTCGTAGCTCCCGACATAGACGATTCCGTCGCAGATGGTGGGGGAGGAGTACACTGCACCTTTAGCATCATAGTTCCACTTAAGTAGACTGTTCGGTGTGCTGCTCCCCGACACCGGGTTGTAATCGCTGGTGCGCTGCGCGTTATAGCGGAACATAGCAGTTTCATCCGCTCCTGCGGCAAGAACTGTTGCCGGCGTGGCGCAGATGACGGTTACGAGAAGGACGACTACGATAAATAAAAGCGGATTATACACGTACATACTGCTAACTTTCGAAATGAGCGCTCAGTGAGCGCGGTTCTAAAAACTAACGCGTCAGCTGCCGACACATTCGCATTTGCCATTTTTTTGTCCCCCGTAGTAACGAGGGTTAAATATACTTACTTAAATTGTTATTTGTATATACTTTTTGGTTAATAAAGAAACACCTAGCGTCCTATCCGGAATTACACGGATATCAAAGAAGAGCACCGCCCCTAAAGAAAGAAGGATAGTTAAGAAAGAGCTAAAAGGTCGCATCAGCATTAGAGTACTACCATTCCACCTTGTCATACGCCTCAAGCAAATCCGAATCCCTGAATTGCCAAATGGTAAATGACACTCGTCTTAATGTTGGCGTGGCCGAGAAGCTGCTGCAACCGTCGTATATCAGCGCAAGTCGAAGGAAACTGTCAGTTGGGATTCGAACCCGAGTTGTGGCCTCCACAGCAGACTCTTTTTAACAAATGCACCTCGATTTGCTCTTCTTTAAATAATGGTAGTGCTAGTAGTTATGATAATGTCAGACGTACTCTCAGAGAACAATGTGTCTCTTTCTAGTTTTAACTCTTACAGCAATAAAAACCTTTCTCGTTTCTCCAATAAGAGTTCACAAAGGATGAGTTAGAAACATATACAACGTCGCGAAAAATCGGGATCAGCAGGCAATCAACCCCTGGATTAATAAAGCTCCTGAAATCTTTTGGAGCTCAATCATTGATACGATTAGCATGACCAATATAGATGCTCTCAGTAACTTCATTTTGGTCAAATACCAATGCCAGTATGCCAAAGGTAAAACACTTAATTTTGCAAAGGCTTTTTTGAAATATCTAACCAAAACTCATTTGTCAAGATAATCACTATTGGCTGGCAACAAACTATCGCTGATTCGCTACTTAAGGGGCGACTGTCTACGTGCACGATTGTAGTATAAGTAAGCCGTGCTGGGTTGCTCATGTAAGTCTCTCAATAATGTCCTTTATTGACACGGCGTTAGCAAAGAAGTCTCTCCAAGCATCCTCCCTCGGATGGTTCCTGATGGTGTATGATGTTGGGTTGGTATTGGGCAGCTCGTCCCAGACAAACGGGCTTGCTATTGGAAGTCTTGGTTCCGATCGGGCAGCGTATGGAGCTACAGACGTCTGCATCGCAGATAATCTGTTAATATCGATGAAGATTCTGCCTTTTCTTTTTTCTTTAATAAGCTCAGTCGTCATAGTTGCGTCATGTTGAGTAATCGTTTGAGCTATCTTCGATGCAAAGTCACGAACGCCGTCGTTGTCAAGCTCTCGTATAATAGGCACAGTAACATGATAACCTCTACCCCCCGTTGTCATTATGTACGGTTTTAACCCTAAAGCTTCAAGAAATTCTTTCAATTTACGTGCCGCTGACTTAAGTGACGGCAAGTCAGGTTGAGAGGGATCTAAATCAAAGAGCATTTTGTCGGGAATTTCCGGTCTGTCAGCCCGCGACACCATGATATGTGGAACGGTGACTTGATTGCCGAGGTAGACGATGTCCGCTTCATCCTTAACGATCGTATAACAGGTCGTACTGCCATTATTCTTAAGACATTTGCTTTTGATCCATGTAGGAAAATAGTCAGGAATGTTTTTTTGGAAAAATTTCTCGCCCTTTACCCCATCAGGAAATCTGAGCATGGACACCAGTCGATCCTTTACATGGGGCAGCATCAACGGTGCTATTTTTCTATAGTACTCAACGAGCTCTGCTTTCGATATTCCCGCATCAAGCTCTTTCTTGGGGTGCGTTATTTTGATTCTATGCCCGCCGATGGTGATCTCGTTGCTCAAGCGGTGGCCTTCCTTTTTCTTGACGATCATCCAACCGGTGTCAAGTCGCGTGAATGCGTAGGCTCCCTCCAGCTTGTCCCCTTTCAGATAGATAATAAAATGTCCCTTTTCTAGAGCCTCGCCAAGAGGCTGCACTTTTCCGTTTTTTATAGTGATATTAACAAATTTTCCCTTATCCCATATTTCGACTGTCCCTGCGCCATATTCACCTTCGGGTATCTCACCAGCAAATGTGGCGTAGGCAAGAGGATGATCCTCGGTCCTAATTGCGAGCCTTTTATCCCCTGGGTCGTTTGAAAGTCCTTTAGGGATCGCCCAACTCTTAAGGACGCCATCATATTCAAAGCGAAAATCAAAATGTATCCGCCTGGCTTTGTGCTTCTGGATCACGTAAATGGATTGTTCGCTTTGGACATGGTGAGGGTTAGGTTCAGGCTCATCAGTCTTCACAAAGTTCCTCTTGTTTTTGTACCCGTCAAGCACCTTTCTGCACCTGGTCTATAGTACACTCTTCAGGAAGTTTATCATCCCTAATCCGTAAAAAAACGGGTGCTCTCAATCTGTGATGTCTTGTATACTCGAGGTATTTGACTTCGCACACTTTATTTGCGACAACTGGTTCGACATTCTTGGGAAGAACTATTCCGTTGCTAGAGCGGACAAGCTCCTTTTCCAGTTCATCAAGCAATGATTCGCGAAAGCCTATACCTACCTGACCAACGTACGTGAGCCTACCGTTGTCGTAGAGTCCAAGCGCCAATGACCCTATTTTCCTTATCTTCGTTATATATCCGACGATAACGCAATCGACCGTCTTCTCCCGTTTGACCTTGAGCCAGTCGTGCGAACGTCCTGTGACATAAGGGCTATCCTCTCTCTTTGCTATAACCCCTTCCAGATCTTTTGACGTTACAACTTTCCACAGTTCCTCTCCATTGCGGGTGCTTGGCATTATTTGCAAGTTTCGTCCTTTTTCGATGACGTTTGCAAGCATCTGCTTTCTCGTCAATAATGGCAACCTTTTTAGATCCCTGCCTTCCAGTTCTAGGATGTCGAACGCGATGTACGTAGCTAGCCGATCGTGGTGCTTTCGTCTTTGCATGAGAGAGAATGATGGGTTTCCTTTTTCATCATAGATAACAATCTCCCCGTCAAGTGTGCAATCGGCCTTAATGAGATCGCCGAACGAGAGTTCTGAAAACTCAAGGGTAATATCTCTGTTATTTCGTGATATGAACCGTAGTCGTCCTGCCTTTTTTTGACAAAGCGCCCTGTAGCCGTCCAGCTTAGGCTCGAAGATGTACTCCTCAGATTTCAGAATCTCTTGTGTGCCAGTAGCAGCGAGCATCATTTTAAGCTTGCCTTTAACGCTTCGATCAGGTTCTGTTCCGTGGTCCTGACGTATTCCTTCTTTTGGACGGCGATTGTTTCTCCCCTAGCTTTTTTCTTAACGAGTTCCTGGAGCTCTTCTTCAAAGGTATCGTGAAACTTGGTGATGTCAAACTCACTGACCTCAATCTGGCTTAATAGCTGTTTGGCAAGGTCCATTTCAATTCGAGAGAGTTTCGGCTTCTCATCAAGACCACCGATCTGCAGTATGTCCCGTATCTCATAAGCATAATTCAGTGTTGTGAGAAGCATACCCTGCCTGTAAGCTTCGATCGCACAAACGTGTTCTTTTTCCTTCATAACGAACCTGCCGATTGCGGACTTGGCGGTTTGTTGGAGAACTTCCCTGAAGAGGAAATATGTCTTCTCTTTTGGTTTTTCTGGGCCTACATAGTAATGAGAATTGAAATAAATCGGGTCGATTTCATGGGAATAAATAAATTCTTCAATTTCTATCAAGTCGCTTTTTTCAGGCCTGACGGACTGAAGTTCTTCTTCGCTGATAACAACGTATTCGTCCGGGGAGACCTCAATCCCTCTTACTATCTCGTCCTGTGGCACCTCTTGCGTGCAGGCATCGCACCACTTCTTGTATCGTATCGGTGAATGCTTGTCCTTGTGCAAGAGCCTCATTTTGAGTGACTTCTGTTCTATTGCTGCATACAGTTTTACGGGAATATTCACGAGTCCAAATGCTATCGATCCTGTCCATAGTGCTTTCATTTTAAGTCACCGACTGGCAAAATAATGGGACTAACTCATCATCTTTTTTTTGGTTTCACCTTGTTATCTTGTTACTTGTGTTAATAAACAAGCTAAAAGAACACTTTTTAAAAAAAACAAGCTATTTCAAGCTAAATTATAATTAAACACATGAGCGTGACCGAATTCAGAGGTCGACCTCTCACATTTACTGAACAGTGCCGTGACATTATCCAATTGGATGAATCAAATCAAGCCCACATCTTCACACACGGCGTTTCAGGCTTTGAGTGGGGCCATTATCGGAATCTGCTGCCCGAACATGTATAAGATGTGCATATGCTATATTGGGATAATGTGCAATGATCGTGATGCTAAAAACCGTCCAATTAGCAGATAAACGAAGTTTTAAGCTCGATGTGCTTCATGTTCTGCTTGCATCAAAGGAGTTGGCTCAACAACACATATGCAAATTGTCGCATCATTACTCTGATGATTTTTAGGAGAGTTTTTTTGGAATGATTAGTGTTGCTTGTTAGATGGCATTCTCTCACATCATCGTAAATCCAAAAAGATTAAACGGTCGTCAGACAATAAGAGATATTACATGGAGCTTCATATCCATTTAGAACGACTCATCCTGGATTTTTTTAGGATTATTAGTATTTTAATTGTTTTCTTACCAGGTAACATACGATGCGACAGTCAATATACTCCAGCTGTCAGCAACACCATAACGTTAACTGCAACTAACGTGGCGATTTCGTAATTTAGCTAATTCCTTCTTCAATCTGCTAGGGCACAATAGCCTTGTAGCTATACAGACATATCTGCAATTTACTCTCTATACTTACTGCAGCAAGCGCGAGAAGTGTAACTATATATTTTTCAAAATTTTTTTACCAGTGCGTAGAATATTTCTTGTGCATAAAATGAAGTTACCCCTAGTCATAAAAAGTGATGAATTAATCTTCTTTCTGTGTTTCTTTAGTTAGATATTTCTCGCTTATTGTATCAGATGAACAGCTATGCGCTTCATTTAGTGTGTTACATTACTCTAGCCCGTATATGCTATCTCATGTAAACTTATCACAAAATTATCTGTTTGAGTGACGGAACTTACATCAGCATAGTCATGACGGTTTTCATTAATCTTCATCCAACGTTCATATGTGGACGGTTTATGTCCGATTGCTCTGATATATGCAGAATCATTTGGAGATGCAGTTGAGTCTAATTTATAACCATTAACTTGGCTATTTAGATAGTTAGTAGCATCGTTAACAGCGTTAAAGCGTTTTATCGTATAATTGGCGTTTCCTTGCGTTGTGGCATGTACAGACGCATTGTATTGTTCTATGGCTACATCCACTTTTACTGTATTGGCGTCAATCCAAGTTACTTTCCAAGTCGGCATTGCTGTTGAGCTCTCGGCAAGAATATCATGTAATTTTTCTACTATAGTGTTGAGCGTTTGATTTACAGCCGTCGTTTGATTTACAGCTGTCGCTGTACTGGTTGATGTTTGATTGCTGTGTGATGTGCATCCTGATACAAACACAGATGCTAGGACAATAATAGATACAAATAAAAGCGCAACACATCTGTTCATTTTTAGTGCCCTTCTCATTTTAAGACGTTAAAATATCTGCTAAAATATTAAACTTGCGGTCATTTATTTTGCGTAGTGTGAAAATTTTATTATATAACTGTGATACAAAAACAGTAGTTTGGTTACACGAAGATTGCTATTTCGACGCGTATTGGCAGTTTATCCTATTCTGACAATTGGGCCTGCAGCTTGAGGGCGCACCTATAGAGTCAGACGATGCTGAGATTAGAAGTACATGCGCAATAAGAAGAAAAACACTAAAAAAGTAGGAAAAATTAACAGATTTTTTAATTAGATTACCTCACGCGGCAGTTAGGACATCCGCTTCGTAATGTTATGAATGGTGTGAGCAACGTCCACACAGGGTGCAAAAGCAGAGGAATTAACACTTGTATTATACCACCTCCATTATATTTTACTAAATATAAAAATGATTCATACCATATTTATAGTTTATGAAGATATTTTTATAAAAACTAGATGATAAAACTAAAAATTTTCAAGCAACATCTATTAAAATAAGAATTGAACTTGTGACTAAAGTATCCGTAAAATTTAGCGTATTTTACACATATACCGTACCAAATGATCAGTGAATTTTAAATCACACTACGAAATCATCCGCGCATCTAACAATACCTTTCCTCACCGATCCCGTTTATAAGATTTAGAAAGATTGAATTATTTTACAACCTATTTAATCATAGTGAGCGTACATACTAAATAGGAAAATCGAAGATAGTAAACAATACCAAAAGCCAGCTATGATAGACCCTATAATTCGCCTACCACTAAAATGTTCTGAAGCTATATGTACATCCATTCGAATATACAAAACGCAGCATGCGGGGCAAACCGCATTTGTGATGATACCTGATAATGAAAAGAGCGAGACTGTAAGGCTAGAGGTTGCACAACTAACGTTAAAAGTTGCACAACTTGTCATTGAGCCAGCGTAGAATCTCGATGATCTCCAACCTACTGTCACAGAACTAAGCGCCTAATTCTAGTTTTGGCACTTACACCGGTAATAACCTCTCGCTTCTTCAATTAGAATTTACATTGGATGAATTAGAAACTTATACTAGGCCGTAAAAAGCAGGACTGAGCAAAGCAACAACACCATGGATTAATAAGGTTGCAGAAATTTTTTGAAACTCAACTCACGGGGAAATTAATGAATCTACCATAGAGGGGTCTTACGTAACTTTATCGTAAAAAAATACAAATATGAGTACGCCAAAGGCAAGACACTCAATTTTGCAAAAGCTTTTAGAAATATTTGACCAAAATTCATTTAGACACTCGCTATCAAACTTTTGAGATATCTCTGCAAAAGCTTAAAGCTCTCAAAGAGCGGAAGTATGTAACTGCGCGAATTATCTAAAAGGAAGATATCGTCAATGTAATAGCACATATTTCAAAAGCTGAATAGGAGGGGCTTATAAGTCGCCATGAAGTTCCGCAATTTACAGCATTTGTTTTATTTGGTGCTTCTACCTGTCAGAGAACTATTGCAACGATGATGAAACTCGCGGCCTAAGGTTTTAACTGGGTCTTTTTCACAATCTGGGATATATAATGGCTTTTTTCAAATCAAGTGTTCACCAACAGTCAAACTACCAGTAAGAGCTTTTACAGAGTTTGAATTGACCTTTGCTAAAACTGAATTACGAAGCTATACCAACGTGCGGAAACTCGGGCGTACCAAAAAATTAGAAGATTGGATTGAACGGGCATCACGTAAGTTCTGAAATTTTATGCATGGCAATCTCAACAAGAAATCAATGGAAGAATTGCTTACTGTTACATTCAAATTATCAATCTGAATCTGCCAGAGATGTTGAGTAGAAGTACTATCGAAGACCTTGCTTGAATACGTCTGCGGCATCTATATGCGGTATTGGGGAGACGTGCGATTGAGGTGTGAAGGAGCACGTGCTTATCGATAACAAGGATGAAAGCGTTTCATTTATATTCTTGTTATAGGGGAACTTACTTAAGAACGTTTTATATAGGGTCAATATTAATTGCAAAATATGAAGGGATTTTGTATTGATATCGAGGCAGCAACTCTCGAAAATGGCAATTTCCGCAAGGTACTCTATACTTCAAAGCACAGTCAGCTGGTCCTTATGAGCCTCAAGCCCAGAGAAGACATTGGAATGGAAGTGCACGAGGAAAACGACCAATTTTTCCGTTTCGAGAAAGGGCAGGGAAAATGCGTAATTGACGGCAACGAATATGAACTCAGTGACGGGGTAGCAGTAGTGGTGCCCGCCGGCGCACAGCACAATATCATCAACACTTCGAAAACAGAAGACCTGAAACTCTATACGATCTATTCCCCGGCACATCACAAGGATGGGATCGTACGAGCCACGAAAAAAGAAGCCGAAGCCAATGAAGCGGAATTCGACGGAGCGACTACGGAATAAGATCATAAGAAGCACAGCGTTTCAGGCGTTTCGTGAAGCTATATTCGAGTAAGCGGTTGTATAATAATGCTCTCGAGCAAGAGTGTTTTATCGAGTCTCGAGAGTCACCAAAAACGGAGGTGGTAACAAATGGTTAATTTTATTAGTTACACGTGCATTGTGGCTGCGTATCTAGAAAATTGAGAGCTGATAGCTCTTTAATGAAGCTTACACCCATGAACGGGTGGTGAATCTCCATGAAGAGAAAAATATTATCCCTAACATTAACGCTCCTTATTCTTTTTTCAGCGTGTGAAATTGTTATTACTGCGTGCATTGGTTCGCAGGCACATCCGTCATATCAATCACCAGTTGCTTCG
>Ga0187781_10003906_pt1 | contig 11135 bp, 10 predicted proteins | sample 0715_SJ02_MP02_2_FD_132447 | JGI IMG/M metagenome (GOLD analysis project Ga0187781, IMG submission 132447) | Tropical peat soil microbial communities from peatlands in Department of Meta, Colombia - 0715_SJ02_MP02_20_MG | ecosystem: Environmental > Terrestrial > Soil > Wetlands > Peat | place...
CATCTGGTCGATCGGCTACTGGATCGTCTATCCAGCTTGGCCGCCCGTGTCCTCCTACAGCGAGGGACTGTTTAACTGGAACACCCGCAGTGCCGTCGCAACGCAGCTTGCAGAACTCCAGCAACAACGCGGTGCGATGACAGCGCGGCTTGCTTCGGCCTCGCCGCAAGAGATCGAATCAACGCCGGAATTGCTTGACTTCGCACGCGCGCTGGGTCGGCGCGCCTTTGCCGATAATTGCGCGCCCTGCCACGGCGCCGGCGGCGGCGGGGCGAAGGGCTACCCAAACCTCGACGACAATAAATGGCTGTGGGGCGGCCATCTTGACGAGATTGCACAGACCATCCGCCACGGCGCCCGCGCCGGCGACGACGAAGGTCATCAAGGCTCGATGCCGGCCTTTGGTCGCGACGGCTTGCTCAAGCCGAACGAGATCTCGACCGTCGCCGAATATGTCCGCTCATTGTCGGGCCTGCCGACTACTCCCGGTGCCGATTTGGCGGCCGGAGCCAAAATCTTCGCCGACAATTGCGCTGTCTGTCACGGTCCGCAAGGCAAAGGCAATCGCGAGCTCGGCGCGCCTGATCTCACCGACAACATCTGGCTGTACGCGCCGGACAAGAAAACCATCATGGAGGGAATCACCAACGGGCGCGGCGGCATGATGCCGGCTTGGGGCGCCAAACTTGACGACGTAACCATTAAGGCGCTGGCCGTCTACGTGCACACGCTCGGCGGCGGGGAACAGTGACGAATGTGCCCCGGCAGCGACATCGCGCTGACGATCCCCGAAGCGGTCGCGCAATCCGGGGAGTCTCCGCTTGCCGTGCTGGCTGATGATGCGGCGCGAACGGCGTTGATCTCCGGTTACGAACCGGAGCCGGAGGACGAGCAGCCGCTCTACGCCGCCCGACGACAAGTCTATCCGCAGCGAGTCTCGGGAACTTACCGCCGGATCAAATGGGCGGTCTTGGCGGTTACGCTCGGGATTTACTACCTTCTGCCTTTCGTGCGCTGGGACCGCGGACCCAACGCGCCGAGCCAGGCGGTGTTGATCGATTTTCCCAACCGGCGCTTTTATTTCTTCTTCATCGAAATCTGGCCGCAGGAAGTTTATTACATCACCGGCCTGCTCATTCTCGCGGCGATGGCGCTGTTTCTGATGAATGCGGTCGCCGGCCGGCTGTGGTGCGGCTATTTGTGTCCGCAAACAGTGTGGACCGATCTTTTTCAGGCAATCGAACGCTGGACCGAAGGCGACCGCCGCGAACATTTGCAGCGCGACCGTCAGCCTTGGACGGCGCAACGGGTCGCGCGGAGCGCCGCCAAGCATTTCCTCTGGCTGATGGTGGCGTGGTGGACCGGCGGTGCCTGGGTCCTCTACTTCGCCGACGCGCCGACCTTGGTGCACGATCTGGCGACGTTCCAGGCGCCGCTGATCGCCTACGTCTTTATCGGATTACTGACATTCACCACCTATTCGCTCGCCGGATGGATGCGCGAGCAAGTTTGCCTCTATATGTGCCCGTGGCCGCGCATCCAGGCGGCGTTGACCGACGAATACGCGCTCAATGTCACCTATCGCTACGATCGCGGCGAACCGCGCGCGTCGCTGAAAAAGGCCGCCGCGCTGCACGCCGAAGGGCTCCCCGCCGGCGATTGCATCGACTGTCTGCAATGTGTGCATGTCTGTCCGACCGGCGTCGATATCCGCGGCGGCTCCAATCTCGGTTGCATCCAATGCGGCCTGTGCATCGACGCCTGCGACGCCGTGATGAAAAAAATCGGCCGGCCGGTGCGGCTCATTGCCTATGACACCGACATCAACATCAAGCGCCGGCAGCAGGGATTAATGCCGTTCTATCGCATCATCCGCTCGCGCACGGTTCTTTATGTGGTGATCATCGGCGCTGTAGGGATGGTGATGAGTTACGCGTTGGCCACCCGCACCAACGATTCGATCAGCGTGCTGCATGATCGCAATCCGCTGTTCGTCCGGCTTTCGGACGGATCCCTGCGCAACGCCTACACTGTGCGCATTCTCAACAAGAGTCTGGAGAAAAAGACCTTTGCCATGACCGTGTCCGGCCTGACCGACGCGGACATCGATGTGATCGGGGGTTCGGGATTTGCCAACGGCACTCCGCTCGTCGATGTCGGTCCCGATCAGTCGCGGGAAGTGCGCGTTTTGGTAACCGAGCGCGAGCGGCTAGCTCCGAAGGTCTCAATCCCGATCAAACTCAGCATCCTGCCGAAAGACGGCGGCACGGCCGCAAGCGCGGCCGATCATTTCTTCGGACCCTAAAGACAAGCGCATGTCCATCAATCTCGTCGATCATCGCGAAAGCCCGGCAACGCGCGGCACGGCGCCGCGCGAATGGAAGGGCTGGATGGTGCTCGCCTTCATGCTCGCCTTCTTCGGCGTCGTCATCGGCGTCAACGCGTTTATGGCGCATGTTGCCTTGTCGACCTTCGGCGGCGTCGATGTCGACAGCTCCTACCGCGCCGGACAAATGTTCGAGCGCGACGTCGCCATGGCGGAAACACAGGACGAGCGGCACTGGCGCGTAAATGGCACGATTACCTCGGCGGCCGATGGCATCAAGGTGCTCGACATAGCCGCGCGCGACGAGACCGGCAGCGCATTGACTGGATTAACCGCGACGGCGGAGTTCACGCGCCCAACCGACCGGCGGCTCGACCGCACTGTCTTCATTCGCGAGGACGCGCCCGGTCACTTTCACGGCAATGTCACGCTTCCTCCCGGTCAGTGGGACCTTGTCATTGAGCTAGTGCGTCAGAGTGAGCGGCAGTTCCGCTCCGTCAATCGGGTCGTCATTCGCTGAGGCGGCTATGGGCGAAACGCTCGATTTATCGATGTTCGTTAAGCATGGCGACGCGGGCTCCTCGCACATGACGCTGGCGGTGGAGGGCGTCTCCTGCGCCGGTTGCATTCGTAAGATCGAGAGCGGATTGACCAAGCTGCCGGGCGTGATCGATGCGCGATTGAACTTCACCCAACGCCGCCTGGCGGTGGATTGGCGGGACGACCAAATAGACGCCGCCCGGATCATCGATGCGCTCGAACAAATCGGCTATCGCGCCCATCCGTTCGCGCCGGAGCGCGTCGAGGCCGACGATACGGCGCAGACGCGATGGCTGCTGAAATGTCTCGCGGTCGCCGGCTTCGCGGCGATGAATGTAATGCTGCTGTCCGTCTCCATATGGGCGGGCAATGTCTCCGACATGACACAGGAGACGCGCGACCTGTTTCATTGGCTCTCTGCACTGATTGCGTTGCCGGCGGCCGCCTATGCCGGTCAGCCGTTTTTCCAGAGCGCCGCCCGCGCGCTGCGCGCGCGGGCGCTCAACATGGATGTACCGATCTCGGTCGGAGTCGTGCTGGCGCTCGGTCTGTCGCTCTACGAAACCGCGACCCACGCCACGCACGCTTATTTCGATTCCGCCATCATGCTTTTGTTCTTCCTGCTCTGCGGCCGCTATCTCGATTTGGCGGTGCGGCGGAAGACCCGGCTCTTGGCCGGCAACCTTGCCACCCTGAAAGCCGAATTTGCCCATCGGCTCGAGCAAAACGGCGAACTGGTTCGTGTACCAGCGGCGGCTTTGGCGTCAGGCGATCGCGTGCTGGTGCGGCCCGGCGAACGCATTCCTGCCGATGGAACCGTGGTTGGCGGCGCCTCGGATATCGACGAGAGTTTGATCACTGGCGAAACCACTTACCGAAATGCGCGAGCCGGCGCGACGGTCTATGCGGGCAGCATCAATGTCTCCGGCACGTTGACGCTGCGCGTGAGCGCAGCCGGCGCGGGCACATTGGTCGAAGAAGTCGACCGGCTCATTGCGAAAGCGATGCAGGCGAAGTCGCAAATCCTGCGGCTCGCCGATCGCGCCGCGCAGCTTTATGCGCCTGTTGTGCACGTGACGGCGGTGCTCACCGCGATCGGCTGGCTCATTGCCGGAGCCTCGATCCACGATTCCATCGTCATCGCCATTGCCGTTCTCATCATTACCTGCCCTTGCGCAATCGCGCTGGCGATACCGGCGGTGCAAGTGGTCGCTTCCGGCGCTTTGTTTCGCAGCGGCGTTATTCTCAATGGCGGCGCGGCGATCGAGCGTCTGGCCGCGGTCGACACCGTCGTTTTCGACAAGACCGGCACTTTGACCCTGCCCGATCCGCAGATTGATATGAGCATTGGTATCGACCCCGACACGCTTGAGCGAGCGGCAAGGCTGGCGCTATCGAGTCATCACCCCTTGGCCGGTGCGCTCGCCAAGGCCGCGCGTGAGCGCGTCCCCTACGAGGGCGCAGTGGAAGAGCCGGGCCGCGGCGTTCGCGCCATCATTGACGGCCAAGAGGCGCGCTTAGGCAGCGCGACGTTTTGCGGCGCGTCCGACGGTGCCAAGCCTGCCGGTACAAACACCAACGGCGCTTCTTTTATCAGCTTCGCGCATGGCGGAAGGCTGTCGACAATCGCTGTGCGCCAAAGCCTACGCCCTGATGCGGCTAGCGTCGTAGCGGCGCTGCGCCGGCGCGGGCTCTTTCTCATGATGCTTTCCGGCGATCGGGCGGAGGCCGTCGCCCCGGTGGCGCAGGAGCTCGGCATCAGCGATTGGCGCGCCGGTATTACTCCGGCTGAAAAGATCGCGGCGATCGAGCTCCTGAAAGAGCAAGGCCGGCGCGTGCTGATGGTCGGCGACGGATTAAACGACGCACCGGCACTCGCCTCTGCGCAGGTTTCCATGTCGCCGATCACCGCCGCACATCTGGCGCAAGCCCACGCCGACGCCCTGTTTCTTGGCGACCATCTGCAGCCGGTTGAGCGCGCGATCGCGATATCGCGGCGGGCTGGCAGGCTGATGAAACAAAACCTCGTGCTGGCTGCGATCTACAACGCCTTTGCCGTCCCGCTGGCGATCGCCGGGCTGGTGACGCCGCTCATTGCCGCCGTCGCCATGTCGGGCTCCTCGCTCCTGGTCACGCTCAATGCGTTGCGCGCACGGCTTGCCTCATGAACGTGCTGATCTATCTCGTGCCGCTTGCTTTGCTGCTCGGGCTGATCGGGCTCGCGGCGTTTCTTTGGTCGCTCAAAACCGGCCAATACGATGATCTTGACGGCGCCGCGGTGCGCATTCTGCCGGACGATGACATTGAGGGTGAAGCGCCTACGACAAATTAGTTGACGCACTTGATTTAGATCAAGGGGGTAGGCCATCTCTTATCATTTATTTAATTCAACATTACCGCAAGCCAACGGGAGGCGAGCGCGAGTAGCGCGCCGATGCAAGCGGGCAAAATTTAGGACCATCTAAGGATTGCGAATAAGGTGCCGCGAATAAGCGGGCCACTCCGGCACGACCGTAGAGGAGTTGGCAATGGGCGAAATCCAATCGTTGGAAATCCAGATTCCGCATGAAATCATTCACTACTGGGGATGGTTTCTTGCCTTCGGCATCGGGCTGCTGCTGCTCGGTATTATTGCTATAGCGCGTGCCGTAGCCGCTACACTCGTTTCGATGCTGTTCTTCGGCTGGCTGCTGGTATTGGCCTGCGGCATCGAAGTCGCTCAAGGAGTTATGGTTGGACACTGGGCCGGTTTTTTCCAACATTTATTGGCTGCGGTTCTTTTCGGCGTAACGGGCTTTCTGATCATATCAAGGCCGTTGCTCGGCGCTGAGGTCGCGACCATGTTGATGGCGGTGTTTTTCTTAATCAGCGGACTGTTTCAGTTGATCGGCTCGCTATGGGTGGCGTTGCCCGGCTGGGGTTGGCAGGCGGCGGACGGAATAATCACCTTCGTGCTTGGCCTCTTGGTAGTGGCGCAATGGCCGGCCTCAGGCTTATGGGTCATCGGCCTCTTCCTTGGAATCGATTTGATCTTGTACGGCGGCGCTTGGATCATGCTGGCGCTCGGCCTGAGGACGAGCTCATGATTTTCGCGCGGGGTCTACAGAATGTGGCGGTGGAATTTGATCCCTTTTCCGGCAAAGGGGCAGATGCACTCGAATGTGTATGGGACCCCTGCATCAACAAATACGGGATGGCACCCCCATTGGTGATCTGTTGCGTGAGTCAAAACCATGCTGCGTCGGTTTCCGTAATGCGCCTTAATGGCCCCGGGGATCACGAAGTTGAGAGTCCCACGCGACCAATGTCGTTTAATTTGCCGCTCGCCGTCGTGATCGTCGATCGCAACAATGCAGTAGCGAAGGCAATCATTGACGCGGATGGCGAGCTCGGCGAAGTCGTCGGGCCGCTCTTGTGAAGTACCGTAAGTTCTAATCGAAGGGAGAATTTGCAATGTCGACATTGAATCCTCCGCTTCTTGGACGCGGATTGCTGAGTTCGGTGGCGGACTACTGGTGGCTCTTGCTGCTGCGCGGCCTCGCGGCGGTGGCCTTCGGCGTTCTCGCCTTCTTCTGGCCGGGCCTTACATTGGTGGCGCTCACCCTACTGTGGGGCGCGTATGCGCTCGCTGACGGGATTTTGGCTTTAGGGACCGCATTGGCGGCGAGAGGCGGCGGTACGGGGCCGCGCTGGCGGCTCGCTCTCATCGGCGTCGTCGGTATTCTCGCCGGTCTGGTGGCGTTCTTCTATACCGGGATGACCGCGCTGGTGTTGCTGATGTTTATCGCTGCCTGGGCGATCGTTGTCGGCGCTATCATGATTTGGGGCGCAATAGAGTTGTGGAAGGTGCTGGACGATGCTTGGCTGCTTGTTCTCAACGGTGTGCTTGCGATCGCCTTTGGCGTTATCGTCTTCGCGCAGCCCGGCGCCGGTGCGCTCGCAGTGGTCTGGATGATTGGCTGGTTTGCGGTCGTCTTTGGTATCCTTCATATCGCGCTGGCCTTCCGGCTGAAGAAATTCCAGCGCACAGCGTAAGTCGCCGCGTCGATCAAGCTCAAGGATCGGGCGGCGCAAATGCCGCCCGTTTCCGGAGCTGGCGCCGATCGAGAGTAATGTGCCTGCTGCGGTCCCACGCGACGCACGCGCAAATCCGCTGATACTTTTTCTTGCGGCGGCGCTTTTTCTGTTCACCTTCGGCCTCGTCGCTCAAGAGGTAACCGAAGGCAAAACGTCGGCCTTCGATCGCTTTATTATCCTCTCACTGCGTGACCCCGCCAATCCGTCTGTTCCCTTAGGTCCCGCCTGGCTGCAGGAGGCTGCTCGCGATGTAACGAGCCTCGGCAGCATCGTCGTGCTGGCGATTATTACATTCACCGCTGTCGGCTATTTGTTTTTGGCCCGCAAGCACGTGGCGGCCTGGCTGATGCTGATCGCAGTGTTCGGCGGCATCGCGCTCAATGATTTGCTCAAGGCGGCGTTTGCACGCCCGCGTCCCGACATCGTGACGCATGCAGTACGGGTTTTCACCACAAGTTTTCCAAGCGGCCACGCCTCGCTGTCTGCAATTACCTATCTGACGATCGGCGCTCTTCTTGCTCAAAGCCAATCTTCGCGCACAGTGAGCATCTATTTCATGGCGCTGGCCGCTTTTCTCACGGTGATTGTCGGCGTAAGTCGAATATACTTTGGCGTTCACTATCCGACTGACGTAATCGGAGGGTGGTGCATCGGTGCGGCCTGGGCCATCACCTGCTGGATAGTAGCGGCAAGGCTGCAGGCGCTCGGCCGGGTCGGAGCCACTGGCGCGCCATGATCGCAACCGATCGGTTCAAGGACCACGCGCCATGACGGCCCCCTCGGGCGAACCCGCGGCCCCGGCGTGGATTCTCAATGGCCACTCGGTCCATGTGCAAGAGGCCGTAGCTCACATTGCGCGCATTTCCGACGAATTCGGCATAGCGCCCGGCGTCGTTGTGACCAAGAGCGGCGACGACATCACATCTTTAGCGGCGCAGGCTATAGGCGAGAGGCGGCGGGTGGTGGTGGCCGGCGGTGGCGATGGAACCGTCAGCGCCGTTGCTGGGAAGCTGGCTGGTACCGAGGTTACACTCGGCGTACTTCCGATGGGCACTTTGAACCATTTCGCCAAGGATGCCGGCATCCCTCAGAATCTCAAAGCGGCGGTCCGCAACATTTTCACCGGGCGCGCAGTGAGCGTCGATGTCGGCGAGGTCAACGGCCGCGTGTTCGTGAACAATTCGGGCATAGGCTTCTACCCTCACTTCGTGCGGCAACGAGAGGAAGAAGAGCGGCGCGGGCGCGTCAAGCGGGTGGCGTTCATCCTCGCGCTGCGCTCGATTGTGCGCCGCTATTTTCGGCTTCGCATCAAATTGCATATGGACCAGGAGGAAGCGCTGGAGCATGTGACGCCCTTCCTATTCGTCGGCAACAACCGGTATCAAACTTCGGGTTTGGAAATTGGTACGCGACCCAAGCTCAATAACGGACGGCTGTGGGTGTGCACGGCGCCGTCCGCCGCCCACCGAAATCTCCTGCAGATTGCTCTGAGCGCACTCCTCGGGCGTGATGCTGAACAAAAACTGAATGCGTTCGAGGCCGAGGAGATATGGGTGCAGCCTGAAACCGGACGCGTCAACGTGTCTACCGATGGCGAAGTCAGCCTCATGGAGAGCCCACTTCACTACATCAGCCGGCCGCAGGCGCTCAGGGTAATCGTACCAATCGGTGAAGCACGCGGCGGGGATTAAAGACGCCCATGAGATGAGGATAACAGTGAACTTTGGCCAAGGCGCACCGGCAGCACACGCTGGCGACATTCGACGCGAAACCGTTTCACCAGCGTCGGCTCGCCATCCAGATTCACATTCAAATCATCCTGCGACTCGTATTCAATCCAAGCACTTCGTCGGGTGATTAGGTCAGCGCGAACGGCGCTCGCCCCCTCTCGCAGTAACCGAGCAAAAGCGTCCAGGCGTGCGGCGCGATCCAGTTCGGGCAGGATCATCAAATCTAGAAGGCCGTCATCGACCAAGGCCTCCGGGCAGAGGGGCACACCGCCTCCGGCCCGCCGGCCATTACCGATCGCCAGGGCCACGAAACGTCCTTCCCACGCCAAGCCTTCCGCGCGGAAGATGCCGCGGTTCGCCGAGAGTTCGGCGAACCGCGAAATGCCGGTGAGCAGGTATGCCATTCCTCCCAGTCGCCGCTTTAGTTCCGGGTCGGTCTCCACAGTAACGCGCGAGCCGAAGCCGCCCGTGACGAGATTTACGAACGGCTTGCCATCGAATAATCCGACGTCAATCCATCGCAACGGAGCGGTGGCCGCGAGGCGCAACGCAGCCGTCGGGTCGGTTATTGGGATGCCTGCAGCGTGAGCAAAATCGTTCGCGGTCCCGAGAGGAAGGACACCGAGACAACAGTCCCGGGGAAGGCCCGCCATGTAGGCCGCGGCGAATACCTCGTTGATTGTGCCATCGCCGCCGCCGGCAATTATTACATTGATTTTGCCTTCTGCAGCCTCGGCAACGGCTTCGGCTGTGAGGCGCGCGGCATCTCCCGGCTCCCAAGTAACCCGTACCTCGACAAGGTGACCGTCCCCCCGAACCGCGCGAACAGCCGTTCGGACCCCAGTGTCGGCGGCGGCTTTGCCATGCAAAACGATCCGGATCTTCGCCACGGCTTTGATGTTTCAATGACAACTCACGCTGCAAGCGGCAAACGCACGATGACGCTGGATGGCTCCTGCGGATCGTGCTCGATCTGAAAGCCGAGCTCGCGGCACATTTGCAGCATTGCGGAATTCTCGTGCAGGACCTGGCCGCTGATGGTGCGCAACCCCTCGCTGCGGGCATATTCGATGATCAACTGCATCAGCAGCCAGCCGAGCCCGTGTGATTTGAGATCGGAGCGAACCAGCACGGCATATTCGCCGCTTTTGTATTCCGCATCCGAGTGCAAGCGGACAACGCCGAGCATGGCACCGCTCGCCGCATCGAGGGCGATGAAGGCCATGGCACGTGCGTAGTCGATTTGGGTGAAGCGGGCGATGAAAGCGTGACTGAAATCCTTGACCGGCGCGAAGAAACGCAGGCGCAGATCGTCGGGCGTCACCGCCGCAAAGAACGGCGGATAGAGCGGCTCGTCCTCCGGACGGACTGGACGGACGAGGATCGGCGTGCCGTCACGCAATTGCATGTGCCGCACCCACTCGGTCGGATAAGGACGTATGGCGAAGCGCGGATTGCCGCGGCGGCCGCGCTGCATTGCCTCCACCGGCGCGATCGACATCCGCGCATCGACGGCGATGACGCCGGTCTCGTCAGCGAGGACGGGATTAAGGTCGATTTCGCGAATTTCCGCAAAATCCGCCACCAGCTGTGACAGCTTCACCAGCAGAAGTTCGATCGCCCTCTCATCCGCCGCCGGTATGTTGCGATAAGCCTTGAGAATGCGGGAGACCCGCGTCCGCCCAATCAGGCGGCGGGCCAAGTCGAGATCGAGCGGCGGCAGCGCCAGCGCCTTGTCGCTGATGACTTCGACCGCAGTGCCGCCTTGCCCGAATGCGATCACCGGACCGAATGTCGGATCGTCGGCAACGCCGACGATCAGCTCGCGCGCCTTTGGCCGCACGATCATGGGAAACACCGTGATACCGGTGATGCGCGCATCTGGCTTCGCCGCCCGCGCTTTCTTTAGGATGTCATCGGCGGCGTCGCGCACCGCTTGTTCATTCGCGAGATTGAGGCGCACGCCGCCGACTTCGGATTTATGCACGATGTCCGGCGACTGAATTTTGAGAACGACCGGCGTCCCGTCGGCGAGGAACGGCTTTGCCGCCGCCACCGCCTCCTCGGGATTACGCGCCAGAATTGCCGGCGTGACAGAGATGCCGTAGGCGGAAAAAACCTGCGACAACTCGACCGGATCGAGCCAGGTCCGTTTCTCGGCCAAGATGGCATCGAGGATGGGCCGCACCGCTTCGGGATTCGGCGCAAAATCCTGCGGCAGGCTCGGCGGCACCGCCATCAGCAGATTGCGCGCCTCCTGATAGCGCACGAGATGGGTAAAACCGAACACCGCGGCGGTCTCGGTGGCATAACTCGGGATGCGGGCCTCTTCGAACACTTTGCCCGCCGCATCGCTTTCTCCCATCCACATGGCGAAAACCGGCTTGGGCGGCCATTGTTTGGCCTGGTGTTGCGCAGCGACTGCGACCACGGATTTCGCCGCATCGGCGGGCGAGGCAAGC
>Ga0187781_10003909_pt1 | contig 11132 bp, 12 predicted proteins | sample 0715_SJ02_MP02_2_FD_132447 | JGI IMG/M metagenome (GOLD analysis project Ga0187781, IMG submission 132447) | Tropical peat soil microbial communities from peatlands in Department of Meta, Colombia - 0715_SJ02_MP02_20_MG | ecosystem: Environmental > Terrestrial > Soil > Wetlands > Peat | place...
CGGGTAAAAAGATGACCATCACGCGCTAGGGGTCGCGCTATCCAATGCACCGGCGGCGTCAGCGGCAGCGGCGCAGTACGCTGACGAGGAAGATTGAGGCGATCCACGAGGCGAACCGGCACACGTACGGTTCGCCCCTGGCCGCGCTGCTGCTGCGACACGGTGGCCAAGCTCATGCGGGGGGCCTCGATCGTGCCACGGTGCATGCGGCGCTTTTGGGAGGAAACGTCAACGATCGCGGTGCTCACATCAAACCCCGCATTTGTCATGACTTGCGCGGCAGCCTCGGCGTTCGCCAACTGAAGATCTGCGGGCAGCGTCTTCTTGCCTGCGCTGACCCGCCGGGCGAGGGTCTGGCCAATCGAACCCGCCCCAATGACGACGACAACCCCGTTTCATGGCGATCCACCTATCCGGTACCCCTGGAATCTAGTGGGAAGGTTGAGCCGCTTTCTGCAGCCACTGCAATACAGCTTTGTTGAAATTTTCAGGCTGTTCAATCATGACCCAATGGCCGGTGTCGAAAGCAACGACCGCATTGTTGGATTCCTGCGCCAGTCGTCTTAGCCAAGAGTCGGCGTGAAACATGAATGGCTTTCGCTTGCCATAAACAAACAACATGGGGCAAGTGGGTTCAAAGGGTCTCGCTTCGCGTTGGTACGAAGCGGTTCCTGCCCACCATTGCATGTAATAGGGATAATTCATTTGTGCGCCAACATGCGCACCGTATGTGGGGCACCTGAGGGCTCTAGCCATAAAGCGCGTCATGCGATTCCCGAGGCGCCCCCCGATAGTCCATGCAAGTGCGAGCCAATTTTGATAGGCAAGGATCATCGCCTTGGCTTTGGGGGTCATCTCCGCTCGGGCCGATATGACGTCGCCAATGTCGACGCCAACGATTCGACTAATGCCTCGCGGGTGACGCGCATAAAACTGGTAACCGAAGAAGCAACCCCAGTCATGTAACAGCAAGGTAACCGGTCGATCGGGCGAGACGGTGTAGATGAGACGATTTAGAAATTCACAGATTTCATTGATCGTATAGGCCTTTCGCTCGCTATCCCGGTCAAATCCCGGCAAAGTGAAGCGCACGCAACGATAGGTTGAGCAAAGCGCAGCAACCTGCCTATCCCAGAGCCGGAATGTGTCTGGCCAGCCATGAATCATTACGATTGTTTCTTCCCCGTTCCCCTCGATGTATATGGGAACGGCGCCGACCCGAAGTGATTCTGTAGTAATGACTACCGTCTCCCAATGCGATTGTCGGCGAATGGCCGTGCGTCACCAAAGCGTAGGTGGTCGGCATAATTTCTGCAATCCGCCGCCTTTTTCGCCTTAATCCCTTCTCATCGGCAGCAGCCGTCTTCCGGCAAAGGCGACACCAAGCAGACCCGCCCACTGCCGATAGTGGACGTCGTCTGATCGAAAATCGGCCGTTCAACTCCGGAATCGCACCGGAGCTGAGCGAATCCGCGAATGCCATAAACTTAATGCGTCAGGAAAGATCTCGTAGCTACGATCCAAGGGGTCGTGGGCTCGAACCCAGTCCGCCGCGTCAAATAAAACAACGGCTTTCAGCAATGCAGCCTTTTGTCATTTGTATGCTTCGGAGGCATTTGTTCGGTCGGTCAGACGCAAAATAGAATCCGTAGCTACATTTGCTGATCCAGGGGCACACATGCGGCCGTGTCGAAAACCTGTCATTCGTTGGCTATTCCTCCTAGGGAAACGCGACCAATGAAGACTGCTCGAATTCGGGGTGCAGCATCCGCTAGCAGGGTCGCAGCCTATGTTGCGCTTGTTATCGTGGCGTATGCTGCCGGGCTGATCGCGTCGCTGATCGAGTACCCTCGCAAGGAATTCGCACGGACCTGGGAGGCGGTCGTTCGCGATCGCGGCGCCAACAGCTGGTTGCACCTGCGCGAGCTCTCCGATGAGACGTCGCGGCGGCTCGTTCGGCCGAACAACGACACGCTGTATTCCTACGCTGCCGTCGACCTCGGCGAGGGGCCTCGGTTGATCGAGGCGCCCGCATCGGACCGCTATTGGAGCGTGCAATTTATGCGCGACAACACGGACGTCTTCGCTTACGTCGGGTCGCGAACGCTCGGCCTGAACCGGCCGGCCAGAGTACTTCTCGCCCCTGCTGACTTCTCCGGTGACGACAAAGGCCTCGAGGTCATTCGCGCTCCTTCAAAACGAGTGTGGCTGCTGGCGCGATTCCTCGTGGACGGGGCCGACGACCTGCACCGGGTCCACCAGTTACAGGACGGGCTGCGCATCCTGCCCTACGGGGGTTGAGCGTGCGACCCGCAGGCGTGTTCGCAGCGCGCGTAGCCGCAATCGTCTTTCTTGCACTCGGGGCTTTCGCCGCGGGTTGGACTTCGATGCTGCCGGTGCTTGACTACGCGGTGGAGCGCGTCTTAATCCCAAAAGGCTTGAGCGGAACCGTCAAGAACGGGCCGTGGTCGACGCGGCTCGATCTTGCGCGAAGCAGCACTTCCGTGGCGGCGCGCGCGTATGTCGCGCAAATCGGCCTTGCGGCCAACCAGGCGGAAGAGGCTATCTATTGGAACGCATTCGCCGACAGCACTGGCCAGCTCCTCGATGGAAAGCACTCGTATGCAGTAGTCTTTGAAGGGCGTCCGCTGGTCGCGGAAGCGGGTTTCTGGAGCCTTACCGCGTACGACGCGGATAGTTTCCTGGTCGCGAACCCGGAGAGGCGATATTCGGCCGGAGATCGGTCGTTACTAAAGAAGCGTGCCGACGGAAGTTTCACGATCATGGTCTCCCACCGAAGAGGGACGACGGAGGTCGAAAACTGGCTTCCCTGCCCAGCCGAAGGAGCGTTTTCCCTCACGTTGCGCATGTACGTACCGCTGCCCCGGGCGCTCCAGGCCCCGCAAGCGATTTCCATGCCGCAGATCGCGTGCTTGGACTGTCGATGATCTGAGCAACTCTCAGGCGTCGTTGCAAGCGCTGGCCGTGCGTAGCACTGCGTGAGTGCAAAGCACGTGAGCTGTTAGCATCGTCCTGCCTGAATGACTTGTCCGCGTTGGTACTCGACCGCCAGCGCCGGCTTGGATATGCGGCAAAAGAAAACTGGCTGGAATGTAGTTGTGCCTTAAAAAAGCTAGAAGGCAAATCGACAAGCGCCGCATTGCGTTGATTTAAAGCAGTGTTCCATCCCTCTTAGCCGCCTTCGAACCGTGAAGCCTCACGAGTAAATCAATCGCTTGAGAGCCTCTGTGGCTCAATTGCATTCGGTCCCACCATTATTTAAAGCCGGTCGTTCGGATCGTAGGCTGCTATCGACCAACTCGAGCTGTTCAGACGCTCGCGATGCGACCTTGTCAATGACGGGTGCCAAAGTGCAGCAGACATCGCTCCAACTTGCGCAAGCAGCTACGAAATCTTGAGACCGGAAACTCGAAGCTTCTCCACCCTGGCGGGCGCGAAAAACTCCTCGAGCGTCGGCTATTAGGAGATCGAAGCGGCGTGCATCCCACCCAGAGCAACTCTGCGGGCGAATGCTGCGGTCGATTCGGCTAGGGTTGCGTTAGCGGCGACGTTGCGCCCGGCAGGGCAAACTCACCCCGCAACTGAAATCTCGTCGAGCCAAACCCTGGTCCGTTGAGTTTGCCGTCCAACTTATAGTTGATCTTGTCAATCGGCTGGCCGTCGAGCGTGCCGAGGGCGTTGACGACCATACGCAGCGTCGATACCGTAACCGGCACGCCGATGATCGATTCGCCGAAGCGGGGGATGCTGCCGTGCTCCGCGCTAACGCCTGTGGCAAAAGTTTTGTCCAGAACGTCCAGCTTCACATAGACGCCGTCGTACTCGACGGGCACGTCATTGGGGTTTTGAACTCGAAGCTTGACCATCATCCGCAATTCGAGTCCTTCTGCCGGCAATGATTGGATGTCGGCCACGGTGACTTGGACCGGTTCTTGACGCTGCAAACTGGCACAGGCACCCAGCGTCAACGCAACGACAATCATCAAGGGCTTGAGCAAAGGGCGTCGCATTGTTATCTCCGTGGGCCAGTATAGTCACTCTCGATCCCTTCTCTCCCGGACACGTTCGGCCTCGCGGTGAGCGCCATCACTGCCTTGCGGCCGTGACGGCCGTCGTAACGCTTCGAGCTTGTTTGCAGCAAAGAGCTCTGCCGTTGGCGTAACGAGTTGCGACTTACCGCACACAAAGAACGTTGACCATTGCCATCGGCCAAGTGCGCAAATTCGCCACCGTGCCGTAACCCGCCTGAGAAAACAGGCCGTAACCAGGTCGACTTGCCGTGGCAATTGCGCCGGTGCACGCCAAAGAGGCGGTGACTGACAGGCCGAGGCGCCTATCAGGACTGGCAAGACCCAATACTCTATCGCTGGCAGCGCCGCCGACCGGGGGCGCGCTTCATTTCGTTGTGGGCGGCCTTAGCTGCCAAAGCGGTTCCAGGCAAACAGCAGGATAACGGCCCCGATGACCGACATTACCAGTCCCGCGGGGTGCACAATGGCCCCATCCGCCGGCTTGTTGAAGATCCGTGCGATGAACCCGCCGACGAATGAGCCGGCAATACCTAAGACGCCGGTCATCAGCAACCCAATATGTTCCGAGCCCGGCATGATGAAACGGGCGATCAGACCAACGACGATTCCAACGATGAACATCCACAGCAAGTGCAGCATTGCATGTCTCCTCTAAGTTGGGTCTGGACCCCCGTACCAGTTACCTTTCACAAGTGGATTGCACATTACAGGAGGAAGCTTACGGTGGCACGCTAGCTGGGGCCAGGGCCCGTAATAAACGAAGCGGCTTACCCGCCTCGTGCGGCGCAGACTCCTCAGGAAAGGACCGTCGTGGTGATTCCACGCACGAACCGCCACACCTTCGGCAGTAGCCAGATCAGAAGCAGCACGAAGACCGCCAGCATGAACAGGAATGCCGTCGAGTGGAAGAAGGCCATGATCAAACCGCCGCCGACCGTGATGTCCTCCAGCAGCGAGGCGCCCCAGTTCGTGAAGGGCTCCGGCGAAGCGTTGATCGCCGCCCGGCAGCCGGCCTTCGCGAGGTGTGTGCCGGCCGCGAGAGTTCCACCGAGCAGTCCGGCGGCGAGCATCACAGCCGGGTCATGGTCGCCCAGCGCGTAGGCGGCCAGTAGTGCGCCGCCCGGTATACGGATAAACGTGTGGATCGCATCCCAGACGCTGTCGAGCGCCGGTATCTTGTCGGCAAAGAACTCAACGAAGAACATCAGGCCCGATGCCCAGAGCACGAGGGGGTGCTGGAGCACCAGCAGCGCGCTGGGCAGGTGGATGTAGCCGAGGCGGCCCAGCAAGCCTGCAAAAAAAAGAACCATGTACAGTCGCAAGCCGCTGGCCCAGGCCAGCCCCGCGGCGGCGGCGATCGACGCGATCGGATCCAAAATCGTCTCCTTCTAGCGCCTGTTCCAAGGGTACCGCGCCCCGACTGCAGCCCTGGCCCAAGCAATACGTGCGCAGAGCTGGCGCCGCGCGCACCTGCGCAATTGCGCGTGGACGAGATCCTCCCTTTGGCGTGCGCATCGATCGGCTCGTCACGCCGGATACTGTACCCGCGTGGATCGGATCGCGTCGGAATCCTTAAGGTGGTTAGATGGTCGGGAACGCATCGGACTGCCTACGGAAGATGCCTTTTCGACAGTCCGGACGGTTGGTTACCAAGCTTCGAGGTCGCACTTTTACTTTGCGGAAAAGTGCAAGTCTGCACAGCGTCTCCACGCGACCAAGCATGGGGGTTCGCAAAAGGTGGCCGCGAATTAAAAGTTCGTGTCGAGGGTCAACTCGTGCTTAACGGCACAACCCCAACGCTGAACGCCGCCTCGAGCGGGTTGGCCTTTGCCTATGTGCCGGAGGACTTGGCGGAGCCATACCTTGCTAATGGTGCATTCAACCGAGTTCTCGAGGATTGGTGCGCGCCGTATTTTGGCTACCACTTGTATTAGCCGAGCCGACGGCAATCTTCACTAGCGATTGCACGCCTTGTCTTGTAGATGCGCTGCGCGACCACAGTTGATGCGAGAACCCGCGGGCACGAGGCTCGCTCGACCGTTGATTTCGTATGTGTCTTCTTGGCGACTGGCCTGCATTTCGTGTGGCGCAAGCGTTCCGGCAAAAGTCCGGTCTTCGGGTTGGCAAGCGCCCCGTGCAATGAACACTTTAAGAGTTCAAACGGCCCTGAAGTCGAACCAAGAACCGGGTGTCCTGACTGGCAAATCAGTCTGTCTTAGTTAGCGTTGTGAAGAAATTGTGCCGCGGGCCTGGTTTTGGCGAAAGGCATTTTTTCCGATAGGCTGTTCGCGGCCATAAGTAAGCCCTTGCGGTTGCCCCGAAATTTCTGCACAGCCGCCGTTCACGTCAAAGAAGCTGACACTTGGAATTTCCGCTGCAGCCGAATCCACTTGGCAATGTTTAACTTTTCCCACGATAGTGTCCCGGAAAACAAGCGAAGCCCACGTTGGGTTTCTTGACAACAAGGATCCGCTCACGATCAAGTAAGCTTGCAATGGCTGCAAGCGAAATTTGTGCGGGCAGCGAAAATAGTGCTCGAGATGTCGTTCGATCGAGGGTGAATCGCGAGCACTGCGTTGCTGCCAATCGTTTGTGGAGGCTTTGATTGTTCGTCGGTCACTACGGTCCAGCATTTGCGGCGCAGGCGATCCGCAAGTCGCCAAGCTTGATGGCGGGATTTATTGCCGTTCAGCTTGTTGACATTGGCTTTTTCTCGCTGGCCTACTTGGGTGTGGAGAAGTGGCGCCTGAATCCCTCGATTGTGGGAATTATGCCGGTGGACCTCTACTACATGCCCTATACGCATAGCCTGCTTGGCTCAGTCGTCTGGGCGCTGGCCGCGGGCGCGCTCGCGTGTGTCCTGGCGCCGAGCGGGCGCAGGCTACTTGCCGCCTCAATCATCTCAAGCCTCGTATTTTCGCACTGGCTGCTCGACCTCGTCGTGCATCGGCACGATCTTGGTCTAATGGACAATGAACCGAACAAGCTCGGGTTTGGCCTGTGGGACCACCCTTTCTTGGAGATACCTCTTGAGCTTGCGCTGCTGTTCGCGGGCCTCTGGGTTTACGTCAAATCCACACGTGCGCGGGACGCTTGGGGCCGCCGGCTGATATGGGTGGTTCCGATCGTTCTTCTCATTCTTCAGTCAATCAATTGGTTCGCGCCGCCGATAGGAGACAACGCGGTCTTCTCCGGGCTGGGTCTCCTCGCCTATGCAGTGTGCGCCCTGATGGCCTGGACTTTGGATCGCACAAGGAGCAGTAACGCTTCGCCGGCTCTTCCGTAATCGGGCATTGGGTGGTTAACGATCAGGATTGCGCGGCGTTATGAATCTGTTCGAGGCCAGCGCAAGTCGGAAGGCTCTCGCCAAAGATCCGCTCTTTGGATGACCGCTCGTTCGGTTTGGTTCCAGGCCATGCGAAAATGCCAAGGCCCGCCACCGAGGGCCGTGACGTCGGCTTTCTTCAGTGGACGCTGACGAGACGCATGGAGTCGATACGCGAAAAAGCAAACTGGCCGTCAGGTAGTTGTGCCGCAAATGGCGGAAATCAAAATACGCAAGCACTAAAACGCCTTGATTCAGAAACGACGCTTCATCTGTCTTGGCTGCATTCGAACCCAGGGGCCATGGCCTCGAGTTTTGCTGGGCACGAGAAATTCAGTGAAAAACCAAGGCTTGCGAGCTCGAATCCCTAGGCCCTTATGCATTCTGGGCCTGGGTTTTGGCGGTGTGAGATGGCTTTAATGGCACGACTTTCGGTCGGCGGTGGGCCGGTCCTCAAACGTCATCGCGCGCTCCTTGACGACGGGTCAAAGCGTGCCGCACTCGTGGCATTGCTTTCGAATGTGCTTCAGTTCGCCGCACAGTTTCAAGCCGTACGCGACCACCCGACTCGAGCGTTTGACAGAGCGGTGGGGGTCGCCTGGGGGGCCGGCAATCGTTTGCTCGCGTTCCTCTACCGCACTCAGCCTGGTGCCCGCCGTGTGCCCGGGGTCAAGCTTGTCAAGGCCGGCGAGCTTGCGCGCCTAGATGAACTCCCGATCGGTTATGTCGCTGTTGACGCGGGTCAGCTGCTGCGGCCGCTTCGGTGTTAATTTGCGCCTAGCAACTTCCTGCCGTTGGATCGAACCTAGTGAGTCAGTGTTCGTTGAAAACTACTGTTTCGCCTCGGTCAGCTCCATGTGGAATTGGACACGCACGCCGTTTCGCGCGTTCAATAAATACAAGGAACAGCTCCTTGGCTTGTGCCACGCGCTATGCTGTCTGGTGCGCCGATCTTTTGTGCTTTCTGGGAGGGCGGCGCATTTGCGCATGCTCGAGCCATGTCAGCCATGGTCTGAACGGTCGTTACGGCCCGAGCCATGCACCGTGCAACGTTAAGGAACGACGATCACGAATATGAATCAAGGGGTGCAAGGCGCGTTCGAAAGGGCGGCAAGTCGAAGCCTACTCGTGTTCGTGCTTGTGTTAACGGGCTGCGCGTCAACCTCGCAGATGTACAGCTCGCAGATCATCGCGGATCCGTCAAACGCGTCACTCAAGGCCGGTGATCTGGCGAGCTTTGGCATCGCCTTCGTCACGCCTTCGACGGTTACTGGCCAGGAGGAAGACAAACCCGCTCTGGCCTTAGCCTTCTCCAAAACTCTCGAGGAGCAGCGCCCGGACACTCGCATCGTACCCCTGACCGAGACGCTGACCCGCGTCAATCGCGCAGGGTTATTCGAGAACTACAAGCGCATGATCATTGAATACCGCGACTCTGGATTGCTGAACCCCACCTCGCTCGCCCAGGTCGGAAAGGCGACCGGTGCTCGCTACATCGCGCTGCTGAACATGGCCAGCTTCCAGCAGGTTTATCACGACCGCCTCGGCCTTTTTGGCTTGCGGCTGCTCCAGACCAAGGAGGCCAATATCCGACTTACGCTTCAGATCTGGAATAGCTTGGATGGAAGTCTCACTTGGGAGGGGGCCCAGGAAATTCACATGGCCGATGAAACCGCCGCTGAGGACGCGGTTTCGTTCAGATCCGTTGTAGAGGCCGCTGCGGAAAAACTGGTCGCTAAGATTCCATAAGCGAAACCCTAGGGGAAAAAGAGCTAACGGTTAGAAGTGCGCTGGTAGTGCGGGACAGATCCGCGTGAGAACGACGTTTGCAGCGCTCGCCGGCCCCAGCCCGAAAGATTTCAAACCGCGCTACGGGTCACGGCCAGCCCGCGAAGATACGCGCGCACCCGGCCTTCGTTTGTGCGTTGACGGGTTGCGGCAGTCAGGCAATACCGCGCCTCGTCGGGTGGCCGTAAGATGCTAAAGCTCCTGATACACGCTTGCCTTTCCGACTCGAAGTCAAACGCGCGGGTAACCTACGCCGCCGTCTGCATGCCTGGCGCGGCCGCACTGGAAGCAGCGCGCACTTCTTGCTCGGAGAAAATCGCGCTGCTTAGCCGCTCGAGCATGGATACGCCCTGGACCTCGGTCTCGTACAGCGGAACGATGGCTCGGACGCTGTCACCGAATTCCTGCCAAATCGTCTGCATGTGCTCCTGCTGCATCGCCACGCGGTTTCGCACGAACTCGGCGGCATCCGGGCCCGCCGAGTTCGGATCCATAACCATGTTGACGAGCACGCCACCTACGGGTATCCCGAACTCCCTGAACCAATTTATGAAGCGCGTGACCACGGCGATGGGAAGGGCCTCTGGCAGCGTCACGAAATAAAACGCGGTGAGCGCAGGGTCGGTAAGCAGCGTACGGGCGTGCTCCATGCGGTCGCGAAAAGTGACAAGGTACTCCATCAGCGGATCGGCCTCCTTTTTCTTTGTAAAGGAAAGCATCTCCCGTAGAGTGCGCGCCTCTTCCCGGCTCTTGAGCATCTTGTTGACCCAAAGCGAATAGACTTTGGACATTCCCAGCAGACGCCGCGCATTGGCGGTGGGCGCGGTATCAAAGACATAGACCTCGTATTCGTTCCTGAACATGATGTCAACCATGTTCTCGAACATCGCCGATTCCTCGAAGGCCGGATTCATTGTGGCCGACTCGACGAAATCTTCGGCTTTGGTGGTGATATCGGCGAACTTGAGAAACCAACGGATCTTTTCGCGGATCTCGACTTTTTTGGCTTCGATGCTCTGGTGCGTGTCGATTTCCAGGGCCCAAAGGTTGTTCACCTCCGGAATCGGCACATACTTTCCGAGCATATCCATCCCGAAAAGCCCGGTCAGGCTGTGCACCGGGTTCGTCGACACGAGTAATGTGCGCCGCCCCTGGCGCGCAAGTCCAATGGCCGCCGCGGCAGCAAACACGGTCTTTCCAACGCCTCCCTTACCGCCGAAGAACAGGTACTTCAGGCCGTGGTGTTCCCGCAAGTGGCGGGCCATTGATATGCTGATTTCGCCCACTGCATTTCCCGTCTAAGCGAACATCACGTCTGCCATTTTTTCGATCATCGCCAGCCCCGTCACATCGCGCTCCATTTCCGGCACCAGCGCCATCACCTGCTCGCCAAATGCGGCGCGCACGTCGCCCAGATGCCGTTCTTGCATAGCAATGCGCCGGCGCAAATACTCGGGGATCGCTTGCCCGAGCAGGCTGCGAGGCAGTACCCGGTTCACCACATAGCCCGCGAGCGGGACGTCGAACTGCGCGAACATCCGCGCGGCCTTCTGGGTGTCGTCGATGACCATGGCCTCCGGAACGACTACGAAAAAAAATCCCGTCTTGCGCTTGTCCGTGAGAATGCCGGCCGACGTATTGATGCGTTTCTTGATGTAAAGCAGCTCTTGCAGAATCTGGTCCTGCTCGCTGAGCTTCTCGCGGCGAAGCCGGCTCACCATCTCTTCGTATTCACGCATCTCCTCGCGCAGTTTGGTGATCTTGTTGATCCACTCGTCGTAGACCTTGGCCATCGAGAGGTAATAAAGCGCGTGCCCAAGCGGAACGAGGTCATAGACGTAATAGTCAAAGTCGCCTTTCATCACCACGTCCACCACCGCGTCGAAGATTGCGCTTTCCTCCATTGCCGGTTCGGCGCTTGCGGCTTGAATGTAGTTCTCAATTTCCTCGGGAACCGCGGGCAGACC
>Ga0187781_10003910_pt1 | contig 11129 bp, 10 predicted proteins | sample 0715_SJ02_MP02_2_FD_132447 | JGI IMG/M metagenome (GOLD analysis project Ga0187781, IMG submission 132447) | Tropical peat soil microbial communities from peatlands in Department of Meta, Colombia - 0715_SJ02_MP02_20_MG | ecosystem: Environmental > Terrestrial > Soil > Wetlands > Peat | place...
CTGAAAATAAAAAAGCCCACTCGCTGCGAGTGGGCCAAAGATCGCTGGATGGAACTTGCTTATACGACGGCCCCTCGCTTCCGGCAGGTGCGGAACGTAAATCGCCACCAATAGGAGTAGGCCGCGAATTTCATGGAGGTGATTGTAACGGGTCCTGAGGAAAACGCAAGGGCGAAGTGGTAATGGAGGTATTAGCACCACTGAGAAGGAAGTGCCTCACTCCGCGACTGCGTTCGGAATGACGTGTTCGTAGTGTTTGGAGTTTATTTAGAAGAGCAGGATAGCGACGCGGAAGCGGGCAAACTCGGTGGCTCCGCCGTCATGGCAGGCGCCGACAGAGGCAGAGTGGAATTTGCCCGAGGCAACTTTCTGCAGGACCTCGTCGGGAAGGCGGCTGAGGTCGGACATTTCATAGCGGAGAACAGTGGCAGGCCGTGGCCCGGACCAGCCGCGATCGAGTTCGCAGGTTTTTCGTGCGTCCGGGGAGCCAGCATCCACCTGCAAGCCATGGCGCTCGATTTGCCCGGCGACTTCGCCCTCTTGCTCGTCCAGGCTCAGGGTGGGCACGGCCGTGGAGAAGTCTTCCACGGCAAAGAGCATGTTGCCGGACTGTACGACGGAGATGCCAACGGCGTTCAGTTCCGGATCGAGAAGATTGGCACGATGCGGCGGTGAGTTCATCCACTGAGTGTGCAGACCACTGACGCTCGGGCCTTGCGCCACGTTCTCCGCAATCATGCTGAAGCGCGCGCCTGCCTGACGGGCGCGATCCTGAACGGGCGGTTCGCCGGAAAACTGGTGAGAGAGCTGGTTCATCTGCGCCATGCGCAAGGCGTGTTGATGCGCAGCGGCGGCGAGTGAGGAATCCCATTTCAGAGGATGCAAGCCGGCGGCGGCGCGGTCGCGGTTGGCAGCGTTCAATAAAGTCTGGTCGGCGATGCTGGTTTGCGGGCGCCCGTTACAGGGATTCGGCGACAGTGTGAGCGCGATGAGCACGGCAATCGTCAGGAAACGAAGGACAGGGGACACGAGAAGCTCCTGGTTTTATTGAACACTGGGGTGGGGAAAAAGGTGCGTGAAAAGTTGGTGAGTTCCGCGGGAATGGTAGCTGGCCGGGAGGACAGGAAGAGGTGGTCAGTAGTCAGTTCACGCTCTCGGGGACAGATGAAGAGTGAGACTCGAGGTTGTCTGATCCATGGCATAAGGAGGAAAAGAAGAGAGAACCCCAAGAGAAGACTGATCGCATAAGCCCACATGCGACACCGACATGTGGGGGCACCCGCCACTACATTGGCGGAACGGTGATGGGCTAGCCGCGGACGTGGACGGCGCTGAAGTTGATGACGACGTGGCCGCCTGCTGTAGGACGACCGAAGCTCAGCATCGGGCGAAAGCGAGAGAAGATCAGCATCTGATCCAGCTGATGACGGACATCCGGCGAATCGGTGCCAGAGAGAATGTCGTATGTGGTCATCTGACCATGGGCATCCACAGTGACGTCGACGAGAAGGTCGTGCTGCAATTCCAGATCAGGATGTTGCATTTCGGCGACGACCGCTTCGGAATAATCGGAGAGCGAGATGAGTTCGGCAGGCTGCAGAAGGCCCGTGGGAATGTCATTGGGATCGGCTTGCACGGTAATGCCCGGCACAATCATGTGAAGCACAAACACAAAGATGACGAAAGCGGAAAAGAGTCCTCCGGTAGCGGGCACCGTGAGGGGGCGAAACACGTTGTCCAAGAGAATTTCCGCGTGGTCCTTCATGCGCTGCCAACGCTTTTCCCAACCCTGGGTTTCCTCTGCTTGAGCCGCAGCGACCTTAATGCGAATGGCCAAATCCGCTGGCGGCACCGCGCGCGGCATGCGCGAAAGCAGAACTGAGAGCTTCCGGTAGCGCTGCAGCTCTTCCCTGCAGCCCTCGCAGCGATCCAAATGCTGCCCAATGCTGCGGCGCTCCTCGGGACTCGGAGCGTCCACCAAGGCATCATCGAGATACCCTGCGAGCCGAGAACGTACAGTCTTGCAACTCATGGTAGATCCTCTCGCGTCCGGTGTGGACGGATATTCTCCTCGGCCCCTGACATACTTGTGGCCTGCACGAAGGCCACTTGCAATCCCATCTGCGCACCGAAACCCGTCGCCGGCAAACTTTGCTGGCGCGGCATGGCCGGCTGCCTCTGAGCCGCAACTCCTCGCTCACCCAGGAGCGGCTCCAGAATTTCCTTCAGGGCGCGCCGCCCACGAAGGATGCGGGACTTCACGGTGCCGACGCTGACTTCCAATACTTCGGCTACTTCCTCGTAGCTCAGACCCTCGAGGTCTCGCAGGATCACCGCGCTGCGAAAGACTTCCGGTACTTGCTGAAGAGCACCCTGCACGGCCACTTGTATTTCCCGCGCGGCGATCTGATCGAAGGGAGTGGCGCTGAGGTCCTGGACGTCGATCTGCGCGAAACCTTCTTCCGGCTCTGCATCAATCGAGACGTTCTTCTGCAGATGGCGCTTGAACCAACGGCGATGGTTCAGCGCTTCCCGAATGGCGATGCGGTACAGCCAGGTCTTCAAAGAGCTGCCTTGGCGGAAATGACGAATGCCCTTGAAGGCCTTTAGGAAAACTTCCTGAGCGGCATCGGCTGCGTCGGCGGTGTCACCCAACATGCCCAGAATCAGGTTGAAGACCGGACCGTGGTAATGGGTTACCAGCCAGTCGAATGCCGTTTCCGAGCCGGCTTGCAGCTCGGTGACAAGTTCGGCTTCATCCCTGCCCCAAGAGAGGGCGCTGGCCCAATCGGACACGGCGTGCCTTTCTCCGCCTATGCCAAAACTCGGCAACGGTGGACTGGCCTATCTCGGCTGGGACGGAACCCAACCTTTGTCCGCTCTAAGTATTAGACACCGGAGGGAGCGGAACTGTTTCCTGGCGGTGGCTGAACGAGAAGTTAATCTAAAGCCAAATTGTGGCACTAAGGGAGTGTGGGCGCAATGGGTTGAAGGTAATGGCTGCGGGTGTCAGCTGCAGGGACTGGTTAACCGTAATAGGGTAAGCTTTCACCACCCTGGCTTGGAAATGGTTCAAACCAAGCAAGTTAAGAGAGGGGTCGCCGATGTGAGGGAAACAAGAGAGTCATGGGCGAAATCGAGATGCGGGTGATAGGAAGAAGCAGGGTTCATCGCACAGAAAGCCCACGATGGAGATGAGTGCCTCACTTTGCGGGCTCCTCTCTGAAATGACGGGTTGGCTTGTTCGGAATCGGCTGAGTCCCCACAATCAATGAGTTTGCAGATGGCATCCCAGGTGGGACCACAGCCGGCTCAGAATTGCTCTTCGTTGGCGATCCGATTTGTTGGGCGGATGAGGGAGCTAAGCTGTCTGAAGACGCCGAACTCTCGGGCCGAGATGCGTCCCTCGGAAAAGGCTCGGAAGAGGGCGCTCGGCTCGATGGTAATCGGCAGGCTTGGCGGAACCCCGGATGAGATAAGTAATTTCGCGGAGAAAGTTGTCCTGACGGGACGCGCGAGATTGAGAGGTGCCGTGATGGGAGCAAAGGCCCTGCAATTACGGACGGGCGGGCATGCGGCAGCGGCGGCCGTCCCCACAGGAGAAGCGGCAACGAGAGGAGTCCTGGGAATCCGGGGGCTTGCCAGACGGAGTATAACACTGCGGTACGGTACTTACAAGTACCCGCTAAGACGAAACGAGTCGGGCGACCGGGCCGCCTTCGAAGGCTATTTCCCCGTCGGCTTGTAGTCCGTACACTTGCAATTGGGAAAATAGCAAGGGTGGCGGAGGTTGCCCTTCTTGTCGCGCTCCACACGGTGGATCGATTTACCGTGTGTGCATCTACATGGTTGTTTCTTCTTCGGGTTCGTCATGGAGTTGTTTGGCAGCATTCTACTACCAGGCCGGGGAAAGGAGCGAGGGAAAATGCCACGCGCGCGGGAAAGTAGGGACCAGGAGCTCCGCCGGGGAACCTTTTTCTGCGAGAATGGAAATAAGAGCGAGGGGGTACTAGTGTGCCTGACCACCGAGGAGCAAAGCACGGATCCGTTCGCGCGTCAGGACATGTCTTTCAAGGCTCAGGACAAGCCCCTCCTTCGCCAGAGCAGGCTGAGGACCCGCCGCTACAAATGCAGACAAGCGATCGCGCCAGACTGACCGTTTTCTCTTTCGCTCTTCTGTTCTTCCTTCTTTCCTGCCCCAGCTCACGAACTCAAACCGTGCCAACTCCAACAGAATACAGGGCGAACGATGTTGTGGTCTTGTCGCTCGAAGCGATGAATCCTCGCGCAGAGCTGCAGCGACACGTAAGAGAAGGGCTGACTAGCGATTCACTCGCGACAAAGGGAGTGGAACAGCGGCTCCTTGGGATTCAGATGAATATCGTCCGGGAGACGGCCAAATTCGGGCCCGTGCTGCTGCTGGCTCCCGACGAGGCCACGAAGAGCGCGGTAAATGAGAGGTGCCGGGAATTTCAAATCTGTGAACTGCTAAAAAGCGACCGGTTGCGGGTGAAGGTTGTGGCTCACGACGGCGTATGGATCCGGGATTTCGGGCCGCAGATCGAGGTGGCGGGGGATTCGGCGAACGTCGTTCACTGGAGATATTTCGATATTCGAGCCGAAGAGGCCAAGAGGGAGAAGTTCGAAGAACTGGAGACGGCGCGGCTGCGGCTTCTGGAAGCCAAGCAGGAACAAGATCAACCAAACGTGCTGACACAAGACTCGCCGCCTGAAGCACGGAAAGCGGTGGGTTCCACCATCGACGATAAACTTTATCTTCTGCGGGAGTACTCCGAGATTCTGAAGGAAGCTTCGCCTCAACGCACCAACGACGAGAATTCGGCTTATGACATAGCGGACGCAGTACTGGCAAATCCCGACTTTGGCTACAAGAATTCGGGAGTGGCCCTGGACGGCGGGAATCTCTTCCGGCTCGAAGACGGCCAATGCCTGACGACTAGGGTGCTGCTCTCTCGAAATAAGGAGTTGAGCCTCAAAGTGGATGAGGATCTGGAGAAGGTGGGGGGGTGCAAGCGGGTGATCTACCTTGATGCTTTGCCCGGCGGAGTCATCGAACACATCGACATGTTCGCCTTGCCCGTGGGCAGCAAACGGATCCTGCTGGCGTCGTACGACCTGGATAGTCCTTTCGCGGCGGAGTATTGGGCCCAACTGAGCGATGCCGAACGCGACCTGGCGCTAAGGGCGGAGCTCGCCATGCAACGGAATACAGAGCGGCTGAGGAATCTGGGATTCGACGTCGAGCCGGTGCCTTCACCGTTTCCGAGAATCCCCGCGAATGGACACACTTACTATCCGAGCGTGCTGAATGCGCTAGTGCGGACAGGAACCGATGGGGCGCGAGAAGTACTTGTTCCCTCCTATAAGGGCTACGAGACGGATGTGCAGACCGCGGCACTAAAGAAGATTCAGGAAGCGTTTGGACCAAAGAGCGAGATTGTGACGATTGAAGCGACGGAAGCAGCGAAGTCTCAGGGAGCAATTCATTGTCTGACCTTAACCGCACCGCTGCGGTTTTCGCTTTTTGGGGATTCCGCCGATGCAGCGCGGCGAATCCAGGCGACAGCCAGGAAAGAGCAGCTTGACCGGGACGCAGCGGCGAAGATCGAGGCGCAGATTCCGTCCACGGGCTTGCAAGGGACGTGGGCGATTCTGGGGGAAAAGGAATGGTCTGACGAATCCCTGCTGGAGCTCTACCCGCAGAGAATTTTCTTTGGAAAGAGCGAGTTTCAGAGAGGCGTACTGTACCAGGTGGAATCGGAGGGAAAGTACACCATCGATAAGAAGGATGCTTCTTCCTGGTCGTTGCATTTCGTCCTCGCGAATCAAGAGATTGCGCCGGCCGTCGTTCAGTGGATCAGTCCCAATGAAGTGAGGCTCATTCTGGAGAAGGGAAGTACATTAGTGCTTCGGCGAATCAGTTCCGAGCCGGTATCGCCGTTTAAGCGTGCTGAACAAGGCCGGACACACGGTCAGTGAGACACGCGTCGCTGACGACAAGACTAGGGCGTGGATCGTAGCGTGACCACCTCGGCAAGGCCGAGAACCAACGCGTAGGTGGCGAACAGAAACGCGCCGTACCTTCCTCCGGACGTGGCCTGCAGCCTGGGCATAAACGTTCCCAAATGCGAAAGAACGACAGCTTCACCGATCATTCCGGGGATCGCGAGCAGGAGCATCCCCGAGGCCCAATGCGGGGGAGGGATCTGGCGCCAGCGCAGGATGGCGACGCACAATGCCGCAGAAACCACGGGAGAAAGAGCGAAGCTGATCCAGTAGCGCAGTTCGGTGGTCTCTAGCACACGGGGACCTTGGTAGGCGTAATAGATGGTGCCGAGAATCCAGATGGCGAGACCGAGGAAGAAAAGATAGGCACTCTCTTGAAAGCTCATGGAGTCTCCTTAAGTGCTAGAATGTACCGGGCGGTACATATGGTAATGTACCATGAGGTACATTTGGGGGCAAGGTGGTACGGCATAAGAAGGCGGTATTGGACCAGTTGCTGGATCGATCCCTGAGGGCGTTTGTGGAAGCTGGCACGCTGGACCTCAGCCTCGACGAATTGGCGAAGAAGGTCGGGAGCAGCAAACGCATGCTAGTGCACTATTTCGGTGGTCGCGAAAACATCGAGGAGAGGGCCATGAGCCGTCTGGAGGAGCGGCTGCGGGCTCAGTTCTCGCCGACTGCCTTTCCACCTGGAGCGACGCCGGAAGCTGTCCTAATGGCTCTGTGGGAGCAGTCGACGGCCCCGGAATCAAAGGGTGTGTTGCTGCTGGTGATGGACCTTTCGCGACGAGCGTGGAACGGTTCGAAACGGGCGAGAGCGTTTTATGCGGAACAACAGCAACTATGGGTGGAATTGCTGATGAAGTTTTTGCCGGATCAGGCGGCGGTGGAGGAGGTTCTGCAGCTCTTTCAGGGGGCCGTGCTGGCGTATTTGATTACGGGCGACCGAGAGGCGGGGAGACGGGCGATTCTGAGGGCGCTGAGGAGATAGGAGCGGGCAGGGGCGAGAATTCAAGAGCGCACACGCGCGAGCGGGGGGTTAAGTACAGAGGAAAAAGCACGGGTTTTAAGGCCAGCAACTACAAGGGCAAACCACCCCGCTGACGGTTGGAGAGTTTGTGATGTTGTCTCATCCGCAAGAACGGCGGCAAGCCGGCGCACTCCAAAGGGTCACAGACTATTGGTATTGGGGATAGATGAAGCTTGGGTGCAGAAGCCGCCGCGGAAGCGGTTGGGTCTGAAGAGTGGAGAAGGAGGGCCGATTTTCCGTCGCATAGGTACTACTGTTGGACGCGGGATTACGGGCGTCAAGATTACTACCGGTTACTTGCTCGCCAGCATTAACAGAGCGTAAAGGGAACAGGAATCAGCGTTTGAGGTGGGCGAGGCTGGCGGAACGGAAGGCTTCGTTGACGGTGCGGAGGAGCGATTCGCGGCTGAAGGGTTTTTCGAGGAAAAGGCCATCGTGGAGGAGTTTGTCGTCCTGTTCCATCTGCTCGAGATAGCCGGACATGAAAATGACCTTGAGATCGGGGAGAAGATCAGTGAGGCGCGCGGCGAGTTCGGTGCCGCGCATTCTGGGCATGACGACATCGGTGAGCAGAGCGCCGATGGACGGGCCGTATTGTTTGGCGATGCGCAGCGCTTTGACGCCATCGTGGGCGGCGAGAACGCGGAAACCGGCGGTGTCCAGAAAACGACTGGCGAGTTCGCGGACGGCGGCATCGTCTTCGACTACGAGAACTGTGAGAGCTTCGGGAGCGCTTGGCAGAAAGGTCTTTGGATCCGCGATGGGCTCGGCGTGCTCCCGCACCTGCGGGAGATAGACTTCAAAACAACTTCCCTTCCCCGGAGCGGATTCCACCCAGATGAAACCGCCGCTCTGCTGGACGATGCCGTAGACGGTAGAGAGCCCGAGGCCGGTGCCGCGGCCTACTTCTTTGGTAGTGAAAAACGGCTCGAAGATGCGGGCTTTCGTTTTGGAGTCCATGCCGTGACCGTTGTCCGCGGCGGAGAGCAAAACGTAAGCGCCGATACCCAAGCCGGGACGGGTTTGCGCACAGGCTTCGTCCACGATGACATTCCGGGTTTCGATGATGAATTTGCCGCCCTGAGGCATGGCGTCGCAGGCGTTGACGGTCAAGTTCATCAGGACCTGTTCGATCTGGCCGGGGTCGGCCTTGACGTTTTTCAGATCCGGTGCCGGAAGGAAAACATATTCGACGTCTTCGCGAATGAGGCGGCGGAGCAGTTTGTCGGTTTCCGTGATGAGGGTGTTCAGGTCGAGCACTTTTGACTGAAGGATCTGGCGACGGCTGAAGACCAGCAATTGACGCGTGAGGGCAGAAGCGCGGTCGGCGGCTTTGTGGATCTGTTCGCCGCTTTTGTACGAGACATCGGAGACGTTGAGGCGGTCGAGAAGGAGTTCGCTGTGTCCCTTGATGATGGTGAGGAGATTGTTGAAGTCGTGAGCGACACCTCCGGCCAAGCGCCCGAGGGCTTCCATCTTTTGCGATTGGCGAAGCTGGTCTTCCAGCTGTTGGCGCTCGCTTTCATTGCGCTGCAACGTGCGGCGCATGAGGTCAAAGGCGTGAGTGACCTCGGCCACCTCGCCGCCGCCATTAATCTGCAGACGATAGTCGTAGTCGCCACGCTCAAGAGCGTGCACACCATGGACGAGGGAAGTGAGCGGCTTGGTGATGGTGCTGGAGATCAAGAAGGCCAGGAACGCTCCGGCGAGCACGGCAAGAAAGCCGACACGCAGGAGAAGGCGATTGAGGTGCTGGAGGAAAGTCATGGTGTCCGCATCGGAGCGAAAGACCATCAGACTGGCGCCACGGGTAAGACCAGGAGTCAATTCGACGGAACTGGCAAAATAGCGTTCACTGCCGAGGAGAATCTGATCGGACGGCGAGCTATCGCACAATGTAGAGGAAGACTGGCCTTCGCGGTAAGGGTCAAGGGTGCTGACAATGACGCGGCCACCGTAACAGACAGCCACTTCGCTGGAGAGAAGGTGACCGAGATCGTGGACGGCGCGCTCATCGAGTTCTTGGCCTACGACGACTGTGGCGGACTGGAGATTCGCTTTTGTGCGGGGTGGACGAATGGACTGAAGTTCGACCTGATAAAGACGGCCCTGGTGAAACCACCAGTCGGAGGCCTGTTTTCGAGCGAGAGATCCACGTAGCAGGTCTTCCACGGATTGAGCCGAGAAGCCGGAATGAGCGTGGAGGGAAACTACCTTGCCAGAAGAGTCGGCCAGAGCCATGAGGTCGGTGCCTGAGGCGTCAAAGGGATTGTTGGCAGAATCGGCGAAGGAGCTGGCGTCGTCATCGGAGAGGAAAGCGGAAGTGGCGAGAAGGTCGGCCTTGCGGGACATCAGGGCCCGTCGCTGGTGCTGAAGGACCTCGAACATCACGACGGAGTTGTGAGCGCTCATGGCCAGCTCTTGCTGCGCGCGCTCCTGTACGGTATTGCGCAGCACAAGAAGGACGACCCAGGTAAGGCCAGTGATGACAAGGACCATGGAGAGGAGGAATTTGGTCCTTAAACGAAGGTTGACGAGCACTCTTGGCATTCGGGGCGGAGTCCTCGGGTGCTGCTTGCTTTTTTCTCTGACCAGGAACTTTGAGAATGACACCGGGAACGGGGGGTGGGAATGGAACTGCGGTACTGGTGTACATACAAAGGTATTAGCTGTAGAGTTAACAACGACTCGCGTCTTTCTTTGCTTCGTGGATGCGATCAACTGGGTTAGAGGGAACGGGCAGCGGCGGCGGCAGAGGCCCAAGCCCATTGGAAATTGAAGCCGCCGAGATGGCCGGTGACATCGACGACTTCCCCGATGAAGAAAAGGCCAGGGACAAGACGCGACTCCATGGATTTGCTGGAGAGTTCGCGAGTATCGACGCCGCCCGCAGTGACTTCGGCTTTTTCGTAGCCTTCCGTGTCTGCCGGAATGACGCTCCAATTGTGCAGCTCTCTTTCCAGATTCGCGAGAGAGGGATTGGCGTAATTCGATGGGGCGTGGAATTCGAGCCAGCGCGAGGCGAGGCGATTGGGAAGAAATTCCTGGAGGGTTTTGCGGGCAGTGCCGAGGTCTCTGCGGGCCGAGGCACGGAGCGAGGCGGTGGCGTCGCGCGAGGGTGCGAGATCGAGATGGATGGGCTGGCCCTCCTTCCAGTAGGAAGAGACCTGGAGGATGGCAGGGCCGCTGAGGCCTCGATGCGTGAAGAGCATCTTTTCGTGGAAAGAATATTTTCCAGAGGAGGCAATAACCTCCGTGGAAACGCCCGCGAGTTCGGAATAACGCCGATGATCGGAACGGTTGAAAACCAAAGGAACGAGGGCGGGGCGCGTGGGGATGATTTTGTGGCCGAACTGGCGGGCGAGGTCGTAGCCGAATGAAGTGGCGCCCATTTTGGGGATGGAGAGGCCTCCTGTGGCAACAATGAGAATCGGCGAACGGAACGCAGCGGAATCGGAGCGGAGAAGAAATTCGGTGGAGCGGCTCACTTCGGTGATGCGCGTGTTGAGAAAAATTTGAACCCCGGCGGCTTGGCATTCGGACTCGAGGAGGGTGGTGATATCGGTGGCGGAGCGATCGCAGAAGAGCTGGCCGAGCGTTTTTTCGTGGTAGGCAATGTGGTGTCTTTTGACGAGCGCGAGAAAATCGCCTGGTGTGTAGCGAGCCAGAGCGGACTTGGCGAAATGAGGGCTCGAGGAAAGGAAATTTTCGGGGGTGGTGTAGAGGTTGGTGAAATTGCAACGGCCTCCGCCGGAAATGAGGATTTTCTTTCCGACGCGGTCTGCATGTTCGAAGACGGCAACGCGGCGTCCGCGTTTGCCGGCTTCGACGGCGCAGAACAGCCCGGCGGCGCCGGCACCCAGGATCAGAACATCGAAGGAACGGGGCAAGAGGCCTCACGAAAATTGGTTTCGGTGACGCAGGTGTAGGTTAGGAGATTTTGGGAGCGAAGACGAGCCCACGATTCGAAAAAAGAGGGAAGGGTTAGTCGAAGGAGGTAGGGAGCTCGGGGTGGCGGAAGTGATGGAAGAGGTGAGCGATTTGGGAGGGAGTGACGCGGAGGGTGGAGAGC
>Ga0187781_10003912_pt1 | contig 11125 bp, 10 predicted proteins | sample 0715_SJ02_MP02_2_FD_132447 | JGI IMG/M metagenome (GOLD analysis project Ga0187781, IMG submission 132447) | Tropical peat soil microbial communities from peatlands in Department of Meta, Colombia - 0715_SJ02_MP02_20_MG | ecosystem: Environmental > Terrestrial > Soil > Wetlands > Peat | place...
GTCAGACGCTCCATCGTCGTTACTCCACGGGAACGCGCGGGCAAGCAGGTAACTAACTAGGAGGTTTCTATAGCACAGTGGCAGCAGAAAAGCAGTGATCTGACTTCGCTCCGCTGCGGTGACAGCGGGGGAGGGGCGCGGATTCTATCTCGTGACGATCCCAAGCCCGGAAAATCTTAAACCGCGGAGAGCGCAGAGTCGGGCGCAGAGGACGCTGAGGTCACAAGACTCCTGTCTCAGGCTCTTACCCCAGGCTCCTCTCAGACTCCTAGCTCAGGCCCTTGCCTCGATCCCTACCTGGTGTCGATGCCGAAGCCGAGGATTGCGTCCACTTCCACCGGATCATTGCCGCGAAATGCGGGACGGAACTTCCAGCTCTGCAACGCCGCCAGAATTTTCGATCTTGTCTCCGCCGTCGTGTTTCCCGCGTCCAGGACCTTCAGGTTTTTCAGCTGACCCTCGCGGTCGAGGATGCAGGTGAACTCCACGCGCGTGTTGCGCAATGCCGAGGGTAGATCCTTGCGCAGCGCTTCCGGCGGAGCCAGCGCCTCGGCCGAGCGATGCAGGGCCGTAGTGGGATCGGAATACTGCATGACCACGTCCCCGATCGAGGTTGCAATGTAAATGGAATAGTTGCGGTCGCCACGCAAGCAGCCATAGCAAGCGAACACGCCGCCCGAGCTCGGCGTTGCCTCGATCATGTATCCCGGCTGGCCATGCGTACGGGCGGTCGAGGAATGTCCAGGCCCATTGGCGGGGTCGCCGGTTGCCGCATCGCCAAAGCTGGGGATAGTTACTGTCGTCGTGCCGCCTTCCACCGAGACTCCCGGAATCGCCGGCGTGCCGGCGGTTCCGCTGCCCGCTCCGCCCGGTCCGGGATAGGGCGAAATTCCGGCTCGCGCATTAGGATCGGAACCGTGCCCAGTTCCCTGCCGGCCCGCACCCGAGCCTTCGCCTTCCAGCCCGCTGCCCGGCCCTCCGGTGCCGCTGCCGATGCCAGCTCCGCCACCGCTGCCGCCCATGCCGGCTCGCGTCGTGCCGTTCGGCGCAGCGGCAATCGTTCCCGTGCCCGCCCGATTGGGCAAACCAATGGTTTTTCCCGGTTCCCCCGAAACCACCACCGCACTCCCCGCCGCGTTTCCTCCCGCGTTCGTGGGCGGCGCAACCGACGAGCCCATATCAAACGGACCACCTGCTCCGTTTCCCGACTTTCCGCGGCCAGTCCCCGCGGGAGCTAGCCCTCCGCCAAGTCCCGGCGCCGGTGGCACCGCTGTGCCCGATCCCAGTTGCGCAGTGCGCGCCGGCGAGCTTCCGCCACCGTTGCCCGCGACTGCGGATACATTCGCCGGTGGCGGCACCACTTGCGACGTCAGCGTTCCTCCGCCCGCGCGTCCGTGTGCTGCCATCAAATCCGACGACGGTGGAGGCGGAACTGCCTGCGATCCAAGTGCTCCACTTCCCGTGCGGCTGGCCGCGGCTACCCCCGCAAAAGAAGTGCCCGCGAAAGAAGGTGGAGGTGGAACTGCCTGGGCGCGAATCTCTCCCGTGCGCGAGCTGCCCCAGCTGTTGAGGTCGCGGCTCACCTGCGATGGCGGCGGCGCAACTACCGCCGGAGCCGGCAGCGACAACTTCGATGCCATCGCCGAATCCCGAGCCGGCGCCGAAACCGGCGGCGCCACCACATTGACGGCTTGCGAAACGGGCGCCCGCGAACTCGCCAGGTCGCGCGGATCCTGCGGCGCGGGCGCAACCACGTTCTGCGTCAGCCCGGCCAGCGCGCGCCTCTTATCCTGCGTCACTTCCGGAGCGGGCGCGACCAGCTTCGGATCGAGCGTCGGCGAATTGCGCGAGCTCTGGTGCGCCACGTCCGGCGTAGGCGGAACGACGTTCGCATTCAAAATTTGTTCGCGCTTGGCCTGCGCCTGTACATTCGGAGCCGGAGGCACGGCACTCATCGCGGGAAGGTGCGGCGCCACTAACTTGGCAGCGATGCCTTCGGCGGGCGGCGGCCCCGGATTTGACTTGAACGCCAGCAGGTTCGCCACAGCGTTGTCGCTGCGCGGAAGCTTCAGCTTGGGCGCGTCGGCCACCGTGTCCGCCAAGCGCTCGCCGCGCGCCACTCGAATCGTCTGCGAGCGGTGATGCGCCTGTTGGCCCCCCGCGCGGCCCGATCTGCCCGAGGCCGCCCCGCTGCGGTCGGCCGTTTGCGGCAGTTCGTCGCCCGAGTAGTAAATGACATCCCATGTCGGCTTGGGCAGCACCGGCGCGGGATTCAGCCTGGCGATCTCTACCGGAACAAAAATCACGATGATGAGCAGAATGCACTCTGCCACCCACGCGGTCAGCATCCCACGATAGGGAAAAATGCCCACCGGCGCTTCGCCCGCGAGCGCCTTCGGAGACTTCTTCAGAGCCGGCCGGATCGCCGTCTTGAACTCTTCCCAGGGCGACGACCACTCGACCAGCAGCCGCGGCGGCTCAGGCCAGCGCTCCTGCTGCCTTACTGGTTCGGGAATGATAACGACTTGGGACACGAATTCTCGCAACTGCGTGAGTTGGGGGAGCCTGGCTCCGTGGATGACAAGCTCGCAGGTATCGCGCTTGTCAGCCGAGCCAGAGTTTCTTTTGATCTTATCGTGAGAGCGGCCTGTTCTTGGGGATTTTTTCTTGCTCGGCCCAACCGATAGTTTGGCATCCTACGCCGGGCGGGCTGAGCCTTAAAGCGCTGGGCCGGCAGCGGACTTCCGGCAACTAACGGATACACTATTCCGCATAACTATATGATATATAGCATGTTATGCAGATGGCCTTAAAGGCGAGCACGGCGTCGACAGCCCAACTCCTGCCCTGGCAGCCTACGCATCGGCGGAATCACCCCCGCACACTTCCGCACTGCGATAGCATGGAACTTCCCGCAACCGCTGGTCGCGAACACCAGCTCGCGAGCCGATGCCAAAACCCATTTACGAACGCACGCTGCGCGCTCCGGCTTTCGTCTATCGCCGCACGGCTGGCAATGACGCTTCGTCCCTTTTCTGCGAGCAAGTCGAGCTGGCGCGGCTCGCCGCACGTTACGGTACGCCACTCTATGTGTATTCCGCCGAAAGCATGCGCGCGCGCCTGCACGCGTTCGACACTGCCTTCCGCTCGATTCCCCATACCATTTGCTATTCGGTAAAGGCCAACTCCACGCTCGCGATTCTGCGGCTAGTGGCCGCGCAGGGCGCTGGCTTCGACGTCGTCTCTGGCGGCGAACTCGAACGCGTCCTGCGCGTCAAGACGGCGTGGGGCGGACATTCCCGTCGCCCTGACGCTCGCAAAAGAATTGCACCCATCGTGTTTTCGGGCGTCGGCAAAACCGTCCCAGAGATGGAACTTGCGCTGGCTTCAAACATCCTGCTCTTCAATATTGAGAGCGCGTCCGAACTCGAAACGCTCGCCGCAGCCGCCGCTCGCCTAAAGAAGAGAGCCTCCGTTGCCCTGCGTGTGAACCCTGACGTTTCCGCGAGAACACACCCCTACATCTCTACCGGGCTTCACGAACACAAATTCGGCGTTCCCATCTCCGAAGCGCGGCGTCTCTACGCCGAAGCCGCAAAGCACTCGAGCCTTCGGGTCGCGGGAGTCAGCGTCCACATCGGCTCGCAAATTACCGACCTCACCTCGTTCACCGATGCCCTGCACCGCGTCGCTGCCCTGGTTCGCGACCTGCGCCGCGCCCGCCATACGATTAGTTACGTTGACGCCGGCGGCGGCCTGGGCATTCCCTACGATGCAAAGCAAGAGGGGTTTGCCGAACTGGTGACTGGTTACGCGGGAGCGGTTATCGATCCCCTCCGCCAGCTCGGCGTTCATCTCCTTCTTGAACCCGGCCGGTCCATTGTCGGTCCCGCAGGGGTGCTGCTCACGCGCGTCCTCTATCGCAAGCAAAATAATGGCAAACGCTTTTTGATTGTTGACGCCGCCATGAATGACCTGCTGCGCCCCTCGCTCTATGGAGCGCATCACGAAATTGTCCCCGTATCTCGAGCCGCGCAGCGCGGCACCGAGCTCACCGACATCGTCGGCCCCATCTGCGAAACCGGAGACTTCTTCGGCCGCGACCGCGAACTCCCCATCACCGAGGAAGGCAGTTTGCTGGCGATTCTCGACACGGGCGCATATGGCGCGGTGCTGGCTTCGAACTACAACACCCGAGGCCGCCCCGCCGAAGTGTTGGTGGATGGCGCAGACGCCCGCGTCATCCGCAAGCGCGAAGCGATCCGCGATCTTCTGCGTGGGGAAACCTAAGCCGGTTTAGGAATTGGTGTAGTCCAGATTCGTTAGCGACTCGCCGTGTGTGTTGAGCCCAGGCCAGCGCGCAAAGGACGCGCGCGAACCTGGGGCACCGCGCACTTATCTTCCTCAGTTCTGCGGCACCTGGAGCTGGCGCCAGCCCGGTCCCGGCTGGTCGTTCGAATTCACCACCGTGCCCAGCCCATTCTTCCAGTAATTTGCCTTGGGGCCGGTCCAGACGTCGCGCGCCTCTCCCGTCAGCGGATCGACCGTCGGGGTCACTCCGTTGATGACATTGTCGAACTGTTGGAACTGCTGGGCCGAGGCCTGCTGGTGGCGCTCAAATGCGTTGACCTGCTGCTGCATCGCCTGCATCTTGGCCTCGAACTGCTGCACCTGCTGCGCAATTTCGCGCCGTCTCTGCTGCTGCCGCGCGCGTTGATATTCCAGCCCCTCGGCATCCATGCGCTTCTGATACTCAATCCACTGCGGATTGAGATGCATCGACTTCACGCTCTCGAGAGCGATGGCGCGTGCCTGGTCCAGCCGCTCGGGCGCAGCCACAATGCTGACCAGCGTGTGCACCTCCCACAAATTGCCATATGCTGCCGTCTTCGCATATACGACCACGGTCCGCGGCCCCGCGTCCGAGACGCAACGATACGAGATTTCCCCGCTCGACGACTGCTTCACGCTCGCATCCAGTGGCACAACATCGGGAACTGCGAAATCGAGGTTGGCGTCGCCGGGCTGAGGGTTGTGGCAGACGCTGGCCACGCGGCTGTGCGAATAAAGCACGGCGAATTCCGGTCCGGTGCGGTAACGAGCCACCACCATGTGCGCCTGCAGACCAAGATCGTAGATTTCTCCTTCGTGCGCGTGAGTCGGAGTGGGAACCGCGTAGGAAGGAATGGCCACATCGCCAAGGCGAATATTGATGGCCCCGTCCGGCGACTTCATGTCGATCATCGCGCGCTCATCCGAGTACCCCATCCGGAACAAGCCGCCGCGCACCGTCCAGCCCGCTGGAACATTGAGTGAAAATGCCTGCTCCATGGAATCAACATAGTTTTGCCACGGAACGGGATTCTTGAGCACTTGCTTCGCGCCCGCGGTGGTCCCTGCCGGGGGCGCTCGTGCTCGCCGGATTCTGGCACGCGCAAGGGAAGAACAAAGAGGTAGAGACGAGCGCCTGTACCGCAATCGCCCGGAGTGGGATTGCCGAGGTCATTGCTCCACCGGAATCACCGGAATTATCGAGGCTCTTTGGTCTGCGAGAATGGCAGAAAGCATATCACCCTTCGCAACCTAGCCGCAGCCGGCGCGCGGGCGTGCGCCTCACCAGATCGTCTTCACCGCCTTCGAACGCCGGATCTCTCGATCCGCGGTCACCAAAGCGAGCCCCTCCACGAGTGCCGTCGCCCCAATCACTCGATCGGCCGGATCTTTGGGATAGCTCGCGGGGAGTTCGGTCGCCCTGACGCAAGCCCTTCCCGTGATCGGCAAGACCACAAACCGCTCCTCCACTTCCTGCAGGAAAGACTCCAGACTAATCTCCAGGCCGATCCTTCCTTTTCGAGCCAGCGCGGTTAACTCCAGAAGGGTGATGTCGCAAACGGCCAGGCCTTCGGCGCTTCGCCGGGCTTCGTCGATCGCACTGCTGCCTTTTTTCGACAGCCGCTGCGGCTCGAACGCCAGCCATACCACCACATGCGTATCGACAAGGATCACTTAAGCTTGCCCCACTCGTTGCGGGAAATCGCGGGCGCAACGATGTCGCCCCGAATTCTGCCCCTGCCCGCCAGGAAGCCGTAAATCTTGTCCGCGCCCTTGTCGGCAGGCACAACCTTGACCACTGGTCTGCCGTGTTTGGTAATCACGAGCGTTTCCCGCTTCGCCTGAATCTCATCCATCACCGCGAGGCAATGAATCTTAAACGACCCTGCTGCCATGGTTTTCATAGCAATCCTGAATACAACCATAGTCATTATACCATAGTTATATTTCACAGCCTCTTTTTATTGAGTGATCCTGAAGGAAAGTCCGCATGCGCCTGCAGCATCGACGGCCCGCGCCTCCAGCTGCAAGACCGCGGTCGACATAGCTGCGAAGCTCAGACCTACAGCGACTCCAGAAAATTCGTCACCGCCCGCAGCACGGTCTCGGGCTGCTGAATGAATAATGCGTGGCCCAGGTTGCGGAACCGCACATGAGTGTGGTGCGAAAGCAGCCGCGTGGCCAGCGCCACGTCCGCATCCGACATCAAACCGCCAAGCTGCGGGTTTGCCTGCAGCAGCAGCGTAGGGCACGTGATCCCCGGCAGCAGGCCTTCCCCATCCCAGCCCACGAGCGCCGAGCCGTCCAGCGTCATCTCGTAAACCTCAGGATCAGCCTGCTGTACGCACCGCGCCCACGACAGCAGATATGCCTCATCGTTGCCCGGCAGCTCCTGGATCGCCACCGATTCGTCCGTGCCCGGCACCGGCAAAACAATTTTGCCGATGCCTTCCGCTACTGTCTCCAACCCGCCGCCGCGCCGAGCCACGTCGCGCAATCCGGCAAAAAGCGCGGCATACATCGGATTGCGCACGCCGCGGCCGGTCACGACGGCGTTATCCCCAAGAATCAGCGCGCGCACCAGCGCCGGCTGATTGGCCGCGAGCCACATTCCCAACATGCCGCCCAGCGAATGTCCAAAAACCACGGCCGGCTGCGGCACGCGCTCGCCGAGCAGTCGCGCTACGTCCTCGCCGTATTGGTGCATGCGATAGCCGTGCGCAACCCGTCCCGATTTCCCGTGTCCGCGAAGGTCAATCGCAAAAATCTGCCAGCGCAAACTGAGCGCCGGAATCAGCGGCAGGAAAACCTGCCACCGCCGTCCCAGACCGTGCAGCAGCAGCAACGGCGCCCCGTTCGGCGGGCCTTCAGCGTAGTTCAGCGAAACCTCGGGCGTGTTGAACGTGTGTTCGTTTATTCCAGGGTGCAATTCACGCATGTCCACGGCTGGGGATAGGGTTCACCTCTGCCATCTAACCTCCGCCCTCTGACCTCGTGCGTCTACCGATCTCCCCACTTCAGCTTGGTCGAGAGCACTTCGAAGAACGTTTTCTGGAAGCGCAGCAGCTTGGCTCGATGCTCCGCTTTCACACAGCGCACCAGATCGCCCTCCTGCACCGGCATGCCGACCTGCCCGTCCAGACTAAGATAGCCCTGCTCATCGCCGGTGCTGACGCGAATCTCGATCAGCACGGTATCGCGCACCACCACCGGACGATGGGTCAGTCCATGAGGCGAAACCGGCGTAATCAGGAACGCCTGCACATCGGGTTTGAGAATCGGTCCGCCCGCGCCCAGCGAATACGCCGTCGAACCTGTAGGAGTCGCAACGATCAGCCCGTCGGCCTTGTAACTGGATACAAACTCGGAGTCCACAAAGAGCTGAAATGAATTCAAGCGCGCTATCGCACTCTTGCTGACGACCAGATCGTTGAGCGCAATGTGTGTCGCTATGGTCGCCCCGCCGCGCACCAGCGAGCAGCTCAGCATGGAGCGGCTGTCCACCACGTAGTGCCAATTTTCAATCGCGTCCAGCGCGGGATACAAGCCCGCGAGCGGCACTTCGGTGAGAAAACCGAGCGTGCCCAGGTTTACGCCGAGGATCAGCGTCCCGCATGGCGCCACCGCGCGCGCGGCGCTCAGCAAGGTGCCGTCGCCTCCGAGCACCAGAACCAGGTCCGGAGAGAGCTTGGCGAACTCCTCGCGCCCCATCGCCAGTGCTCCGGGATAATAGGCCGCGCTTTCGTTATCGGTTACTACGTTGTAGCTGCGCTCTTTCAGCCGCTGGCACAGACGCGGCAGCAGTTCCGTCAGCTCCGGCCGGCCCGGCTTGGAGACAATCGCGATCGTCTTGATCGGCGCAGGCGTGTGGATCGGCGTAGGCGAGCTGGATGCGTGCAAGTCGTCCGGCATGAATCCACGATTGTACAGCGAGAGCAGACCTTCAGCGCGCCCTCAGCAGTCTTTGGGTTGTGTCCTAATTTCGACCCGCATTTCCTCGCGGCCTTCGCGAATCCTTAGCGTTTTCTGCGGCCAAGTCTTTCATCTGCCAAACGAGGGAGCTCCAGGCCTCTTCGGTTCTACGAACTCGGCGTAAAGCAAAAACTCGCGGTTCCCCTCCGCGCCCAAAATCGGCGACTCGATCCGCTCCGTGCGGCCGGCTCCCAGCGCGCGCACCGCAGCTTCCACCTTGTTTACGGCGTCAAGCTGCGCCGCTCCATCCCGCACGATCCCACCCTTCTCCACGAGCGCGCGCCCAACTTCAAACTGCGGCTTCACCAGCACCACGAGCTGCCCACGGCGCAACTCTCCGGGCGAAAAGCTCGCCCCAATCACCGCCGGCAGCACCAGCGTTGCCGAAATGAACGAGACATCCATCGCCACGAACTCAATGTCCCTGGAAGATTCCTTCTCGGCCAGGGCCTCGCGGTCCAGGTAGCGCGCGTTCGTCTTTTCAAGCACCTGCACTCTCGGATCGTTGCGTAACCGGAAATCCATTTGCCCGTATCCCGTGTCAACCGCGATCACTCGCGCGGCTCCGTGTTGCAGCATGCAGTCGGTAAATCCACCGGTCGACGCGCCAACGTCGAGACAAACCTTGCCTGCCAGATCGATACCCCAGTATTCGAGTGCGCGCTCCAGCTTCAGCCCGCCCCGGCTCACATACCGCAGATCCTCTCCCAGCACTCGCAGCACAGCATCTGCATCAATCGCCGCGCCCGCCTTTTCGATCTTCTGCTCGTTGACAAGCACCTTTCCCGCCAGAATCAGCGCCTGCGCGCGTTCGCGCGACGGCGTCAAGCCACGCTCCACCAGCAATTTATCCAAACGCGTCTTCAACGATCCTCTCTTATGAGCAGAAACTCGGCCGTGATCATCTTCGCGCGCCGCGGCTCGCACCCCGCGCGGTGCAGAATGCTGAAACATCTCGTTGACAAAAGGTTACAAGGGTAAGATCGCCCTTTTCCACAAACTTTTCCTCGATTGTGTTGAAAACTTCCTCGGCAGCGCCAACCGTCCCCGCCCGGCATGCCCACATAAGCGTGCGATGGGTTCTCGTGCAACACAAGAAAGCCGCCCTTCGCGGGCGGCTGGTTGAATTCTTGCTGTTTCAAAAATCTATCCCGCTACTTCCTCCAGCAGCTTCTGATCGATGTCGAAGTTGGCGTGCACATTCTGCACGTCGTCGTGATCTTCCAGCGCTTCCACCAGCCGGATCATCGTCGCGGCATGCGGGCCTTCGAGCTTGATGTAGTTCTGCGGAATCATCGCCACGCTCGACGACGCCGGCGTAATCCCCGCTTTCTTCACCGCTTCCAGAACCTCTTCATACGCCGAAGGCTCGGTGAGTATCTCCCACGTCTCGCCGTCGTCCTTCAAATCTTCGCCGCCGGCTTCGAGCACGATCTTCATCAAATCGTCCTCTTTCGCCGCAGCTTTCGGAACGATGATGTCGCCCTTCTTGTGGAACAAGTAGGCGACCGCGCCCGCCGAGGCCATGTTGCCGCCATTCTTGCCGAAGACATGCCGAATCTCGCTGACCGTGCGGTTGCGGTTGTCGGTGGAAATATCGACGAGCACGGCCACGCCGCCCGGCCCGTAGCCTTCGAGGCAGAACTCTTCGTAGGTTGCGCCCGGCAGCTCGCCGGTGCCGCGCTGGATGGCACGCTTGATGTTATCCGCCGGCATGTTCTCGGCCTTGGCCGCGGCAATCGCCGTGCGCAGACGCGGGTTCATGTCCGGATCGCCGCCGCCCTTGGCGGCCAGGGAAATTTCCTTAATAAGGCGGGTAAAAATCTTGCCGCGCTTGGCGTCGAGCGCGCCCTTCTTGTGCTTGATTGTGGCCCACTTGGAATGGCCGGACATAGCTCTACCTCGAATCGAAAGAACTTAATTTGCGCTGATTCTGCGCGCTATACAAGAGACAGCGGATTCGCCCACGGAGGAGATCATCGGATCACCGACAGCCCCGACGGCAAAGCCTCAGGCGAATGTTGATTATAGCATGGGGCGCCGTCATCTCCCGCTAGCGGGGAGCGGTCGACCCCAAATAGGAACCCCGAGTAAAATGACGCATGGCGGAGGACAGAGCAATGCTGGAACAAGCACAGCGATACCTGAATCTTTTTGAACAATACCGCGGATTTAAGCCACGCGAAGGAAACATCGACGTCGACGCCCAAGGAACGACGACTCTGAGAATCCCGGGATTTGCAGAAGTGAAGTTGCACAGAGGCGACAAAGGGAAATGGGAGATGCCCACGGTGAAGACCTATGCGGAGGGTCCCAGATCAGTTCCCGGCTACAAGACACCTGCGGGGCTAGGGTGGCCGACCGAACGGGGAATGCCCAGCAAGATCGCATGCATATTTGCCGACTGGTACGCGAAGAAGCGCGAACGCGGAGAGAAGCCACCCTATTTCCTCTGTTCGCCGGCAGAATATCTCGAAAAATATCCAAAAAAGCGGTGGACATAGCGGGACGGGACAACATCCTACGTCTGCAGACCTAAACCCTTGCCAGCTCCTTCTTCCCCGCCGGCTTCTTCTTCAATCTCTCCAGCACCGCCGCCACAATCAGCGGCAGGCCCACCGTCGCATCCAGGAACACCTCGCCAAACTTTCCACCCTCCGCCGGAGGCACGAACTTCCCCCACGACACCGCCTCGCTGTAGGGCGAACCCGACAACCCTCCCCAATACACCGGCTCCGGACAAATCCTCAGCCCATAGTGATACCGCTTCAGCGGCAAGTCTTCCCCGCCCCGCCGGTGCCGCAACTCAATAAACGGACCA
>Ga0187781_10003915_pt1 | contig 11120 bp, 7 predicted proteins | sample 0715_SJ02_MP02_2_FD_132447 | JGI IMG/M metagenome (GOLD analysis project Ga0187781, IMG submission 132447) | Tropical peat soil microbial communities from peatlands in Department of Meta, Colombia - 0715_SJ02_MP02_20_MG | ecosystem: Environmental > Terrestrial > Soil > Wetlands > Peat | place...
ACTTGAATGAGACATTCTTCGCAATCCGCGCCAGCTTCACGCTCTCCTGAAATTCGCCGTCGAGCTGTACCGATCCTTTCACATCGGTCACGGAGACTTCATTCAATCGTCCATCGATATGAACATCGCCGTTGATCTGTTCCAGCTTCGCCGAACTCTTCTCGATGTTCAGCTTGACGTTTCCGTTCACATCTTCCACGGAGACATCGCCGTGCTGGTTATTGATCTCCACTTCGCCGTCGCGGCCAGTCACGGAGACTTCGCCGCGGCGCGAGGCGATATGCAATTCCATTTTGCGCGGCAGCGTAATATCGAGATCGCATTCCACAGGGTGATCGCCGGCGCCCTGAGTTTTCGCGTCGAGAATAACCATGTTGCCTGCGACTGTGAGTTGCGGCATGGTCTCGCCGTTGTAGCGGTCGGCATCGCTCTGATTGTCCGCTCCGACCTTCTTGCGCACGCTTACCGTAATTTTATTGCCGTCCGCTGAGCTCACATGCACCGCACCGTGGTCGTCATTCACGCGCAGACCTGTGACTGCGGGCGTCAGATCGTGCTCAAGATGAGTATCGTAGTCGTAGGTTTCCCCGAAGATGTTGTTGAGATCCTCGTCGTCGATGTTAAGGTTGTCGCGGAGTTCTCCCCAGTTGAAGCGCGAGGCCTGAGTCGCAATCAATCCGCACACAATGATGAAAATGACCAGAAAAATGCCTCCCGCTCCAATACCGCGCGCGGGCAAGCCATCGCGCTGCGCTTGCCGATGTTCGATGAGCTTTACCACGCCCCACAGAATCAGCAACAGCGGCCAATAGTGAGCGAACAGAGAGCTGATCCGCGCCCACGAAACCATGTGCAGATTGCCGAGCAGGAAAACGATGCCGAGGATGATCAGCACCAGCGGACCAGAGTACGAGCGGCGATAGCGCCGGGGCGGAATGGGAGGCTGCATCGGCGCTTGAACCGGAGTCTGCACGCTAGACATTGCGCACCTCCCCCCCCGGGACAGAAGAGGCCGATGACACCGACGCACCAGGATCGACCGGCGGTGCAGGAGGTGGTTGCGGCGGCACGTTCATCACCCCAGAAGCTGGCGGAAACGGGCCAGTGTGTCCCGCGGTCGATGCGTTGCTTTGCAGCAGCTTCACGATGCCGATCACGAGCAGAATCGCCGGCCAGGTGCGGTCGAAGTCGACGACTCCAAGGCTTTGCAGCAGAAAGAGTATGCCAATCGTGGTGACAACCGCTGGACCAATGAGCCGACGCATGCGGCAACGGTCACACTGGCAGCTTAGGCGTCGGAATGTGCCGCTTTGGCCTAGGACTCCCAATTGCTTTGCCCCCATCCATCCACCGAAGAAAATCAAGATGAGCGGCCAGAAGCGATCGATGCCGAACTCGAAGATGTTCATGGTGTGCAGCAGAAAGAGCACACCAAGTCCGATCAGAATGATCGCAACTGCGGGCACGCTTCTCGATTCGGCTCTGTCTGTTGGAGCACCGATGCTGAAAGTAGACCCCAGGCCATATGGATCAGGTACGGGCCGGCCTTCTTGCAGCGCTCGCGCCGTACGCACCGCGTCGATGATCTGGTAGACATAGAAGAACGCGATACCGAGACCGAAGATAAAATCCCACGGGCCAGCGTGATCGCACGCGAAAATGAGCATCGCAAAGATGAGCAGATGCGCGAGTCCCTTGGCGTATTGCGAACAGTAAACCGCGCCCACGCCGAAGGGAAAGAATCCGGCGAGGATCCCTGCGATCGCAGGGTGCGGCCCGGAACTCCCTGGCGGCCGATAAGGCATCACCGGAGCCGCAGGAAGCTGGCCGACCGGCGTGAAGCCCGCTTGCGGAGCAAACCCTGCAGCGGGCGGTATCGTGCCCGGCGCCGGCGGAACCGTTCCTTCCAAACGCGCGGCGAGACAAGGCTCACAGTAAACCACCCCGCGAACATCTCGCGTGCAATTCGAGCAGAGCGCCTTGCCGCAAGTGCGGCAAAACGCGACTGCGGCAGTATCTGGGTGTGTGGCGCAGTTCATACGAACCTCCTGTACGTGGTCACCGACACTACAGGCAGATCCTGAATTAGCGGATCCTGAATTAACGGATCAGCGACAGATGGACCCAGTGGAGCACTCGCCAAGACGAGATGGTTCTCGGTCGAGCTGTAATTGCGCTCCTGCTTCTGCTCGGGCTGTTGTGTTGTGTCGTTCTTATGGTCTTTCTTGTCCGGCGCGGATTGATTGCTTCCGCCGTTACGAAAAGCTGGTTCGGCTGGAGCCGCATCGCGCTTCAGTTCGCGCAGCCGCGATTCCACCTCGTATACGAAACGAATGTTCTCATAGTAGCGGACGACGCGGGCCTGCGTATTGTAGTACGTGTGCCGGATGGCCGCTGGACGCAGGCTGATCTGGCGCAGGTCGGCGCGTTTAACGCCGACCACGCTCAACGCCACCGACAGCGAAAAGAACGCCATGCCAAACGACATGGCGAACCGCGGCTGCCGGACCGTTGCCCAAGTCTGAGCAAAGACAGGTTGCATCGTGGCCGAGGCCCACGCCTGCACGCGCTCCCACAGCGAAACTCGTGTTGGCGCGTACACGGTGGCCCGCAGGCGTTGGGTGTCAACGCCCGTTGTGGATGCCAGAATATTACTGACCAGACCGGCCGGAGGCTCCACCTCCGTGAGTTCCTTCAGCCAGTTGCGGCCCGCCTCGACTTCGGCGAGCAGCGGCCCGCAGGCGGAGCAACTCCGCGCGTGGGCCTGGAAGCGGTCGAGTTGCGCGCCGCCGAGGAGACCGTCAATAGCATCCCCGAGCAGGCTATCGAACTCGTGACACTGCATTCCGTTACTGGTTAAGTCTGGCATCACATCACCTGCCTATAGGTACGTTGTAGAAGGCGCACAAGTTCCGCGCGCCCACGATTTATTCGAGATTTCACAGTTCCCTCCGGAACCCTCAAAACGGTGGCGATTTCCTTGTAATCAAAATCCTGTAGGTCCCTTAGAATCACAGCCTCACGCAGTTCGGGCGAGAGCTTCGCCAGAGCCGCATGAACCGTTTCCCCAACCTCCCGGCTGCGCACATGCGCGTCGGGAGGCGCACTTTGGTCATGAATTTGCTCGCTCAGCGGCTGCGCATCTTCCTGCGCCGACACCGGAGCATCGAGCGAGTCGGTTTGCCGATCTTGTTTGGTCTTGCGGAAGTGGTCGACCAGCAGGTTGCGGGTAATGGTAGTAACCCAGGTCACGAACGCGCCTTTAGACGCGTCATAGCTGGAAAGCGTCCGGTACATCTTGATGAAGACCTCCTGGGTGAGGTCTTCGGCGTCGTTCGCCGATCCTGCGAAGCGGTAGCAGATGTTGTAAATGCGCCGGTTGTAGCTCCGGACGATCTCCTCCCAGGCAGCAGCGTCGCCGGCGACACACCGGCGAACCAACATCGCAGTAACCTGGACGTCTTCCAATCCCAAGCTCCCCGAAGAATAGCTTTCAGCTATTAGCTATTGACTATTGGCCATTAGCTATCGGCGATCGGCTGTCAGCTATTAGCTTTCAGCTTCTCAGAAAAATAAACTCTGTCATTCCGACCCGCGCCGAAGGCGCGGTGAGGAACCTGCTTTTTGCCGACCACAGCAAGCCCCCACACAAGACAGTACGCGGATGTGCACCCGCAAGTTCGCGAGCGTACAAACTACGTCCGCAAGTTATTCGAAACAAGGCATTGTACCAGCGGGGTGGAATCGGCTATTGCAGATCGAACGTTCCTGGGGTTAGCTGGAAGGCATCGTTTTCGATGCCCGACTCTGCCAGGTCTCTCTACTGCTGTTCAAAGAAATCAAGGCTCAACTGATTTGTGTCGGTCTCGATAGCAATCACTCGGCTCGACGAGCCATTGGCTCCAGCATTGTCGACTAAGTAAAAAGAAAATGCGTCGGCCGTGCTGGCGCTTGCCACATCCAGGCCAGTGAGTGTCCCGGTGAACACTCCGTCTGAATTGGCCGTATAGCTGCCAGAAGAGATGCTGAGACCGGTGCTCGGGCCAGTGTTGAAAATCCAATTCAGATCCAGTGTGCCGCTGGCGGATATTCCTCCGCTGCCATTAGCGGCAACCGTACCGACGGCATCGAACTCGTTTTCGCTCGTGAGAGTGGAAGTGATCGCGTTGACACCAGTAGCATCCAAAGCGTAGGTTCCCGCGAAACTACTGGCGGCGAATGACGCACCGCCTGTCTGCTGGAAACCATGACCGGCCTCTGTATCGGTGCTGTCAAGGGTGATCGCGAGCACGTCACCGTCGCTGTCGCCGGTTACATATAACTGCAAGTTGAGCCCGGTTGGGCCCGTAGTGGTGATGCCGTTGATCGAGACCCGCCCCAAATAAGTCGTATCTGGAGTGCAGTTTCCTCCGGTTATCGTTGTCGGTTGTTGCGTGCCCGTCCCGCTCAAATCGTTATGATTCAGCGCTCCACCGAGCGTGGAACTGGAAGTGGGCATTGTGAACAGGCCTGCCACCTGCAGGCGTCCGTTATTGTCGGCGCCGCTGTGGTCGTTGCCGCTCAGGCCAATCACATAACTGGTGCCGGACGTACACACGCTGCCTAAGTTCGTGCCAGTCTGGCCTAACGCTACCCCACCGGCTACGACGTTGAGCCTTCCGCCGGATTCGACGAGCCGAATGTGATTGGAATCGACGATGTAGCCGTCAAAAACCACGTCTGGAGCCAATGCATTCAAGTTCAGGGTAAACTGCAGTACACCGAAGGTATTGATATTTGTGAATGAGCTCGACGAAATGGCTTGTCCTTGGAACTGGGTCCCGGTGCTGTTGTTATTCGCATCGAAGATGCCGCTCGAAATGCTGTTCGCCGAGGCGATGGTGAATATGCCTCCCATTGCGAAGGGCATGCCCGGTCCTTCGCCCGAACTGACGAACGCATAGCTGCACGGCATGGTCGGGCACGGCGAGGAGTTGGTAGTGGGCAGGGTTTGAGCATCCAGTTCCCCGCTCGCCGTCGCCCAATCGTCGAATTCGGTGAGGAAGGCTTTCGAACCGGAGATCACGGCCGCATCGAATATCTCTTCGCCGCTTCCGCCAACTCCGATATGAGTATTTTCGGTATTAAGAATAATCCGAACATTCCCATCGCTTGTGCTAACCAGGGCGCCGCCGCCCGCGATAGGTTCATACGGTGCGGTGTAAGTCACATCGGAAAATGTTTGATATCCCGTGCTGATCAATCCGTTGGCATCCACCGCGAAAACGCCCGCCACGCTATAGAAACTGTCATTTGCGTCGGTCCCGGAAAGCGAGAACACATAATTGCCGGCGGCAAACGGCGAAGAGGTAGAGCTTGCGTTGATCAGGTCGAAGGTAGCTGGGGTAGGGGAGTCGGAAGCAGTCGCCGTGGCCTGATATACCCCGGTTGTTCCATTCGCAGTAAAAGCGGGGGCCGTTGCCACCCCATTTGAATCGGTGGTCGCAGTTGCGCTAGTCGACGGCGGCGAGGTTGCGAACGTGCCGCTGGCCCCGGATGAGGGCGCCTTGAAGGTTACACTCACGCCGCTCTGGGGTTGATTTTGCAGGATGATCGTGACTTGCAGGGTCTGGGCAAACGAGGTGTTGATCAGGGTTCCTTGGGCGTTTCCTTGCGTGGCGGTAACCGTGGCTGGCGGCAGGTTCTGAAGCGAGTAGGAGACAGTGCTCGAAACTCCCGAAACCGAAGCGGTCACGTTGTAGCGGCTAGTAACGGACACAATCGAGTTCGCCGTAAATGTGCTTGAAGTGGCCACACCGCTGGAGTTTGTCGTATCGGTTTCGGTAATCTTCCCGTTGGCAAAAGTTCCGCTGGCCCCTGTGCCAGGAGCCGTAAAGGTCACGGAAGCGCCGCTCACCGGATTATTTGCGCTGTCCTCAACCGTGGCCGTAAGCGGATTGGGAAAGGCAGTTCCCACGCTCGTCTGTTGTCCCGACCCACTGGTGCCCCCTATTTGACTGGGTGGCCCAGCGTTGCTGCTCGAGTTGCTGGAGTTGCTGCAGGCGACCAGCGCGGTGAGGTAACCGATGCCGATCAGGCACACGGCCATCTGACAGAGGCTTGCACGCTGGCGTTTCGTGGCAGAACGATCGCTCATATGCAACTTTGAAAGATTCCTGGTTGTTTTTCTTCCAGCGAAGCTCGCTTGCCGGTCCCGGGCGGAGGATGCCCTTGTCGAAGCAGTATACCCTCCTTGCGCAAGACGGGGCTATCACAATTTTGACCCGGCGCGCCCGCAACTCTTGCATATAGGGGCATTCGGCGCTACGATTCGCCTGCGATTGGAAATCGCGACGCCGGTCTCGTCTACGGCGGAGGTGGCCTATGAAGCTGACTCGAAGGTCGCTCGGAACGCTGATTGTTTCCCTTTGCTTCTCCCTAACAGCTGAAAGCGCAATTGCGCAGAACCATGGCTTGATCATTCCCGCCGGCACTCCCGAAGATCACGACCTCCAGGCGATATCTGCAGAGAGCGATGCTGCCAAGAAACTGAGCATGTATCAGGATTTCGTGCAGAAATATGCCTCGAATTCTGCGGCCGTGGCTTACGGCGATTGGCAAATCTCGCAGGCTTATCAGAGCTCGGGCGATTTGAATAAGGCCCTGGAATACGGAGATAAAGCGCTGGCCGCTGCACCGCAGAATCTCGACATCTTGGTATCGCAGGCGAACATCGCGCAGCAGGCAAAAGACAACGCCAAACTGATGGAATACGCGGCCAAGGGAGGCGCGGTTTGCACGGGTCTGGGCAAAGAAGTTAAACCTGAGGGAATGAGCGACGCCGAATTTCAGGCTCAGATGAATGAGGAAAAAAAAGAGGCGGTGGGTTCGTGCAGCTTTCTGGAGTCGGCGGGTTTTAATGTGATCGTCGACGAGAACGATCCGAAAAAACGCATGGCCTATATCGAGGCATTCACCACGGCGTTTCCGGAGTCGAAATTTGGAGACCAGGTTTCGAGTTACGCCATGTACACGCTCGGGCCCGGGCAGTTGAACGACCAGGCGCGGCTCTTCAGCTATGGCGAAAAAACCTTGGCGGCGAATCCGAACTCGTTGCCCGCCTTGCTGCTGCTTGCCGGAACCTATGTCGATGATCCCAAGCCAGGGAGCGTGACCAAGGCGGTCACCTACGCACAGAGAGTGATTACGGTCGCGAAGGCGGACGATCCTGCGGCCGACAAATCGCGCAAGACCTCAGCGGGGGTAGCGCATTCGATTGTAGGTTACGGCTATCTCAAAGGAGATAAGACTGCCGCCGCTGTTCCCGAACTCAAAACCGCGACAGAGTTGCTGAAGGGACAAGACGAGCAGCAATATGCGATTGCGCTTTATCGTCTCGGTTTCGCTTACGCGAAGCTAAACAAAGTAAGCGACGCGCGCGAGGTGCTCACCGAGGCGGTAAAGATCAATGGCCCGGTGCAGGGGATGTCGCAGGAGTTACTGGCCAAAGTAAACGCGGCCAGGGCGAAGGGAAGGTAATGCTTAGGGATTTACTAGTTCGTCCGACAACAACCGTGCTTTCATCGCGAGGTTGCGTCCGCGCTCCAGGTCTCCATCGGCAACTGCAGTTTTCGACTGCTCCATGAACTGCTTGATCTGATTGACCATCTCCTGCTGGTTCGCGTTGAGCTGACGGCCCGCGATCTTTTTCAGATTGTCTTCGGTCGCATGACGAAGTTGCTCCGTATTGAGCCGTTCGTCCGAGGCTGTCGCAGGTGGCGTGTCGCCTTTAAGCTGAACGATGGGCTGGTCCGAGCCGCCATCCTTCACAATCACTTTTTGCGGCGGGCACGGCTTTTTGCTATTGGCCGCATTCGCCTGGCCGGATTTTGCATCGTTTGAGTTCGCCGGCGAACTCGCGCAATCCGCTGAATTCCTCTTCTTGGGTTGAGGCTTCTTATTGGTTTTTGTATTAGCTGGGGCAGAAGCGCTCGCCGAAGGCTTCGGGTTCTGCGCAGGTGCGGGTTGCGTCTGCGTAGCAGGAACAGTTTGGTCCTGCGGAGCATCGCCCCACGGTGCAGGCTCCAACACCAAAAGCACGAGGATTGCGGCCAGAGTCATAGTTCAATCCTTCGTTGCTTGAATTCTACGCCTTGTTGACAAGAAAGTTATCTATTCGGCTTAGTTAGAGCGGGTTCGAAAGAAACAGCATTCTCGCGCTCAGATTCTAAGATTGCGGAAGACACGGGAATGCGGAAGCGAAAGATTGTGCCCTCGCCTTCCCGCGACTCAAACTCCACTGCGCCATAGTGCCATTGCAGAATCTGATAAGTGCGGGCGAGTCCGATTCCACTGCCTTCTTTCTTGGTAGTGAAGTAAAGTTCGAAGATTTTTTCGTGCATGTCCTGAGGAATTCCCACCCCGCGATCCGCGATCTCCGCGACTACTAGATTGCCGTCGCGGTGCGCGGAAAGGGTCAGCGGCCCTCCCTCGGGCATGGCTTGCACGCCGTTGAGAACCACATTCAATAGCGCCTGTTTCATTAAATCGATGTCGGCTTTAATCGGCAGATGTTCATCAGAAAGTGCCTGGTGAATGATCACACCCCGGGCTTCGGCGTCGGGAGAAGCGAGGACGACAACGTCTTCAAGCAAGGTTCGCAGATCGGTTTCTTCCAAATGCAGTTCCCGCGCCCGCATGAAGTCCACCAGCGTTTGCACCACCCGATCCAGACGCTGAATCTCGCTGCCAATGATGTCCATATGGCGGCGCGTATCGGGATCGAGTTGCGAAAGCTTGTTTTGCAGCAACTGCAGGTGAAGTACGATGGCGTTAATCGGATTCTTCACTTCATGAGCAACGCCACCGGTGACCCGTCCACTAGCCGAAAGCCGGCGCGAAGTTTCGATCTCGTCGCCGATGCGGCGCGCCGATTCTGCGTCGCGCATAATCAGCAGCGCACCAATTTGGGTGGCCTTTTCTTGAATAAAATCCATCGAAAGCTGGATGCGACGCCCTCCCGCCGCCAGAACTTCCCGAGAGGACAAGGGCCTTCTGCGGTCGAAGGCGTCAAGAACGGCGGCGCCAAGCGCCGAATCCACCGAGAAAATCTCGCGTGCTGTGCGACCAAGCAACTCTCCGCGAGGCTTGCCCAGAAAACGCTCGACCGGCGCGCTGACCAGCACCACGCGCGAATCCCGCGTAAACAGCATCAATCCATCCTGCAGCTTGGACATGAGCTGATCCACGTTATCTTTTAACGCGGAAAAGATCTCCTTCGTATCCCGCATCTGCCGGCCAAGGTTGGCGATCTTCAGCGAGACCAGGCCGAATTCGTCATGCTCGGATTCTTTGCCGGAGAGTTGTTCCGCTTCTCCCAGGCTCACACTGTCGAGATTCTGGCTGATCTTGCGCAACGGCCCGAGAGCGAGATTAGAGATCATCGCCGCCAGCAGCAGAGAGGCAAAAATCGAGGCGATTGAAAAGAATACGGCACGTCGCAAATGGGGTGACAGTTCGTTCTTCAAGAAAGCCGTGGATACACCCATACGGACGGTCCCGAACGGCTGTCCGTAGAGATCCAAGGGAACGCTAACGTCGTAGACGGTTGCTGGAGCATATGCCATCCGTAACTGCTGCAGAAAGTGCGCGTCTTTTACTTCCAGAAAATCGGGCCGAGATGGTAATTGCTTGCCGACCAACTCCGGATTGGAGTGCAATAGCGCCTTGCCCTTCGCGTCCGCGATGCTGCCGTCATAAATGAACGGCCAAAGGCCTGTGTCGGACTGCAGATTGTTTTGCAGGTTCGCATCCATCGGCAGGTATTCCGCCACGGCGCGCTGCACCGCCACGGGATCATTCGTGTCGATGCGAGTGCTGGTTAAATCGGGCAGGTCGTTGTCCGCAAGATAGCGAAGCTGCTGAGTCAGATAACGAGTCGTTTCGTAAGTGCTCGCCACCCGCAGGCGCAAGCTCTGCGAAACGTAGAGGTAGGAAGAAAAGGCCACCATCACGGTAACCATGAGGGTGATGGTGAAAACGATGATGACTTTACGTCGCATAGAGAAATGCAGTGGTCAGGGGTTAGTGGCCAGTGGTAGCAGAACATCGCTTTTTTCACTGACCACCAACCCCTGATCACTGGCCACTACATCTCCTCTTTCGCCGGCTCCGCCTCCGGCGTCGAGCTGCCGTATTCCTTCAGCTTATTATGCAAAGTTTTCAGGCTAATTCCGAGAATTTCTGCCGCCTTGGTTTTGTTGTTGCTGGTCGATTCCAGGGTCTTCAGGATGAGCATCTTTTCCGCTTCCCCCACCGTTGTTCCCACCCCGAGGCGTATCGCATCCGGATCGTGCGCGCTGGTGCGGGGGATGGCGTGTCCAAAACCCGGTGGAAGATGTTTCGTCTCGATCATGCCTCCGTCGCAAACGATCACGGCGCGCTCAATGGTGTTGCGCAATTCGCGGACATTTCCCGGCCACGTGTAGTTCGTAAACATATTCATCACCGCTTCACTCACCGTAGCCACCTTGCGGCCGTGCTTGGCATTCATTTCGGAGATCAGCAAATCGACCAAACCCGGAATGTCTTCTTTGTGCTCTCGCAGCAACGGCATGTGGATATTGAAGACGTTAAGCCGATAGTAGAGGTCGCTGCGTAACTCACCCACGGCCACGGCTTCATCCGGAATTTTATTTGTGGCCGCGAGGACGCGCACGTCAACCGAGGTTTCAACTTTGCCGCCCAGACGGCGCAACTTGTGGTCTTCGAGCACGCGCAATAGTTTCGCTTGCGTCGCGATAGGCATTTCGCCGATCTCATCGAGCAGAATCGTTCCGCCTTCGGCCAACTCGAAGCAGCCCGTGCGGCGTTCCAGAGCGCCGGTAAAAGCTCCTTTTTCGTGGCCGAAGATTTCGCTCTCGATCAACGTCTCTGGAATGGCGGCACAATTGATCGCGACAAACGGACGCTCGCGGCGCGGACTCAGTTGATGAATGGTTCGAGCTACCAATTCTTTACCCGTCCCGCTCGCCCCTGTGATCAGCACCGAAGCCGTGCTCGGAGCCACCAACTCGATCAGGCGGAAGATTTCCTGCATCTGCCGTGACGTCCCCCGTAGTTGCCCTAGTGAGCCGGAATCG
>Ga0187781_10003916_pt1 | contig 11118 bp, 9 predicted proteins | sample 0715_SJ02_MP02_2_FD_132447 | JGI IMG/M metagenome (GOLD analysis project Ga0187781, IMG submission 132447) | Tropical peat soil microbial communities from peatlands in Department of Meta, Colombia - 0715_SJ02_MP02_20_MG | ecosystem: Environmental > Terrestrial > Soil > Wetlands > Peat | place...
CTGTTTACCCTAGGAGCCATCCTCTACGAGATGCTAACGGGCCACAGGGCCTTCCCCGCCGAAGATCCCGTGGCTCTGGTCGGCCAGATTGAAAATGAGATGCCGGCTTCGCCGGAATCGCTGAACCCAAAGGCTCACCCGGGCGTCTGCGCCGCCATCATGAAGGCGCTGGCCAAGGATCCGGGCGAGCGCTACCAGTCGGCGCTCGCGATGGTCGAAGACGTGGAGAAATGCAAGGAAAGCGCCGCCAAGCCAACGGCGGAGCCGAGAAAACCCGCTTCCGGCATGGCGCCCAAAATCGACGCCGTGACACGAGCTGCGGCCGCCGCCAAATTCGTATCGGCAGCGAAGCCGTCAGAGCCGCCCGCCAGCCGCGAGGCTGCGCCAGAAACCGTTGCGCCAGCGCCCTCGGCTCTCGCAGACATTCCCGCTCCGCCGCCCGCCGCCGAGGTTCCGATGGCTGCGGCGGCTGCGGCGGCTGCAACCTCACCTGCGCTTTCGGTGGCTGGCGTACAGGCTGCCACCGGCGCAGCGCGTTTTGCAGTCGACCCCATGATGGCGAACGACCGCTCGGGGGCGGCGAAAACCAGCTTCTCCGACCTCGATGAACTTCCGCCACTCAAGGAACCTGTGTATGTGCCGCCTCCACCGCCTGAGCCGCAGGAGGCTTCTCCGGTGGCGCGGTTTGAGGCGAAACAAAAAGAGACCAAGCCTGAGCCAGAGGTACGGAAACTTGCCCAAAGCGCGCTCCGGGAAATCTCGACCATTCCGCCGCACCTGCTGCTGTTATCGACCTGCGGAGCGCTGGTTGTAATTGGAATTGTGGCCATCACCCTGTTCTTCCGTTCCTATTCCGCGGATGACACTTCCACTTCGGCTCCACGCCCGGTGAAGGCAGTGACCGCGACGCCCGTAGCGCCACCCGCGGCCCCGCAACCCGCGCCTAGCAATGTTCCTGCCGCCGCGAATCCGTTCGCGCTTCCCGTTGCGCCTGCAGAAACCCGGACGTCCACGGCCCACCCCGCCCCGCGTCACCTGGCCCGGGTGAAGGCCGCGCCGGCTCCCGTGGCGGCGCCAGTTGTTATCTCGGCGCAGGTGTCTGTCGATTCCACGCCATCCGGTGCACCCTTTCAGCTGGATGGAAAAAGCGACCCGGCTTGGATAACGCCGTTTGACGTGGCCGGGCTCGCTCCCGGGAAGCACATTGTGGCGATTGCCAAGAATGGCTACAACACGGAAATACGGTCGCTCGATATCGCTGCTGGCGCGAAGTCATCGGTCGCGGTTCACCTGACCCCGATCAATGCGCTGGTGGTGGTCAACAGCACGCCCGCCGGCGCGCAAATCACGCTCGACGGCAGGCCGACCGGACGTGTGACGCCGTCGCAGTTCGCGGTGGAAAAAGGCCAGCACACGGTGCTCCTCAAGAAGGATGGATTTCTCGATGAAACTACCACCGCCGATCTCGGGCCCGGGCAGAATTTCCAGTACGCGCCGGAGTTGAGAGCGCTGGGCAACGCCGAAGCCATTCGGACGGTGGGCAAATTCAACAAGCTCTTTTCGCGCGGAGAAAGCACCGCCGGCATGGGAGCGCTCACGATCCATACCCAGCCCAAGGGCGCCCAAGTGGCCATTAACCAGCACATGCTCGACAAGCTCTCGCCGGTTGAAGTCATGATGGGCCCGGGAAACTACGTCGTCGATATCACCTTGACCGGCTTCAAGCCCGTCCACAAGGTTGTCGTGGTCGAGAAGGATGGCAAGGTCGTGGTCGACCAGGTGCTCGACCGCGAATAAAGCGCCGGACGGGTCTGCGGTTAACGCTCCTGCAGCGTGGGATCCTAAGAACCAGCCTCGTTAATACCGCTCGCCTCGTTTATGGCTTCCCTTAGGTAAGCTTCGAGGATCGCCATGAGGCCTTGGCTCATTGCTCTATCGTTCTTGTGTGCTTCGCTGAGTCCTAGGGCGCAGCAGACTGCGTGGCAGCCATCCCCGGGGCATACCCAAGTGCCGATATGGCCGGGACTTGTGCCGGATGCGCAGCCCGATGCGGGGCCGGAGGTCGCTAGAACGACCGGGAAGGAGTTCCTGGTCGCCGGTAAGCCAGCGGTGGGCGTGGAGAAAGTGTCGCGGCCCACGATGACGGTGTATTCGCCAGCGGGAAAAAACACGGGCGCTGCCGTCGTCGTATTTCCGGGTGGTGGCTACCTGAGCCTGGCTATCGATCTTGAAGGCAAGGAGGTTTGCGACTGGCTGACGTCCAAGGCGATTACCTGTGTGCTGTTGAAGTACCGCGTGCCGGGTGAGCCAGGGTATCCGAAGTCCGCGCCGTATCCAAAATCAGGCCCCTATCCCGAATCACCGATGGCATTGGAAGATGCGCAGAGAACGGTGGGGCTGGTGCGCTTTCATGCGGCGGAGTGGCATATTGATCCGCACAAGATTGGGGTGCTTGGGTTTTCGTCAGGTGGTCATCTGGTGGCAGCGATGAGCACGCATTTTGCGAAGCGTGTGTATTCGGCTGTCGATGCCGCGGACAAAGAGAGCTGCCGACCAGATTTTGCCGTGGCTATTTATCCGGGTCATCTTTCGCTGTCCGCGGCGGAGTGGGATGCAAAGCAAGGCAGCAAGAAGTTTGTGATTCATCATGCGGCGACTGCCGATAAAGATTTGGGGTTGAATCCTGATCTACCAGTCACCCATCAGACTCCGCCTACATTTCTGCTGCAGGCGGAGGATGACCACGTGGACAATGTGAACGACGCGCTGGCCTACTACATTGCATTAAAGAACGCCGGGGTTCCGGTTGAGATGCATCTCTACGCTCAAGGCGGGCACGCATTTGGACTGCGGCGTACGAGTTTACCGATCACCGGATGGCCTCAGCTAGTGGAAACGTGGCTGCGAACGATCGGGATGATTTCCGAATAATCGCTTCGCAGGGAGGCCGTTTTTGCAATTTTCCGATAGTGCGATCGTAAACATTGATTTTCCCGTCACCGCCCTAGCCTCGCGAACGCACTAAATCCGTTATCATAGAGATACATTCTCCCGGAGGGGTGATGGCAGTTCCCATATCCCAGATGTGGACGGTTTCGACTTACGTCCTGCGCCAAAAACTGGCCGGACGCAAGCGTTATCCGCTGGTGCTCATGCTTGAGCCGCTGTTCCGCTGTAACCTGGCGTGCGCGGGCTGCGGCAAAATTCAGTATCCTGCCCACATTTTGAAAAAGGACCTGACGCCCGAGGAGTGTTTTAAGGCAGTCGATGAATGTCCCGCTCCCGTCGTCTCCATCCCCGGCGGCGAGCCGCTCATGCACCCGCAGATCGACAAAATTGTCGACGGCCTGGTCGCGCGCAAGAAGTATGTTTATCTCTGCACGAACGCGCTACTGCTCAAGGAAAAGCTGCACTTGTTCAAACCGAGCAAGTACCTGAGCTTTTCCGTCCATGTCGATGGCCAGCGCGAGCACCACGATTTCTCCGTGTGCCGCGAAGGCGGATACGACCTCGCCGTCGATGGCATCCGCGAAGCTGTTAAGGCCGGTTTCCGCGTCACCACCAACACCACGCTTTTCGACGGCGCCGATCCCAGGAGCGTCCGCGCCTTCTTCGACGAGATGATGGACCTGGGCGTCGAGAGCATGATGCTCTCGCCCGGCTACTCCTACGACAAGGCGCCCGACCAGAAACACTTCCTCGGCCGCGCCCGCACCCGCCGTCTGTTCCGCGCCATGCTTTCCAATCGCAAGAAGAAGTGGCGCTTCAACCAGTCGCCGCTCTTTCTCGAATACCTGATGGGCAAGCGCGATTACAACTGCACGCCCTGGGGCATGCCGACCTTCAGCCTGTTCGGCTGGCAGAAGCCTTGCTATCTGCTGCAGGATGGTTACGCCGACTCCTACAAAGAGCTGATGGAAACCACCGACTGGGATGCTTACGGTACGCAGTCCGGCAATCCGCAGTGCGCCAACTGCATGGTGCATTGCGGGTATGAGCCGACGTCGGTGGATGACACGTTTGGGTCGCTGCGCGGATTTGTTGACACGGTGAAAGCGACGTTTGGGCTTTATCCTGATAAGGGCGCGCTGGCCGATCTGGAGCGCGAAATACGGCCCGTCTATTCTTATAATCCGCTGGTGAAGATCGAGACCGCGCCCGAGAACGCTTCGGCGGCTGAAGAAACTCACGTATGAGCGGACGCGAACACGGCCACGATCCAGCGCCATCGCATAGCGCGGCCATTCAGAACACTGTTCCCACTGCGGACGGGCGAGGACGCCCGTCGCTCCATGAAAAGAATGAGTCGCCGCTCCAGGGCAAGGGTGACTCGTCGCACCATGGCTCGTCGCACCGGGGCCAGAATGATTCCCTCGAGGTCGTACCCGGCTTTGAGCGCGAAAACCTGCAAGGCTGGATCCCCGATCTTGCCAAGGAAGGCGATATCCGCGCCGTCATCGAAAAAGCTTTCGACTATCGCGGCGACGTCACCATCACCCGCAAAGACGGCACTCAAACTACCGGCTATCTCTTCGATCGCCGTGCCGGCAAAACTCTCAACGAGTCCGTCATTCGATTGATGCTGGCCTCCGGCAGCGAACGCCCAGCCATAGCCTATTCCGACATTGCCGCTATCGCCTTCACCGGACGCGACACCGCCGCGGGCAAAACCTACGAAGCGTGGGTTAAGAAATATTGGGAAAAACGCGCCAAAGGCGAGAAGAACATCTCGATCGAGCCGGAAGCGCTGGAATAGCCGAGCGCCGCAGCCCGATCCAAACTCTATTCGCCCGCTGCCGCGTGTCCCTTCTGCTCCGCGACCCACTTGTCGACGCGAGCCTCGAGCATGTCGAGCGGCAAGGTGCCACCGTCGAGGATCTCGTCGTGAAAGGTGCGCACGTTGAACTGGGGACCGAGTTCTTTCTCCGCGTGTTCGCGCAGTTCGCGAATCTTCAATTGCCCAAGCTTATAGCTGAGCGCCTGCGCCGGCCAGGCAATATAGCGGTCGGTCTCCGACTGTACCAACGGCTCGTCCAGCGCGCCCGTTTTGCGCATGTACTCCACGACCTGATCGCGACTCCATCCCTTGGCGTGAATTCCGGTATCGACTACCAGCCGGATCGCGCGAAACAGTTCCGACGTTAGCCGCCCGTAATCGGAAACCGGGTCCTGATAGAACCCCACTTCTTTGCCCAGTCCTTCCGCATACAGCGCCCAGCCCTCTATGTAGGCGTTGAAGCCCAGCCCATGCAGCCGGAACTTGGGCAAACCGGTGAGCTGCTGTTGCACCGAAAGCTGCATATGGTGGCCGGGAACGCCTTCGTGGTACGCAGTCTCCTCGTCGTCGACCAGCGTGCGCTGCAGATAGTTTGACGTAGCCACTACCACCCGCCCCGGCCGCTTGCCATCCGGCGTCCCTGTCACATAGTGCGTGGCCGCCGCGGCCTGAAAACTCGGAATCGCCTCCACCGTCACCGGCGACTTCGGCAGCAGCGTAAACAGCTGCGGCAGCTTCGGCTCCATCTGTGCGAGGTAGTGCCGGTAGTCGTCGAGGATTTGCTCCGCCGAGGTCGGTGTGTACTTTGGGTTGTTCTTTACGGAAGCCCGGAACGCGTCAAGATCGGCGAATCCTGCCTTCTTGGCAATCGCCGTCATCTCGGCTTCGATCCGCTCCACTTCCCGCAACCCAAGCTCGTGAATCTCCTCCGGCTTCATATGGGTTGTGGTCCGGGCGTAGATGTTGTTCTCGTAGCGTTTCTCGCCGTCGGGCAGCGAAGTTACGGACAGCGTGGTGCGTCCCTGCGGCGCGTATTCCGTGCGGAGGAACTCGGCAAACCGCTTATACGCCGGCAAGACATCGGTGTTGACCGCCTCGGTAATCTGCTCGGTCAGCCGCTTTTTGTCATCCTCGGAGAAGCTGGCCGGAAATTTCTTGGTCGGACGCAAAAACGGATCGTCCGTAATGATGCCTTCGCATTGCCCCGGCAGCTTCTCCATCAGGAATCTCACCGGCATCAGCTTGTCCTTCATGCCGGCGCGCAGAACCTCGGTGGTCTGGTCGAGCACCCGCGGAATCTGATGCAGCCGCGAGATATAGTCCTCGTACTGCTTCACCGTGTCGAAGGGCACCGCCAGCGGCAGATCGGCCAGGCTGGTGTGGACGCCGTTCTGCTGGTTTACCGGCATCTCATATTCCTTGAGCTGGAAGTCGGCGATGCGTTGCTCGAGCACCCGCACGAGCAGGTCGTGCGAAAGCTTGTCCTGGTCGGAAAAACCGTCCGTTGGAATCGCCTTCAGGCGCGCCAGAAATTCTTCGTTGGTCTTCTCGCGCTGCGTAATCGCCGCGAGCGAGCGCTCGGCGAGCTTGTCGTTGTACCGGTAGTCGCCATACGCGGTCGCGTTCTCGGGAGAATTTCGCAGATCGGACTCGTATTGCTCGTCGAAGAGAGCGTTCTGCGCCGCCACTCGTTCGGCAACCGGCTTGATGTTCTGGGCGAAAACGGAAACGGCAATAACGGCGAGAAAGATCACCCCAACAGAGACACGCATAGAGATGGAGCCTAGCACAGAGTGCCCCATTGAATCACCTTTCGCTGCGGGTGGTCGTGGGCTGTTTTCAAAACAGCCCCCTCCCGAGACTATCTGCGCCTGACCTCGTGGTGTTCAATCCGCGGGCCCGGTCTGCGCACATAGGGATGTGCGTAGGGATGAACATAGAACCCGCGATTCCCCCACGTCCGCCCCCAGGGCGTGGCGTCGAAGAAGATCCCATGCGTATGCCAGTTGAAGTACGGATGCACCCACCCCCACGGTGCAAAAGCCGCTCCCAGCACGATTGCGGGCCCGAAGTGAATCGCGCCGCCGATAAAGAATCCGGGCGCCGGCGCCCCGAAGACCACCATTGGACTGTAGGCCGGCACATAAACATAGGCCGGATTCACCGGCAGGATTTCCAGATCTCCGTTGTCATCGACCACGTTGTCGTAAGGACTCGACTTCAGATATCCGTACTGGTACGACTTCCTGCGCATGCGCTGAACCGCGTCCATCACGTCGTTGCGCTGCGCCAGCACCGCGTCTCCCAGTTGCTGCGTCCAGGGCGTATCCTGTGCCATTATGCTCAGCACCGAGGGAAACGGCAGCAGCGCCATCACGCTCGCGTCCCACTGCAAATTGTCCTCGCGGATCGCAGCCGCCAGCGCGTCGCCTTTCAGTGCACTGTGCTCGTTTGCCCACGCCGAAGCCTCAGGGATCTCATCCGAATACGTGGAGGCCGTTAAAATCTGCGCCAGCAAAGGATCGGGATACAGCGCGATCCTGGCGACAAGATTGTCCAGTTGTGCTGGCGCCATGGGCGTCGGCGGAGGCGGGGCGGCCTCGGGCTGGTTCTCGGCCGAAGCCGGTGGCGGAGGTGGCGGCGGCGTGTATTGTCCTTCCTGGCCCCACGTCGGCATTGCCGCCAGTACAAAAACTATCGTCAGTGCCAACGCAACAGAAGCCGGCGACAAGTGGTGCCACGTCATCCTGCGCAAACCAAAACAATTGTTTTTCATGCCTAGTTTGATGTCAGTGAAGTTGTTGAAGATGCTCTGCTTGGGCGGATGTTCGATGGCGGCGCCAAGAACGGCGCAACTCGCATCGGTCCATCGTACGGCGTGACTTACTTACCCTCCGCCGCAAACTCCTGCGCCCCGCTCTTCGCCACGGGGTCCCCATCGCGCCCGCCTTTGGCGCGATGGGGTGGGAGCGCCAGCCACCGCGGATACACTCGCTTGAAATCCGCCACGATCTCTGCATAGGGCACGTCCGCATAGCTGCCTCGCAGCGTCACGTATTCCATGAACCGCCGCCCGCCGTGGTTGTATTCCTGAAACAGCGAATCATGACGCCCGTCAAACTCGAGCGGCTCGACTCCGAAATGCTGGCACAGCCGCGCATTGAACGCCGGCGTTGCTTTCACCCATTGCCCTTCGAGGTAAAGCTCGGCAAAGCTGTGCCACAGAAACAGGTCCGTTCCTAGCAGCTCGATCAGGCTCGGGCTTGATAGATGATTCTTCACATCGGCATAGCCCACGCGCGCCGGAATCCCCACCGCCCGCGCCGAAGCCGCCAGCAGCGCCGCCTTCGGAATGCAGAAACCGCGCCCCGCCTGCAGGCAATCGCTCGCCCGGAAATAGCGCCGCTCTTCGCCCGCGTAGTACGGATCGTAAAGGACCCCGTCGCGCACCGCGTAATAGAGCTTCACCGTCTGCGATACTTCGTCGCCCGCGCCCGCCGCGGCCTTCTCCGCGAACGCCCGCACGTCCGCGTTGCCGCTGTCGATGCACTCACCCGCCTTCAGGTACGCCTCATGCTCCATCGCCTTCTCATCATCCCATAACCCGCGTTACAAAGAGGGTCAGGATTGCGGCCCTCAGGGCGCGACCAGCGCCAGTGTGGGCGCTCCGCCCACGTTGAGGACACCCGCCTCGCGCATCTTCTCGGTGTCGATCACCAGGATGCTGTGCCGCTGCGGCACCATGGCGTAGAGCGTTTTGCCGTCGTTCGCGAGCACCGCGCTCCAGAAGTGTTGCTTGGTCTTGATCGTGCCAAGTTTCCGCCAGGTGTGTGTATCGAGCACACGAAACTCGGCAGCCGTCGCGCTAGCCGGCCGCACGTTTGGGGCGCGGCCATAGTCGAGGTAAAACTGGTTGTCGTAACGGCGGTCGTATTCGTTGTTGTACCCCAGATACACTTTGCCGCCATCGGGCGAAACCGGCCAGGCAGCGGGGGGAACGCGGTTGGGCACGTCCGGATGCTCCGCCGTCCCGCCAAATTGCTGCGTGGGGACAGTCATTTCCACCACCGTGCCGTCACCGCGAACAATCGAGATGTTATCGCCCCCAGGAATCTTGATCGCCTCCGCAACCCCGACGCGGCGTTCCCAGGGCATCACGACATCCACGTTCTGCAACACACGCGAGTCGGCATCCACGCGAATCAGACGAACCCGGTTGGTTCTCGGGCAGAGCACATCGAAGCGGTCGGCCGTGGCGTGGGAAATAAACCGGCTCGGCCCGCAGTTTCCCAGGTGCACGCTCCGGCGAAGGAACACACCCGCCCGTGTATCGAATGTGGCCAGCAGAAACGAATCATGGTCTGGGTCATCCTGCTTCGGCGCATCAATCAGGATCCTCAGCGCCAGCCCGTCGCCCGAGACTGCCATGGTTGGAAACGCGGGGAGGGTGCTGCCCATTTCGCGGTACTCGATGGTGGCCCGCTGCAGCACCGTTCCTTTGGCGGTATCGATGACCGCCAGCTCGCTCAGGTCGCCCTCGATGAAGGACGCGACATAGAGGCGGCTTCCATCCGGCAACAGCGCAAAATCCGCGCTCTCGCCCGTGCGAATACTGCCTTTGGTTTTGCCGGACTCCGGATCGAGCAGCCGGATGCGCCAGCCTGGCCCTCCGCCATCTGGTTTGGGATCGAGTACGTACAGCCAGCCGCGCTCAGGCTTGGTCCAGTCTTCGACCGCAATGTTCCAGCGGGGCTCCGGCTGCTGCGGTTCCGGCTGTTGCGGCTCCGGTTCCTGTGCCTCGGGCTCCTGTCTCTCGGGAGCCTGGCTCTGCCCCTCCGCCTGGTTTTGTTCCGGGGCGGGCTTCTGATCCTTTGACGTTTCCGCTTCTTTCGACGGCGCAACGTCTGGCGACGCGGCATCTGGCTCGGAAGGAGAACTGGCGGAAGGATTCTGCTGCGTGCTTTGCGACACATCCGGGTTCTGCGCAGCGGCTATCGACGCAAAGCCGGAACTAAGAATCGCGAGGAACGTGAGCGGAACAAGGGTTGTCAGAACCAGGGTTAGTGGAACGAGGGTCGCTGGAATGAGGGCAGCGAGAAACTTGATGGCACGGTGCATAAGTCTCCCCTTTAATGTCGATCGAACCACGATGGCAAGCCGCATGCCAATGGAAGCCAACACGCCAAGAAACGGCAAACCTCACGTCCATAGCAGTTTACCAATGCCGCCCGCCGTTCCCGTGAGCGGTGCCTACATCAGCACGGTGGCCAAGATCGGCCAGTATGGGGGTTTTCAGTCAGAAACTGGCGTGTCGCGCTAAACTCCAATGATGGTCGATATCGGCCGGCTGATAGTCGGGCTCGGGATTGTGCTGGTTGTCGTCGGTGGCATCATCATGCTGCTCGGGCGCACGGGCATCCCTCTCGGCCGGTTGCCAGGGGATATTCTTTACCGCGGCAAGAACACGACGTTCTATTTTCCCCTGGCCACATCTATCCTGCTTAGCATTCTGCTTACGGCAATCATGTTTTTCATCGGCCGCTTCCGGCGATAGCGAGTCCCTGCTCTTTGAGAAAAGCTTACGCGATACACTGATCTCTCGTGGAAGCCAGCGGACAACTCGGATTCCAGTTTCGTGCGCCCGAACGCCACATCTGGACGGTGCGCGCGTTGGTCGAATCCGTTCGCGGACTGGTTGAGCGCCAGTTCTCCGACTGCTGGGTGGAAGGCGAAATCTCTAACCTCCGTTCACCCGACTCGGGCCACATGTACTTCACGCTGAAAGAGGAAAGCGCGCAGATTCGCGTGGTGATGTTCCGCTCATCGGCGCGGTTGCTCCGTTTTCGTCCGGAAAACGGTCTGCACGTCACAGTTCGCGGCCGGATCACTGTCTATGAAGAGCGCGGCGAGCTGCAAATCTCGGCCGAGTTCATGGAGCCGCAAGGCGCGGGCGCGCTGCAACTGGCATTCGAACAACTCAAGGCGCGTCTTCAAGCCGAAGGATTGTTCGAAGCCTCGCGCAAGAAGCCGATTCCGCCGCTGCCACAGCGCATCGGCATCATCACCTCGCCGCAGGGAGCGGCGCTGCGCGACATCCTGAACATTCTCGCGCGCCGCCATCACACAGCGAACGTGCTCATCTATCCCGTTCAGGTGCAGGGAGACGCAGCCGCAGGCGAAGTGCTTGCCGGACTGCGCTATTTCGATGAGCAAACGCGACGCGCAGCCAGAGTAGACGTCATCGTGATCGCGCGCGGCGGCGGTTCAGCCGAGGACCTTGCCGCCTTCAACCACGAAGGACTCGCGCGGAGCGTAGCAGAGTCGAAGATTCCCGTGATTTC
>Ga0187781_10003917_pt1 | contig 11116 bp, 18 predicted proteins | sample 0715_SJ02_MP02_2_FD_132447 | JGI IMG/M metagenome (GOLD analysis project Ga0187781, IMG submission 132447) | Tropical peat soil microbial communities from peatlands in Department of Meta, Colombia - 0715_SJ02_MP02_20_MG | ecosystem: Environmental > Terrestrial > Soil > Wetlands > Peat | place...
CCAATGCAACGACGGCAGTGCTGCAGGCTAGGATGACCCACGGATTCCCAAGTCTGCGAGTCCTCTCGGAAGATGCTGCTATAGCAACGGTTCCACTGGACTCGCTATCGCGCTTCAGCCTTTGCAGGTCGGTACGAACCTCCGAAGCGTGCTGGAAACGGAGATTGCGATCCTTCTCAAGACATTTCGAAATGATCCTCTCCAGTTCGGCTGGCACATCGGGATTCAGCCGCACGGGAGTTATCGGAAGGCGTTCCAGAATTGCGTTGAAGATCAGCGCCGAAGTGTCCCCACGAAACGGAAGAACTCCTGTACACATCTCGTAAAGGACTGCTCCGAAGGAAAACAGGTCGGTGCGGGCATCGAGTTCCTTCCCCCGAACCTGTTCCGGCGACATGTAGGCGACCGTGCCCACTGCGCTGCCGGGACTTGTGAGATGGTCGGGGTCAACTTCCGCAGTGGCAAGTGTTGGCTCATTGCCAGAAGCGACCTCTACGGAACTTAACTTTGCCAATCCGAAGTCCAAAATCTTCGCCTGTCCTCTGTTTGTGACGAAGATGTTCGCGGGCTTGATATCCCGATGGACGATCCCCTTCACATGGGCTGCGTCCAACGCATCCGCGATCTGGATGCCGAGGTCGAGCACCGTCTCGATTTCCAGCGCCTTGCCAGCGATCATGTGCCGAAGGGTCTGCCCCACCAGTAGTTCCATGGCGATGAAGGTTCGCCCATCGGATTCGTCAATCTCGTGGATCGTGCAGATGTTCGCGTGGTTCAAAGAAGACGCGGCTTTGGCTTCCCGCTGGAAGCGGCTGAGTGCCTGCGCGTCGTTGGCAAGATCATCGGGAAGGAACTTCAGGGCGACGTGGCGACCGAGCTTGAGGTCCTCAGCTTCGTAGACCACGCCCATGCCCCCGCCGCCGATCTTGCGGAGAATGCGGTAATGGGAAACCGTCTGCCCCACGGGTTCGGTGGGCGTAGCCATTGGCGGAAATGGTACGAGGAAGCTGCTTGAGGGTCAATCTGAGCAGCGCAGCGGGGGCTGCCAAGTCGCTGAAAGGGACTGTAGGAACCGTTCGTTGTGGGTAAATCTGCGGGTAAGGATTCTTGCGCTGCAACGATTGACCTTGTCACCTGTAGCCTGTTTGAAAGACGCTCGGCTTACTTGGTTAGCTACTTGAGTTCTATGTGCACTTCGTGAAACTCGTTAGCACCTATATTTTCTACAGCGTGCGTCACTGCCTCGCTCCAAACTGCGGTGCCCGCCTTCACGGAACGTTCTTCGGTTCTGCCATCGGGGTACGTGACCTTCAGCTTGCCATCGGTTAGGTAATAGAGAGTGCTGGCAGGATGCGAATGCATGCCTACCTTCTCTCCGGGTTTAGCATGAACATCGAGAACTCGAACATGCTCATTTTCCAGTAGGACTCTGTGAGTTTCCGGCGAGACTTTCATCACGTCCTGTGCCAAGGCGATGGCAACCACGGAAAGCACAGTCGTGAACAGGACGCCCACAAGGAAGCGATGCCAACGTGTCATGGTTCCTCTCCTATCCGTTTTGTGATCGAAGGATTTGTCGAAGGAGTGCACCGCAGTGCGGAAGCACTCCGGCGACGGATCGGCAAAGTGTAGCACCGAACCGACGTTGATCCGGTGCCCGCCGCCACGGGCTTGTGACCGAGGTCGAATGCCACTGCCCGGATCGCCGCAACAAGAATTCATTCCTTGTAAAACTTGGCACCCGCCAGCGTGGCTATGACGAGCGCCGGAAGTGTTCCGATCATCAGCGGGATGACTGTGCGCGGCGGGAAAAAGCCGAAGGAACACCATGTGGCGTCTCCCAAAGTGACGATGAACCACCATGCAAAAGCTGCAATGACTGCGGTCTTCGCGCCGGGACGATAGACCGGGCGAATAGCCGCATAAAGCCACAGAATGGAAATGCCTTCCAGCAGGTCAAGCGCGATGTTAAGCAGAACGAAACCGGGGGTTGGGCTGCCCAAACGATTGTTCGGCAAGGCGGCGAACTGCCGCCCCAGCAGTGCCGTGACGACAGAACCAAGGATGATCCAAACGACCCCGGCTAACAGCCCGCACCCGACCACCCGAGACCAATTGACCTTGCCCACGGTTTGGGATTGTACACGTCGGTCGTGAGTATCTGTAGCTTTAGGATTGCCCGCAAGACGGACGGAATCACATGCGCTTGCGTTTTTTTCGAGATGCCGGACGGCGTGCCTCATGCGCGGTCACAAACTTGTGAGCCATGGCGAGCAAGTCCCGTAGGACATCGGGTGTGACGCGAGACAGACGAACCAGCACAGCGGTGTAGTTGAGATAGTGGTCGGGCACGTAGTAAACATCGGGAGCCGCTGCGAGCAGTTCGGCGCGGTCGTCGAAGTCAACCCGAACCGCAAGCGAACCCGGCTCAGCCGAACGATTAACTGGCACACATACCAAAAGTTTTCCGCGAACCTTCAGCGCGGGTGAACCGTAGGCTGTGCTCTCCTCCACACCGGGCAACTCCAAGCCGATCTTCCGCACAGTGTCGAAGTTAATTGTGCTCCCCAGTTTCTTCGAGGTTTTGATCCGCTTGGGCGATTTTCCAGCGGCTTTTGAAGACTTCGACGTTCGTGCGCCCGGAATTTTGCCGATCCGAGCATCTCCAGCCAGTACAAGCTCGCACGCCCGCAGCGCTGCTGATTCAAAGTCAGGAGCATCGACTGGTAGGACTTGCCAATCCGTTACTGGTTTACCGAATACTTGAATCGACCGCATGTTCGGAAATTCGCGCCGCAAGCTCTGGTGGTGTTCTTGGGTAGTCGCGAGCCATACCCCGTTATCCGCAGTGTTCGTAGGCTTGTCCCGCAGGATCAACACGATTTTGTCTTTTACATAGATTGCAAGGCAGCCAAACATCGGACGGGTGTACGGCGATAGTGTGGAAATCGCTTCAAGCACGAACGCATGTGGAATGGGTTTGCGAGGCTTGGGCAGCAAGCTTGCACCGAGAGCTTCTGGAGAGACGGTGTTTCTCTTCCTCATGTCCATAACCTCTAGCAAGGCTAATTGCATTATTGCAGCTTCGCGTACTCTGCCTTCGCTTGTTTCAGGATGGGGATGTCGGGGTCGGCGTCTTTCCGCCTTCACTTCTTGGGATTCTCTTCTAGGTCTGTGTAAATGACGTGCCCCAAGTGACTGCACGCTCTCTGTTCTTCTATCGAGAGAGGTATGACTTTTTCGTTTGGCAGCACAGAGTCGCACCGCATGTAGTCCTCAAAACCGGGTGCTGAAAATACGAACACCACGCTGGCGGTTTCGCTTGCCGCGTTCTTTACATCTACCCAAGTATTCGCCGGGATGAACACCGTTCCTCCCCCGTGCAGATCACCTTCCTGATCTCCCACATGAGCGTGAACCGTTCCTTTTACGATATAGAGAATTTCATCCTGCTCAAGGTGCCTGTGTGTTGGAAATTCGTCTCCCGGAGCCATGTCCTCGGTTCCCATAACAAGGTGCTGAGAACCATTGTTCTTGGGGCTGACCTTCAATATGAAGTCGCCGGGAGGAGGCTCTCGCCAAATCCGCCGCTCACCCTCACTTTTCTCCAGCAGGAGCGGTTTAGGGGAGACCTGAGATGAGGTTGCGGAACTGGATCGTGCTGACCGAAGTTGAAACAAGCAAACGACAAACAGCGTAATAGCCATGGTTGCCAACGTGGTCTTAAGTGCCCTTGAGTTCATGGCGAATCTCCTTCATCATCTGAGGAGACCTGATGGTATCACTCTGATGTTGATCTAATACCGCGATGTTTAGGATTTTCTGTCCTTCAGAAAAGGCTCTTCGATCACCGCATACCAAAGCGAAGTCATACACGAGACCGGGGATCGCTCCGCCAGAACACGCAACGTGCTGCGTAGATTTTTAGCTGTGCAGCGCTCAATTTTGACAGGAGCAGGTGAACATGCAAAACGGCTACACCTTCAGGGCTGCCGCCGCAGACTGATCACGCACTCGCCTTGAGGCTGCTGCCCTTCAGGAGCATGGTGCGGAATTGAGCGTAAAGTTTGTTCTGCTGCGGCGAAGGCTGACTTCCTACGAATAAGCGCCAAACGACCTTCTCGCGCTCGTAGACGTGCTCCAGCGCCTCCCACCACGCCACATTCACCTTAGGATCGCTTACCACGTCAGGAAGAGCGGAGAGCTTTTGAAACCGACGTTCTGCCGTGAGAAACATGCCGCATGCTTCTTCCATTCGGCGTGCTGCCTCTTCCCGTTCCATCTGGTCGAGGGTCGCCTGATCCGAGATGCGTGGTTTGCCATTCACCATCTCGGCTTTAGTGCTCGTAACTTCGTCAAACAGTTTCGCGATCTCCGCGTCCAGCCTGTCCTCTTCGGTGGCCATTCAGTCCTCCTTCCCGTAGCCGTCCAAGACCCTTCGGTCTGCTCGCGCCCCTTGATCTTGCGGAATTTGTTCCGTCACCCACGGACGGCGCTCCACAAGACCGTGAACGCCAATGGCGTGTAGCTCGCGAGCGGGAAAAGGTGGATGGCGGTCGCCGAGTGTGGGACTAGGAAGAGAACGACAAACTCGGCGGCGTAGGAGCACGCCAGCGCCGTGAACATCCATACGGTGTTCTTGGCGGATCGCCAGAGGTAGGAACCGTGTCGGTCGTTATATTCCTCCACAGAGAGCTTGCCGCGCCAGAAGCGGCTGCCGACCAAGACGTAGGCGACCACGCTCCAGAAAGCGACGACCCACGGCGAAGTCCAGAACACAATCTGAGCGCCGATAGGATCGCGAACCAGCCAGACGCTCGCTACAGGCAAAATGAACGAAACGACGACAAGCGCGATCACAATAACAAGTGACTTCAACAGCCACTTCAGCATGGGGTCTCCTTTCTTAGGGCACCAGCAGGATGTTGAGCAGCAGTATTTCCTTGACCCACTGAATCATCGCAGCACGGGACATGAAGCAAAGTTGGAGGCTTTCAAGCGCACAGAGCCTTACCGTGCTGAGATCGGGCAGCAGCGTACACGGTTCCAACCGACAGCTTCATCATGGCGGCAATCGTGCGCCACGAGTGCCCGGAAGCTCTGAGTGAGTTGATTCGAGCAACATCGACAGGTTTCGTGGGACGCCCGAGGCGCTTGCCTTTGGCTTTGGCGTTCCGCAACCCGGCCCGCACGCGCTCAACTGTTGTCTGTCGCTCGCTTTCTGCCACGGCTGCGAGAACATGAAACACGAACGTGCCTGCTGGAGTAGTCGTATCAATTTGCTCGACCATCGACACAAAATTGATCTTGAGAGCGTGGAACGTCTCCAGCGCACGGCACAGGTGTGAAACCGACCGTGAGAAGCGGTCGAAGCGCCAGACGACAACCACGTCGAATCTCCGGGCATGGGCGTCCGCCATCAAGCGATTAAGTTCGGGTCGGGAATCTTTCTTCCCCGAGACGCCCGCATCCACATAGCAGTCATAAATCTCCCAGTTCCGGCGCTGACAGTACTCGCCCAATTCTCTCGTCTGCATCGTCGGGTCTTGACCGTGACCCAGCGTCGAGACTCTCGAATACACGGCAGCCATGATCTTGTGCGAACCGTGGTCACGAACAACCTGTAATCCCATCGGGACTCCTTTCGTTCCCAACCCGTTTGCGAAACCGTTCAAAAACCCTGTGCGGGGCGTTCCGGGCGACGCCTTGGTCTCCGGTAGACCCGATCCCTTCTGGTGACCTTAGATTGGCTCTCGCACACAAGGGCGCACTGATCCGTCTTATGACTGACTGTGGTGATGAAATGGAGGTAGGGCGTCGAGCAGCCAGATTTCGGCGCTCGGGCTTTTGCCAAGATCAGCGATGGTGGTAGCTTGCGATTAGCCACGCAGCCTCCCATAAAGGTTGCTTTGGTCAGGGGCGTCGTTCGGGTGCGAACCGAATGGCGTCCCGCTTTTCTACTTCTGGCGCTTCAGGAACTCGTCTATCGCCTTGCGGATCAGCCACGACACTGGAACATCCTCACGAAGGGCGATCTTCTCCAGTTTCTCGACCTGTTCTGGCTTGAGCCGTATGGCGGTGAGTTTCTTCCTCACGTAAGACAGTGTATAACAATGTGGTACATTTGTCAAGCGGGAAGAGGCTTACAGCGGGCGACACTGGTGTCTTCGATCCACCTCGTTCGGGGGAACAACTTGGGAACAGCTTCGAGGCGGAAAAAGGAGGGTAGTTCTGGGCTTAGCGCAGCCTTTGCAGCTAATTAGCTCGCTCGGAGGCTCCCATAGAACGTAATTGCAAAGCAGGTGCTCGCCCAGCTGAGCTACACGCCCCCCGCCAGAACTCCTACTATTCTAAGGCATTGCTGGGTATTCCAAAATCCATTTCCCTCGCATTTATCAACCCACCGCGACGCGTTCCAATCGGTCGAGCGTGTCAGGATATTTGCGGACCAAAAGCACTAAAGCTGCTGCCTGCGGATTAGGTTTGGCCCGGCCTTGCTCCCACTTTTCGAGCGTCCGCTCGTTAATCCGCAGCTTCCGAGCGAACACTGCTCTCGAAAAGTGCAGCCTCTTGCGAGTATCCCTAATCAGCTTCGAATCTACCTTGGGGAGTGGTGCTGATTCCACCTTGTAAGTGCGCAACGTGATTTTCCCCTGGCGATGGCTTTCCATCGCGGCGATACCTTCCATCAATTCATCGAAAATCTTTCTCTTGCTCATCGCCCATTACCTCCGCGATTTCCTTCGTTTTGTAAGCCCAGCGACCTCACGAGCACGGAGCTCAGCTTCGATGGCGCTCTTCAAAGCTTGCCTTTCTCTGGGCGTAAGGTCTGAGGCTTCGCTCTTGTCATAGAGCGTCATCAGCCAAATCTGCTGGTCGCCCTGGAAATAATAATAGATCACTCGCAGACCGCCTCTGCTGCCCTTGCCACGCCTTGGGTCCGCCCAGCGAAGCTTCCGAAATCCTCCCGTTCCGGGGATAACGTCCCCGAGTTCCGGTGCAGACGCCAAGCGGTCTTGCAGTTCCCGGTACTCGTCGTCACTCAGATAGCTGGAAACGTAACGAGCGAAGGCCGGGGCTTCGAGGAATTCCATCCCATCCTGTTCCTAGTACGCCATCAGCGTATAGTTGAAAGTATACGCTATTGGCGTAGGAAGTCAACTGAGAGCACTGGTATGCACCACGTCGCCGGGTTGGTGAGCCTGCGGCAGGTGCGCCCATCGAAAACTGTCGTAACCGAAAGGTGCAGTCGACGTGCTTGGGACCAAACTGGGGTCCAACATTCGGATTATTTGGAGAACATCAGGCGGGCGTAAGTGGCGTCGCATCAGTAGATTAGAGGTATTTCACATTTGGGCTACACGCCCACGCTCGTATGTATTGTTCTGATTGTAAAGCATTTGGAGCCGCTCGAAAACTGCGAAAACTAGAAATTCATCTCGGGCTCTCTTGGTGCCAATCTTATTAGTAAGATTGGAGTCGATTATGGCCGGTTATGCCACCACAAAGCTGTCATCTAGAGGACAAGTGGACAAGTCGTTATCCCAGAAGAGGTCCGCAATGATCTCGGACTCAACGAGGGCGACCAATTCGTGGTCATTGGCCAAGGAGATACTGTGATCCTTAAGCTCATTGCGCCGCCAAAGCTCGAGGAATTCCATGAGCTTTTGAGCCAAGTGCGTGCAGAGGGCAAAAAGTCGGAATCAAGAAAGCACAGTTGAAATTCGCAATTGCAAAAGTCAGGCCCAGCTCGAAGTGACTTATCAAGGCGATCCTCGATACAAAAGTTGTTATTTCTGGGCTTGCCAGCCAACGATGAGTAAGGGATAATGAAGTTGGTAAGGAACATGTGGCAGGTAAGGAGAATCCAATGCTGCATTCCACGGTGACGAGCAAGGGCCAGACGACTATTCCTGGCAAGATTCGTAAGGCATTGCGAATCAAGCCGGGCGACAGGCTGGAGTACGTGGTGCAGGGCGACCGTGCGACCATTCGTGTGCATCCGGGTACGCGGTCACTCAAGGGCGTGCTCGCAAGCAAGAAGGGTAAGGGTATGCCGTTCGCTCAAATCCGCGAGGCTGCGGCTGAGGCCGCCCGCCACCGCGAGGGCTCCCGGTGAGCAAGCGGAGGTTGGTAGACACCAATCTGATTGTGCGGTATCTCGTACAGGATCATGAAAAGCATGCCAGGGCCGCTGGAAGGCTATTCGAGACATGCGACCGCGGCGACGTAGTGATTGTGCTGTTGCCGGCCGTTCTGGCCGAGTGCGTGTTTGTACTTGAGTCTTTCTACGAGCAAGCACGTGGAGACATTGCTTCCGCGCTTGGCACACTTATTTCGAGTCATGGTGTTGAGATCAACGAGGTGGCGATTCATCTCGACGCCTTGGACCGCTACAGAAGAACGAAAGTTCATTTCGTGGACTGCCTGATTGCCGCTACCGCTTCGGCGGAAAACACGCCGGTAGCAACTTTCGATCAAGATTTTCGGAGATTCGGTGACGTGCGCGTTGAGTGCGAATAAGGTAATGCTTTAAGAAACGCGCTCGACAAAATTGTTCGGCGCGTGTCAGTCTAACTGGTCCACTTGGGACCAAACCTGGGTCCAACATTTGGGTTATTTGGAGAACATCAGGCGGGTGTTAGTGGCGTTGAATCAGTCGATTAGAGTTATTTCCCATTTGGGCTACACGCCCACACTCGTTTCTGTTGTTTTGATTGCAAAGTATTTGTAGCCGCTCGAAAACTGCGAAAACCTGGAATTCATCTCAGGCTATCTTCCTGCTAACCTCATTAGCACCATGCGGAGAGTTCTTATAAAACGTGCACGTCGGCGCCCAGCGAGTGAAGTCCCCGATCAAACGTAACAAGCTTAAGACCGGCAACCGCCGCAAAGGCGGCAAGGTACGCGTCAGCCCATACCTTCGGAGACGAACTGCGCAGCGCAGAGAACCGACGAAACTCAGGCTCGATGGCCTCGGGTTCAGCGAGCAGAGCAATCCGGTCGTCGGCGCAGACTTTATCCCACAGGGCCCACGCCTCGGACATTGTCTTCACATCACTCCCCATGACCGTTGGAGTTGTCAAGAGTCGAAGAACAGTGATTTGCGTGATTCTGCAGAAGAAGAACTTTTCTTCGCTGGAACGTTCAAACCATGCTCCAGCCCTCTCCGAGTGGACGTGGCGGCTCCAGAGAAGCGCCAACCAGACGTTGGCATCAAGGAAATTCAAGATGTTCATAGATCTGCTCGTTGGTCAGATCCACCTTCGGACCATCCGAGACAATCAACGGAAACTTCACCCGGCGGGAGCGAGGACGCTTGCCTTCCACCAGGGTAACACGCACGCCCAAAAGAATGAGTTCGCGAATCGACCGTCCCTGTGCGGCCGCTTGCGCCTTAAGTTTCCGGTACAAGGAGACCGGAATATCAACCGTTGTCCGAATGGCTTGCTCCTTCATGACCGTATTGTCTCATGCGTGCCATAAATATGGAAGCCCTGCGAGCTTTCGTCCATGTCACGTTCGGGAGTGAGCTTGTTCCGAGTTGGGACCAAACTTGGGCCCAAGCTTTGGCCTGTTACGAGATCATCAGACGGGCGTTGGTGGCGTCGAATCGGTAGTTTAGAGTTATCTCACATTTGAGTTACACGCCCGCCTTATGACCGTGGTAAACACAGCATAACGTGATACTTGCGAGTGATCAAGAAGGGTCGAAGGGTCCATCCTTTCAAATGAACTCAGCTGAAACCCGCTCGATAGTCTTCCCTTGGAAGTCTTCGTCGAAGTGAGTGTAGCCAGCAGTGATCTTCAGATTCAACACAATCGTCACATCATTTCGCCGGAGAGTCTGAGCGTATCGACTTTGCTCCGCGAGGTGTTTCCTGCTCAAATTGCGTTGCCGATTACATTCCTGCCTTCGATGCTAAAGTGCTTCGCTGCAGCCAAAAGATGTTCGTCATTCGAATATACGATGCGGAACCCAGATTCGGCTGCGGTGGCAAGGTGAATGGCATCGGCTGCCCGCAGAAACACCGCAGCTGGCAGTTTCTGGTAGACGTGCCTAATTCGCAAGAAGATCTCGCGATCCTGCGCAAGCCACTGGAAGGCTCCCGCCTCGATATGTGCTCGTAATTGGCCCATTAGCGCGGCATAAGCCGTGGGGCGGATTGCCCCCTCGCGCAGCTTGCGATGGAACGCTGCCATCATCTCGGCTTGACCGTGGGCCGCGCATGCTACATGGTCTGTTGCTGCGAGAGCACGAACGGCGTCTGCGCCAGGGTCCTGATAATAGAGCCGGACAAGGTAGCTCGTATCGAAGTAGATCACAACACCTCGCGGTTACGCTCTTCGCTGATGGCCTGTGTGGAATCGGTTCCGCCGCGAAGGTGCTTGCGATTGGCAAGAAATGCCCGAGTAAACTTAGGATCGGCGAAGAACGGCTTGGCGGGCAGAGGCGACGCCGGGACGATCTTGGCGACCAGGCGTCCGCGTTCGGTCACATAAACCTCCCCCGCCGACGCCCGCCTGACCCACCTTCCTGTCGCTTGGTGAAGTTCTCGAATCGTAATCGTTTTCATGTGACTCATTGTGTCACATCGATTCATACCGATCAAGAGACAAAGCTCAGGAATCGCATTCCTGCTGCGACTCTAGCAAGTACCGCGCTGTTCGGGATGCACGCGACTGGTAAAACCCCTACCTTGTGGTGCACGCAAGACGAGCAGGTCAGCATCTCGTATGAGCTGCGTACTGTATGCACCTACTTCTTCATCGGCAATCATTTTGGTGTGGTCGCAGCAGCCATCCAGACGAGCTGCGCCAGCCAATAGATGGCTGGTTCTATTCGCGAATAGAAACCGCGGCCGAGAGGCCAACACGACGCGCTGCAGCGGAAGAAAGAAATTACACCCGCGCTCCTCCCGAGCGCGTCAGGAGAGCTTTTTGTCTCTTGACGAAGACCTATCATGGATGTCGGGTTTCCAGCACTAGCCCCCAGGACGATCAATTGCTTTAGCTGCTCTTTGCTTTATTCTGAGTCTTCGGCAAGGTTACCCGGCCAGAGGCAATGAGTGCGGTGACGGATTGTTGGATCGCCTCAAGGCTGGAAAATCGGGGA
>Ga0187781_10003919_pt1 | contig 11114 bp, 6 predicted proteins | sample 0715_SJ02_MP02_2_FD_132447 | JGI IMG/M metagenome (GOLD analysis project Ga0187781, IMG submission 132447) | Tropical peat soil microbial communities from peatlands in Department of Meta, Colombia - 0715_SJ02_MP02_20_MG | ecosystem: Environmental > Terrestrial > Soil > Wetlands > Peat | place...
GATTCTGCCGCCCATCAACTCCACCAGTCGCGAGGAAATGGTTAAACCAAGTCCCGTTCCGCCGTGTTTGCGGCTGGTGGAGCCATCCCCCTGGCAGAAAGACTCGAAAATCAACGCCTGCTTATCTTCGGGAATTCCCAGGCCGGTGTCGCGAACGGCGAACCGGACGAGAACCGTATTCTGGTCCTGGGACTCGAGTTGCGCTTCGACCGTGACGCTGCCCCGCTCTGTGAATTTGATGGCGTTGCCCACCAAATTCAGCAGTACCTGGCGGAGCCGTAAAGGGTCGGCAAGCAGATTCTGGGGAATGTCCGGGGAGCAACTCCAGTCGAGATCCAGGCCTTTTCGCCGGGCAGCCTGGCCGAGGAAGCGCGTGGCCTCTTGCACCAGGGCGCCCAAGGAAATCAACGTAGGCGACAACTCCATGCGGCCGGCCTCGATCTTGGAAAGATCCAGGATGTCGTTCAGCAGGGAGAGCAGGGACTCGGCGGAGCTCATGACATCGGTGAGGTACTCCTGCTGCTCCTCGCGGGATTGGGCATCGAGCGCCAGCGAGGTCATACCCAGGATGGCGTTCATGGGGGTGCGAATCTCGTGGCTCATATTAGCCAGAAACTCGCTCTTCAGCCTGGTTGCCTGTTTTGCATCCTCGACGGCCTGAGCCAGCGCCTGATTCTTGGTTTGCAGTTCGGTCATCTGCGAGCGCACGCGGCGGCGCAAGATCATCACCCAAGCCGAAGTGGCGACCGTGACCAGGGCGACAAAGCCTAATACCAGCAGCGCGTGTTCGCGCGTCCACCAACTCGCACTTTCGACCAGCACCAAATCCGCCGGTGAGCGAAGCCTGAGCTTGATGGACTCCGGCACGCCGACGATGCTCTTTTGGAGAACACAGATGCCAGTGACACGAACCCGGCTGCCTTCGCGAACGGAGCGCTCGGGATCGCTCGCTTCGGGCCCGGCAACGGCCCGAAACGTCGCCTGGCCGTGGTTGATGATCATTACTTCTTCCTGCTGGAGGGCGGAACGTCCGGTAAGCGTGCCCTCCAGGGTTAGCAATGTCGAGTCATACTTGTCATCCAAGGCCTTTTCGGCTTGAATGACGACAGGAGTGGGAGGCGCACCCATGCCCACACGGCGGCAGACCGCGTAACGGAGAATGGGTGTGAAGTCGTTCGTGCCAGCAAACCCGACCGCCTCAACCCTATCTCCTGGCTTGAGGGCGGCGGGTTGGTCCAACTCAATGTAAAGATTGCCCGTCGGATCGGTGATGTAGAGCTGCCGGCCTTCAAACTGACCGGCGACGATTCCCGAGACCTTTACACGACGTCTGGGCAGGCCTCCATAAGTAAATCTCTGAAGTGTGGCGATAGGCCGGGTGGGTATGGCGAACGGATCCCGAGCGCCGGGATCCAGTGTCTTCACCCACTCGAGCGATGGCACATATAGCGCCACGCCGGTCATTTGATTTTTCTGATTGAAGATAGCGCCGCAAACGCCGTCGATGCGGACACGGGAATCGACAAATCCTGCTGGAACCTGGGTGAGGTTGGGGATGGAACCGATCACGCGGCCCCCCATCATTTCCATGATGAATTGGAGAGGGCGGCCGCCAGCGGAAACACTGGCCGAGCGAATGATGCCTTCGACTTCTACCCACTGGCTGTCCAGCCGCGTAGACGCCATTTCCTCCAGTGCGGCTTTCTGGGGGACCGGCATGGGGGCGGTGCCGATGACCTGCCAGTGCGCGTTCATGACATCCGGGGCGAAATCGAACTGGGTGGTTACACCCTCCAGGAGGATCAGTTGGCCGGATTTGGGCTGCGGCATGCCCTGGTGCCATTGCACCCAAATGCCTCCGGTTTTGTCCTGGAGGAAAAAGTCCGGAGAGGTAGGATCGAAGTAGGTGACGGTGGCCTGCAGGCGGATCGGGTAGCCGCGCTTGGCTTGCTCTGGTGAAAGACTATGAATCCCGGCCAAGCTGGTCATGGCCGGGAGGGTGGGTGCGGCTGGCGATGGCTGGCCGTAAGACCACGATGCGGCAAGCAACGCAACCGCACCGGCAAATGTGGTTAACTGATGTTTCAGTCGGTATCGCACGTTGTAACGGTCGCCGTTCAGAACCGCGAGAGGGCCAGGAGCGCTCCGTGGGTTTGCTCCCAGTTCCGCTTTTTAAAGCCAATCCAGCTAAGTCTAGTGTGCTCGGAGGCGTCTACGCGGCACAATATTGAAAAGTGTTAACGTGATGACCCTAACTAATGTTGATGTCGGAGCGGAGCTGTGAATGGGTGCAGTTTAAGCCGTCAGGCGATGCCTTCGGCGAATGCGCGTGCCAGCCGGACCAGAAGCTCCCGAGTGCGCACCATCGATCCACGGCCGTTCTGTTGCAACAGGGTTTCGAGTTCGCGGGAGTAGTGGCTGATTTCGGAAAGGCCGACGGAAGCCGCAGTCCCCGCCCACTGGCGCACGACCGAGAGGGCTTCCATGGTGTCGAAGCCGGTGCCCAGGCTACTGATCAGTTTGCCGCTTTGCTGAATACCGGCAGTTAAGAACGCCTGCCGGGCGCCATGGCTCGGGGCGGCTGTGGCAGGAGGAACCGCAGGTGCCGCAGCCTGCCGGGCGGTGTTCGCGTGGATGAGCGTGGTATCGGCCTTCGACATGTAGTCGCGGATGAGTGAGGGGAACGTGCGCGTGTCGATCGGTTTCGTGATGTAGCCGTCGCAACCGGCGGCGAACGCTTTTTCCTCATCGCCCTTCATTGCGAAAGCCGTAAGCGCCAGCACCACAGTGTCGTGCGTTTCCGGCGCGGCCTTCAGGCGCCTGGTCATTTCCAGGCCATCCATTCCCGGAAGCTGAATATCCGCCAGAACCAGGCGGGGCCGGAAACTCTGCGCCATCTCGAGAGCTTCTTCGGCAGTGCTCGCGGTGCGAACCTCGAAGCCCTGGCGCGACAGGAGGACGCGCACAAGCTTCAGATTTACGGGCGTGTCATCGACGATAAGAACCGAATTGCTATTCACTGGCCATCCTCCGCCGGCGGGCGATCGGCACTGAAGCGCGGCCACGGGACCCGTCGCCGTCCTGACAAGCGCCACGCACGCGATTTCATTGTATTTTTCCGTTCCAATTGGGAAAAGTAAAATACCCCTCGTTTAACAGTAAAAAAGTACCTATTTTTCTGGAAAAATCTACTGGCTTTGGTTAGCGCGGCAGTGCCACTCCCTGGGGCTTGGGCTGTGCCGGCCGGATGGCAGTGGGAATGGCGGCACTCGGGTGTTTTTCGCGGGCGTCTGCCACGCGTTGGAGCGCGGCGGACGTAGTGGAATCCTTGATGGGCAATACGGCAAAGAAAACGCTCCCCATTCCCAGCTGGCTGCGGACACCAACCGTGCCACCCTGCCGCTCGACGATATGCTTGGTGAGCGCAAGACCGAGCCCGGTCCCGACTCCTGATTTCGTGCCATCGATCTGTTGAAAATCGGCGAAAAGGCTCGGAATGTTGGCGGGATCGATACCCGTTCCGGTATCTTCCACTTCAACGCGAAATGCGCTGGCACCTTCCCAGCGGGCGCGCACCTGAATTGATCCACCCTCTGGCGTGAATTTGATGGCATTGGACAGGAAATTGTAAACGACCTGTTTGAGGCGGGCGGCATCCGCAACCACTCGATCCACGTCACCCGCATCCACGGCAACCAAGATCTTCTTGCGCTCCGCCAGGATGCGCAACACGTCGCGCACCTCGCCGAGCAAGGACGGCAATTGGAGGCGTTCCATGCGAAATTCCATCTTGCCCGACTCCACTTTCGCCATATCCAGAACGTCGTTGACCAGATGCAGCAAGTGGCGGGAACTGGCCAAAATATCGCCGAGGTATTCCTGCTGGTCCTCGGTGACCGGGCCGGCAGCGCAATCGTACATGAGCTCGGCGAGTCCGATGATACCGTTGAGCGGCGTCCGGAACTCATGTGACATGGCTGCCAGGAATTTTCCTTTGGTGGTGCTGGCCTCACGCGCCGCCCCCAGGGCGAGCAGAAGCTCCTCGTTCTTGGTGCGCAGTTCGTGGGCATACTGCTCGACTTTCCGCACCGCCACGCCGACCATCTTGCGTGCCGTGATGTCCAGCAGCGCGGATCGCATTCCGGTCACAGAGCCTTGCTTGTCGCGAATCAGGTTCTCGTGAACCTCTACGGTAATGTGCGAGCCATCCTGGCAAACTAAGTCGCACTCGAAAGGCGTCAGCGGCCGCTCCTGGCCCAGCCGGTCGAGAATGTTGCGGTGCACCACGTCGCGGGACTCAGGGGTGACCAACTCCCAGATATGCTTGCCGATGATCTCTTCGGCGCGGAAGCCCAGCAGGGCGCATTCCGCAAGGTTGACGTGCCGGATCACTCCCTCACGATCGATCTCATGGCAGGCCACGGGAGCATCTTTGAACAGCGCCCGAAACCGTGCTTCGCTCTCGCGCAGCTCGCGCTCATGCTCGGCGAGGCGGATCGAGGCGCGCTCGATGCCGGCCTCCAGGTTGCGCGTCTCACGGGTCTCCGCAACGAAAGGCGCCGCCGGCAGACCTTCGCCAAACAACGTGGCATTGGCTTCCAGTGCGCGGATTTGCCGGGAGAGTGTTGCGGTCAATAGCAAGGCGCCGGCCAGTTGAAAAAACAGAGCCACCAGGATGCTTTCGACCAAAACCGTGTAGAGACGAAACCGGGCGCTGTCAGCAGCTTCCGTGCGGGCTTGCAGCAGCCGATCCTCTTCCATCTGCATGGCAGCGAGCTTGCCTCGCACGCGGCTGGCAATGTCGCGTCCGCCGTCGAGCACTTCGATGCCGTTGGCGGCGGCCCGCACATTCCTGCCGAGATTGGAGGCGTTCTGGCAGAGCGCCGCCAGGTCGTCCAGCTCATTTCGCACCAGATCCCGAGCTTCTTCCGCGCGTCGTAGTTGTGGCGGGTTGTCGGCGACCAGAACAGTCAGGTGCTCGGCCAGAGGGCCGAGGACCTCCCGGGACTCCCAATACGGATGCAGCGCCGAAGGGTCGCCGGTTAACAGGTAGTCGCGCGCCGAGGCCTCGGCATCCAACATGCGGACCAGCACTTCCTGGATATCGCTGCGCACTTCCAGGGTGTGTTGGACCCAAGAGCGCGCTTCCAGTTCCCCCTGTTGGGCGCGGTACATCGCCGCCGTTGCGGCTATGAGGATCGGGAGCGGCAACAGCAGCACCGCCAAGGCCTTGGTTCGCAAGGGCCGGTCGGCCCAAAACCGATTGATGGTCTCTATGAGGCGCGCCGCCATGAACGGGACATCCAATCCCCCGAACACCATGTTAGATTCCGGAGTTTGCGGCGGTCTATATTGCTTTGGTTATTGTGCTATTATCGGTTACCAAATAAGCGTTATTCAAAGTTAATTGTGACGATCAAGTTTGACTAAGACTGCGCTGCAGGTAGCCGTGTCCGTAAAAAACCCTGTTTTACTGGCCGCCAGCCGCACGACACAGTTGGCGGCGGGCTGGCCTAACAAGCCCGTTTATCAGGGGATTCGCGGCCTTCTCGTAGTGTCTCTTGGCGCACGAATCACTACACCGCCAGAGTGCCGCAGGCGTGAGCGTAAGACGAAGATTATCTTTGATTAAACGGGTATTTTCCATGTAATATAACTTGCAAATACCAAGTATTTGCTGTAAAAGATTGGATGATGCTCCCCAGCGGCATGCCCTCCGGATCCCTGCCTGCGGTTCCCCAAGACCTGCTTGGCTCACGAAACTCTCAGGAATTTGACTCGGCGTATCGCGAGTTATTCGAGTTTGCCCCGGTCGCGTACCACGAAATCGACGCAGCGGGCGTCTTACGGCGGGTCAACCAGACCGAGTGCCGCATGCTGGGATACACACGCGAGGAGATGGTCGGGAAGCCTGTCTGGCAGTTTGTGGCGGCGGACCAGCAGGAGCAGAGCCGAGAGGCGGTTCGACGCAAAGTATCGGGCGAAGAGCCACTAGCCCCTTTCGAGCGCGACTTTCTCCGTCGCGACGGCGGCTATCTCATCCTGGAAATCTACGACAGCCTGATCTACAACCGTGCCGGGCAAGTGACGGGCATCCGGTCGGTACTGCTCGACGTTACAGACCGGCGACTGGCGGAGCAACTGCTCGCCAACGAAGTCACGGAGCGGGAACGTCTCACAGTGGCGCTGCGGCGCTCGAAAGAGGACGCAGAAAAAGCCAATCGCGCCAAAAGCGAGTTCCTCTCGCGCATGAGCCATGAGCTGCGGACGCCGCTGAACGCGATCCTCGGCTTTGCTCAGTTGCTGGAAATGAGCGCGCTGGATCGCGATAAGCGCGAGGCGGTGGCGCAGATTCTCAAGGCCGGCCAGCATCTGCTCGGGCTGATCAACGAGGTGCTGGAAATCTCGCGCATCGAGGCGGGCCGCCTCTCGCTGTCGCCCGAGCCGGTTCTCATCAGCGCTGCCATCCAGGAGGCGCTGGATCTGTTAACCCCGATGGCCGCGCGGCGCAATATTCTGCTCCACGACGAAGGCGGCAAGGAAAGGCGCCGTTATGTAATGGCCGACCAGCAGCGCCTCAAACAGGTGCTGTTGAACCTCATCTCGAACGCCATCAAATACAACAGCGACGACGGAACCGTCACCATTGCGTCAGAGGAGATCGACGGCAGCCGTCTGAAGATCCGAGTGCGGGACACTGGTCCCGGAATCAAACCGGACAGCCTATCCAAGTTATTCACGCCTTTTGAGCGCCTGGGAGCCGAGCAGACGGGGGTGGAGGGCACGGGCCTCGGCCTGGCCTTGTCGAAGCGCCTGATCGAGATGATGGGCGGCTCGATCGGTGGCGAGAACAATCCGGATCGCGGCGCGACCTTCTGGATGGAACTGCCGCTGGTGCAAGATCCGGTGACGCAGCTCCCGGCGAAGGTGCCGGTGGCGTCGACATCCAACCAGCCAGCCCAGCAACAGCGCCAGCGCATTGTGCTCTACGTCGAGGACAATCTGTCGAACATTACGCTCATCGAGCACATCATGGTGCATCGGCCTCACGTGAAGCTGGTTGCGGCCATGCAGGGCCGCCTGGGCCTAGATCTGGCTCGCGAGCACCGGCCGGACCTGATCCTGCTCGACCTGCACCTGCCGGACATTCCAGGGGAAGAGGTCTTGCATGACATTCGGCAGGAACCATCACTGCATGACACTCCCGTCATCGTGATCAGTGCAGACGCTACGCGTGGGACCATCGAGCGGCTGCAATCCAAGGGCGTGCTGGACTACCTCCCCAAGCCTCTCGACATCAAACGATTTCTACAACTGCTCGACACCTGCCTCAGCGGAATGGACAACTGAAATGATCAAAGAAGAAACCTTAAAAAATGCTCGCATCCTGATTGTGGACGACCAGGAAGCGAATGTACTGTTGCTGGAGCGACTGCTCGGCATGGCGGGCTTCACGAACTTCGTGAGCACGAATGATCCGCGGCAGGTCTTGCCGTTGTTCGGCAAATTTCAACCGGACCTGATCCTGCTAGATCTGATGATGCCGTATCTGGATGGCTATTCGGTCATGCAGCAGATCGGCCCCCGTGTGCCGGAAGGAGAATACCTGCCCATCCTGGTGCTCACCGCGGAAATCAATCCGGAGGCCAAACAGAAAGCGCTGGCCAGTGGCGCCAAGGACTTCTTGAACAAACCGCTCGATGCCACTGAAGTTCTGTTGCGCATCCGCAACCTGCTCGAAACGCGGTTCCTGCATCTGCGTATGAAAGACCAAAAGCGCCTGCTCGAAGAACAGGTGCGGGAAAAAACGCGCGAGCTGGAAGAAGGGCGCGTGGAGATCCTCCAGAAGCTGGCCTTGGCCGCGGAATACCGGTACGACCCTACGGGTGATCACGCCAAGCGCGTGGGGGAACTCGCAGCCGTATTGGCCAGAGCCGCCGGGCTGCCCAAAGCGCAGGTGGAGATGATTCGGATGGCCGCGCCTTTGCACGATGTCGGCAAAATCGGCTTGCCGGACGCCATCCTTCACAAACCGGACAAGCTGACGCCGGATGAGTACGAGCAAGTCAAGCAGCACGCCTCGCTGGGAGGCCGCATTCTTTCCGGGACGCAGGTCCCGCTATTGCAGTTAGCCGAAGAGATTGCCCTGTATCATCACGAGCACTGGGATGGCAAAGGATACGCCAAACTGGAAGGCCAGGCGATTCCGGTTGCCGCGCGCATCGTGGCCATTGCGGATGCGTTCGACGTGATGACGCATGACCGTCCTTACAGAGCGGCCACCTCGAAAGAGGAAGCGCTGGCGGAGATTGGGCGCGAGCGGGGCCAGCAGTTTGATCCGCGTCTAGTGGACGCTTTTCTTCGCTGGCACAGGCGGCAGGAACTGCCGAAACGGCTGCGCGAGACCATTCTGGCGAGCTGAGACCTCGGAGAGGCGACAGTCATGCCCAACGTTTCCACGGAGACTCCGGCGTTCGCGCGCGAGACAGGAGTGCTGGCAGCATCAGCGCCCTCCACGCCAGCCCCGGATTCTGTCCACCAGCAGCTACACCGCGTTCTCAAGAGCCGGATTTTTGCCCGCTCCAAGGAGCTCTGCCGCTTTCTCCAGTTTGCAGTTGAACAAAAGCTGCGGAACCGTTCTGTGCGCCTCAAGGAGTATCTCATCGGCGTTACGGTTTTCGATCGGGGGGAGGCCTTCAACCCCGGTACGGATCCAATTGTGCGCGTGCAGGCGCGGCGGCTTCGCTCGAAGCTGAGCCTTTATTACGACACCGAGGGCCGCGGCGATTCCGTGGTAATTGAACTGCCGTGCGGTGGCTATGTTCCCGTTTTCCGGTTCCGCACGGCCGTCACGCCTCAAGCTGCGCGTGCGACCGCTCCCGTTAATGGCGCAGGCGGGGAAGTGCGGCGGTCGGTGGTAGTGCTGCCGTTCGTCAATATCGGACCTGGCGAGAACGAGCGCTTCAGCGACGGTCTCACCGAGGAACTGACTCACGTTTTGTCGCGAGATACGGATCTGCGTGTCATGTCGCGAACCTCGGCGTTCCAGTTCAAGGGCAAGACCGACGATATTCGCAGCATTGGCGAACGGCTGGGCGTCGACGCCCTGGTGGAGGGTAGCGTACGCTCCGAGGGAAACCGGCTGCGCGTTTCAGCCGGGCTGATCGACGTGGCTGACGGCGGATTGCTTTGGTCTGAAGTTTACGAGCGAGCGACCGACCAGATTTTCGCCGTGCAGGAGAACATCTCGGAAGAGATCGCGAAAAGAATCGCCATGCATCTCGAGGGGAAGACGCAACCGACGGGCGACGGGAAGGCGTAATCGCTGACATTCCGCAATTTGAGCCCCCTGCGCGCTACGCCGGCTTCACGCCAGCACGCTGCAGTTGCTGGAAGTATTCGATGGTTTGGCGGAGCCCATCTTCAAGCGCTACGCGCGGCTCCCAACCGAGGATGTGCTTGGCCTTACTGATGTTCGGTTGCCGCTGTTTCGGATCATCCTGCGGCAGGGGCTGGTGAATGATGCCTGATTTCGAGCCGGTCAGACGCCGGATGCGTTCGGCGAACTCGAGAATAGTCATCTCTTGGGGGTTCCCGAGATTCACGGGATAGCGCTCGTCGGAAAGCATGAGGCGGTAGAGTCCGTCCACCAGGTCGCTGACGTAGCAGAAGCTGCGCGTTTGCGAACCATCGCCGAACACCGTGATGGGCTCGTCGCGCAAAGCCTGGTCGAGGAATGCCGGAACCACGCGGCCGTCATTCAGCTTCATGCGCGGGCCATAAGTATTGAAGATGCGCGCGATGTTGGTGCGCACCCCGTGAGTGCGGTGATACGCCATGGTGAGCGCTTCGGCGAAACGCTTGCTCTCGTCGTAGCACGAGCGCGGCCCGATCGGATTCACGTTGCCCCAGTAGGTTTCAACTTGCGGATGCACGGTGGGATCACCGTAGCACTCCGAAGTGGAAGTGACGAGAAAGCGCGCCTGGTGGACCCGAGCGATCTCAAGCATGTTCCGCGTGCCCATGGAACCCACATCCAGCGTCTCGATCGGGTGCTCGAGATAGTCTTTGGGGCTGGCGGGTGATGCCATGTGGAGAACGGCATCGATAGCGCCGTCTATTTCCAAGGGCAGGGTAACGTCGTGCCGGATGAATCGAAATTCCGAGCAACCGGATAAGTGAGCCAGATTCTGCTCAGCGCCGGTGAGAAAATTGTCGAGCGCCACCACCGTGTGGCCCCCCGCGAGCAACCGGTCGCACATGTGTGAGCCGATGAACCCGGCGGCTCCCGATACAGCAATTCGCAAAGTAACAGCTTCCTCCGAAATTCTTCATTCTAGCAACACCTCGTCTGCTGGCGACCCGGTGGTAGTCTATTCAGTTACGGATGCAGCCCTCCCTGGCTGAAGTGGTCATCCTGACGGTGCTGCTGTGCGCCTCGGCGTATGCGTTCTGGTTTCGTTTTCGCCGCGTCGTGCGGACCATTCGAGCGGCGAAACCCGACAAGACATGGCATCTTAGCCCGATCGCCCCTCGGGCTGGACGGTTTATCTGGGAAGTGCTGCTCCAGGGTAAGGTAATTTTGGATCGTCCGCTCCCCGGCCTAGCGCACGCCTTCGTGTTCTGGGGTTTTTGTGCCTTTGCGCTGGTGACGATCAATCATCTCGCAGCCGGATTCACCGTGACCCTGATTCCGCGCGACAGTACTTTCGGTGAAATCTACTTCGGGTTTGTGGCCGTGTTCGCCGCTTTGGTTGCAATTTCCATCGCAGGCCTTGCTGCCCGCCGGTTTCTGGTCCGGCCGGTGTGGCTCGGCAAAGTGTCGGGCGAGTCGGGCGTGATTGCCCTGTTGATATTCGTGCTCATGGTGACATATCTGGCGACGTTTTGGTTCACGGAGGGGTCGATTGCCGCTCGCGTCAACTGGTGGCTGCATACCATCACATTGCTGGCATTTCTTCCTATCATCCCCCACACCAAGCACCTGCATCTGGTCTTGAGCCCGGTGACAATTTTCACGCGCCGCGACGGATTCAGCCAGATTCCGCCGCTCGCGGGAGATGAAGATTTTGGCCTCGAGGCGGGTAATGATGTGACCAAGCTGGTCACCCTCC
>Ga0187781_10003920_pt1 | contig 11110 bp, 6 predicted proteins | sample 0715_SJ02_MP02_2_FD_132447 | JGI IMG/M metagenome (GOLD analysis project Ga0187781, IMG submission 132447) | Tropical peat soil microbial communities from peatlands in Department of Meta, Colombia - 0715_SJ02_MP02_20_MG | ecosystem: Environmental > Terrestrial > Soil > Wetlands > Peat | place...
CATCCACACGGTCGCCTATAGGACCAGTGAAAACGATCTTTCCCGTGTTGGCATTGAGAACGGCGAAGTGACGGCTGCGGCAGCCAACGAAGAGGCGCCGATTCTCGATGTCCATGGCAAGGCTGGTGGGAGTGGCGCAAGGAGAGAGCGGCCAGCGGTCCTTTACCTGCAGGGCGCTTACGTCGATGTGCAGAGTCTCGTTTTGCTCTTCGAGGTTTACGTAGAGGCTCCCTTTGCCATCGGAGACGGCGAATTCCGGCCCTCCACCGAGAGGGATGATGCCGACCGGCTTTCCATCCGCTGCGTTGAGCACGGAAATGTTCTCGCTGTCCCCATTCATGACGTAGATTCGTTTTGTGAAAGGCTCGTAGATAATGGCGTCCGGCTTCTTGCCAACTTTGATCTGTTCGATAGGTTTGAGGGTCTTCAGGTCAAAGGCAATGGCTGTATCAGCTTTTCCAGCGGAAATATAACCGCGCCCTGCTTCAGGGGCGATAGCGACTCCATGGACGCCCGGCGTATTCGGAATTGTGCCGATCAACGCGAAAGAATCCGCATCAAGGACATCAACCTGCGTCGAGTGGGAGAGATAGACGCGGCGGGCGGAATGATCCACCGTAACGTAGTCCCAACCACCGTTACCGGGCACGGAGACCTTTCGCAAGAGTTGATAGTTGACAGCGGCGAAGGCAACGAAAGAAGACAGCAGAACTGTACAACATAGCAACATCGAGGTTTTCCGCATACTTCCTCCTGAAGCCACGCCCGAAAGTTGGGTCTCATCGGAGCGGCCGGCGTACATGGTCATCCGAGTGCACACCGACCGCATTGCAGTCCTTCCGTGCAGATTGCCCCGGTTTATTTCTCGTGAGTCGGCGACCAGCGCATGCCGAACGCGAAGGTTGGTCCATAGTACTCGCGTTGAACCATGTATTGTTTCTGTCCGTTATAGAAACCAAATACTTCGTTGTTGAGATTGAGACCGTAGGCCATGATGGTAAATCCGTACTTGAGCCGATAACTACCTTGGGCATCGAGTTGGAAGTGGGAGTAGAGATAGTTGTCGCCGAACGGGCCGTAGAGTCCACCAGGAGTTGGCCCCGACCCGCCATTGGCTGGATTACTGCTGCCCGTACCATCTTGGTATTGGTATTGATAGATGCTGGCCTGGTTGTAAGTCATGCCGACGCGGATCGATAGCCGGCCGCGGTCAAAAGTGGGGCTAATGTTGAAGATGTTTGGGGCTTGCCTCAGAAGCCTGGGACAATCAGAGCGTCCCGGCAGGCCACAGGCTGCCGAGTTCGTCCAGTTATAGTTGGCCGTAAGGCCCAAACCGCCGAGAGCGCCAGGCAAGGAAGTGAATTGCTGAAGGTAAGCAACTTCCAAACCAGCGAGCCAGCCACTTCCCGCGTTCACGGGCTGAGAGATTAGCCAATCTCCCGTTGGGTAGAGCGGGTTACTGGGATCGGGATTGTAATTCGTTTTATAAGTCTCTTGCGTGACGATTGGCAGATATAACTGTTTGTAGAAAAAGCCTCCTTCAATGATGCCGAAAGGCTTTAGGTAGTGTTCCATCAAGACGTCGTAGTTGTTGGCCTTTTCCGCCTTCAGATTGGCATTGCCTAGCGAGAGCGTATTGGGGTTTTGGTTGATGGTGACGCTAAAAGCTTGGGCAATGTCCTGGGGATCGGGACGGGAAAGCGCACGACTGTAAACCACACGAATGTCCGTGTCGTGGCCCAGATCATATCTCACCGAGGCACTCGGCAGGAAATTAATATAAGAGCCATTCAGCTTTAGTGACACGCTGCCCTGCTGAGTTGGAGTGTTCAAGCAGGTGGTATCGCACTCATAGGTGTACGTAGTCAGATTTGTTCCTTCGATGCGCAACCCTCCAACGATGCGGAACTTGCCGATGTCGATGGTGTCCATGACGTACCCGGCGGATACCTGTTCCACTAAGTCGAAGTTCCCAGGGTTAGCGCCGACCGTGCCGGGTTGCAGCGTGAAAGCGGAAGGATTCGAATTCAGATAGTTGATGACTTTGGCCCACTGAGTGGTCGGTCCGAACGCCGGGTAGTTTCCGGAATAGTAGTTCTGGTTTGTGAAGGGACCAACGAATTGGGTCATGGGTACAGTTCCATTCGGGTCGTAGACAGGCGTATAGGAATCATCGAACTTGTGCGCGTTGCGGAATTTCCCGCCAATCTCGATAGTGGAGAGGTGCGAACCAAGGTGGTAGCGCTTGCCAACTGCACCTGTGAACTGCAGGTTGAGCTGCGCCGATTTTCCATACGAGGTGGTAATGTCCGATAGGCTATAGTTCGAAGCGTTGTAGGCTTCCGTGAAACAATTCGGGCTCCATTGGGGAATATATTGCCTGTTGGTAAGAGCTGGGCTGAATTGGCAAGTGCTGTTTGAGCCGTTGAATCCAAAATCTGCGCCTTCATTTCCACCAGACTTCAGCATCCAAGAACGCGAAACGGACACATCCCAAGAAATCCATGTTGTCGCTAAGACGTGCTTGCCGCCGAGGACGAGACTCCCAATATCAAACACGGGGACGCGATTGGACTCACTGAAAGCGGGCACGCCGGTACACGGTCCAACGGTCACACCATTGTTTGTGGGGCAACCATTCGCACTTAAAAGCGAGATTCCCTGGGTGTTGTCCGTAAGCGTGTAGACCCATTTGTCGCCATAATCTTGAAAGCTGGAGAAAATGCCGCGAAGATAAATATCTGACCCCTCTCCCAATTTGTAATCCGTGCTGCCCGTAAGTCCCCAACGGCTGCGCTTATATTGGTATTCGCGCATGTCTTGGGTATCGAAATAGCGGGTCGTGGAGCCATTCGGGAGAGTCGCAACGTCCGGGACTGGCTCGATGTCGTTGATGCCGCGTCCGTTCCAGTCGTAGGAGCCTCCCACAAGGGCACCCCAGCGCTTGTCCGTGCCAAAACGCTCGCCTATGGTTCCACTAGCAAGATAGAGATTGCGGTTCCCCATGATCGGAGTTGTTCCGCCATATCCAAAGAGGTCAATGGTCGGGCGCTCACCAGCAGTCTTGGTGACGATATTTACCGAGCCGCCGATACCATCTCCATCCATGTTGGCTTGCAGAGTCTTATTTACCTCGACGGATTCGACGAGATCCGCCGGCATTGCGTCGAACTTGATTTCACGGACGCCGGGCTCGGGGGAGGGGACGTTGACGCCGTCAATCGTGGCGTTGGTAAGACGCGGTTCAAGGCTACGAACCTGAATATACTTGCCTTCGCCTTCGTCGCGCTCGAGGGAAACGCCGGGGAGCCGGCCAACAGCATCGGCAATGGTAGCGTTAGGGAGCGAGGTGATCACCTCGCTGGTCATAACTTGAAGAACGTTGTCGGCGGTCTTTTCCCGGTTGACTGCCTCGGCTTCGCCCGAGGCAGCTTCCGCAGTGACGATGATCTGGTCCTTCTGGGAAGAGACTTCCAATTTCACGTCGAGGATAGTGTTCTGTCCGGCACTAATTTGCACGGGTTTGGTGAAAACAGCGAATCCCAAGTAGCTTACGCTGATCGTGTAGGAGCCGGGAGTAATCCCATTAATGAAGTAACCTCCCTGTTGACCGGAGATAACAGTGATGTTTGCAGGTTGCACTTCGATTTGGGCGCCTTGAAGAACGGCTCCCGAAGGGTCGGAAACATGGCCAGTCAAAGAACCTTTATCCGATTGGGCCAGCGCTCTCTGAGCAACAAAAGACACTACGATCGCGACAAGGATTGAAGAAAGGCGGATACATCTCTTCATGACGATGCTACCTCCAGAATATTGAGGACACGAGAACCATCCTCGAAAAGTTTCAACGTTCTTACTGTTTGCTCGCCGTTCTGCCGTAGGGGAGCGTCTACGTCTTTCGGGGTGAGACCACCAAGCCGTGCTGACCAGGCACGGCTTGCCTGAATCTTCTTTCTTGAACCGCACCAAACGGGACCGGGGCGCCGCCGGTGAATGAGTGTTGCCGAAGACGCGAGACCTGTTTCAAGTACACCCACGGTAACCGCTGCTGAGGGGATTAAACCTGAGCCCGCTTAAATACCAATGAACGCTGGTAGCTAAGTTTTTGAAAAAGGGCTGAAAGTTTTTTCATCTGAAAAAACCTTCAGGAAACAGTGGCTTGAGAATCAAGGAGTTGACTGTTCTCGGGTGACCCAGCCAAAGTAGCAGCGAGGGGAAGCACGACGCGAAAAAGAGAGCCGACGCCCAGTTGGCTTTCCACTTTAATGCGGCCCTTGTGCGTTTCTGCAATCCACTGCGCTATCGACAAACCGAGGCCCGAGCCAGGGACTTCGCGAGAACGTGCCTGGTCCGCGCGATAGAAACGGTCAAAGATACGCGTGAGATCCTCGGCGGCTATGCCAACACCCGTGTCCTCGACTTCGACCACAATTTTTTCTGGAGCCGCGAAAGAGCGAAGCCGCACAGAACCTCCGGGGGGCGTGTACTTCACGGCATTGTCTAGAATCGCGAGAAGCAGGCTCTCCAAGGCGGCTGAATCGCCGTGGACAAATAAAGTCTCGGTCAAGAGGCGAGCGGAAAACGAAAGGCCTTTGGCATGGGCCAAAAGAGAAACCTGGTGAGCAACTTTATGAAGGAGGGGAGTGAGATCCATCTCTGTGAAATGCAAATGCGCGGCACCGGCATCGGCGCGGGCAAGAGCCAGGAGCGATTCAACCAGTTGCGTGGTTTCTTCTGAGATTGTGAGAACGCGCGCAAGGGATTCCCGGTATTCGGTCTCCGAACGTGTACGGCGAAGCGCCAGTTCCGCGTGAGTGTGGATCAGCGAAAGCGGTGTGCGGAGATCATGGGAAGCATTCGCGGTGAATTGACGAATGCGCTTCACGGAAGATTCGATGCGTTCAAGCATGGCATTAAGGGTCACCGTGAGCCGCTGCAGTTCGTCCGCCGCTCGGGGGACTTCCAGGCGCTGCGAGAGATTTTGAAGACCTATCTGTTCAGCGGATTCAATGATGCGGTTCACGGGAGCCAGAGCTCGACCACTCAGCCAGTAGCCGAGGAAGGAGGCAAGGACCACCAGTAAAGGAAGAAAACGCTTTTCGAACAAGCGGAAACGGTCCAAGGCCTGGTCGAAAGGCTCAGTGGGAACAGCAGCGCTGATGTGCAAGAGCTGGCCTTCCATCAAAACGGTTTTCTGAGCGATGCGGTACTGCTCGTAGTCCAGATTGGTGGTGAAGAAGGCGACGCCGTCTGGTGGAGGGGCAGGGAGAAGCGACTGGGCGAGCGGGAACCGGGTCGAGCGGAAGAGCCATGAGCCATCCGCCTGAGACACCTGAAAAATCGCGCCGTTCGCCCAAAGCCCTGAGAGTTCTTCCAACTCCTTCCGGATTTTCGGCGTGCCCTTTGAGGCGCAGAGTGAGAGAACTCGCTGCACAATTTCCAGGTTGGTGCGAGAGGCGTCGTTAACGGTGATTTCAATGGCGCGGCGAAAACCAAGATCACAAATCCAGAAGAAAGCGACGAAGGATGCAGCCAGAACTACGAAGTAAAGGAGGGTGAGGCGAGCACGAATTGTGAACCTCACTGGAGATTACCCGCGGCAGCCCAGTACCCGAAACCCCGGTGAGTGTGGATCAGCTTCACGCTTGAATCCTGGTCAATCTTCTTGCGCAGCAAGCGTACAAAAGCGTCCAGCGTGTTTTCCGTGACTTCGCGCCCACGTCCCCAAATGCTAGTCAGGATTTCCTGGCGGGAGACGACCCGGCCCGAGTTTCGAACCAGCAGCTCCAGGAGGCGGTATTCCGTGTGGGAGAGATGAATTTCACGGCCTTGGCGAAAGGCACGTAGGGAAGTGACATCCAGCACAAGATCCGCTATTTCCAGGACATTCTTGCGGCGCAATTCACTCCGGCGCGCGAGGGCCCGGATGCGGGCAAGAAGTTCGAGGAAGGAAAATGGCTTGGTGAGGTAATCGTCGGCGCCAGCGTTCAGACCGTTAATGATGTCCGGTACGGAATCGCGTGCGGTAAGCATCAGGACGGGAGTTTCCTGTTCCCGATGGCGAAGCCGACGGGCCACTTCGAGACCGTTCATCTGCGGCAGCATGACATCAAGGAGGATGACGTCAAAGTCGGTTTGTTCGGACTTCTCAAGCGCGGTGCGGCCATCGCGGGCAACGCTGATTTCAAACTGCTCTTCAAGAAGACCTTTGGCGAGAAGCTGGGCCATTTCCGGTTCGTCTTCGACGATTAGAACGTGCATAGGTGAGAATCCGTGCCCCGATGGTAATTGGCCGAGTGTGAACGCTCTATTAAGGAGAGGTTACAAAACGTATTTCAGGTTGTGGCTAATCGGCGTTTCCACGATCAAGGTAGAAATGGATTGTTGGAGTGAGAATCAGGGAAAGCACAATGGAGCTGAGCAGGCCACCGATTACCGCGATTGCGAGGGGCTTTAGCATTTCCGACCCGGAGCCAAAGGCAAATGCCAGTGGAAGCATTCCTGCGATTGTGGCTAGCGCGGTCATGGCAATCGGACGCAGACGGCGGCGGCCAGCCTGGATGAACGATTCTTCCGGCGTAAATCCCAGAGCACGAAAGCGCTGGTCGGCATCCAGCAGAAGAATGCCATTTTTGGCAACGATACCGACGACCATGATCATGCCCATAAAGGAAGCCACATTAAAGGTCGTCTGCGTAACCAGTAGAGCGAGAAAGCCGCCGAACGTCGACAGCAGGGCGGACACGAGAATCGCAAAAGGAGCCGCAAATGTCCGGAATTCGAACAGCAGAACTACGAAGAGAAATACCAGGGCCAACAGAAACACGGTGAAGAGGTCTCGGAACGACTTTTGTTGCTCCTCATAGAGACCCCCGTATTCGACGCGTATTGCAGAGGGTAAATGCAAAGCCGCAACCGCCTTTTTCACAGATTCCATGCCTGTACCAAGATCAACACCCTCAAAGCGGGCTGTCACCTCCACAAGCCGCTGCAAATTCTCCCGGCGGATTTCCGTTTGACCGGGCTCGCTCGTCATCGAGGCCAGGGAACCAAGCGTTGCCGTATGGCCTGTGCTGCTGGTGAGCAGGGTGTTGCTCATGTGATCGAGCGAGGCACGCGTTTGTTCGGGGAAGCGCACACGAATCGTGTATGCGCGGTCATTCACGACAACCGGGGTGGCTGAGGGTTCGCCCTCAAGAACGGCAGCGGCATCCGTGGCAATCTCTTCCGGGGTGAACCCAGAGCGAGCGGCGACAACGGGATCGACTCTATAAGTGACAGCCGGACCGCTGATGGTGTTCTCTATGCCGTCCAACACATCAACGACATGGGGGATCTTCTGGATGGCGTCGGCAACACGTGGAGCAGTTTCGTTCAAAAGTTTGCCATCCGGTGAAAACAGCTTTATGACGACCGGTTCGGGTTGGCTGGTGAGGTCTCCAATCATGTCCTGGAGAACCTGGACGAATTCGACGTCGGCGGCAGGGTCTGTCTTCTTGATTTCGTCACGAACGTCCGAAATGACGTCGTCAATATCGCGCTTTCGGTCCTTCCGGGGCTTGAGCTTGACCGTAAAATCCCCGCGATTTGCTTCTGTGACGGCGGCGAGGCCCAGTTGCAGGCCTGTGCGGCGCGAAGTGTTCACGACCTCCGGCATGGAGCGGACGATTCGTTCGATGTGCTGGAGAATTCGGTCCGACTCAGCAAGAGAGCTGCCTGGTGGGGTGTAATAGTCGAGAATGAAGCCGCCTTCATCCATGGAGGGAAGAAGATCAGAACCCAAGAGGCGGTAACTGACATAAGAGAGAATCAGAATCGTTGCGGATCCCGCCAAGATCAGGACGGGCCGGTGCAGGAGCTGCTGCATCACGCGGCCATAAAAATTGACGATGCGTCCAAAGAAGCCGGAAAGGTGCGCTTCTTCCGCCGCAAGCAAGGTCGCCGCGGAATGTTCCTCGTCCGTTTGCTCTCGTGCGGCGATTGTTTCCTGACGGCGAACAAAATACTGGCTGAGCGTGGGAGTCCAGGTGAGCGCAAGAAGAAGCGAACTCAGGAGCGAGACGGTCATTGTGACGGCCAGAGCGCGGAAGAAGCTTCCCGTGACACCCGTTGTGGAGATCAGCGGCAGGAAAACGACGATCGGGGTGATCGTGGAGCCGATTAAAGGAACGGTGATCTCGCGAAGCGCACTTTGAATGGCCTGAAAGCGTGATTCGCCGGCATCGCGATGCAACACGATGTTCTCCAGGACGACGATGGCATCGTCGATAACGAGGCCAACGGCGGCGGCAAGTCCACCCAAGGTCATCAGGTTGAAACTTTGTCCGGTGAGCTTGAGCACGATGAGAGTTAGAAGCAAAGTGACCGGAATGACCAAGGCGGCCACAAAGGAAGAGCCCCAATCGTTGAGGAAAAGTACGAGAATCGCGGAAGAGAGAATGATGCCAAGGAGAACGGCGTCTCGCACGCTTGCGATCGAATCGCTCACAATCGTGGATTGATCGTAAAACGCTTCCATGTGCACGCCCGGAGGAAGAGTTGAGCGCAATTCGTCGATTTTCTGGTGGACCTCGTTCGCGATCTGGAGCGTGTTGCTGTCCGGCTGGCGGTTCACGCTGAGAAGGACCGCGGGCTTTCCATTCGCTGTGACAATCGTATAAACAGGAGCTTCAGAAGGCGCAACTTTTGCGATGTCTCCAACCCGGATAGGAACCCCGTTGTTGGAGGTTTTGACGACGATTTGGGCAATTTCTTCCGGAGTGTGCACCTGGCCGCTGACCAGGCCAAGCACGAGTTGATGCTCGTGCTCCATCAAACCGGGTGAATCGATAAGATTGGCATGGTGAATGGCGTCAAGAATGTCCGTGACCGTAATCCCCGAAGCCTGCAGGCGCGCCGGATCCGGAGTGACCTGAAATTCGGGCACGCGACCGCCTTGCACGAGCACGGAAGCGACACCGTCCAGACGATTGATGCGCGGCTTCAAATCGTAAGTGGCCATCTCCCATAACTTGTTTTGGGGTACGGTGTCGGAAGTCAAACTGTACCCGGTGATCGGAAATGTGGCGAAGGTCAGGCGATGTGTTTCGATTCTTGCCGTACTTGGAAGTTCCGTCTGCAGACGAGCCACGACTGCATCGACACGCTGAAGCGTCAGGATCATGTCTGACTTCCAATCGAAGAACAGGTCCACTTCCGCAGAGCCACGGCTGGTTATGGAATAGACCTTTTGCAGGCCGGGAACGCTATTCACCGCTTCCTCGATGGGACGCGTGATCGTAACCAGCATCTGATCGATGGGCGTTACCCCGTTATCCACACCAATGACAATGCGAGGAAAATCCGCATTGGGAAAAACGGAGACCGGAATCGTGAACGCCGTGTATGCCCCTACCAAAGCAAGGATGATGATGAGAAACAGAATCGGGCGGGAAAGCCGCCGAAACCAGGGCAAGCTCTTATCCGGAGGATTTCCGTCTGGCATGGCATCGGAAGAGACCTGATTGGGGTTCTGGGCCACGCGGACTACTCCTTGTCCCTCGCAGGGGATGAAGTGCCGCTCTCTGGAGCAGAAGCAGGTTCCGTTTTGTCATCCTTCTCCCCAGAATCTTTTTCCGTACGCACTTCCGGAGCCGCTGACTCGATTTTGATTTTCGTGTTGTCCGGCAATGCATAGCCGCCTACTGTGATCACGGAGTCTTTCTCTTTGAGGCCGGAAAGAATTTCTGCAAATTCCTTGTTTCGGATGCCCACTTTCACGTTGGTCAGGTGGGCTTTTTCGTCGGAGCCTGCCAGCATCACGTAGTCCGCGCCCTCCGGGGATTTGAAGACAGCTCCTGCGGGCACCAAGAGCGCGTCTTTAGTCGCTTTGGCAGTTGCCTCAATGGAGACATTCATGCCGGGTTTAAGTGCGTGGCCTGGTTTCATTGCTTCGATCCAAACCTCGATGGTGGTACTGCCAGGGTCGAGTGCGGGACTGATCAGCATCACTCTTCCCTTGATTGGATCATCCAACCCTGGTACGACGAGTTGTGCTGCGTCGTCTACCTTCAACTGCACTGCTTCCGTTTGAGAAATGTGTGCCTTGGCGATCAGCTTTGAGGTGTTCATGACCGTGAGAATTGCTTGATTCGCGGTGGCCAGCTCGCCTTCATAAAGCGGCCGGTCGGTTATGACGCCGTCAATTGGACTTCTAATTTCGGAATAACTGAGCGTAGCTTGGGCATTCAGATACTTCCCCTTCGCCGCGGAAAGCTGTCCGGAAGCGGACTTCAGCGCTTGCGCCTTGCCCAGACGGTTAAGATCGCTGAGCTGCTTTTGCGCCTGCTCATTCGCGCTTCGGGCCTGAGCTAGTGCCACTTCGGCGGCATCCAGATCGCGGCGCGGGAGCGCGCCCTGCTCGAAGAGTCCCTTGCGCGCGTCGTACACCTTCTGCTGAGCGTCAAATGCCGCTTTTGCGGCCGCGGCATCGAGGTCGGCCTTCTGAATCTCCTGGGGCAGACTGGCCTCGGTTGTGGTGACGTAACCTGCTTCTGCTTCCTCGTATTCCCCCTTGCTTTGTTCCGCGGCGCCAGCAAGATCGGCGTTTTCGAGTTCGGCCAGAAGCTGTCCCTGCTTTACCTGGCTGCCCCGCTGCACATGGAACTTCCGGATTGTGGAAGTGATTTTTGGTGTGATGACCGCTTGCTCCAGGGGACAAACGACCGCATCCGCAGAGATGGTTTTCGCGATAGCCGCTCGCTTCACCGGAACGACTTGTACCGCGACGAGAGGCTCCGGTTCCTTTTCCGCAGCGCCACAACCGACTAGAGATATAACTCCGCCCAAAGACAGAAAGACCAGCGTCAGCTTGCTTGATTGGAAAGTCGAAGAAGTGTTCTGGCGTCTCATGGAGTTGTCAGCACCCCTGTAAGCGTCTGGAGGTTGGCCAGCGCGACGCGATAACGCAACGCTCCATCCTGGTAATTGGCGTTCGCGGAGGCGAAGGTCGTCTGCGCGTCGACAACCTCGAGCACGGAGGCCTCGCCGTTCTTATAGCGAAGCGTAGTCAGGCGAAGGCTGTCTTCGGCAAGTTCCGAGGAACGCTGCAGGCCGGCGAGTTCGTTCAGAG
>Ga0187781_10003921_pt1 | contig 11109 bp, 10 predicted proteins | sample 0715_SJ02_MP02_2_FD_132447 | JGI IMG/M metagenome (GOLD analysis project Ga0187781, IMG submission 132447) | Tropical peat soil microbial communities from peatlands in Department of Meta, Colombia - 0715_SJ02_MP02_20_MG | ecosystem: Environmental > Terrestrial > Soil > Wetlands > Peat | place...
GCGTGTCGGTGCGCGGTCTAACGTATTTTGGCACTTGGAGTTGTTCGTCTCGATGGTGGGGTTCGTCGCCGGCTGCCCGTTCATGTTTCAGATGGTCGAGCGTAACGAACAACTCCAAGTGCCAAAATACGTTAGACCGCGCACCGACACGCCCAAGCTTTGCGTGGCTCACGGGGGGTGTTTCACGGCGATCTATCCGGTTCGCGGCGCGGGCGGCTATCAGATGTTTGGGATTACTCCGATGCCCATTTACGACCCCAAGCAGGAAACAAGCTACCTCCGCGATTTCATGATCCTGTTCCGGCCGGGCGACGTGGTGAAATGGCGGCCGGTCGATCGCGCGGAATACGAATCGCTCGTCGCCGAAATCGCGGCCGGTTCTTTTTATCCTCGCGAAAGAGAGCTGTCGTTCTCTTTGGACGCGTTCGATCGAGCGCCGGCTGCCTATAACCGCCAAATCCTGGAGACTTTCAATGGCCGTTAGAGTCATAAAGCCGGGCTTGTCCACCACGGTTCAGGACCTCGGCCGTCCCGGCTACTATCACTTGGGCATTCCGATCTCCGGGGCAATGGACCGCTACGCGCTGGCCGCTGCCAACCTTCTGGTCGGCAACAAAGCCGGTGATGCGGCGCTCGAAGTCGTCTTCGCCGGGCCGGAGTTGCGGTTTGAGGATCGGCGCACCGTCGCAGTTACGGGCGCCGACTTGCCGCCCAAGGTGGACGGCGCATTGCAGCCGACCTGGACATCCTTTGTCGTCGAGCCGGGCCAGACCCTTTCATTTGGTTTCCTCAAATCCGGAGCCAGAGCGTATGTCGCCGTTTCCGGCGGCATAGATGTGCCGCTGGTGTTGGGTAGCCGATCCACCTATCCGCTCTGCGGGCTCGGCGGTTTCGAAGGACGCCCGCTGCGAGCCGACGATGTTCTCGAGTTCCTGGGCACGCCCGGCGAGACAAGCGCCGGAAAAGAGGTGCCTTTGGAACTTCGCCGCACCGCCAGCGGCGAAGTGAAGTTGCGGCTGCTGCCGGGCCTCTATTGGCATCGAATCACGGAGCAAGCCGGCAACAGCTTTTTCGAGGACGTCTGGAAGGTCGCTCCCGAAGCAGATCGCATCGGCTATCGTTTCCGGGGCGGACGGCCACTCACGTTCGTCGAGCGTGAGCCGCCTTTCGGCGCGGGCTCCGATCCGTCGAATGTCGTCGACTGCGGGTACGCCTACGGATCCGTGCAAGTGCCGGCCGGAGCCGAGCCGATCCTTTTGCACCGCGACGCCGTGTCGGGCGGAGGTTACTTTATGCTCGGAACCGTCATCGCGGCCGACATGGACCTCGTTGGTCAGATGCAGCCACATCAGAAAATGCGTTTCGTGCGGGTCGATATGGACGAAGCACTTGCCGCGCGCGCGGCCGAGCGAGAGCGGTTGAGCCGTCTCCGATCGCTTCTGCGATAGATCGACGGACGCGGCGGCGGCCCTGCCGCCTCGGTTCGAATGCAACTCCGTAGCGATGAAAATCCGCTCCTGATCGAGGGAAATGCGCAATGAAGTTTTCGGTGATTTTCAGCTTTGTGGCACCTCCGGGGAGCGGGACCACGTTCATCGATACGCTGCGGGAGTTTCGCCAGCTCTGCCCGGTGATCGAGCAGCTCGGCTATCATGGAATTCAGGTCACCGAACACCACTTTCAGCCCGATGGCTTTCTACCAAGCCCATTGATGGTACTCGCGCAGGCAAGCGGCCTAACCAGCCGCGTCCGCCTTGTGACAAATATCCTCATCAGCTCGTTGTACGCGCCGGTCCAATTACTCGAAGATCTCGCCGTCCTCGACAATCTCAGCGAGGGCAGATTGATCTTCGGCACGTCTCCCGGCTACGGCGTTGAAGAGTTCGCCGGGCGCGGCCTCGCTTACGCGGACCGCTTCAAGCGCCACGAGGAGATCATCGATTTCATTCAGAACGCCTGGGCGAACCCGGACGATATCGCGTTCGAAGGCAAGTTCTTCAAAGTCCCCCACGTGCAACTCACGCCGAGACCCGTGCAAAAGAAACTCCCCATTTGGTACGGCGTGTCCGGGCCGAAATTGTTGGAACGCGCGGCGCGGCGGGGCGTCACGCTTACGGCGTCGCCACGGCACACCACCGAGGAGCTCAAAGAGCACTTCGCGCGCTATGTCGAGGTGGCCAAGAGCGTCGGCCACGTTCCCGAAGAGCGTCCGGTTTTCCGGGAAGCCCTCGTGCTCGATACGGTCGAAGAGGCTGAGCGTTACGCGGCCCCGGGCACGAACGACCTGTTTGGGATATACGGACGGAAATCGGCGAGCGGCGAACGCGCGTTGCACACCGATGCCGGCGCGCTGGTAGTCGACACCGCCATGGTCGACTTCAAGACAATGTCATCTCGCTACATCGTCGGCGATCCAAAGCTCGCGAAAGAACAGATCGCGCTCATCAAGAGGGAGTTGGAGCCGACGGAGATCGTCTTGCGAATGCAAATGCCCGGAGTGTCGACCGAGATGCTGGCCCATTCTCTACGGCTTTTTGCCGAAAAGGTGATGCCAGAGTTTGCGTGATTTTTCTGTCTGGACGATCTCAGATGAATGACGGCGGACCAGTACTTGCGCTTTCAGGCGGCGTCGGCGGAGCGAAGCTCGCCGTCGGGCTTTTGCACGTTCTCCCGCGCAACGCGCTCGTCATCGTCGCCAATACGGGCGACGATTTCGAGCACCTTGGCCTTCATGTTTCGCCCGACCTGGATACGCTGCTGTACGCATTGTCCGGCCGGGACGATCAGGAGCGAGGCTGGGGGCGCCGCGATGAAACGTGGCATTTCATGGCGGCGCTGGAGGAGGTCGGCGGTGAGACCTGGTTTAGTCTCGGCGATCGCGATTTGGCAACCCACGTGGAGCGGACGCGGCTCCTGGCGAAGGGTGAAACGCTCTCCGGCGTCACCGCGCATTTTGTCGCGCGATTCGGCGTCGCGGCGTCCATCCTTCCGATGAGCGACACGCCTGTTCGCACGCGCCTTCGTACGCCCGCCGGCTGGATGGATTTCCAGCCCTGGTTCGTTGGGCAACGGGCCGAGCCGCCCGTTCTTGAAATTCGCTTCGATGGCGCGGAGCGGGCCGCTCTTCCGGCGCTTGTTCCGGCATTGCTCGAAAATCCCGACCTCCGGGCCGTCGTGATCTGTCCCTCCAATCCGCTTATCAGCATCGACCCAATTCTGGCGGTGAAGGGCATGCGCGCCGCGCTTGAGCGGTGCAACGCTCCGGTCATCGCGGTGTCGCCTCTGATTGGAGGCCGTGCGATCAAGGGCCCCACGGCGAAAATGCTGCGCGATCTTGATGTCGAACCGAGCGCGCGGGCGATCACTGCGCACTATGCCGGTTTGATCGATGGCATCGTCGTTGATCGGGCGGACGCTGCCGAGGTCGAGAACCTCCATGACATCGCGGCAGCGGCCGTGTCGACGTTGATGTTGACACTTGATGATCGGCGTCGCGTGGCGACTGCCGCGCTAATGCTCGCCGATCGCGTAGCGATGGAGCGCGCATGAAAGTGTCCGTGTTGCTCCCCATCAAACGATTCTCTGCTTCGAAGCAACGACTGGCTCCGTTCTTGTCGGCAGCCGTTCGTGAAGCGCTGGCCCTTGCAATGACGCGCGATGTCATGAACGCGCTCACGCAGGCCGCGCGCATTTCGGACATCACCGTTCTCACATGCGATCCGGCGGCGATCGAAGTCGTCAGGCCGTTCGGCGTGCGAATTATCGCGGATGACATGGACAGCGGCCACAATCGTGCCGCCGCGGCCGGGATTCGAAATGTTCGTGCCGCCGGGGCGGCCAACGTGATGATGGTGCCAATCGATGTGCCGCTCATCACGGGGCCGGAGATCGATGCTGTTGTTGAAGCACATTCGACGCGGCCACAAGCTTTAACGATCGTTCCGTCCCGCGACGGCTCCGGAACAAACTGCACCCTTGCCTCTCCACCGGGGCTCGTTGAGCCGCTGTTCGGCCCGGGAAGTTTCAAGCTGTATTGCGACGCCGCGCGCGCCGCCGGCGCCGATCTCCGCGTCGTTCAATCGCGCGGACTCGGCCTCGATATCGATACGCCTGACGATATCGAGATGTTTTTGCGGACCGGACGGTCGACCCATACGTCCGCCATTCTTGCCGACGCGCTGCATCGCGGGAAAGTGGCCGCATCCCCATGAATGTCCTGTTTCAAGAGGTGCTCGCAGGCCGGCGCCTGGACTCGGATCGCCTGAAACGCCTCGGGGAGACTGCCGATCTTTTTGATCTCATGGACGTGGCGGCGCGTGTTGGCGAGAGCGCCCGCGGAAACGTCGTCAGCTATTCCCGTAAAGTGTTTATCCCGCTCACGCAGCTCTGCCGAGATGTTTGTCATTATTGCACTTTCGCCAAATCGCCAAAGCGCTTGTCCAGCGCGTACCTTACTGTCGACGCGGCCGTTGAGATCGCTGCGCGCGGTGCGGAGGCCGGCTGCAAAGAGGCGCTGTTCACGCTCGGCGATAAGCCCGAGCTTCGATGGCCCAACGCCGCTGACGAACTCGCCGACATGGGATTTCCGACCACGATCCACTACCTCGCACACGTGGCGGATCGGGTTCGACGCGAGACGGGCCTGTTCCCGCACATCAATCCCGGCGTGATGACCCGCGAGGAGATGATCCTGCTCCGTCGCTGCTCGTTCTCCATGGGCCTCATGCTTGAAACCTCTTCAAGGCGGCTCGGCGAGAAGGGGGGGCCGCATTATGGCAGTCCGGACAAAGTTCCGACGCGTCGGCTGGCATGCATCCGGGAGGCCGGAGAACTGTCGATCCCGTTCACCACCGGGCTGCTCGTCGGCATCGGTGAAACGCGTGGCGAGCGGATCGAGACGTTGCTCGCCCTGCGCGATGTGCATGAGCAATACGGGCATCTGCAAGAAATCATTGTTCAGAACTTCGTCCCCAAGGCCGAAACGCGGATGAAGGATGTATCGCAGCCGGCGCTGGATGAACTTCTGTGGACGATCGCCGTGGCTCGGATCGCGTTTGGCGCGACCATGAACATCCAGGCGCCCCCAAATCTCTCTTCTGCCCATTTGCCCAAGCTCGTTTCGGCCGGCATCAACGATTGGGGCGGCATTTCTCCGATCACGATCGACTACGTGAACCCTGAATCACCCTGGCCGGAAATTAGCCTGCTGGCGGAAGCGACACGGAAGCCGGGCAAGACGCTTGTCGAGCGCCTTACCGTCTATCCGAGCTACGCACTTGCTGCCGATCGATGGATTGACCCGGCTCTTCGTGAACAGTTGCTCCGCGCTCACGACGCGGCCGGATTCGCCCGCGAGGATCGGTGGCTCGCGGGCGCGGGTCAGAAGGCGCCGCACTGCCGGCCTCAGGGGGACGCCAGGCCGTCTCCTCCGGTCGCCGCAATTCTTGTCGAATCCGGCAAGGGAAAGCCGCTGGACGAGGAAGACGTCGTCACCCTGTTCGCGGCTCGGGGCGACGATGTGGCGGCGATATGCGAGGCGGCCGATACCGTTCGACGCGAAGTCAACGGCTCCGAGGTCGGTTACGTCGTCAATCGCAACATCAACTACACCAATGTCTGCATTTACGCGTGCGCCTTTTGCGCGTTTTCAAAGGGCCGAACACACGCCGCGTTGCGGGGCAGGCCTTATGATCTCGCCATGGCCGAGTTCGAGCGGCGCGTGCGCGAAGCGTGGGCGCGCGGGGCGACCGAAATTTGCCTGCAGGGGGGGATCCACCCTGGCTATACGGGTGAAAAATACCTGGACCTTCTCAAGGTCGCGAAGGCGGCGGCGCCCGACATCCATATCCATGCGTTTTCGCCGCTTGAGATCTGGCACGGCGCAACCAGTATCGGCGTTTCGCTGCGAACTTTCCTCGAGGCGCTTCGATCTGCCGGGTTGGGATCGCTACCGGGAACGGCGGCCGAAATCCTCGATGATGAAATACGCGCGAAAATCTGCCCCGACAAGCTGACGACGGCGCAATGGTTTGAAGTGATGGAGGCGGCGCATGCCGTCGGGCTCCGCAGCACCGCGACGATCATGTTCGGACACGTGGATGGCCCGAAAAATTGGGCCCGCCACCTGCTGCGCATCCGCGCGCATCAGGAGCGGACGGGCGGGTTTACCGAATTTGTGCCGCTGCCTTTCGTTGCCCAGGAAGCTCCGATCTACCTCAAGGGGAAGGCGCGCCGCGGGCCGACCTGGCGTGAAGCCCTGTTGATGCACGCGGTCTCGCGGCTCGTCCTTCATCGCGTTATTTCACACATACAGGCCTCGTGGGTGAAACTCGGTCCCGATGGTGCGCTTGCGTGCCTTTCCGCGGGCGCCGACGATCTCGGAGGCACGTTGATGAATGAAAGCATCTCGCGGGCCGCCGGATCGGTCCATGGGCAAGAGTTTTCGCCGCGCGAGATGGTCGCTTTGATCGCCGCTGCGGGACGATCGCCACGTCCGAGAACGACGCTTTACGGTAGTCCCTCGCCATCGCGCATTGCGGCCGCTTTCGCCGCGCCGGAGCTCAAGGAAGTGGAAAACACGCCGGCGGGCGCCGCCGTCGCGTTTCGCGATCAGAAACCGGGCACCAATTCGCGGCAGTGGGAGTGAATACGTGAGAAACCAGCTGACGAATGCGACGCTGATGCAAAGACGGCTCGCGGTTACGCCGCGCGGCGCCCCGACCCTTGCGGATTTTTTTGTCCGTCGCGCCAAGAACAGCGAAGTCTGGGATGTGGAAGGCCGCCGCTATATCGACTTCAGCGGTGGCGTTGGCGTATTGAACACCGGTCATTCGCATCCGCGAGTGATCGATGCGGTCAAGGCGCAAATCGAGAGCTTCTCGCATTCGTGCTACACGGTCGCCCCATACGAAAACTATGTTGCCGTCGCAGAAAAGCTATCGACCCTCGTGCCCTTTCGGGGAGCAAAAAAAGCGGTATTCCTCACGACCGGCGTCGAAGCGGTCGAAAACGCGATAAAAATCGCGCGCGCGGCGACGCGACGCTCGGCGGTCGTTGCATTCACCGCCGGCTTTCACGGCCGCACGATGATGGGCATGGCACTGACCGGGAAGATGGCCCCCTACAAGCTGGGCTTCGGTCCGTTTCCATCGGAAGTCTTTCACGTACCGTTTCCATCGCACGGCATTTCGGTGACGCAATCGCTCGATGCCATTGACCAGCTTTTTGCAACATCCGTCGAGCCGTCCCGTGTCGCGGCTTTGATTATCGAGCCCGTGCAAGGCGAGGGTGGCTTCAATGTCGCGCCGGTTGAGTTTCTGGCTGCGCTTCGTGCACTATGCGACGCGCACGGCATCGTTCTGATCGCGGATGAAATTCAGGCGGGCTTCGCTCGTACTGGAAAATGGCTTGCGATTGAGCACAGCCGGGTCGAGCCTGATCTCATTACGCTCGCGAAGAGCCTCGCCGGCGGATATCCGCTTTCAGCGGTTGTCGGCAAGGCGGCCTTGATGGACGCGCCGGAGCCCGGTGGCTTGGGCGGGACCTACGCCGGGAGCCCAGTGGGCCTTGCGGCGGCGCGCGCCGTCATCGACATCATCGAAGATGAAGATCTTCTGGGACGTTCACGCGAACTGGGCGCGATGCTCACAGGGGTACTGAAGGATCTTCAACGTCAATTTCCACATATCGTCGATGTCCGCGGTCTGGGCAGCATGGTCGCCGCGGAGTTTGGCAAGCCGGGGCAAGGCCCGGTGGCGTTTGATGCGGCGACGGCGAAAGCCGTGCAGCGCGAGGCGATGGCAAGAAACCTCATCTTGCTGACGTGCGGTACGGGCGGGAGCGCAATCAGGTTTCTCTATCCTCTGACGATCGAGGATGATGTTTTCGCGGAGGCGATGGACATTCTCCGGGAAAGTGTCCGAGTCGCCTGTACGGCGCGAGCGGGAGAACCACATTGATCCGTCGGAAGCGTCTTTTTCTCGCGCCGCAGACCGGGCGTCGCGTGCGTCGATATTCGCATGCAGCACGGTAGCCGCATCGAGCTTTTCGCGTTGCCGGGCATCCCGGACGTCCACGAGGGCGACGATCTCGGCATGCTCATCGCTGCCGCGATAAAGCGGCTCGGCGAGACGCTGCGAGACGGTGACATTCTCGTCGTGGCCCATAAGGTCATTTCAAAATCGGAGGGCCGGGTCGTAAGACTTGGGGAAATGACTCCGGGGACACGCGCTTGCGGGATCGCCGCGCTGCTGGGGAAAGATCCGCGCAAGGTCCAAGCCATTTTGGACGAGAGCGAAGAAATTGTCCGTGTGGCGCGTACGAAGACCGCCGGCGCTATTATCGCGCGGCATCGGCACGGATGGGTAAGCGCCAACGCGGGAGTGGACGAATCGAACGTTGGGCAGGAAGACGCGATATTACTTCTGCCTCTTGATCCTGATGAAAGTGCGCGCCAGCTCGCTGATGCAATCGAAGGCTGGTGCGGTGTTCGCCCCGGCATCGTGGTGACGGATACGTTCGGGCGCGCTTGGCGTCGCGGGCTTCTCAATGTCGCGATCGGCCTGTGTGGCATCCCGGCCATTGTGGATCTCATTGGGACCGAGGACGCGTATGGCCGCCGCTTGGCGGTGACGCAGCAGGCCCTGGCGGATGAAATCGCGGCTGCGAGCGGATTGTTGATGCTCAAGAGCGCGCGGCGTCCGGTGGTGTTGGTACGAGGCATTGAGTGGCATCCTGCCGCCGCGGTGAGCGCGAGGGATTATGTGCGTCCCGTTCAAGAGGATTTGTTTCGATGACGGTGGCGATTATCGGCGGCACCGGGCCGCAAGGTCGCGGCCTGGCGGTGCGGTTCGCCAAGGCCGGCGTTGCGGTCACGATCGGATCGCGCGACGGTGCGAAAGCCGTTGAAGCGGCAGCCGAGCTCGCGGCCAAGGTTGCGAATGTGAAGGGTGCCGGTGCGATTGATGGCGCCGATAATCATGCCGCGGCGGCCGCGGCCGAGCGAATTGTGCTCCTGGCCGTGCCGTATGCGGCGCACGACGAAACACTGCGGCCGCTTGCGCCGCGGCTGAAGGGAAAAATTCTGGTCGACATGGCAGTGCCGCTCGCGCCGGGAAATCCCCGGTTGGTCCGGATGCCGCCCGAAGGCTCGGCCACGGAAGCGGCACAGCGGCTACTCGGACCCGATATCGCGGTGGTCGGCGGCCTGCATAACGTGTCGGCCCACAGTCTCAATAGGCTCGAAGTTGCGGTCAATTGCGATGTCCTGATCGTAGGAAACAGTGCCGAGGCAAAAAGCGAAGTCGCGCAGCTCATCAAGTCGATCGGGGTCGAGGTTTACGACGCAGGCCCCATCGAGAACGCCAGGTGTATCGAGGCGATCACGCCGATTTTGATAAGGCTGAATATGAGCAAGACTGTGCCCTTCACCCACGCCGGCATTCGCATTTGGCCTCCCGATCATCGATAGCCAAGAACAACACATGAGACGTCGCGGCTTGTGTCGCGCCGCAGGGAGGAACATGACCGAGCTTTCCGACCTCGCCACGATCCGCGAAGCGGTGCGGGCATTGTGCGCCGATTTTCCCGGCGCGTATTGACGGCGCCTCGATCGCGAGCGTGCGTATCCGGCTGAGTTCGTGGCGGCCTTGACCGATTCTCTCGATAATGGTTGGTGCAGCAGCCTTTGCCCTGCTGAACCCGGGCGATGAGTGGGGACACATATGGACCTGGGGCGTCGCCTCTGGCCTCGTCATCGCGGGTGGGGTGTCGCTCGAGCGGCGTTGGTCTACTTAATTCTGCGGTGCTGGGGCGAAAGTTGCCGCAGTACGACTAAATTTTACATGATGCTCGCATATGGGATCGGCACATTCGACAACCCGCTTGAGTCAGAGGGTGAGCGCGAGCGTTAATTGTAACGTTAGGTAGTTTTCATTCGCCTGGAAATTCGCGTTGCTACCTTAGCCCAGGCGTTAGCAGCGCTCAGGGCGTCAACTCCTCTAACCTCCATACGCTTGCCTCGATATTCGCCCACAGCAACGGACTCGGATTTCAAGGTCGAGTAGACCGTAATGTCGTAAAGCAAACCGCCGACAATCACGCGATAGAGTACCATTCGACCCGTCTTCGATTGGTCCGCGTGGGCATCAGTTGAGCAGCTCTTGCTTGGCATGTGGTAACTCGGCAGTCTCCCGACCTTATCTCACTGCGACCCGCTGATTCGCTGAAGCGGATTCGACGGAGCCGATCATCTGCTCTGAATACTCGTCGTAAAATCGCGAGAGTACTTTATTCAGTTCCGCCCGATGCGGATCACTTAAGCCGACCAACGGCAAACGGACGGTTGGCGACATAAGACCGAGCAGCGCTAGCGCATACTTTACTGGAACAGGATTGGTCTCGCAGAAGAGCACTGCGGTCAGCTCTGCGACGAGCTGCGCCAGGCGCTGAGCGCGAACGGATTGTCCATGTTTCCAGGCCAAGAACACGTTGCGACAGAGGCCCGGTGCAACGTTTGAGGCCGAAATACAGCCATCGCCGCCCTGCGCTAGGTAGGGCGAAGCCAAGCTGTCATCACCGCACAGTAACCTGAATTTGTCCCCCACCAACGGCCGTAGCCGCGCGCCGGCCGGCTAGCATCGCTCGCTGCATCCTTAAGCCCGATGATCCGCGGCAGCTCAGCCAGCCGAGCGACTGTCTCGTCGGGAACGCCGCATGCGGTTCGCAATGGCACGAACAATGCGAACTTCGGCTTCAACAACGTAAATTTATACGAGTTCGTGTGGTACCACAAACTTACCGATCGCCTGTGGGTGGCGACGGAGGATTACTACGAATACCAAAACAACGTGCCGACGGTGTCGACAATCCCAGGCGCGAATCCCGCGCTTTGCCCACCCCCGCAAACGCAATGTTTGGCCGGAGCATACGCGGCGTCTTTCCGCGTCATGTATCAGCTCACGAACAGGGACTAGTGGGTTTGCGCAGCGAAGCCTTCGACGATGTGCGCGGCCAACGTACCGGGTTCGCGACCTGGTATAGTGAGAACACGCTTGGCTGGGTCCACTGGTTGTCACCCTCGATCGAGGTTCGCCCGGAAATTCGGTACGA
>Ga0187781_10003922_pt1 | contig 11107 bp, 8 predicted proteins | sample 0715_SJ02_MP02_2_FD_132447 | JGI IMG/M metagenome (GOLD analysis project Ga0187781, IMG submission 132447) | Tropical peat soil microbial communities from peatlands in Department of Meta, Colombia - 0715_SJ02_MP02_20_MG | ecosystem: Environmental > Terrestrial > Soil > Wetlands > Peat | place...
CGGATACGGTCGCGAATTGTGTCTTCTAGGAAGTTCTTTTGCTCTTGTGTCTTCATGGTTCTACAAGATCCAGCCGACTTGTGTGCCCTAATCCGCAAGACCGCCGACGAATGTCTCGCCAATAACTTCTAGCGCTCACCTATAGACACATGCGCGCCGGCTTCGGCATTCGCCAAGATGGTTTGGGCACTTTGGAACCGCTCCGGGGTGCCAATATCGATGCACTGGCCCGCGTCGTGAAACGCCTGAACATGCTTGCCTTCGCTAAGCCATCGCGGGAACATTTCTGACTCAAGCGACACTGGTGTACCCGTTGGTATTTTGCTCAAAATCTGCTTGCTCACCAGATAGATTCCAGCGTTGACACATTGTTTGCCGAGCGAGGATTGCTTTTCCTTGAACCCCAACACTCGCTCTCCAGAACCCACCGATACCAATCCGCAATCCCTGCGGCCGTCTGCGGGCACTACCACAACCGATACGTCCGCGTTTGAGCCTTGGTGTTCCATCAAAAACGAACGCAAGTCGGCGTCGGTGTAACTATCACCATTCATAATCAGCGCGGTATCAGAGGTCATCAAATCGAGCGCGTTGCGCAACGCGCCCCCAGTGCCGAGAGGCGTGGACTCGATCGAATAGAAAATCTTCACAGCGCCCACCTGATCCCCGAAATGCGAACGGATCAAATCGCTTTGATATCCGACGGCCAAAATGACTTTGTCGAATCCGTGGCGCCGTAACTGGCTCAGCAATATTTCGAGAAACGGTCGCTTGCCGATGCTTGCAAGGGATTTGGGAGCATCTCCGGTAACACTCTTTAGGCGGAGACCAGCGCCCCCGCACAGGATAATTGCATCAGCTGCGTTGGGCATAGATCTCGGACCTGTCGGTGGACAGTGATCTGTCGTACGCTTGTTCCGGCTCGTATACCACGACGTCGCTGCCGCGGCTTGAAAATGAGAAGGGGACACAGAGCAGATTCTTTAGCGCCGCTCTCAAGGCCTCGCGCCGATCCGGAGGAACAAAGAAGAGCATGAAACCTCCACCGCCAGCACCCAGAAGCTTACCGCCAAGTGCGCCGGCCCTTCGCCCGGTTTCGTAGATTTCGTCGATGCTTGTATTCGATATTCTCTGAGTCAGGGTTTTCTTTATTTGCCAGCTCTCGTTCAACAGCATGCCGAATTCGTCAAGTGAGCGGTGGGGGTTGGCAAGAATCGCTTCCGCTTCTCCCACCATCTGAAGCATAGCGCCCAGCTCTTTCCCCCGATTAGGAGTTTCCTTTATTTGCTCCTGTGCCACATCAGACGCGATCCGCGAAAAGCCGGTGAAGTAAAGCGCCAAATGCTGCTCGAGGTCAGCCAGCCGGCGCTGATCGGCCAGGATTCGCTTTACCTCGATCGCGCCACTAGCATGAAAGTCGATGCGGTTAAGGCCCCCGTAAGCAGCGCTCACCTGATCCTGCGCGCCGACAGCCTCCTTCAGCAATTGTTGTTCGACATAGATTGCATCAGCGGCGAGCGTGGTCTTATCACGCATCTGATTTTTGAGAGCATAAAGACCGAGCAGCAAGCCAACCGTAAATGCGGAGCTCGTGCCGAGGCCAGTGCGAGCGGGAAGGTCCGCAATATGGTGAATTTCAACGCCCTCTTCAATTCCAAGGTGCTGAAGACACGCGCGGACCGAAGGGTGCTTGATTGCAGAGTTTTCCGCAACGTTCTCCGCTTGCGAATAGAGAATTCGGCTGTGGTACTCAAAAAAGGGCGGCAGCCACCGACAGTTGAGGTAGCAGTATTTGTCGATGGTCGTTGATAGCACTGCACCGCCGTGCTCTCGATACCATATCGGATAGTCGGTACCGCCTCCGAAGAAGGAAATGCGGAGGGGCGTTCGCGTAATAATCATCCTTTGGATCCCCGATCTTAGTGATCTGAGTTTAAGTTCGCAGGTTTCGAGGTCGCGAAGGTCGGCCTCGGTAGATCAATTTGTTTGAAGTTTCCATCCCTCAGGAAACTTCCTGCCTTGGAGTTGGGAAAGCGTTCTGTCCCACTTGCTTATCAAAGACCATTTGATTCTGGGCAGGAGCACTTGCGCCTGCTTCGCTTTGGACCTGCCGGCAAGCGAGTCGATCCATGAGTATTTCCAGGATAGTAACGGAATTCTTAATTCTCCACCTAGGCTCTTCGCTAGTTCACTCGCTTCCTGAAACAAATCGAGCCGTTCTGGGTAGAAGAAATTCATCCAGTTTTGGAGATAGGTTACGCAGGCAGCTCTCGCACGTTCGTCGTCCTGAACTGAACGCACGTATTTGATGTGCAGCTTCATGGAGATCCATTGGGCCTCAAGCTTCCGGTTTGAGAATCCAATGTAGCTTAGGCTGCCAGCTCCCGCCTGACGGTAATAAACCTTTGCCTCCGGCACGAAACGTGTGCCTTCGCTGGCCAGAAGCACGCGGCAGAAAAACTCGCCATCGTCGTCTCCCAGGAGGCGTGTGTCCCAAGGCCCCGCCGTTTCCGCCAATTCACGGCTCACGAGCCACGTAGCCGTCTGCATGTAAGTGTTGTTCTCCATCTTGCGCATGAGCCATTCCGCGCGAGAGAGGTCGTGCCACAACGGGCCGGGGCGAAAATCAGCCCGATAAGGCCTGTGCATGAACAGGCCCCACGCACTCGAGATGAGGAGACGATTGTTCTTGTATCGCTCGACAACCTCCATCTGCTTTTCGGTTTTCTCTGGCGACATCAAATCGTCGGCGTCCAACCACTGGACATAATCGCCCTGACACATTGCGAACGCATTGTTGCGCGTCGCAGCGGCACCCTGGTTCTCTTGAGTGCACACTTTCAGGAAGTTCGATTCGAATTGTTTGGCAATGGCCAGCGTTTGGTCTTTGGAACCGTCATCGACGACGATAATTTCTTTGCGCGGCCAAGTTTGGGATACGGCACAGCGCAAACAATCTGCAATCCATTGCTCTGCATTGAACGCAGGAATGAGAATGGAAACCAAAGGCTTCATGCGGTTTATCTCCTGAGGGCTTCTTGGTAGACCTTCACGGTCAGGTCCGCGACGGCATCCCACGAGTGCACCCTTCGCGCGTATTCTCGAATCTCGGGCCGGCGGGTGCGCAGGTCCCGATAGAGATCACTGGCGAAATATTTCTCCAGCGTACAAGCTAGGTCGTCAACGTCACCCGGCCTGCACAAGAATCCGGTATCGCCTTCGACAATTTCCTCGCTAAATGATCCAACGTCAGTGGCCACTACGGGTAAACCATAGCTATACGCCAGGAAGAGCACGCCACTCTGAAAGATGTCCTTATACGGCAAAACCAAAACATCTGCCGCTTTGAGATAAAGCTCCATCTCGTCGTCGGGAATGAATTGAATTCTGGAGATGATCTTGCCAGGTTCGAAGTCTTTGTCGACCGTTTGATGGATTTCGTGCAGGTACGCCTCGGACCCTTTCTTCGGCTCGCCGGCGAGAATCAACCGGTAATCCGAGCGCTTGCCAATCAGCTGTCGAAAAGCAGCCAGCAGATATTCAATCCCTTTGTAGGGTCTAATCCGGCCGAAATAGAGAATGGCCTTGTCTTCTTCACGAAGCCCCAGTTTTCGCTTTGCCTGCGATGGGCTCAGATCCGTGTCCGGAAAGGCATTGTTGATCGGATGCCGGATTACAGTGACCGCGTGTTCGGCAACGCTAAAGTCTTCGCGGAGTTCGCTCTTCATCTTTTCGGTATGGACGAAAATGTGGTCGCAAAGTTGGTACTGAATTTTGAGAGTGATCCGGTTGACAAACGAATCTCTCGCGTCTCGCTTGGCCTGATTAACATTATGCGCCGTTAGCGCGACCGTCTTCCCCAACAGCTTGTAGTACAACATCAACAGAGTTCGGTCGAAGGCCTCGAACTTATTGTTCCACAAAATGTGAAGGATCTCAGCTTTGGTGCTCGCCGCATATTGAATCAGTCGGGCGTAGTAAGTGAAAAGCCTCGTCAGCTTGGCAACCAAGTTGACGTTCTCTCGCTGATTACCTCTTAGATTGAGAAAGCGCAGATTTGGAGTGGTGTGCAGTTCCGGACTGTCGATCTCATCGCTGCCGATGACCTCCAGACGCACACCTTTTGAGACCAGCGTCATCGCCAATTCGAACGCATAGGGCCTATCCTGACACCCGGTGAGCAGCCCGACTTCGATTTCAGGGGCGGTTGCCGCTGAAATAATTCTAGTGGCACTTATCTGAGTGACCCGGTTCCCTGTCTCGGCAAGATTTGTGGGCATTGTCGTAGCGGTTATCTGCGATTAGGCTGGTTTGTCTTCCAGAATACGTCGATGGATTTCTCGGGGCATTGTTTGAGGACCGCCGCAAATTGCGCGGCGTTCAGCCATTCCTTCATAACCAACCCGTTCTTGCAATCGGACGCAAAGTTAAACTTTCCCTCAGGGGCCAATACTTCCAGCAGTCGAAGGCACTCCAAACCTTCCGGCCTAAATTCAGGCAAATTAACCTCAAACGACAAGAACGGCACCGGCCTATTCAAACCTCGAAGTACACTTGCTTCATGACCCTCAACGTCAATCTTGATAAAGAACGGCAGTCCGTGCTCAACGATCATCTGTTCGAGGGTCGTTGTTTCCACAAGTTTACGCACGCCAAAATCGAGGTTGTTGTGAGTATGCTGGAACCTTGTCTTATCCTCTCTGAGTGTCACGACCCATTTGGAACTCAGCGTATTCAGGGCTGACCCGGGCCCGTCAACCCACATGGTCTCAGTCGCGTTGCGGTCACTCACGGCCTTGCCGACAATGACGACCGGCTTCGGACTTAGTCTGAACTTTAGGAATTTTTCTCGAAGTATGTCCTGATTAAGTTGATCCGGCTCCGCAGCAACAACTCGTGCGCCCAATTTCAAATAAATCTCCGTCTTGGTTCCATGGTTTGCCCCAATGTCAAAAACTAAGTCACGCGGATGGAATCCTTCGAGGAGGCTGCGGTAGAAACTTAGTTCTTTCCGCTTAGCTTCTATCAGCTGCCTATCGACGATTGTCCAATAGGCGTCATAGACAAATGATGCTTTCAATCTGTGACGAATGCCGACTCGCTCAGATATTGTTTTTAAGCGCTGCTTAAGGGTATGCATGAATATCTTCGACTTCCTCGAACACCGCAGACCACGCCTCGGAAATCACGCCAGAGGCAACTCGTTTGCCGCACCGACCCACTCAGATGTTCAAACTTGCGGGCACTTCCTTGCGTGACTGACTCGGTGATGGGCTGGAAGGACTCTCGACCGGCGATCGTGACGTTGATCGCCGCGGCAGCAAATCAGCCATCAAGCGTGTGGCGTGCAAGATGGGCGTCAGCCCACGGTGGAGCGCGACGACTGCACCTAAGTAAAGCGCAAAAAAGAGCAACGAATCAGAGACAAGCCGGGCAAAAGCACCAAGCGCGCCGACAGTGTTAGCAAACAGAGGCACGTAATGAACCAACAATGCCGTGGCGCAACCGGCTGCCAAAGAGGCCACGAAGAATCTCCAGATAACTTGAAAGACTGGTGCAATGCCGAAGCCAATCGGTTTTCCGGCATACCAAAAAGCCGGGATAATGAGAACGAAAAACGAGACAGTCCATGCCAATGCGATGCCAGATGGCCCCCAGCGCAGACCGATCAGGAATAGGCCGGCAGTGCAAAGAAACTCGATTACTCCCCATCGAAACCAGCGATCAGGTCGACCAATTGACACATGAAGCCAGCCATGTGTGTTGTAAAGCAACATCACTCCTATGCCGGGACCGAAGAAAGCGAAAATGTGGCCGGTTTCATTCCAACCCGGACCCAGCAAAAAACGAATCAGGTCTTTGCCAATTAGCGTGAAGTCAGCGCCGATGCCCATCCCTACAAGCGCTAAGACCGACATGCCCGATAGAAAATGCTTTTGATACTGGGCACGCTCCGAGCTGAATCGGCTGAGAGTCGAGACAACTACGGCGCCTATTGGGGATACGAGTTGACAGACGGGTGTGAAAAAAAGGTCGAAAGCCTTCTTGTAGAACCCCAGTGCGCCTGCACCGAACCTCCAACCAACAAGAAGATTATCGGTGTTGCCGGCAAAGTAGTTGAATGAGAAATGAGAATAAACGTTGATACCGAATCTAACGAGCTCGCCCGTCCCAGAAACCCTGCCAGGCAAGCGGGGAATCCAGCGGCAGAGCAGCCATGCCCCGACGGATGTACTGATTTGCTGTACGATGAGGCCACCGACTAGCGCCCAATAACCCCAACCTGCGACTGCTAGAGCGATCGAAGTTATGACGGAAGCAACGCGCGCAATAATTGTATTGGTCGAGACGGCAGTGAAGCGCATTGCCCGTTGGAGCAGCGCTAGATGTATGACCGAAAAGGTTGCGATCACTACAGTTAGTGACATGCCAACCACGACATGAGCGACGACCGGATCGTGATAGAAGGCCGCTATAGGACGCCCCAATGCAGCGAACAGAATCGTTAGCAGGGCACCGCAGCCAATATTGATCCAAAACAGATTGCTCGCAAGGTAGTCGGTTATTTCCTCGCGCTGCAAAATCGCTTCCGTGAACCCATTAAGGCCAAAACTGCTGAGCAGCAGGCTAAATGTCGTGACCATCGTCACGACGCCGAAATCGGCAGGGGTGAGCAGCCGTGCGAGAATGACGGTTGCGGCCATTTGCGTGAGGAAGGACATCGCTTGCGCAAAGATCATAGCCCCAGCGCCCCGGACAGCGGTCCGGCGCAGCCCATCTCCCGCCGCGATAGGATGGAACGAGCCGTTAGAGTCGAAAGGTCTCAAGTACGATTCCCAGGTACTGCCAGGCCTTCGTGTGGTCAGAGCTCGAGTTGGCCGTCAGATCAAGTGCACACCGAACAGGAACGCTATCGTCATTCATTTTAGACGGCACTCGAGTCCCTAGAAAGGCTGATCGAATCCTGAAGGTGTATGTTGGACTCAGGGTGCCGAACAAGAGAGACTCCGAATTCTCACTGCGCATCAGCGCGCTGTCGTTTCCTGTCCACCGTGCGTGGGCAGCAACAGGCGATGCGAAATGGTTGAATTGACGTCACCGAACACTCGTGTGACCTTAACTAGGCCAGTCGCAGCACAACTTGAGCGCCTTCATTTCCGATCGCACTTCATATGGTAATCGCTTCAGCCATTCATTCCGATTTTCTGCTACCCGAGCTTCTCGGCGCAGGTGGAGCTTACCGACTTTGACTGAGCGTTAATTTACGGCTGGTTGGCTGCCCCAGTTCGGGTTCGCTACGTGAAACAGAGGCCTCTCCCATTCCGTTGGCAACTATCCCTGCAACAGCACCGTTCGCCAAGGCAACAGCCAGCAGAAGAAATATCCACGATGGTGTTAGGACTCGGAAACCTACCTCAGAGAAGCTATAGACAGCGCTCGTCGCGATGTATGCCAGGGCCAAGCTTCCCAGTTCGAAATTGCGTTGAAACGCCGCGCACGCTCGTCGGTAACCACTAATTATCAGAAGTGAAATGAGAGCAACACCCACCCATCCCAAGTCCAAATAGATCTGTATATAGCCGTTGTGTGCCGAAACGAGATTTCGAATGTTCCAATATCCTGCGAGTTTCTGCGCGACCAACTCGCCTCTGCTGTTCCAGAAGCTTTCGAAACCGGCTCCGATAAGAATATTTGGAACGGCCGGAATGGCAGCAGCCCAAATTTCCGTCCGACCTGTAAGATCTGACGACCGGCCGAGCGCGTGTACAACGTCTCCTTCGCCACCCAAAAGCATCGTAAGCCCGCCGACGAGCACGATTGATAGACACAGCACGTGCACTCGGGCCGGCCGACTTCTGATTGCACGCAGGTTTGTCGCGAGTATCAGCCCGGCGCCCAAGACAAAACAGGCTACAGAGGTCGCTGAATGCGCCATCTGTAAGACGACCAGACCAAAAGCGAGAAGCGCGCCCTGGGCCATCAACCGCCGCCCGCGGTCGGGAGCTTGTTTGCCAAGTATTAGGGTGCGCACGTTCCAGAAGGCGCCCAAGGCAAGAACAAAAGTAATGAGGCCAAGTGTGTTCTTGTTGGTCGTCACTCCTGTGTTCATCGGGTTTCCACCTGGATCGTATCCGCGGCCCAGGACCGTATATCGCGTAAGCACCACAGAAAGCGGCAATAGAACAAAGCCTACGCGAGAAATGATTCGCCGCACCGCCTCAACGGGCTGCAAATCGGTCACAACAATGAGCACCATCACCAGGTCGCCAAGGTCCTTTATCCAGCGTTTGAAGGCCGGGCCAGGAAACTCCGACCAAGTGATGCTAACCATGCAATAGGTGAAATACACGATCAACGGTGCACTTGATCTGAGCAGGGCACCTGTCTTGCGCCGTCGCCCGAGTAGCACGATCAAGCCGGCCGTGAGAAGAGCTGCGAAAATCGCGGCGTCGAGAGGGCTACCGTCGAGTGTAGCGTCCAAGCCACCCTGGCCGGCGCTGGCTCCGGTCCCTAACCACACGGACACAGGCCTCGACCCAACTATCCACAGCCAGATGACAGGTAGCCAAAGAGCTTTGGAATTACGGACGGACGCATTCCGGTTAAGGAAAAAGAGCCCGGCGATCCCCAGGCTGCAGATAAGGAAAGCGAGCGAGGCGCCCAAATTTCTATACTCCTTCTCAACAAAGCGCAGAGCGGCTGCGCTCATCACATCCAGCTAGGGCAATTCGCCTTCCTCGATCAGGCGCTTCACAACGAGGTCTGCGCCGAATCGCGAAAGGTGGTCGGTATCGCTCATTAGGGGAATTTGGTGTGACGCGTCGGCATATTGAGTACATTCCTTAGTCCCGCATATCGCCCCGTAAAGCGAGACATAGGGCACGTGCCACGTATTCGTAGCCATATACTGCATTTCCTCATCCAAGTATCTGGGACCGGCCACAAGATGCTGACTCGCCAGATTCGGCTTGCTCCAAGCAATGGAGTACGCCAGAAGCCTGGGCAAGGGAGCGTCGTACTCAGGCACCGGACCGAACACCGCAACGGGTATGTTGTGCTGTTTGGCCCATGCAACCACCGCTGCAAGCGGGCCGATGTCCTTCTTCTGCCATCGTCCCACAACGAAAATATCCTGAACGGAATGCGTAGGCAGATAGGTGTCGAAAATATAGGACATCATTTTCCTGCAGTCGGAAGCGCCCGAGGGATGGAGCGACGGCTCGCAAGCGGCAGTACTAGCTTGCATCACGTTGGCATCCGGAAGCGTAGAAGACAGCGCGGACCAAAGCATCGCGGAGTGACTATCCCCGAGCAAGAGATAGTTGCTCTTGCTACTGTCCTCCCGGAGGCAAATGTCGCGATCATATTTCTTAAAACCGTATTCCGCAGTGATAAAACAGCTTCCAAGACGCATGGACCTGTTTTCCTCGTCACTGTCAAGGGCGGAGGCAACACGCATGGCATCGGCTGGAAAGCGCCCGACAAATCCCTTGGCGAAAACAGTCCACGAGGACAAACCGACCAAAATGAGCAGGGCGGCGGCCGCCGCTGCAAAGAGTGGTCGGCCGTTTAAGCGCAGTCGGCCGCTTCGAAAGGGACGTTCTACAAATCTCCAAGACAAAACTGCAAGCACCAAGGACAGCGCAATCTCTATTACCATGTCAAACCGATGCGAGGAAAGCAGTGCTGCATGGCGATTCGACGCAAACGCGCCCGCTCCCCAAAGCACGCCCAGATGTCTCAGAATGATAACTGGCCAGTGCCACAAGTACAGGGAATACGAAATGAGTCCGATAAAGACTAACGGACGCCACGATAATACAGCGCCTACCAACGATGGGCCTGTTTCCCCGGCCCAGATGATTAAGGCCGATCCAACGCAGGGTGGGAGCGCACTCAAACCTGGAAAAGGCGTGTCGTTTGTATAAACGATCACCGAGACTCCAATCATCCCGATTCCGACAATGGTGGCGAGATTCCTTAAAGACGCTGATTGAATCCGGGGCAGCATTCCCAAGGATAAAATCGTTCCGAGCAGGAGTTCCCAGGCTCGCGTGTAGAGCATGTAGAACGCTGTCTTTTCACTCTGGGAGACGATTACAGCGCTGGCCAGCAAAGACGTGAAGAAAAAGATCACCACCGACGCTCGAAGATACCGGGGGAAGAGCTTGCGAACTCCTATCAGAAATAACGGAAAAAGTATGTAAAACTGCTCTTCCACACCCAAGGACCAGGTGTGCAGTAGTGGTTGCGAAGTCGGCGAATCGAAATAACCGGAATGGTTCCAAAAATAGAAATTGGAAGCGGACAATGTCGCAGCCAATGCCGATTTAGAGTAGTTCACAAGTTCAGTCGGAAGTAAGAAAATCGCGGCGACGATACTGCATACTGCCAACATTCCAAAAAGTGCCGGGAAGATGCGCCGGATGCGGCGTTCATAGAATCCAATCACCGAAAATTGCGACGCAGCAATCTCAGCGAAGACAATAGAACTTATGAGGTAACCTGAGATTACGAAGAAGACGTCAACGCCGACAAAACCGCCGGAAACCTTACTTATTTCCGCATGAAATGCAAGCACGCTTAGGACGGCAACAGCTCTGAGCCCGTCAATGTCCGGGCGATACTTCAGCGCAGTTCTGTCACGAGACATTACGCCCAGCTCTTTTCTAACCACACGATTCCCAGTCGTCGCCAGCACGACTTGTTCTTGTGCTGTGGATGTACTCACGAGGTAAAGAATGCTCAGGGAACCCTGTAAGGCCACACACTATTGGCGCATTACAGGAGTTGCTGCGCGCAATACGTCAGGCGAAGATCGCTCTGTAAAGCGCATCAACGGGCCGGACCTTTGCTCTCGCGCGGTCCAACACTTCGACGAGCCCGATTGTCAATGTCAGAGCCAGCACCAGCGACAACGGCAACGTCACGCTTGCGGAGCTCGTGGCAAAAAACAGGCGCCGCAGAATTTGCAGAATCGCAATCTGGGACAGATAGCCAAACAGTGAATACTGGCCGAGAAGAATCGTGCGACTCCGTAAAGTTGCGAGATCCCTCTTGCCGATTCCCGCTATGTAGATCAGTGCTGTCGTCAGAACAACGCCGA
>Ga0187781_10003923_pt1 | contig 11103 bp, 7 predicted proteins | sample 0715_SJ02_MP02_2_FD_132447 | JGI IMG/M metagenome (GOLD analysis project Ga0187781, IMG submission 132447) | Tropical peat soil microbial communities from peatlands in Department of Meta, Colombia - 0715_SJ02_MP02_20_MG | ecosystem: Environmental > Terrestrial > Soil > Wetlands > Peat | place...
CATTCGGCGAGAACTTCACCACCGAAGGCCTGCTCGAGGCGGAGATTTCAATCGGCCACCGCTATCGGATCGGATCGGCCGTCGTCATGGTCAAAACGCCGCGAGTTCCCTGCTTCAAGCTGGCCGCCAAATTTCAAACCGAAGACATGATTCAAAAGTTCCTCGTGGCGGGACGAAGCGGTTTCTACTTTTCCGTGATCGAAGAGGGCGAGGTCGGCGCGGGAGACGAAATTCAGTTCCTGGGTGGAGAACCGGCAACCTTGAACGTGGCCGAAACCTACAAACTGTATTGGTCGCCGCAGCCCGACCTTGAATTGTTGCGGCGCGCCGTGCTGATCGAGGCTCTGCCCCAAGGCTGGCGGGAAAGATTTCAGGCGAAACTCGCAGCGGCGCAATGCGGCGCGAGTTGAAACCAATGGCCACGCTGCGGTAGTTTGGACTCCCAGTGATCCTCGACGCCCTCCATCGTGTTGCCAACCATCGCCAGTCGCTCTCGCGCGCCGAGGCGCGCGAGGTGATGACTGAAGTCCTCACCGGGCAGTGCACCGACGCGCAGATTGGTGCCCTGCTGGTCGCGCTGCACATGAAGGGCGAGACGGTCGAGGAAATTGTCGGCTTCGCTGAAGCCATTCGCGCTGCGGCGACGCCGCTTGTGTGGGACCGGGGCTCCGCTCCGCTCCGATGGGGCGAAGCCCCGTTCCCCCCCGAACCGTCGGTACAGTCCCCAGAAACCGATTCGGTCCTCGACGCCAGCGGCACCGGACACGATGCCCTCGTCGATACCTGCGGCACCGGCGGCGATACCAGCGGCACCTTCAACATTTCGACGGCTACCGCTTTCGTGGTTGCGGGCTCGGGCGTGCGCGTGGCCAAGCATGGCAACCGCAGCGTGACCTCAAAGTGCGGCTCGGCCGATGTGATGGAGACATTGGGAGTCAAGATCGACCTGCCGCCGGAACGCATTGCGGCGTGCCTCGAAAAGGTGGGAATCGCGTTCTTGTTTGCCCCCGCCCTGCACTCAGCGATGAAATACGTGCAGCCGGCGCGGCGCGAGCTGCGCCTGCGCACGGTTTTCAACCTGCTCGGACCGCTCACCAATCCCGCCCGCGCTACCTGCCAGGTCGTGGGAGTTTATTCGGCTGACCTGGTAGAGAAGCTCGCCGAGACGCTCAGCATGTTGGGATTGCATCGCGCCCTGGTCGTCCATGGCAGCGACGGCCTCGATGAAATCACGATCAGCGGGCCAACGCGGATTGGCGAAGTGCGCGATGGCCAAGTCCATGCTTACGAAGTCACGCCGGAGGAATTCGGTCTGCCGCGCGCCACACTCGAAGATATTTCCGGCGGCGACGCAGCCATGAATGCTGCGCTGATTCGCGACGTGCTTCACGGCAAGAAGTCGCCTCGCCGCGACGTGGTGGTGCTGAACGCCGCCGCCGCCCTGGTTGCAGCCGGCCGCGCCGATCATCTGCGCGATGCAGCACCGCTGGCCATCGAAGCGATCGACTCAGGCGCCGCAGCAGGGAAGTTACAAGCGCTAGTCGAGTTCACTCGACCTGGGAGTTAGGGCAGTTCTAAAGTTTGCTGAGAGATTCGGAAGCGTTAGTGCGACCGTGGAAGAGCGGCCCTTTCAGGACCGCGTAATTCGTTTGGGAGCGTTCGGGGGCTTCAGCCCCAGTGGTCGCCTCCGATCCTTCCCTTCACTCACGATGAGGGCCCTCGTTTTGCACCTTTGTCCGCCTCGCCTGTGAGCCGCCTCACCCTCCGAGGCGGCACAAATCACTGCCATTTGCTGGAATACACCTTCTAATCGCAGTGCACCGATCTGTACGGCGCATCGATAGTCATCCGGGAGGTTTCCATCATGGCAGAACCGCAAGCGAACGTGAAATGCCCCCTCTGCGAAGGCCGGGGCGAGCTAGCGCCTTCCACGCTCGTCGAGACGTTTACGAATCCGACGCTGCGCAAACGGCTCGAGACGAGGATCGCGGAGATTGCGGAAGCCTCCGGTTGCATACCGGCGACGGCTGGAAAGAATTTCGACTTCCAGAAAGAAGTCCACACCTGGAACCCGACCCTACCCATCTGGCGAAGAAGCCCGAAAGAGTAAAAAGCCGCACTAGTGTTGCTTTTACCGCGATCCGGCCAGTCAACAGCGAGTCATCCTGAGCGGAGCGACAGCATCGGCTCCGCCGATGCTGTCGCGGAGTCGAAGGATCCCTACCTCTTCCCTACGCTCCGTCCAAGATCGGTTTGTGCTTTCTCCAAGGCCCAGCTCTACTTCCTCGCCGCCTCGATCTCATCCACAACCCGGTCCAGGTGATACACCTTGCGCATGCCTTCGAGCAGCGCGCGGCTATCGACCTCGACGGAGCGGTTCGTAGCCGCATCGTAGCCGTAGTCCCCGCCCAACGAAAAAATGTTGCCGTCGAAGAGCAGGCCAACAATGTTCGCGTCCTTGTCGATCATCGGGCTGCCCGAATTGCCTCCCGTAGTGTCGTTGGTAGTTGACAGATTCATGGGCGTGGCAAGATTGAGAGAGCTCTTGGCTTTGAGCCAGCTTTCCGGCAGATCGTAGGGCGGCGCACCCGTGGCGCGCTCGAAGAGGCCTCCGATGGTGGTGTAGGGCGGAACAAACTTGCCCTCCGCGTCGTCAAAGCCTTTCACCGTCCCGTAAGTCAGGCGCAGTGTGAAGGTCGCATCCGGATCGACCTTGGTGCCATAGATCGCAAATCGGGCTTTGGCAATCTTCTCGGCGGCGACGCGGGTAGGCGCATCCACCTTCGCTTCGTACCCCTTTCGCACCGCCAATAGATCGTCGTTGATGAAAGCGGCGAACCGGATCATGGGATCGTCCGAGGCCGTGATTGCAGTCTGGCCGCCCTTGTAGAGATCTTCGCGGACCTTGGGGTCATCGAGATGCGTGCCCGCGACGAGCCGATGCGCCAACTGTTCTGGCGATTCCTTACCCAGCATCTTGTGTACGAACGGGTCATCGGTTCCCAGGTGGCGCCGCACCAACGTAAACAGAAGAGTGAGATTCAGCTCTTCGAGATCTTTGTACATCGGAGCCGGCGCGAACAGCTCTTGCTGGAGGCCGACCAGGCTCTGGTCCGTGTACTCCGGCAGACGCTCGGCATTAGGCTTGCTGCGCTCGGCCGCCGCACGCACCAGCTTAACGGCATCGCCGAGTAAGCCCGCCCGGAAAGCGCGTGCTGTCAAAGTCGCGTAGCGCACATAAAGCTGCTCGCGCACGTGCTGGATTTGCGCAATGTCATCCCAGGCGGAGCCGTAGCCGGCAAGCTTGGGATCGGCGGCCACGGCGGCGCGGAGCTCCTGCTCTTCTTTTACTTTGGCGCCGAAAAATTGCGGATCCAGCAGCGCTTCCTGCCGCCCGAAATAAACCTTGAAGCCGTTTTCCAGGTAGAACAGGTCGTCACTGGCCTCCCGGGACTGTTGCGGGCCGCGGGCGATGAAGGCTTCCAGTTCGCCCCGGAGTTCGGAAACATCGGGGATGCGGTTGGGATAAAGAACGTTGCGCTCGAAAGCGAGCTGCGAGTCGGTCAGTTCCCGGAAAGTGCCGCCGGGATTACCGGAGACAAAAACCAGCTCGCCGTCCTTCGTCCCATTGGCGCTCCAGTGCAGATAGTCCTTCGTGACCGCCGATTTGTCTCCTTCGTAGGCGCGTAGCACGCCGATGTCAAAATCGAACCGGGGAAAATTGAAATTGTCGGGATCTCCGCCGAACTGGGCCACGGAAAACTCCGGCGCAAACACCAGCCGCACGTCGTTGTAGCGCTTGTAGCGATAGAGATCGTAGATGCCGCCATGGTAGAGCGACACTAAGTCACAACGAACGCTTTTATCCGAGCCGCAGCTCTCCTCCAACTCGGCCTCCTTGGCGTCTAGCGCCTTGTTGGCCTCCTCTCCCGTCTTGCCCGCAATGGCCGTGAGCACGTCCTTGGTCACGTCGCGAATCTCCACCAGTTGATCGAGTTCGAAGTCCGGGCACTTGCGCTCGTCGGCCAGCGTCTTCGCGGAGTAACCCGCTTCCACCAGGTTCTGTTGCGGCGTCGAGAGCTGCTCCACGCAATCGACAACGCAGTGGTGGTTCGTCATCACCAGTCCCTGCGGAGAGATGAACGAAGCGGAACAGCCGCCCGCAATCCGGAGCGAAGCCAGACGCACGTGATCGAGCCAGTCCTGCGTCGGCGTGAAGCCGTATTTTTCTCCCACGGTTTTTGAGGGGAAATTATCGAAGGTCCACATGCCTTCGTCGGCCCGCGCCGCCTTAGCCCCTACCAGACACACGAGTATTAGTCCCGCGAACAATGTCGCGAGAGTCGCTCTTGCTTTTGTCATGATTGCATTCCTTCCGAACCGGGATCGAGTTGCGCTCGCCGCCAGGATCAAGCGCGAGTCTTACTCGCGCCGAAACCGGCTGAACCACGCTTTGGGACTTTGCCATGATCTATCCCACGCTGGACGACCGTCAAGGCCAATGCCGCCAAGTGCCGCGCCCCCAAAACAAAAACGCGGGAGGATTGTTTTCCTCCCGCGCAGCTTTGACGCACGGATAGAAGTCTCCGCGCGCTACACCTAGGCCGGGTCCTCATGGCGCTCGCCTCTGGCGCGTTGAGGTGTACCCGGTGGGTGGTTACACCAGTCCCTGATCCAGCATCGCGTTCGCGACCTTCAGGAAGCCGGCAATGTTCGCCCCGTTCACATAGTTGCCGGGCGTGCCGTACTTCTCGGCCGTCTCGTAGCAGGCATTGTGGATCGCGATCATGATCTTGTGCAGCCGATCATCGACCTCTTCCCGCGTCCAGGAAATGCGGGCGCTGTTCTGCGCCATTTCCAGGCCGGAAGTCGCCACGCCGCCCGCGTTCGCGGCCTTGGCCGGTCCATAGAGCACCTTGTGCTCCAGGAACGCCTTCGTCGCGTCCAGCGTCGACGGCATGTTCGCGCCTTCGCTCACCACCTTCACGCCATTCTTAATGAGGTTCGCCGCGTCTTTCGCGTTGATCTCATTCTGCGTGGCGCTCGGGAACGCGCAATCGGCCTTGATGTTCCACAGCCAGTTGTGGTCGAGCTTCGGATCGACCGGGTTGAAATGTGCCTTCTTGAACTTCGACACATACTCTTTAATGCGCCCACGGCGGTTGTTCTTCAGATCCATGACGAACGCCAGCTTCTCCCGCGTGATGCCTTCTTCGTCATAAATTGCGCCGTCGGAGTCGGACAGCGTGACCGGCTTCGCGCCCAGATCGAGCAGCTTCTCCACCGTGTATTGCGACACGTTGCCGCTGCCGGAAACCAGGCAAACCTTCCCTTCCAGCTTGTCCTTCTTCGTCTTCAGCATTTCCTGCGCGAAATAGACGCAGCCGTAGCCGGTGGCTTCCGGACGAATCAGCGACCCGCCCCAGCCCAGGCCCTTGCCCGTCAGCACGCCGGTGAATTCGTTGCGCAGCCGTTTGTACTGGCCGAACATGAATCCGATTTCCCGTCCGCCCACACCGATGTCGCCGGCGGGAACGTCCGTGTCCGGTCCGATGTGCCGGCACAGCTCTGTCATGAAGCTCTGACAGAACCGCATCACTTCCGCGTCGCTCTTGCCCTTGGGATCGAAATCGCTCCCCCCCTTGCCGCCGCCCATCATCAGCGTCGTGAGCGAGTTCTTGAACACCTGTTCGAACGCCAGGAACTTCAGGATGCCGAGATTGACCGAGGGGTGGAACCGCAGTCCGCCCTTATAGGGCCCAATCGCGCTGTTCATCTCAATCCGGAACCCGCGGTTCACTTGCACTTTGCCCTTGTCGTCGAACCAGGGCACACGGAACATCAACACTCTTTCGGGTTCGGTAATCCTTTCAAGAATTTTGGCTTCCTGGTACTCGGGATGGCGCTCCAACACGAGCCGCAAGGACTCCATGACTTCGAGTACGGCCTGGTGGAATTCCGGTTCGGCTGGGTTTTTCGCTTTTACGAGGTTGACAATTTGATTGATATAGTCCGCCGCAGCATTTTTCTTGGGCGGTTCCATTACTGCAGTCATAGGCTTGCCTCCAAGTTTTTCGTTAAGGAACGAGTTTTGAATTGTTGGGTCCAGGTTGCTGGGCCCTTGGTTACAAGACCAAAGTTCGATCGTGAAACTGTTGCGAACGTAAAGGGGACGCCGCTCGAATTGCGGCTATTGCTATTGGATGCCGGGTGGGGATGCTCTGCCGTGATTCGTGTCACCCGAACTCGTGACAATTGGGCGCACGCTCTGTGCTTTGGCCACAGAAACCCCGCAAACTGACAGTCAGCGCAGACTTTACCACCGACGAGAGGCGCAGCCTTAAGCCTACGTCCGCGAACCACTTTTTACAACCGTGACCGCCCCAGGTACCGTCTGGCCTTCTTTTCCCGTAATCAGAATCGGCCCAAAAAAAGCACGTGTCATCCTGAGCGAGCCAGCGCGCCGCCAGGAACTCCCGTGCGATACATTCGCGAGCGAAGGATCTGTGTACCTTGCCGGGGCTCCAGACGGCCCGCCTTTGGCTGGCGGGGTGATTGAGAGTGCTGGGCGCAAGAATGCAGCCCACGGCGCAAGCCGTGGGCCGCAAGTCCGAAATGATCAAGCGTGGCGAAAGAAGCGCGACGCAGGAGGGACGACAGAGGCGGATACTTCCGCCATTTAGTGCGTCCGGAGATGGGCTCTCACTGCCGCTCTGGCGGCCGCTCTTGCTGCCGCTGCATCGACGACCTCTTCCTCGTTGTCGTTGAGTTCAAACCCACTGAAGGACATGGTGTCGCCCGAAGTCGAATCGATCCCTTGCAGATCCTCTCCAGAAAACGGGGCCACAAACGTCGCCGTGAACGTACGACCATTCACCGGTGACAGCGTCAAGCTTCCTACGCAGTTGATGCCAACCGTATAGGTCCCGGTTGCGGTATCAGTCTTCGACACTCCATTGACTGACGCATAAAGAGTGGCCGTGGCTGAACCATCCGCGTTCAAATTCAGTTCCCCGTTTCCCGCCCAAGGAACCTGCTTGCCAGCCGCGCTGGTATATCCCTGCCAGTAAACGAGTTCGGGGATGTCATACGTAAACCACCCATCCCCACATTCGTCGTATGGAAACTCGTAATCGAACACGGTGTAAGCATAGAAGGTCATCGTGTCGCCCGGCGTTGTATCGGACCCCTCGACATCGTATCCGCCATCGGCCGCAATAAACGAGGCGGTGAACGTTCCACCATTGACTGGCGACACCGTCAAACTGCCTAAGCAGTTGGCGCCAACCGTATACGTCCCCGTTGCGGTGTCCGTCTTCGGTACTCCGTTGACCGACGCACCGAAGGATGCAGTGACCTGCCCCGTCGCGGTGAACGACAGTACTCCCGTACCTGCCCAGGGTACCTGTTTGCCAGCCGAGGACGTGAATCCCTGCCAGTAAACGGCGTAGGGACTGTATCCAGACAAGTACGCGTCGCTACACCCTTCTTGTTCTTGCGCATAGGCGGGCGTTGCCAGGGCCACGACCGCTCCAAGCATAGCCAAAGTCAACAACAAAGTGACGAATCGTGTCATCGAGATTCTCCTTTTCAGTTTTCTGGGAAAGTTTGAAGGTCGCTATCTTCCGGCTTGCAAGCTCAGACACCCCAGCCGCTGCCGAGCACGAGCGCAAGAGCACGCGTTCTGTAGTGGGTCTGCTCGCCCGGCCTTACTTACGAGTCGAACAACGGCGTTTCGCTGAGAAAGTACCCGGACCCCGACCGTTCGTTCGCGGAGTTTTACCCGTTCCAAAGTTCTTTACAATTACCCAAGTTGCCTAGCCTACAACTACCCAAGTGGCTTAACCTGGTCTATTGGGAATGGGGGCATGTGCCCGAGTTGGCGCGCCTGTCGGAGCCCTAAACAGCCCGCTCCTGAATTGCTGCGGTTGAGCGCTCCACGCGCTCCGATAAGATCCGCCTGTCATCCTGAGTGAGCCAGCACAGGGCCGGCATTTACTGCGCGATCGGTTCGCGAGCGAAGGATCTGTGTACGCTACTCGCAGCGCCACAAGGCCGCGTTGCTTCAAGGCAGGCCGCCGCTCGATACCTGACCCATCACGGAACCTGAGGTCGGCATCTTGACTTTCTCGCACCCCAGGGCGACCCGAAATGCGGGAAAATGCGGGGACAGACGCAACATTCCCCACTTATTTCTCCCCCATAGGAGACGCCGGGAGGGTGCTCCGGGCCGCGATTTCCGTACCACACCCGGTCGTTTTTTGCCCCTCACCCGTCCCCGAAGCCATTTTTTTTGTTGCCTCTGCGCAGATTGTACGTACAAAGTTGTATTCCACACAATATTTTCTTCGCACGGTGCCCCAGGTTCGCGCGCGTTCCTTGCGCGGTGACCTGGCGCAATTCACCCCCCTCGCAAATTCTCTTGACTTAAGCAACTCCCGCTCTCGAACATAGGGGAAGACTGCTTCTGATTCAGTCGCCCCGCCCAGGCGGGGAAGGAAGCTAGCTTCTTTGAAATCAAGATTTTGGGAGGCAACTTACAAGCTAAGTCATTGATTCCAAAGGATCTAGACTCTGCAGTTGGCCCGTGGTTCTTAGATAAATTCTTTGGAATCAAGATTTTGGATTGAATGATGCCCGTAAGTGATTGATTTTAAACGACAGCCTGCCCAAGATTCATGCCATAACTCCTTTGCTTTGAATACCTTGCCTATAACTCCAGTAGGTTCAAGACTTTGGCTGGAATTTCTCCGTAAAGTATTGATTCTACGTAGTGCAGGGGAGGGGGAGGCATACCTCGAGGTCCCGGCAAATCCGAATCAATTTGCGGCGCTCGATGCACGCTTTTTTTCTTGACCGGGATCAAGTCCGCCTTGCCAGGTGTCTTTACAGGCAAGCGGGCCCGTCCTGGAGGATGTATGTTTCGCACACTCGAAACCACCTGGGACAATTCTGCCCGCCGTGGCTGGACCACCGCCGCCTCGTTCACCATGCAGGTCTTGGCCGTCAGTCTGCTGTTGCTCGTGCCTTTGTTTACGATTCAGGGCCCGCCGCATCTGGCGTGGTTAAACCCGCACCTGCTCGTCCCGCCCCCAGCGCCGCCGGCTCCGGCTCCGGCTCGATTTGCCGATCGCCAGCCGATTCATCCGTCGAACACGGATGGAATCCACATTGTGCAGCCGCGGTGGATCCCGCCGACGATTGCTCCGATTGACGACCGAGGCCTCGCACCGGCCCCGGATATCAGCCAGATCGGCGTCCCCGGCTCGACCGGCGAGCGCGGACCGAAGGCTGGCATACCCGGCGGATGGGGAGAAGGATTCGCCCCTGCGCCGCCTCCGCCCCCCCTCGTGTCCTCGCGCCCGCTGCGAGTTTCGCATTGGGCGGAAGGCAACCTGATCTACCGCGTGCAACCGGTCTATCCGCCGCTGGCACGGATGGCGCGGGTTCAAGGCACGGTGGAGTTACGGGCGATCATCAGCAAAACCGGCATGATCGAGAACCTGACCGTCGTGAGCGGACACGCCATGCTGGCCACTGCCGCCGTCGATGCCGTAAGAAAATGGAGGTACCGTCCCTACCTGCTCAATAATGAGCCGATTGCGGTCGAGACCGACGTGACAGTGAACTTCCGCCTCGACGGCAACTAAGGGACTTTGAGAAAAATTGTCATCCTGAGTGGGGCGGTATCTTCGCGCAACAGCGCGAAGATACCGCGGAGTCGAAGAGCCTGCCCCGAGCGAAGTCGAGGGGATCTCTATCGACACAAAATTTGCCGATTGTGCGTCAAGGAGGTGCAAAAGATCAGCTGCTAATGGCTCCGTGGCAAATCCGGGCATTACCGAAGTCCCTGATGCCGATGACACCGCTTGGTCAGCCGCTCGCGGCAATCCGCTCGCTATAATCGCCACAGTGACTGCTCCTCGCACTGACTACGCCCGCATCATCCTCCCCGATCGCCGCTCGCTCGCGCTCGACGGCCGAACCTGGGCGGAAGTGTCGCTCGCAACGTTGCGAGAGAATTTTCGCGTTGTGCAGCAGCATGTTGGGCCGAACGTCGCGATTTGCGCGGTCGTGAAGGCCGATGGCTACGGCCACGGCGCGACCGAATGTGCTTTGGCCCTCGAAGCCGAAGGCACGCCGTGGCTCGGCGTAACCGACGCTGCCGAAGGCCGTGCCCTCCGCAGCGCCGGCATTTGGACGCGCATCCTGCTGATGACTGGCATCTGGAAGGGCGAAGAGGATGGAATTGTCTCGCATAATCTGACGCCAACGGTTTGGGAGCCGTGGCATATCGAGCGCCTGGAGAAAGCGGCCAGGAAACAACAGATCAATCTCCCCGTCCACTTGAAAGTAGATACGGGGATGAATCGGCTGGGCGCCGCGCTGGCGGCGCTGCCGGAACTGTGCAAGAAGCTCGCCGCCTGCCAGCACCTGCACCTCGAAGGTGTGAGCACGCATTTTGCCTCGGCTGAGGTCCTGGACGCCGCAGACGCTCCGCGGCAAATGAAAGTGTTTGAAGAAGCGTTGGCTGTCCTGCGCGAGCATGGCTTGCATCCGCCACTCGTGCACATGGGCAATTCGGCCGCCGTCGGCGCGCGGCCCGAGACATGGAAGACCATGGTAAGGCCAGGCATCCTCTTATATGGATACTCGCTGCCGATCCTGCGCGGGGAACAGGTTGTCAACGAGCCTTCGCTTCCGTTGAAAGCCGTGCTCACATGGAAGACGCGAGTACTCACGGTGAAGAATGTGGCAGCCGGCGAAGCCGTCGGCTACATGGGAACGTACATAACCAAGGAGCGCAGCCGCATCGCTGTCGTGCCCGTCGGCTATGCGGATGGGTATCCGCGCCTGCTTTCAAACCGCGCGCGCGTCATCGTGCGCGGCGAGTACGCGCCGGTTGTGGGGCGCGTTTCCATGGATTTAACCATGGTTGACGTCGGCCACATTGCCGGAGTCGCGGTGGGCGACGAGGTCATTCTGATCGGTTCCGAGAACGGCAAGACCGTCGACGCAGTCGAACTAGCACGCCTTTGCGAAACCGTCCCCTACGAGATTCTCTGTGGCATCTCCCAGCGTGTGCCGCGCGTGTATGCGTAG
>Ga0187781_10003924_pt1 | contig 11102 bp, 11 predicted proteins | sample 0715_SJ02_MP02_2_FD_132447 | JGI IMG/M metagenome (GOLD analysis project Ga0187781, IMG submission 132447) | Tropical peat soil microbial communities from peatlands in Department of Meta, Colombia - 0715_SJ02_MP02_20_MG | ecosystem: Environmental > Terrestrial > Soil > Wetlands > Peat | place...
CCGTCCGCTAAGGCCAATCCCCCGTTTTTCGGAACCTTGAACCGTGCGGTCGTTCCCCGCGTCCATGTCACCGCACCGCGAGATACCAATACACCCACAGCCCCGCGGCCATCGAGCCCATCAATCATCGCGAGCGCGAGCAGCGCGGCGAGCAGTCCGTGTCGTAGCGCCATCCTTCGGGCGACCTCCGCGGACGCAGGCGCGTCGCGGGGCATTTAAGGCGAGGGCGCGGAGGGGGGCACGTTCCACGACTCAACTCGCGGGTCCCGCAACGACCGCGAACGTTCTTCATGAAGGCCGCCCGACCGTCCGTGTGCGCCGCGGTCGTTCATTGGCCGTGTGCACGGACCCATTTCACATCAGTGGGGAGATTCAGCTTCTCGAGCATCGCCCGGAACCTTGAATTATCCCGGATTGAGTCGAATACCGCGTCAGAGTAGGCCCACGGAAGCCACCTTTCGCCTTCGCGATAGGCCCGTTCGAGGGCTTTGAGCGCCTCATCCTTTTCGCCGAGCGCAGCGTGAACCGCTGCTATGGCCACGGGATTGACGTAGGTCGTTCCGGGAGCTTCCTCCCACTCGTTGATCAACCGCCGAGCCTCCTCTGGCTTTCCGAGTACGGCCCAGAGACTCGCTCGTTGACGACGGAGAACGTCGTAATCGGGCCCCGGTGCAAAAGGCAAATCGGACAAGATCTCCGCTTCCTTGCGGGCCGCATCCTTCCTCCCCGCCCTGAGGTACATCCAGCCGAGCCCGCTGTGAAGGTGGTAGTTCCCAGGGCTTCTCGCCAGTATCTCTTCGATCCTTGCGATCGCTGACTCGATGTCTCCCGAGAGGGAATCTATGAGCGCCCGTCCGATCCTTGGCGCTTCCCACAACGGGTCGAGCTGGATGGCCATTCGGTTTTCTTCCTTGGCCTCATCGTACCGCTGCAGAACCATCAGAAGGTCCGTGTACCACCAACGAGCGCTGACGTTGCTGGGATTGAGGGAGATCGCCCTCTTGAATTCGGCCTCAGCGACCGCCCAGTCTAGATCTTGTTGATAGGCGAGGTTGCCGGCAGCGGCATGAGCGTCCGAGGAATCCGAGTCCAACTCAAGGGCTTTGGCCACGAGCTTTTTGGCGCGGGGGAATGCTTCATGGGGCCGGAGGGTCGATCCGACGGACTCAAGGTACATATTCGCCAGATGGGAATAAGCAAGCGAGAACTCCGGATCTTTTCGTATCGCCTCCTCGAAGAGCGGGATCGACTGGGACCGCGCCTCTATGGTCTGTTGGTGAGCAGCGTGGAGGCCTTGCAGATAGAGGTCGTAGGCGGCGAGGTTGGATGTGGGCTTCTTCCGAGTCAACTCTCCTCGAGGGCCAAGCAGTTCAAGCCGGAGTGCCTCCGCGGTCTTCTCCGCAATCTCCGTCTGAATCGCGAAAACATCGTCGAGCTCGCGGTCATAGGTGGCCGCCCAGGCATGTCCCTGGGAGCCGACGTCAATCAACTGCGCGGTAATCCGCAGCCGATTCCCGGCCTTCCGTACGCTCCCCTCGAGAATCGATGAGACACACAGTTCTGCCCCGATCTGTGAGACTGGCTTGGCGGTGGACTTGTATTGCATCACCGACGTGCGAGCGATGACCCGAAGCTCTCGTATGTGCGAGATCACCGTGATGAGCTCCTCTGTGAGTCCATCCGCGAAGTACTCGTCCTTTGGGTCCGGGCTGATGTTGGTGAACGGAAGGACGGCCAGTCCGTTCAGGCCAAAGCTTCCGGGCGGAGCCTCCGATACTTTCCAGGGCAAGACGACCCGGTAAATGTCCACCGGGACCTGCAACCCCTTGAGCGCCTTCGGGGGGAGCTTCTCGAGCTTGTCGGAAAGCTTGTTCCAGACCTGTTGGTGGACCGCATCCGAGACGCAGATTCCCGCCGGTTCGGCGACCGGCTCGATCCGGGCTGCAATGTTGACGGCATCTCCGAGGATGTCCGTGCCTCGCTGCTCGACGTCGCCGAGGTGAATCCCGATCCGAATTTGAAACGGAGTGACGCCTGTCCGAGAATTCCGTTCGTAGATTCGGCGTTGGATATCCACCCCGCATTGGACCGCTTTCAGGGCGCTGTCAAACTCGACGAGGAAACCATCGCCCGTCGATTTGATTTCGCGTCCCTTGTGACGCTTGAGAAGCGGACGAACTAGCCTCTCGAGCTCGCGAAGCAGCTCGAGTGTGCGCGCCTCGTTGGATTGAGTCGACGCCGTGTAGCCCACCATGTCCGTGAACATGATGGCGGCGAGCCGCCGGGTCGCGGCCACGACCCCAGAGACCGACTCCGTTAGATTAATCCCCGGTCTGCGGGTCTCCCGCGCGGACGGGTCCGAGGCGGCCAGGTTCTCCAGGGGCCTCGCGCGCTGATTGCGGTCCTCCATCGGCCGCGCGCGTCCCACATCAAGCCGCGGGGGCTCGCTCGCGCTCGCCCCGCGCCGCCATCATGAGGACACGGCCGTGGCGTCGCTCGCGCCGCGCGTGACCCTGTCGCGATAATTCCTCAAGTAGGGCGCGACCCGTAATGCATCACTGGGGATGGATCCTGTGCGGAACTCGACGGCTCCACGCGCGTTGGCGATCACGTTCGCGGTCCTGATCGCGGTAACCGGATCTTGCATTTTCGTCTACAACCAGTATTCGCAAGCGCGCGCTCTATGCGCTGGAGAGAACCCGTGGACCGGGACGCTGAACTTCAACGATCGGACCTATTGCGCCGATCCCATCGCTGTGAACGATACCGCATCGATCCCCGTCAACAATACGGGTGGAGCGATTCGCGCCAACACCACCAACGCTACGTTTCTCGGTTTCGACTTCTCCATAACTTTCTGGACATACGGTTTCGCGGGTTTCGCCTTGAACACGACTGTCGTCGAACCGAATGGAACCGCGTATCACGGAGGTCCCTTCTGGATGGGAGGTCCCCGGGTTCCGGGGAGGGTCATGCACTCGAACACCTGGTTTACACCGGATAATCAGTCGGGGGTCTACGCGGTCCCGAACGCCGTGGTGGGTCCCACGCCGGCGTATCCCATCGCCACGGTGATGTTGCTCGTGCAGGCGGGCGTCTGAAGAGGAGTTTGCGCGCTTATCGCGGTCCCGTCATCGGCCGCGCGCTCCCTTCATCAAGGCCGCGGTCGCGCTTACGCGCGCCCGTCCTCTCGCTCCGCTCGGCGGCCATGATGAGGGCACGGCCGACCTCGTCGCTCAATTCGCTCCTCGGTCGGCCTGCGCGCTGACCTGCGGTCCCGATGACCGCGACAAGCGCGCAAAGCGCTTCTCAAACCACTTCCAGCCTCGCCGCCAATCGCACCGTGCTCCTGCCCGGGAGCCCCGCCACGTACGCGAACCGGGCGTTCCTGAATGGGCTCGGCCTCCGCTGGGACCCCGAGGGGCACCGCTGGCACGGCACCGCGAGCGCGGAGAACGTCCGCGCGCTCCGCGAGCAGCTCGGCCTCAAGGTCCGGTGCTTCGGGAGCGTGGAGGCTCCCGAGGTCCATTCCAGCGCTGCCGCGGTTGTCTCGATCCCTCGGTCACCGCCTCGACCCCACGATGGATCCCGCACTCACGTCGAGGCTCGGCTCGCGATCCCCGCCGAGCCCGACCCCGGAGAGGGTTTCGCGACACCAACGCGCAGGTTCACCCTCCCCGAGATAACGTCCGGCCTCCCCGACGACAGCCGGGAGGCAGATGAGCGGGACGAGGCGCGCCGAATTCGCGACCTACGGGGCCGCGTGAGGAGAGCTCGTGCGCTGGTAGCATCCACGCCCGGGCTCGCGGACGCACTCGCGAACGACTGGAGCAAGGCGGCGCGGTTCTACGCCCGGTTTGGGATCGACGAGCAGCTATTCCGGAAGGGGGTGCCAGCTGGAGGGGATGATGGGGCTGATATGCGGAATGACAATCAGACCGGCGGTTCGACCTAGCACCGCGAAATCAGGGTGACTCGTGGCAGCAGTCGAGAAAGTACCTCTGAGGAAATTCGACCTGGAGGCGGTCTCGTCCAAGGACTATCGGGCGGGAACGCGGAACTTCCGGTATCTGCTTGGCGCCATGATGGGAATCATTCTCGCCATCGCAGGCGCGGTGGCCGTCACTACGCCAACGCTTTGGTCCAATCCGGCAAGCTGGGCTGAGCTGGTCTTCATCGCGGTCGCCTTTTGCGGGTTCGGTATCTTCGGAATTTTCGGGTTCGGGCCGGGCGCCTCGCAACTAGAGCTGTTTCAGGGAGGGTTGAGACTCGTGTACCGCGACGGCCGTTCCAAGCTCTATCGCTGGGACGATCCACGGAAGAACCTCACCCTCTGGCGCTCACCCGAAACGCTTCCTAACGGCAAACCCTGGCCGATCTCGAGGTGGGACTTCAGGACGCTACGACCGCTTGACAATCCACTGACTCCAGATGCCTTCGACGCCATTCTCGAGTCCGCACGAGAGGCAGGTCTCGAAATTCGCGTGGCTCCCCGCTACCGGGGGAAGAATTTCAACAGAGACGAAGTCACGATTCACGGACGCGGTCGAAGCTGACCTGCAAGGACTGAGGAAGAAGGGCCCCCGAGCGTTGGTTCAGCGTCTGGGATACCACGAGCGGCCTCCCCGACGACTCCCGCGAGGAGGACGAACGCGCCGAAGCGCGACGCCTCCGAGACCTGCGCGGGCGCGTGAAGCGAGCCCGGGCGTTGGTCGCGACCACGCCCGGCCTCGCCCAAATCCTGGGCATCAACGGCCAGAAGGCCGCCCGATTCTACGCGTGTTTCGGGATTACGACGTCGATGTTCCGAGGGGGCGTGCCCGCTGGTTCGGACTCTGAGCCGCCACAGTGACCTTGACCGCGTGGCGCATTTTCGCGCCGCATTGAAATAGAGGCACCGCGGTCGCCGTCCGACCAAGACGGACCAATATGACCGCGGCCTCGAGAGCCGTGGTCCGGACCGTACCGGGTGCGGCCGCAGACCCGCACGGTTGGCGTTTTGTTTCCTGCGAGGGTGCCCCTTGGTGTCGGACTTAGATTGTGTTGAAATCGGTAGAAGATTGAGAGGTAAAGAAAGGTGAAACTGGGGTGGGAAGGAACCATGAACTTCTGTCTGGCAAGACCAATCCCAAGTCGAGGCAAGTCAACCCTGCCCGTCGCGGTGGTAGTTCTCCTGTTCGCGAGTTTGACGTGGTCGGGTGGAGCGCACATGGCGCCGGCGATTGGCGGTGGCTTGGGCAATGAGAAATACTCTCCACCAGCCAACCCGCTGACGGCCTGGGTGTTAACACCCAATGGTGAAATGCCGCGGTCTTGCGTTCATGAAATCCCGAACAACAGCACTGTGATCACAGATGGCTACGTGTCGCCGGGTGGGCAGCCCACTCATTTCTCGAAATGCAACCCAAAACCTCCGTCGAGCCATCCTGACGGATCAGATTACCCCTGCTCGTCCGGATGTTGGATTGAGGATGCATGGACCTACTGGAAATCTCAACCCACGATTGGAGGCATGTGGGCAGAATGGGAGGTACCTGGCGCAAATCCCCCCGCTTCCGTGAATGGATCAAACTACGGCATGGAGCCCGTCATCTACTTCTTTGACAGCCTTGAGCCGTGCAACGAAACCGCGGGTCAGAATTGCCTAATCATTCAACCCGTCCTGGGCTGGGGGTACGATGGACTAGTCGCTGGCGATGGCAGCGGGCTCTACTGGTGGATTTCGAGCTTCGTCTACTATTCAACCGGCGCAGCGGCCTACACATTTCCGATTCCCGTTAATCTGGGCGATGTCATTGTCGGCAACATGACTGCGGGCCCCCCTCAGAATAGTGCGTGTAGCGGGGGAAGTTGTAGTTGGGCCATCATAACCGATGATCTCACGACGGGTTCCAAAGTCGAGCTTTCTTGTAAAGGGGGCAACACCTACGAGTCCTATGATGGCGGGTCCGCGAGCGGACTCTGTGACATGCAATCAATGACATGGGCCGGGGTGGTCTTAGAGGCGTATGACATCGGGAGTTGCAACTATCCAGATCCCAGTGTCGGCACGACCCAATTCGAGGCGTCCATTCTGACGACAAGTCACAATGCTGTGAAGACGTATTGGGTACCCGACAGGATCATTTCCGGATGCGACGCAGGCGTCGCCCTCACTGGCAGCGGAGGAACAGTCGGAACAATCTCTCTCGATTACGGCTGTGCCCAGTGGTGTGAGGATTATTGAACCGCGGGCCATTCTTCATTAGCTAATCTTGGTGTTGTCTTGGGAGGTTCAGATCCGTTGAAGAACCCGATTTCCGGCCGGGTTCTCGTGACAGTAGTAATCGCTTCGATCTTTGTCGCATTCGCCCTTGGCCTTGCGCTTGTTTCTACACCTTCCCCAATCGAACCCGAACCGCTCGAGGTGAGTTCGTTGCAGACCGGTTCAGGGCACGGGCCGGGAGGACCCCAGATCATCTTGACACTCCAGAGCACGGCCAGTGAATCGATAACGAACTTGACGACTCAGATTCTAGTTTACCATTTGGTGGTCAACGTCTACGAGTGGCTCAACATGTACATAGGCTCGCCAGCGAACATCAACGCGACGGCTCCTCTTGTTCCAGGTCAAGTTGCGACATTTGTGATCGGCTTGGCTGGATCCTTCGAGGTTTCTTGTGGGATGAGCTACGCTCTGACGGTTTCCGGGGTCTACGCAAATGGCCCGGCTTTCGGATTTGTAACGAGTGAGGCGCTGAGCTGTCCCACGTAGACCCGCTCGAAGCCGAGGGCATGGTTCGCCCTCGGGGGCGCGGACGAGGACGAACCCAAGGAGATTGCCACTCCTTCGCGTCAGTTCAGCATCTAGGACACCACGAGCGGCCTCCCCGACGACTCCCGCGAGGAGGACGAACGCGCGGAAGCGCGGCGCCTCCGCGACCTACGCGGTCGTGTGAAGGCAGCGCGGGCAGTCGTCTCGACTACTCCTGGGCTCGCCGACAAGCTGGCACAAGACTGGCAGAGTGCCGCCCAGTTCTACGCTCGGTTCAGAGTCACGGAAGCGATGTTCCGGCGAGGCGTAACGGCGATCCTATCCGATGATTCACACGTGTTCGATGAAATGCCGCGTCAGGTCGAGGACATCCTCCCGGTCAGTAACAAAGATCATGTGGCCAGCCCGTGAGAGCTCCACTATTCGCCCGTCTAGCGCTTCAGCGAAGTCCGCCTTGGACCGGGTCCGTACGACCCTCCACGAGTCGAACGCCTTCCGGATCCACTCGCGACCCATCTCGTCGGCCATCTCCCAGGCATCAGGCCACACGTCCGCGGCGTGCTCCCATCGGGCGTAGATCGCGAGCGCAGGCGCATTGAGGCGTCGGTAGTCTGGCGCCCCCGCACGAGCGCTCTCTTCCCAGACACGCATCGCGGTTTCAGGGACCGAGGCGTACGACCCGAATCCATTACTCTTGAACCATCCCCAGAACCAGGAGTGGTCTTCAGCCGCGTCGAGGTAGACAAGACGGGAGACCCCTTCCGGATACGTTTCAGCGAACCACGTGAGCTCATCACCAGCTTGGGAGTGCCCCACTAAGCAAACACGGTCGAGGCCCATGGCTTCGAGTGCGTGGGACAGGTCCTCGATACGGGTTCGAATGTCGTAGCCAGTTTCCGGCTGGCTCGACGCACCGAACCCCCTCCGCGTAATCGCATAGACATGGAATCGATCCGTCAGCGCAGGGGCAAAATCGTCGTAGCTGTGCGCGGTCAGAAGCAGACCGGCAAGGCAGACGAGGGGCTCCCCTTGGCCCCCAAAATCGAGTACTTCCAAATTCACACCTGGAGCGACCGGGACCAATTGGGTCTCGTGGCTAACATCCGGAAAGAGGCCGCTTGCCATCTTCTCCGACCACTTCTTCAATGCCTCGACTCGCGTCATCACGCGGCCTCTCGGTCGTTGGACGCGAAGACGTGTTGAAACCTTTTCCTCGGATGCATCCCACACGCATCAGGAGATCCGAGTCTTCGCGGAAACCCTCGCTCGCGACGGGCCGAAGGCCGCGCGGGGCGGATTCGGCTCAGAAATCCCGCAGGTCGCGCCCGAGGAGCCGCAACGACGAGCTGTCGCGGTGACTCTCCGCGATCGCCCGCGCCACGATGTCCGAGACATCCGGCATGCCGTGCAGGGTCCCAAGCTTCTGGAGCACGGAGAGGGTGGCGCAATCGAGCGTCTCGACCGCGATGCGGAACTGCTCGTTGTCAGACCTTCGCGCGAGCTCCCGCGCCTGCGCGAGGTCCAGCGCCAGGCTGGATAACCACTCATCGATGTCGCGTTGCGTCAATCGAGGTCGTCGGTCGGACGTGCGACGTGGACGCTCGCGCTTTCTACTTAGTTTCCGCGTTCGAGTGGACCCGATAGCAGGCGGTCTGCGCCCCTCGGCCTCCGCGGGTCCCTCCAACTCGCTTCGCTCGTGGGCCCCTCCCGCGTCGCGCGGTCTCGCCCTTCCTCCCTCTCCTACAGGCGAGGGAGAAAGATGCTCGACAACCCCAAGCAGCGCTCGCCTACAGACCCATCGGCTCGGAATCCGCGGATCGTCTGGACGGGCGCGATCCTGGTGGTCATCGGCCTCTCGCTCCTCCTGTTCTCGGGCGAGTGGTTCGCCACGTTCGATGTGAGCGTCGCGAACCCCGCTTGCAATGCGGGGGCCTCGCCCGACACGTTCACGGGCTACCTCGCGCTCATGGTCGCGGGGGTCGCGCTCGCGGTCTGCGGGGTGATCGTCGCGTTCTACCGGTCCAAGGGCCTGCCCCGGCGAGCGATGATCCTCTGGCTGTGACTTGCACTATAACGAGTCGATTCCGAACTGATCTAGGGGGCGTGAGCGACCGCCCTTAGTATTCCATCGGGATCCGGAGGTCGGTGCCGGTCTCCAGCACCGACTTTAGATCCATCGCGAAATAGGTCCACCCCCAGACGGCGCCGGCGTAGAGATCCACCCACCTCTCTCCACCGGGAAATCCAGAGTGCTCAATTTTGAAAATGGTACCGCGTCCCTTTCTCCTGACGGAGAGTCGAACTCGAGTGAGTTTCAGCTTCCGTTCGAGACCGGGCCAGCTCCAACTGAACGTGATCTTCCGGCCAGGGACAAACTCGAGGATTTCTCCCCGGTGGGGCGGTCGGTCCTTCCACCGCATGGAGTACTGGGCCCCCTTTCTCGGCGAAAAGTCTGCGGTATTCGAGAGCCACCGAGTGACGAGTTTTGGCTCCGAGAGCATGGAGAAGACCTTCGTCGGTCGCGCGTGGATGAAGTACTGATTCTCAACTTTCCTCTCGCAGCGAGCCGGCATGCCGGGAGGAGCCTTCTGCCCGATATACTACTGACTGCGGGCTCGCTGGCTGCTGGACGTTCCTACCCTGTAGGTCGAGGCGGCGAAGAAGGGTCCTCACCCGGAAAAAGGCCGTTGGTCTCACCGAAGTGTATCTCCTCTGGGACTGAGAACCCCCACAACCTGCTCTATCTAATCGGTCGGTCCACCGGCCTCCGTCGGTCCACTTCAGTTGTTCCCTGACGAGGAATCGCTGGACCAACGACGAGAATCGCGTCGGTCCGTCCCTCGCTCGTCCAGACCGATGGTCCGATCCGTCGGTCCATCGTTGGTCCAAGGTGTAGCGAGCTCGTAGACCCGAGGACGGGCGCCATTGATTCGCGCTCGGTGATGCTTCAGCCCGAGGCCGCTAAGTACGATTCCCACCTGATTGTCCGTCCGTCGTGCGCGTTCCTTTGCCGGTAGGGCATCGAAAATCTCTTCCGAGGTAGCCTCCGCCTTTCCCGCCTTCACGAACTCCTGAATGATTCCTCGCAGTATCCGTGGAAGGGGATCCGTTTCGGCAAGGATCGTGGCAGGAGCCGCCGAGTCCTCCTCGGGCTCGTTCAGAGACGGAAGCTCGCCGTCCTCATCCAAGAACGGCCAGACCTCGGTGCCGGGAACGCGGTGCGGGTGGAACTGCCCATCCTCACCCTTCCAGACCACTCCCACTCCATCCGGCCAAAGCCGGAGCCCCGGAAACGCCCCGTCCAGCACCTGCAGAAGCCTCGGGATACCGGCCGCGTCAGGGAGCGCAATCAGCACCCGGTTCCCCGCCTCCCGCGCCTTCCGGAAGTTCCGTACGACCTGCTCCGCGGCTTTCGCCACCGTGGAGCACTCGACCTCGACGTTGTAGACCGCGTCCCCGTAGCGGAACTGCGCGTCGGGCATCAGGACGCCCGCGACCTGCTCGGGGATCGTGACCGCGATGTGCTTCGTCGAGAGCCACATCACGAGGTCCACGAGCGTCTCGACGTGGTCTTCGCCCTCGTTCCGGCGGCCCGCCAAGACGCGCAGGTGAACGCTACCACGATTAGTGAGGCGGAACCTTCCGGATTGCTCTGGATCTAGCTCGATGTCTCCAGCCTCCTCGCACCGTCGCAAGACCGCGGCGAGCTTGTCGGGTCGAAGACCCGTGTGTCCGCTCAGCTCCTCAACCGTCCGGGACCGGATCTCAACTCCTTTCTGGAGTGCTTCCACGTCGTTCTGGTTGACCAGCCAGGGCGACGCCTCGGAATCCTCGGGCTGGGCGTATCGCCGCGAGCTGGCCACTACGGCATCGCGGGATTCGCTCGCATTGTGGCCCGGCGCCCTGAAGGGACGCGTCTCGAGCTTCAGGAGGCTCCCCGAGGTCGCCATCGCGACCTCGTGAGCCCTGAGGCCGTCCACGAGGTCCTGGGGGGTCCAGCCGTGGCTCTCCCCGTGGACGATCTTCCACGCGTCGTCCATGTCTTCGACGCCGAGCTGGAAGAGGATCCAGACATCCACGTTCCCGAGCAGGGCGGCCTGGATCCGCGGTGGCACCCGGTGAAGGTACTGGGTAACCGCGACGACGTGAAGGCCGTATTTTGCCCCCTCGCTGAGCATGTCGGCAAGGGTCGGGATCGCGTAGTTGTGGACCTCGTCGAGGAACAGGTAGACCGGCTTGTCCGGGCGACCCGACCGCTGGAGGGTGGCTCAGAGCTGAGTAAGGTAGATCGCGCCGAGGAAGTTCGCGCCGTCGGCTCCGAGTGCGGCCTTGGATAGGTTCAGCAGGA
>Ga0187781_10003926_pt1 | contig 11096 bp, 8 predicted proteins | sample 0715_SJ02_MP02_2_FD_132447 | JGI IMG/M metagenome (GOLD analysis project Ga0187781, IMG submission 132447) | Tropical peat soil microbial communities from peatlands in Department of Meta, Colombia - 0715_SJ02_MP02_20_MG | ecosystem: Environmental > Terrestrial > Soil > Wetlands > Peat | place...
ACCCGGGCCAGAGCGCGCTGGGCCGAGCGCAGGTTCCCCGACCCGTAGTCGAGCACAACCACCCTCGGGCTCACAGTGTTTCTCCCGCTCGCCTCCGGGGCGCCATAAGACGTCGCCTTGCTGACCTGGCCGCCTGTGGCGGCGGGCCCTCGTCGCTCCGCTCCCCAGTCCAGGCGACGCCGCGCCCGGTTGGCTCGTTCATCCGAGCACACCCTTCGTGCTGGGGATGCCGCCGGCCCGGGGGTCGGGGGCCACGGCGGCGCGCAGCGCCCGAGCCACGGCCTTGAACTGGGCTTCCACGATGTGGTGCGGGTTGCGGCCTTCGATGACCCGGACGTGCAGGCAGATTCCGGCGGAAAAGGCCAGTGACTCGAAGATGTGCCGGGTCAGCGTGGTGTCATAGCTACCGATCAGCGGCGCCATCCCGGCCGGCTCGTGATGCACCGCGTAAGGCCGCCCGGACAGGTCGACCGCGGCCTGTACCAGTGTCTCGTCCAGCGGCACCAGGGCGTCGCCGAACCGCGAGATCCCGCTCTTGTCGCCGAGCGCCTCCTTGAGCGCCTGGCCGAGGGTGATAGAGGTGTCCTCCACGGTGTGATGGGCGTCGATCTCGGTGTCACCCTTGGCCCGCACGGTCAGGTCGAGGCAGCCGTGCTTGCCCAGCTGGGCCAGCATGTGGTCGAAGAACGGGACCCCGGTGGCGACGTCGGTGACCCCGAGGCCGTCCAGGTCGAGCTCGACCAGGATCTGGGTTTCCTTCGTGACCCGCTCGACTCGCGCAGTTCGGCTCATGATCTGAGCACCTCGCTCAGCGCGGCGCGGAACGCCGCCATCTCCTCAGGGGTTCCGACCGTCACCCGCAGCCAGCGTGGCGGGCCAACCTCGCGGACCAGGACGCCGCGGTCCAGCAGCCCCTGCCAGACGTCCCGGCGCTGCTCGAACGTGCCGAACAGCACGAAGTTCGCGTCCGAGTCCGCCACCCGCAGCCCGCGCGCTCTCAGCCAGCGAACCAGCCCGTCCCGTTCGGCCCGAAGATTCGTGACGGTGGCCAGCGGCTCGGCGGCCAGCGCGAGGGCGGCCCTGGCCACCGCCTGGGTGACGGCGGACAGGTGATAGGGCAGCCGGACCAGCAGCAGCTTGGCGACCACCTCGGGCGCGGCGGCCAGGTACCCGACCCGGGCGCCGGCCATGGCGAACGCCTTGGACATGGTGCGGGTGACCACGAGTCCGGGGTAGCGCGGCAGCAGCGCGAGCGCGCTGGCCGTGCCCTCGCGGGCGAACTCGGCGTACGCCTCGTCGATCACCACCAGGCTGGGTGCCGCGGCACAGATCGCCTCGATCACCTCGATCGGGGCGGCGGTGCCGGTCGGGTTGTTCGGCGAGGTCAGGAAGACCAGGCTCGGCATGTTTTCCTTGATCGCGCGAGCCGCCCGCGCCGGGTCCAGGCCGAAGTCCTCATCGCGGTCGACGGACACCCAGTCGGTGCAGGTCACCCGGGCGATCAGCGGGTGCATGGTGTAGCCAGGATCGAACCCCAGCGCCCGCCGCCCCGGCCCGCCGAAGGCCTGCAGCAGCTGCTGGATGACCTCGTTCGACCCGTTGGCAGCCCACACGTGGCGGGCGGTCAGCCCGTGCCCGAGGTAATCGGCCAGGTCCTTGCGCAGCTCGACGGCGTCGCGGTCCGGGTAGCGGTTCAGGGTCGCCGCCGCCCGGGCCACCGCGTCCGCCACCGCCCGCTGCAGCGCGGGGCTGGGCGGATAGGGGTTCTCGTTGGTGTTCAGCCGGACCGGCACGTCGATCTGTGGCGCGCCGTACGGATGCAGGTCTTTCAGGTCATCCCGAACGGCCGGTGGTGCACTGGTCATTCTTGGGGCCCGCCTTCCGGGGGCACTCGGAGGCGGACGGCTTTGACGTGCGCGGCGAGGTCTTCCGCGCCGCCGAGGGCGTCGATCAGCGGCGCGGCGGCGGCCAGCGCGTCGCGGTTGCACTCGACGACGTTGACCAGCCGTCCGAACGGCCAGATGGACAGGCCGCTGGTATGCCGCGCGGTCCCCCCGGTCGGCAGCACGTGGTTGGACCCGGCCAGGTAGTCACCGAGGGAGACCGGGGCGAACGGGCCGGCGAAGACCGCGCCGGCATTGACGACCCGCGCGGCCAGCTTGGCCGGATCCCGGGCCTGGATCTCCAGGTGCTCGGGCGCCCACGCGTCGCTCACGGCCAGCGCCGCGTCGAGGTCGTCGACCAGCACGCAGGCGGACTGGTTCGTGAGCGCCGTCTCCACCCGCTCGCGGTGCCTGGTGGCCGGGACCTGGGCGGCGAGCTCTTGGTCGATGTGGTCGGCCAGGTTCTGGTCGGGGGTGATGAGCAGGCATGCGGCCAGTTCGTCGTGCTCGGCCTGTGCGATCAGGTCGGCGGCCACGTAGGCGGCGTCCGCGGTGTCGTCGGCGACGATGGCCACCTCGGTGGGGCCATTCTCGCCGTCGGTGCCGACCACGCCGCGCAGGACCCGCTTGGCCGCCGCCACGTAGACGTTACCCGGACCGGTGATCACGTCCACGGGGGCGCAGTCTTCCGTGCCGTAGGCGAACATGGCCAGAGCCTGGGCGCCGCCGACGGCGTGCACCTCCCTGATCCCGAGCAGGGCGCAGGCCGCGAGCACGGACGGGTGGGGCAGGCCGCCGTGGTCGGCTTGCGGCGGTGACGCCACGGCGATCGCGCCGACGCCGGCGACCTGGGCCGGGACGATATTCATCACCACCGAGGAGGGATAGGCCACCAGACCGCCCGGCACGTACACGCCGGCCCGGTGGACGGGCACGAAACGGCCGGTGACGGTGAGGCCGTCCGTGACCTGGGTGGAGGTTTCGGCCGGGAGCTGCGCGGCGTGTACCCGGCGGGTCCGGCGAGCCGCCTCCTCCAAGGCTTTGGCTATCGTGGGGTCGAGGTTGGCGAGCGCCTCGCCGAGCGCGCTCTGCGGTACCAGCGTGGTGGCCAGGTCCACATGGTCGAAGCGGACGGTGTATTCGCGGACGGCCTGCGCGCCGCGGCGCCTGACGTCCTCACAGAGGGGGCGGATCAGGTCGGCGGCGGCCTCGACGTCGGTGGCGGCCCGGGGCAGGACACCGGCCAGGGCGGTCCGGCTGAGCCGGCCTGGTCCGGCCCCGCGCAGGTCGATACGGGAAATCACCCGCCTAGTCTACGGAGAGTCCCAGCTATAGCTTGCGCACCTCTTCTCTTCCATGCGCGGGGACCCCGCCCCGCGGCCCCCCTTCACCGCTGCTCATCGGTCCACATGCCGGACGCGTCCAGGTCGTCGGGCCCGCCAGGCGCGCCACGCCTGCCGGGCGACTGCCGACGGCCGGTCCGGGCGGCGGCCTGGCCGGAGCGGCGGGCTCCCGACTCGGCCAGCAGGATGACACCCGAGGTGCACAACGGCCAGAACGCGAGCGTGCTCTTGGCTCCCAGCGCGAGCGAGGAGTGGAAGACGGTCCCGGCCGGGCTGGAGACGAGCAGGTGATTGTAGGTCCCTAGCCCGATGGTGCCGCCCACCCACAGCGCGAGCAACGCGCCGACCACCGCGCCGAGGACGAGCCCGGCCGTGGCCGCCGGGCCGGCCCTGCGGACCAGGATGCGGTGGCCGAGGATCCCGGTGATCAGGCCGCAGACGGCGGTGATCAGGGCGAACCAGGCGTCGGCGACGATGAACGCGGTGGTTTCCACGTTCACCAGCTCGGCTTCGCCGCGGGCGATCTCCTGCAGCAGTGGCCGCGGCGCGACCACGGCCCAGATCAGCCCGGCCGCGAGGCCGAGAACCGCGCTGCCCGCCACGGCAATGAGGAAAGCCGCCAGTCGCCCCTTCGTCAGACCTCCCTCATCGCCGGATCACTCCCGCACGATGGTACTCGTCAGGCGGCAGGCAGAACCTCACCGCGAGCTCGCGGGTCGCCGAGCACCGGGGAGGTCCCGGGCTGTAATCTCCGTTTAGCCCGGCTTAGCCAGGGGAGACGTATCTGCGGTTGCGACACCTCATGGAGGTCATCATGTCGACCGGAGCAATCGTAGGCCTCATCATCGCCGTCGTGGTGGTGGCGGCGGCTGTCGTGCTGGGTCCGGCGCTGCTGCGGCAGATGCGGATGCGGCGTCAGTTCGGACCGGAGTACGACCGGCTGGCCAAGGAACTCGGCTCCAGGAAGGCTGCCGCCGAACTCACCGCGCGGCAGCGCCGGGCGGACGCCCTGGGCATCCACCCGCTGTCAGCCGAGCAGCAGGCCAGCTACAGCGGCGAGTGGACCGCCGTCCAGGAGCGCTTCGTGGACGCCCCGGCTGCGGCCGTGTCCGCGGCGGACGGGCTTATCTGGGACGTCATGCGGGACCGCGGCTACCCGGCCGACCGGAGGGACGTCAGCATAGAGGCGCTGTCTGTGTATCACGCGCGCCCGCTGGAGGGTTACCGGCAAGCGCAGGACATCCGGACCGAGTCGGCGAGCACGGAGGAACTCAGGACAGCCCTGATCCGCTACCGCACCCTGTTCCAGGACCTGGTCGGCGTTCCAGCCGGTCCGCGACCGCTTCCGGGCCGCACGGCCGCGGCGACCGAGCCCGCCGCCGGAAGCGACGGCCGCACACGGAAAATAGCGATCGTGCCCCCCAAGACGGCAGGCACGCCGCGTTAGCATCCGGCAGGAAGGGGATTCCCATGACGCAGGACCCGTACGGCCAGCCACCGGGCTCCGGCTATGTCGTCCGCGGCGAGGTCGTCCCGGACGACGAGGCCAACGCACCTCCGCCCACCGCGCCGATGACCCGTTTCCAGAAGGTGGCCTCGGCCTTCCGCGGAGACCGCACCGCTCCGGCGATGCCCGGTCTAGCCTCCTCCGATCAGGGAGCCGAGCCGACGGGCCCCCAGTCCCCTGACCCCGATGGAACCTGGCCGGGGACGACCCCGGCCAGCCCGGACGCACAGGATGTGCAGGACGAGGCGGACCCGGATGCGAGCCGTCCGGAGGACGTCGGCGCGGTGCGAAGCCCCGACGAACGAGCCCGCGACTACTGGGACGACACCGGCGAGACGGACTCGGAGGAGGCGACCGCGGCCGCTGCCCAGGATGAGCCCGCCGCCGACGCGGCCGCCCACGACCCTACGATGCCCCAGCCAGGCCTCTACGGCGCCACCGCCCGCACCGAGGCCGACGACGCACCGGCCGGCTCTGCTACGGCCGGCACCGCTACGGCCGCCGGGGCTCCGAACGCTTCGGGGGTCGCTGCGGCCGAGCCCGGGCCTGTGGGCAGGCATGCGGGCGTTCCGGTCCAGGAGGGCGGGTCCGATAGTGCGCCGGGCGATGTGACCTACGGCGGCCTCCTGCCCGACACGGCAGAGTTCAGGGCCCGATGGCACCAGGTCCAGTTCCGGTTCGTCGACGACCCTCGGGGCTCGGTGACCGAGGCGGATGACGTCATCGCGCAGGTCACCGCCAAGCTCGAGGCCGCCCTCGCCGAACGGCAGCGCGCGCTGCGGGACAGGTGGAGCGAGGGCAAGAGCACCGATACCGAGTCGCTGCGCGAGACGCTGCTGATGTACCGCGCGTTTCTGGACCAGCTCACCGGGCCCGGGGCCGGCTAAGCAGGCTCTGTGCTAGCCGGCTTTGGCGCTAGCCGACGCAGGCCGGACCCAGGAGCTGCTTCAGGTCGCCGATCAAGGCGGGCGAGGCAGCTACTCGCAGCTTGTCGTCAAGCCGGACCACCGTGGTCCGTTCGTGGCCGCGCAGCTTCAGGTGAACCTCGGTCGGGCCCGGGTGGGTGCACAGGACCTCACGGAGCCGCTCCACGACCGGCGGGACGCACCTGGCCACCGGTATGGACACCACGAAAGGGCCCGAATCATCAACCGACAGGTCAGGGACGGTCAGGTCCATGGCGATCAGCTTAGGCACGTCATCCCGGCGATCGACCTTGCCCTTCACCACCACCACGGCGTCCTCGGCGATCGAGGTGGCGTACAGCTGGTAGGTCTGCGGGAAGAACAGCACCTCGATCGCGCCGGCCAGGTCCTCCAGGGTGGCGGTGGCCCACTGGTTACCCTGCTTGGTCACCTTGCGCTGAACCCCGGACAAGATGCCGCCGACCTTGACGATCTGGGCGTCTGACCGGTCGCCGGCGCGGGGCCGCGCCTCGGCGTCGTCCCCGGTCAGATCGGCGAGGGCGCAGTCGCTCTCCCGGGCGATGATGTGCTCGATGCCGAACAGCGGGTGGTCAGAGACGTAGAGCCCGAGCATCTCGCGCTCGAAGTTCAGCAGGGTGGACTTGTCCCACTCCCCGTGCGGGACCGGCACGTCGAAGACGGCCTCCGCCTCGGCGTCGCCGCCGAACAGCGAGTCCTGGCCGATCGCCTCGTTGCGCTTGATGTCGATGACGGCGTCGACGGCCTGCTCGTGCACAAGCACCAGGCCCTTGCGCGCATCCCGGAACGAATCGAACGCCCCCGCCTTGATCAGCGACTCGATCACCCGCTTGTTGCACACCACGAGCGGGACCTTGCGCAGGAAATCGGTGAAGCTGCTGAACTGGCCCTTCGACTTGCGCGCCGCGATGATCGCGTCCACCACGTTCGTGCCCACGTTGCGGATCGCAGCCAGGCCGAACCTGATGTCGGTGCCGACCGCGGCGAAGGTGGCCACCGACTCGTTGACATCGGGCGGCAGCACCTTGATGCCCATCCGGCGGCACTCGCTCAGGTACAGCGCCGACTTGTCCTTGTCGTCAGCCACCGACGAGAGCAGCGAGGCCATGTACTCGGCCGGGTAGTTGGCCTTCAGGTACGCGGTCCAGTACGCGATCAAGCCGTAGGCGGCCGTGTGAGCCTTGTTGAAGGCGTAGTCGGCGAACGGCACCAGGACGTCCCATACGGCCCGAATCGCCTGGTCGGAGTAACCTCGCTCCCGGCAGCCCCGCTGGAACGGGATGAACTCCTTGTCCAGGATCTCCTTCTTCTTCTTGCCCATGGCGCGGCGGAGCAGGTCGGCCTGGCCGAGCGTGTACCCGGCCAGGATCTGGGCCGCCTTCTGCACCTGCTCCTGGTAGACGATCAGGCCGTAGGTCGGCTCGAGCACCTCTCGCAGCGGCTCTTCCAGTTCCGGGTGGATGGGCGTGATCTCCTGCTGCCCGGTCTTGCGCAGCGCGTAGTTGGTGTGTGAGTTGACGCCCATCGGACCCGGCCGGTACAGGGCCAGGACGGCGGAGATGTCCTCGAAGTTGTCCGCCTTCATCAGCCGCAGCAGGGCCCGCATCGGCCCGCCGTCCAGCTGGAACACGCCGAGCGTGTCGCCGCGGGCCAGCAGGTCGTAGCTGGCCTTGTCGTCCAGCGGCAGGCTCAGCAGGTCGATCGAGATGCCCCGGTTCTTCTCGATGGCCGCCACCGCGTCGGCCATGATCGTCAGGTTGCGCAGGCCGAGGAAGTCCATCTTCAGCAACCCGAGGTCTTCGCAGGTCGGGTAGTCGAACTGGGTGATGATCGCGCCGTCGGTGTGCCGGGTCCACACCGGGATGTGGTCGGTGAGCGGCTCCGCGGACATGATCACCCCGGCAGCGTGTACGCCGGGCTGGCGGATCAGCCCCTCGATTCCCCGCGCGGTGTCGATGACCTGCTTGACTTCCGCCTCGTTCTCGTAGAGCGAACGGAGCTCGCCGGCTTCCTTGTGCCGTGGGTGGTCGGCATCGAAGATGGCCGATAGCGGGATGTCCTTGCCCATCACGGCAGGCGGGAACGCCTTGGTGATCCTGTCCCCCAGCGCATACGGATGGCCGAGCACCCGGCAGGAGTCCTTGATCGCGGCCTTGGCCTTGATCGTGCCGTAGGTGACGATCTGCGCCACCCGGTCCGAACCCCATTTCTGGGTTACGTACCTGATCACGTCGGCGCGCCCACGCTCGTCGAAGTCGATGTCGATGTCGGGCATGGAGATGCGCTCGGGGTTGAGGAAGCGCTCAAAGATCAGGCCGTGCACAAGTGGGTCCAGGTCGGTGATGCCCATGGCGTAGGCGACGATCGAGCCCGCCGCGGAGCCACGGCCAGGGCCTACCGCGATGCCGTTGTTCTTCGCCCACATGATGAAGTCCGCCACGACCAGGAAATAGGCCGGGAACCCCATCTGGCAGATGATCTGGATCTCATACTCGGCTTGCCTGCGCCGCTCCTCGTCGTACCCGTTCGGGTAGCGGCGGTCCATGCCCTTCCAGACCTCGGCCCGGAACAGTTCGTCCTCGGACTCGAAGCCGTCCGGGATCGGGAACCGTGGCATCAGGTTGCGGGACTCGAACATGCCGGTGGTGTCGACCCGGTCGGCGACGAGGAGCTGGCTGTTACGGCAGCCTTCCTGCCACAGGTCGCTGCCGTCCAGGCGGTACATCTCGGCCGCGGGCTTGATGAAGTAGCCGGTGCCCTCGAACCGGAACCGGTCGGCCTCGGCCAGGGTCTTGCCGGTCTGGATGCACAACAGCATGTCCTGGGCCTGAGCGTCGGGCTCGCGGGTGTAGTGAGAGTCGTTGGTGACGACGGGCGGGATGCCGAGCGTGCGGCCGATCTCGACCAGGCCGTCGCGGACTCGCCGCTCGATGTCCAGGCCGTGGTCCATCAGCTCGAGGAAGTAGTTCTCTTTCCCGAAGATGTCCTGCCATTCGGCCGCGGCCGCCAGGGCCTCGTCCTCCTGGCCCAGCCTGAGCCTGGTCTGCACCTCGCCGGACGGGCAGCCGGTCGAGGCCATCAGTCCCTGGCTGTGCCCGGCGATGAGCTCCTTGTCCATCCGGGCCCACTTGACCAGCCAGCCCTCGGCGTAGGACCGGGAGGAGAGCCGGAACAGGTTGTGCAGGCCCTCGTTGTCCCTGGCCCAGATGGTCTTGTGCAGGTAGGCGCCGGCCGCGGAGACGTCGTCCTGCCTCTGGTGCGGCTGACCCCACAAGATGCGGTTCGGGTTACCGCGCGACTCGGGGGCGACGTAAGCCTCGATCCCGATCACCGGCGTGATACCCGCAGCCTGCGCCTGCCGGTGGAACTCGGCGGCAGCGAACACGTTGCCGTGGTCGGTCATCGCCACATGCGTCATGCCCTGGCTCTTGACCTCTGCCATCAGGTCCTTCAACCGGGCCGCGCCGTCGAGCATGGAGTACTCGGTATGCACGTGCAGGTGGGCGAACGGCTCACCAGTTCCCGCCATTGACGAACCGCCTCCTCAGGGCACGCTGCGCAGCGCACGCAGCCCAGCGAGCATCCACGCGGCATATGCGCGGGAACAGCGGACGGCGTGCGTAGTCATCAACCCGGTGCTGACCAGCGTAGTGGAGCGCCGCCCCTGGCGTCGGGTTGGCGCGCCGGCCCGGTCCGGTTGGTCCCGGATGTCCGTTTCAGCCGGTTGAGTATTCACGGCGGAGGGCTAGCCGTCCACTGGCGGTCACCGGGGCCGGTCCCATAAAGGCCGGAGTCGGTCCGCCATTTATCGAACATATATTTGATGTTAGCATCCGGCTAGGGTCAGCCCCAGCGGACGCGAACGCTTGCTTTCCACAAGTCGAGGAAGCCTTGGTATCCGGAGATCGTGACGTCGGCCAGGGCAGCGTCGCTCCGGTTCCAGAGGAACAGGTACAGGCCGGACGCCGGGCCGGTAACGGTGCAGGCGGCCGGGTCAGCGGGGGCCGAGCCCTCGTGCTCGCGGCGGGCCTGGATGCGGCCGGCTTCGGTGCCGACGTGCCAGGCGTGAGCGGTGTCGGTGGTCCTTACTTGCATGCCGCCGTCGTGTTCGGCTGACGGGCGGTACTTGCGGCGCTGGCCGAAGCCCATTATGAGCTCGTCGATGCCGTCGGCGGCGAAGTCAGGCTCGTACTCGGGTCGGAGGCCCGACGCGCTCTCCGCGTCGGCTCGGTGGATCGCGGTCTCGTGGGCTTGCCGACGGGCCCAGAACGCGAGCGGAGAGGGAGCATCCATGAACGTCGCGCACACCAGGCCGGGATCGGCGCTGCTCAGGGTTTCCACCAGCGCGGCGTGACCAGCGCGGAACCAGCCGAGCAGGTCCGGGTCGGCCGCGCCGCCGCGCAGGATGTCAGCCTCCGGCGGCCCGTCGAGCAGGGTGTCAGGACACTCGGTGATATGCCTAGCCGCCCAGCGGTGGATGTACCCGGTGTGCCGGAGCAGGTCCTTGACCTGCCAGGGCGGGCACGTAGGGACGGACGCGTCCAGACCTGACCGGGTGGCCGCGTCCGCGAGCAGGTCACCCTGGCGGCGCAGTGCGTCGATGTGCTTGGCGATCTCCACACCCGCCATTCTGCCCCGGTCAGCTCTCGGCGCGGAGGACGTCCAGGGCGTGGGCCAGGTCCGGAGCGTATGCGCTGGTGAAGGAGACCTCGAGGCCGTCGGCGGGGTGGGCGAACGTGAGGCTGACCGCGTGCAGCCACTGGCGGGTCAGGCCCAGCCGGGCGGCCAGCACCGGGTCGGCGCCGTAGAGCAGGTCGCCGACGCACGGGTGCCTGATGGCGGCCATGTGCACCCGGATCTGATGGGTCCGGCCGGTCTCCAGGTCGACCGAGACCAGGCTGGCGGCACGGAACGCCTCCAGCGTGTCGTAGTGGGTCACGCTCGGCCGGCCGTCGCTGACCACCGCGAACCGGCCGTCGCCCGACGGGTGCCTGCCGATCGGCGCGTCGACGGTGCCGCGCAGCGGATCGGGGTGTCCCTGGACCAGGGCGTGATAGCGCTTGTCCACCGTGCGCTCACGGAAGGCCCGCTTCAGCGCGCTGTAGGCCCGCTCGCTCTTGGCCAGCACCATCACGCCCGTCGTGTTTGCGTCCAGGCGGTGCACGATGCCCTGGCGTTCGGCGGCGCCGCTGGTGGCCATCGTGTGCCCGGCGGCCAGCAGGCCGCCGATCACGGTGGGCCCGGTCCAGCCGGGCGTCGGGTGTGCGGCCACGCCACGCGGCTTGTCCACCACGATGATGTCGTCGTCCTCGTACAGGACGGTCAAGCCTGCCACCGGTCGCGGGGGTTCGGCCGGTCGCGGCGGCGGGAGCGTGACCTGCAGCGGCTCGCCGGCCAGCACGCGGTCCGACTTGGCGGC